>Ga0209066_10001488_pt1 | contig 30790 bp, 22 predicted proteins | sample All_14_2_FD_187198 | JGI IMG/M metagenome (GOLD analysis project Ga0209066, IMG submission 187198) | Freshwater microbial communities in response to fracking from Pennsylvania, USA - Allegheny Zone_MetaG_DW_15 (SPAdes) (version 2) ... | reverse complement strand
TTAACCCGCCCCTCCTCCCCACCGATGAATCCCTCCTTCCAAGAGACGGTCTTTGAGCTCTGCAAGAAAGACCCCCGCTACAACCCAGACGCCTACTTCTTCCTGGTCGAGGCGCTGGACGTCACGGTCAAAGAGATCCGCAAGAACCAGCCCGAGCACGGCCGCCACGTCAGCGGCAAAGAGCTGCTCAACGGCATCAAAGAGTTCGCCCTCGACGAGTTCGGCCCTCTGGCCTTCACGGTCTTCGCCGAGTGGGGCATCCATGCCACGCAAGACTTCGGCGAGATCGTCTTCAACCTCGTCGAAGCCGGACGGCTCGGAAAAACGGAGAGCGACAGCCGCGACGACTTCAAGGACGCCTTCACCTTTCAGGAAGCGTTCGTCCAGCCGTTTGAGCCGCAGCCCATGGAGCGGGCCGCCCCGCCGCGCGCCGGCACCTCCCGCCGCCGCAAACGGAGCTGAGGCCGCGCGCCGCCCCGTCCAAGCAAGGCCGATTGCCTATTGCCTTTCCCCACCCTGAAATGACATACTGGACTTTTTAGCGAAGACCCCTATGAGCACTGTCGACCTCTCCTGCAAGCGCTTCCTTTTCCCTCCGATGCACCCGGAGGGCCGCCGCTTTGTCGCCATCGCCGCGCTCCTGGCCGTGCTGGCCGCGCTGCTCTGGCTTCCGCTGGCCGTCCCTGGCGTGCTGCTGACCCTCGGCGTCTACCTGTTTTTCCGCGACCCCGAACGCGTCCCGCCCGCCGACCCCCAGGCGGTGGTCAGCCCGGCGGACGGCATCGTCTGCCTGCTGACGCAAACGCCCATCCCGGCCGCGCTCGAGCCGGGCGACGCCGCGCCGGTCTGGCGCGTGAGCGTCTTCATGAGCGTGCTCAACGTGCACGTCAACCGCATGCCCGCGGCCGGCACGGTGCTCAAGACCCACTACATCCCCGGCAAGTTCTTCAACGCCTCGCTCGACAAGGCCAGCGAGGACAACGAGCGCCATCTCTATCTGATGCGGACCGAAGCCGGCCAGCGGCTGGCCTTCGTCCAAATCGCCGGCCTCATCGCGCGACGCATCGTCTGCTTCGTGCGTGAGGGGCAGAGCCTGTCGCGCGCAGAACGGTTCGGACTGATCCGTTTCGGAAGCCGCGTCGACGTCTACCTCCCGCCGGGCGTCGAGCCCTGCGTGCGCGTCGGCCAAATCATGATCGCGGGCGAGACCCCCATCGCCCGCCTGTAACCCTTTCACGGTGACTCACATGGGCAAATTCAGGTTCCGCAAGCGCAAGCAGAAACAGCACGTCCGGCGCGAGATCCCGATCCGCACGATGATCCCGAACCTGGTGACCCTCATGGCCGCCGCCAGCGGCATCACCTCGATCCGCTTCAGCTGTCAGGGCCACTGGAAAACCGCGGTCGTCGCCATCGTGATCGCCTGCGTGCTCGACGGCCTGGACGGACGCGTGGCGCGCATGCTGCGCGCCACCTCCAAGCTCGGCGCGGAGCTCGACTCCCTCTCGGACTTCGTGAGCTTCGGCGTGGCGCCCGCGCTGCTCGTCTATTTCTGGAGCATGCAGGTCGTGCCGCCGGAGAGCGCCGCATACCCCTTCCGCGGCGTCTTCTGGGCGCTCGCGCTCTTCTACGCCATGTGCAGCGCGTTCCGCCTCGCCCGCTTCAACATCATGATCGAAGACGGCCCCTCGCAGCCCTACTGGAAGCACTTCTTCATGGGCATCCCGGCCCCCGGCGGCGCCGGCCTGGTCCTGACCCCCGCCATCTGGCAGATCCACACCGAGTCCGACCTGCTGCAGTCGCCCTGGATCGGCGGCACGATGCTGTTCGTCATCGGCGTTCTGATGGCCAGCCGCTTCCCGACCGTCTCGCTGAAAAGCCTGCGCGTCCCGGCCAAGCGCATGGTCCCGGTGCTGCTCTTCGTGATGTTCGTGATCGGGATGCTCGTCTCGCAGTTCTGGATCACCCTCGGCGTGATCGGCATCCTCTACTTCTTCTCGGTGCCCGTCACCGGCTACATCTTCCTGCGCATGCGCAAACGCTATGAGGCGCAGACGCCCCACCCGCCGGCCGCAGAGACCCTGCCCCAGCCTCCTTCGCCTTCGACGGCCAGCTAGCGCGGCTCCTTAAATGCGCCGTGGGGGCAGGGCCGCCTCTTCGAGGCGGCCGCGGCGGGTTCGGAGAACCCGCCCTGCCCGAGGGCCCCGGACTCCACGTTTCGCGTCACTCCCGCACGGCCTTGAGCGGCAGCCGCGACGTGTCGACCGAGACCTCGAACTCCTTGGGCGCCGAAACGCGGTAGCGGAACTCGCCGTCCGCCTTGCGCCACTTCACGCTCACCGCGCCCGCGCCGACCGGCATCGTGCCCTCGCACGTCTGCAGCGGCACGTCGGCGAAGCCGACCGCCACCTTCTTGTTCAGCGCGTCGACCGAGCGGATGCCCAGCACGTCGCGGTACATCAGCCGCTCGACGTGGCTCGCGAAGCCGTGGCAGCAGCTCGCCTGCGTGGTGTCGTGCTCCCAGAGCGTGCCCGTCTGGTCGGCCATCTTGAGGAAGTACCCCTTGGTCTCCGCCAGGATCTGGGCCGTCAGCCCCTGCCGCGAAAGCAGCTCGAGGCGCAGATAGTTGCCGATGAAGGCGTTCGCGAAGTGGATCTCCGGATGCTTGTTGTTCTGGCGGCGCTCCGGACCGAAGTCCGCGCGCAGCGTCTCCCACAGCGCGGCGTGCGTCTGCGGCGTGGCCGTGTGGAAAAAGAACGCGTAGTACTGGCAGGTCTCGGTGCGCTCGCCCGTGAGTTTGAGCGTGCCGTCCGGCTGGCGCTTGGCGTTGTCGACGAAGTACGTGCCGTCGAACGACTGCTTGCGGATCGTCTCGCGCATCCGGTCGGCCTCGGCCTGCAGCTCCGGCATGCCGTACAGGCGCGCCGCGCACGCGAGCACCTCGGCGTAGGTCATGTTGGACGGGTAGTTCACGTCCTGCACCAGCTTGTTGGCGAACGACCACTCCACGAAGACCCAGCTGGGCAGCTTCTCCAGCAGGCCGTCGCTGTTCTTGTAGGCCTTGAAGAAGTCGAGCAGCGCCAGCACGCGCGGTTTGAGCGCGTCCACCGTCGCCCGGTCGCCGCTGCGCTGCAGATACTCGTCGAGCTGGATCACGAACCACATCGCCCAGTTCGGGATATAGACGCCGTCGTTGTGGTCCGAGGGATAGCACATCGGCAGCATCCCGGCCGGCAGGTGCTCGAACGTGGGCGGCAGCAGGAAGTTTTCCATGAACATCCGCTCCATGCGCGTGTTGCCGCAGAGGTCGGCCGCCACGCGCCCGATGAAGAAGCTGTCGCAGAGCCAGCCGGCGCGCTCGCGCGACGGGCAGTCGGTGAAGACGTCCACGGCGTTCTGGCGGAAGGTCGAGCGCGCCGCCTCGAAGATCCGGTTGAGCGCCGGATCGGAGCTCGCGAAGGTCGCGCGCCACGTGTCCGAGTTCACGTACGCGCGGAAGAACACGTCGGAGACCTCGCACGCCGCGCCCGTGACGATCACTTTCAGATAGCGCAGCGTGTAAGGCTCGAAGCACTCGACGCGGTAGGTGCCGGCCGCCGCCAGATCGTAGCTCACCACGTTGCAGCAGCTCAGGCGCGTGACATTGACGTCGTCTTTGTCCAGGATCTCGTCGAACACGAAATACACGCGCGCCGGCGCGGCGGCGCGCAGCGTCGCGCCGAAGAAGCCCGAGTCGTTGCTGCCGAAGTCGAGAATGCGGAACTGGCCGTCCGCCAGCGCGAGCCGGCTCCGTGCGTCCAGCTTGACGCGGTTGTACGCCTTGTCGGCGACCTCCAGCCGCTGCACGTCATAGAACGGGATCGCCTCCAGCTCGGCCTCGGGATAGCCGCCCAGCTTCGGCCCGATGTTCTTGATCGCGCGGTCGGCCCACACCTTTTTGGAGGGGTTGGCCTTGACCGTTCCCGCGAAAGCCTCGTTCACCATCTCGTTCACATAGAACGAGGGATACGGCGCCCGGCGCGGCAGCAGGGGGCGCGCCGGCTGCACCGCGAGCGCCTGCGCCTGGAAGGCCCCGCCCGCGCGCCACGCGTCCGCGTCCGGCGTCAGACGGTACACCTCGGAAAAAGGCCGCTGGAAGCTGTAGCGCTGCACCTTCTGCACGCGGTGGGTCAGCGACTGCGCCTCGAAGCGCGCGCCGGCTCCGGCCGTGGAGGCGAGCACCGTGTCGCCGACAACCACTTCGGCCTGCAGGAACGAAGGCTGGTCGAGGAAGTAGAAGCTGTTGACGTTGTACCCCGCCACCTCGATCGCGATCACGTTCGGCCCGGGCTTGCAGCGCCCCTTGAGCGGCCACTCGTCCACGCGGTAGAAGCCGTGCGGCCCGCGCGCGGGCCCGTAGCCCAAAAACTCGCCGTTCACGAAGAGTCGGCAGATCGTGGAGCCGGTCATCCGCACCACGGCCTTCTCGGCGGCCTTGCCGTCCACCGTCGCGCGGAAGCCGGCGAACAGGTTCTTCTCCTTCTCGCGCCCCTCCAGCCAGACCGGCTGCGCAGAAACGAACGACGCGGTTTCCGCCTGTTCCTTCTTCGCATCCCCGGACGGCGTGCAGGTGCAGCCGACGATTCCCAGCAGAGCGGCGCAAAGCATGATCCTCATGAAAACCTCCCTTAAGATTTTCCGCCATGGTAGACATTCCCTTTCGGCAAGTCAACCGCAGGGTCCCGTGACCGGCGATTGTCCCGACCGCTGGCGCCGGCGCGGACACGATGCTATAGTGACATCCGCGGGACAGCCATTGACCGGCCGTCCACATAAGGGAGAAAAGGGTTTTCGCATGATCAAGCCCCCAGGCAGAAGGAGGCGGAAGCGGACGCTGGAACCGTCCCGCATCACGCGGTTCGCGCTGCGCACGTTCCTAGTTCTCGCGCTGGCCGCGCTGATCCTGCCGCTCGCGCCGGGGTGCTGCTACCACGCGGTGAAGCCCCTGCCCGCCGGCGTGTGCGCCAAAAGCGCGCTGCTGCCGGCCACGGACCTGCGTTTCCTGTGCGACCAGACCGGGGTCGACGCCGTGGGCACGCGCGTCTGCGACCAGCAGATCTTTGACGAAGCCTTCGACCTGATCGGCCGCGCGGAGCACCTCGTGGTGGCGGACCTGTTTCTCTTCAATGCCTTTCTCGGGTCCGGCCCCGCGCCGCACCGCCGCCTGTGCGAAGAGCTGACCGAGGCCCTCATCGCCCGCAAGCGCGCGGTGCCCGGCCTGCGCGCCGTGCTGATCACCGACCCCGCGAACACGGTTTACGGCGGCCTCGAGGCGGACCACCTGAGCCGGCTCCAGGACGCCGGCGTCGAGGTGGTCCTCACCCGCCTCGACCGGCTGCGCGACAGCAACGCCGCCTGGTCCAGCCTCTGGCGGCCGCTCGTCCAGCCGTGGGGCAACAGCCGCGTGGGCGGCTGGATCGCGAGCCCGTTCGGCGAGGGCGAGGTGACGCTGCGCAGCTGGATGGCGCTGCTCAACTTCAAGGCGAACCACCGCAAAGTCGTGATCGCCGATGCCGGCGGAGCGCTGCGAGCCCTGGTGACCTCCGCCAACCCGCACGACGGCAGCAGCGCCCACACGAACGTCGGCGTGGTCTTCGGCGGACCCGCCGCGCTGGCCGTGCTTGAGACGGAGCAGGCGGTTCTGGACTTCAGCGCGCCGGCGCTGCCGCCGCTCGCCGCGGCCGCAGGCCCTGGCTTATCCGCGCCGCAGCGGCCGCCAGCGGAGGACACGGCGCGCGTGCAGGTGCTCACCGAAGAGGCCATCGCCGAGACGGCCGTCGCCCTGATCGAGGCCGCGTCGGCAGGCGACAGGCTGGACCTGGTGATGTTCTATCTCGCGGACCGCCCCATCGTCCGCGCGCTGAAGGCGGCCGCCGCCCGCGGCGTGGCGGTGCGCGTGGTGCTCGACCCCAACAAGGACGCCTTCGGCCGCGAGAAGAGCGGCATGCCCAACCGGCAGGTGGCGCGCGAGCTGGTCGCGGCCGGCATCCCCGTCCGCTGGGCCTTGACCCGCGGCGAGCAGATGCACGCCAAACTGCTGCTGGCCCGGCGCGCCGGCGGCGCGGCCGACCTGCTGCTCGGCTCGGCCAACTTCACGCGCCGCAACGTGCGCAACTACAACCTGGAAACCGACGTGCGCGTCGCTGCGCCCGAAACCGCGCCGGCGCTGGCCGACGCGGCCGCGTTCGTCGAGCGGCTCTGGAGCCCGGCCGGCGACCGCGCCTTCACGACCGGCTACGAGGCCTTCTGCGACGACTCCCTCTGGCGCGTCTTCCGCTACCGGTTTCAAGAGGCCACCGGTCTCTGCACCTGGTGAGGCCCCCGGAAGGTGCCCCCGCGCACGGCCTGCGACGGGCGCTTTGCACCCGACGCAAGGCCTGCTATCATGCCGACATGACGCTCCGATACCGCATGCCCCTCTGCCTCGCGATGCTGCTCGCGCTGCGCGCCGCCGCGCAGACGGTGTACACGCTAGACCCGGCCACGCGCTTCCAGCGGATCGATTCCTTCGGCGCTTCGGACTGCTGGAGCGCCCAGCAGGCGGGTCTCTTGCCGGACGCGAAACGCGAGCAGATCGCCGAGTGGCTCTTCAGCACCGCCGCCGAAACGAATGGCCAGCCGCGCGGCATCGGGCTCTCTCTCTGGCGCTTCAACGTCGGCGCCGGCAGCGCGGAGCAGGGCGACGACAGCCGCATCTCCAACGCCCAGCGCCGCACCGAATGTTTCCTGCAGGCCGACGGGCGATACGACTGGAGCAAACAGGCCGGCCAGCGCTGGTTCCTGCAGGCCGCCAAGAAGCGCGGCGTGGAGCGCTTCCTGGCCTTCTGCAACAGCGCGCCGGTCCACTTCACGGCCAACGGGCTCGCGAACAATGCGGGGCGTCCCAAGGACGGCGCTTACAACCTGAAGCCGGAGCGGCGCGACGCGTTCGCAACCTTCCTCGCCACCGTTCTGGACGAGCTCGGCCGGCGCGAAGGCATCCGCTTCACGGCCGTCAGCCCCTTCAACGAGCCGGAGTGGGACTGGGACGACGCGAAGCAGGAGGGCTCGCCCGCGCGCGTCTCCGACATCGCGAGCGGAGTCCGGGCGCTCGACCGCGCGCTCACGGCACGGCGCCTAGACACGCGCATCATCGTGACCGAATCCGGTCAGATCGACTATCTCTACAAAGCCCTCACCAACCGGCCCGGCCGGGACAACCAGATCGAAGCGCTGTTCTCGCCGTCGTCGCCCGACTCCATCGCCGGGCTGGCGCACGTGCCGAAGCTTGTCGCCGGACACAGCTACTGGACCACCGCGCCGAACGACGTCCTGTTCGGCAAGCGGCGCGCGCTGCGGCAGATACTGGACGCTCACGCGCTGGACTACTGGCAGACCGAGGTCTGCATCATGTCGAACGACCGCGAGATCGGCGGCGGCGGCGGCAAAGACCTGACCATGGCCACGGCGCTCTACGTGGCCCGCGTGATCCACGCCGACCTTTGTGCGGCGCGGGCCTCGGCCTGGCACTGGTGGCTCGCCATGAGCTTCGGCGACTACAAGGACGCGCTGATCTATATCTCCCCCGGTGCCGAGCCGAACCGCGGCTCGGTCCAGGACAGCCGACTCCTGTGGACACTCGGGAACTTCAGCCGGTTCATCCGTCCGGGTGCGGTCCGCATCGGCGTGTCGAGCCACCAGGCCGACCCCGACGATCCGGAGGGACTGCTGGTTTCCGCATTCCAGCACGAACGCGATCGGCAAGTGACCTGCGTGCTCGTCAACCTGTCGGCGCAGCCGTGTCCGGTGCGGCTGGCCGTGAAGGGCATCGCCGGCCGCGCGGGACGCGTCTACCTCACATCGGATGCGCCCCACGCCACGCTGCAGCCGCAGCCCGGCGCAAACCCTTTGTCCGGCTATACGGTGCCCGCCCGCGCCGTCGCCACCTGGGTGCTCCGCTACTGATTCCCCGCCCCGCACGGCGCGCCGCGGGACGAACCTCCCATATCGATACCCAATAATCGATACTTGAGTAACGATTTTACTGGACTTGAGCGAACCGAGCGACTATAGTGCAGCGCCGTTTCACCCCAAGCAGCGTGAAACAAGGAGCTCACCATGTGGAAGAAAGACATCGACATCCATGAAGTCAAAGAGATCCGCGTCCGCACCAACGTCTATTTCGGCGTCGGCGCGATCACGAAAATCGCGGACATCGTGAAATCGCTCAAGGCGCAGGGCGTCACGCAGGCCGTTGTGGTCTCGGGCCGCGGCGCGTACAAGTCGACCGGAGCGTGGGCCCACGTCGAGCAGGCGCTGAAGGCGAACGGCGTCGGCTACGTGAATTACGACCGGGTGACGCCCAACCCGACGACGCATCAGGTCGACGAGGCGGTCAAACTGGCCCGCGAGGCCGGCGCCACGGCGGTGATCGCCATCGGCGGCGGCTCCCCCATCGACGCCGGCAAGTCGGCCGCAATCCTGCTGAAGGCCCCGGGCCGCACCTGCACCGAGCTCTACGAAGGCGCCTTCGTGCCGGCCGAGGCCGCGCCCGTGGTCGCCATCAACCTGACGCACGGCACCGGCACCGAAGCCAACCGCTTCGCCGTGGTGACGATCCCCGAGAAGGAGTTCAAGCCCGCGATCGCCTACGACTGCATCTACCCCTTCGCCTCGATCGACGACCCGGGTCTGATGACAGGCCTCTCGCCGGAGCAGACGCTGTACGTGTCGGTCGACGCGGTCAACCACGTCGTCGAGGCGGCAACCGCCAAGACCTGCTCGCCCTTCTCGATCTCCCTCGCCAAGGAGGTGATCCGCCTGGTGGCGGAGTTCTTGCCGAAAGCGCAGACCGATCCCAAGGACCTCGAAGCGCGCTACTATCTGACCTACGCCGCGCTGCTTGCGGGCGTGAGCTTCGACAACGGCCTGCTTCACTACACACACGCCCTGGAGCATCCGCTGAGCGCCGTCAAGCACGAGCTCTCTCACGGTCTGGGGCTCGCCATGCTGCTGCCCGCGGTGGTCAAATCCATCTACGCCGAAAAGAAAAGCACACTGGCCGACATCTTCGCGCCGGTCGTGACCGGCAAGGATCTGAGCGCCCTGGACTTCGCCAAGCAGATCGAGGCCTGGCTGTTCAAGGTCGGCGTCACCGCCAAGCTGTCGGATGAAGGCTTCACCGCGGCCGACGTGCCCAAGTTGGTGGACCTGGCCTTCACCACGCCGTCGCTCGGGCTGCTGCTGAGTTTGGCCCCGAACGACAGCACACGGGAAAGCGTTGAAGCCATCTACCGCGAGTCGCTGACGCCCTATAACGCTTAAGGCGTCGTCGGCCGGACTGGGCGGGGCTCCCTTTCAAAGCGGCACGCGCCGAGAACCGGAGCCCCGCCCTCCCTCCGCAGCCTCCGCCTGGCGGGTCACGCAGGAGGAACTCCTCCATGCGCGCCGCCGCTTCTCCTTCAGCGCACCTTTCGGCCGCCGCATTCTCGCATTCCAATTCCCGGCGGCGTCGGCTAACATATGGGGATTCTTATGCTGATGTTCAACCGGGGCCAAGCGCCCCTGCGCCAAGGGAGACCCCTATGAAACGGATGTTGTTCTGCCTCTCGCTCCTGACCGTCCTCACGCTTCGCGCCGCGCCGCCAGCCGAGCTGCCGCAGATCGGCGCGCAGGTCTTCATCGAGCCCGGCCAGAGCTCCAAGGACGTGGACGACTGGTTCCGCATCCTCGAGGAGAACGGGATGCCGGTCTGCCGCATCCGCATGTTCGAGACCCACATGCGCAAGCCGGACGGAACCTACGATTTCGCGCTCTACGACGAAGCCTTCCGCGCCGCCGAGCGCCACGGCGTCAAGGTCTTCGCCACGATCTTCCCGGCAGACGACACGGTCGGCGGCTTCAAATATCCGAAAAGCGAAGCGCACCTCAAAGAGATCGAGGGCTTCGTGAAAGTGCTGGCCGATCACTTCAAGGCCTTTCCGGCGCTCAACTGCTGGGTCCTGCAGAACGAGCCCGGCACGGGCGGCAGCTATCCGGACAACGACCTCTCGCGCCGCGTCCGCAAAGCGTGGCAGGCCGCGCGCCCCGCCCCGAGCTACCGCAGCGGCGGCTACCGCGAGGCGAACTTCGACACCGAGGAGTTCCAGCGCTATTACACCGGCTGGTTCCTCAACTGGTACGCCGAGCAGGTGCACGCCGCCGACCCCGGCCGCCCCACCCACGTGAACAACCACGCGATCTTCTCCAACTTCCCCGAGTACGACTTCCCCGCGTGGCGCGCGTTTCTGACCACCCTCGGCGCCTCGGCTCACCCGAGCTGGCACTTCTCCATGTTCCGCCGCGAGCAGTTCACGCTCGCCATGGCGGCCAACAACGAGATCATCCGCGCCGGCGCGGGCCCGCTGCCCTTCTGGCTGACCGAGCTGCAGGGCGGCAACAACCTCTACAGCGGCGGCAAGCCGATCTGCCCGACCAAAGAGGAGACCGCGCAGTGGCTCTGGACCACCCTCGGCTGCGGCGCCAAGGGCGTGATCTTCTGGTCGCTCAACCCGCGCGCCACGATCGACGAGCCCGGCGAGTGGGCGCTGATCGACTTCCAGCGCCAGCCCTCCGACCGCCTGCTCGCCGCGCGCGACGTGATCCGCACCCTCAAGCAGAACGAGGCCCTCTTCGCAAACGCCCGTCCGCTGCAGCCGAACGTCACGCTCCTGCTGTCGCGCGAGGCCTTCTGGACCGACAAGAAACAGAAGCTGCCCGGCATGAAAGAGGAGTACGAGGCCCGCGCCGGCGGCGCGCCGATGAAGTCCGCGCTCGCCTGGTTCGAGGCGCTCAGCGAAAACGGCCTCGACGCCGACCTCTTCGAGCTGGACGCGTTCGACTGGGACCGGCCGAGCTTCAAGGGCCAGGTCGCGATCCTCGCCCACCAGATCGCCCTGCCCTCGCGCGCCTGGCCGCGCCTCAAGCGCTTCGTCGAGCGCGGCGGCACGCTGATCGTCGAGGGCGCGACCGGCTACTTCGACGAGCACCAGGTCTGCACCTTCATGACCGGCTTCCCGCTGGCCGACCTGCTCGGCGGCACGGTCAGCGAGTTCAAGGCGCTCGGCGAGCGCTTCGATGTCCCGCTCAGCGACGGCGCCGCGTTGCCCGCGCACCTCTGGCGCGGCACGATCCGCAACGCCTCCGGCACGCCGTTCGCGTCCGCGGGCGCCGATGTCCTCGCCACGCGCCACGCCTTCGGACAAGGCGCGACGGTCTGGATTCCCTCGCTCGTCGGCCTGGGCGCCTGGCAGCGCGACAACGCGCCGCTCGCGGCCTTCGCCCGCCGCGAAGTCCTGGCCGCCAGCGCGCAGCCGCCGGTGCTTTTCAAACGGCAAGAGCGGCTCGCCCTGCTCAAAACCCTCGTCTCCGGCGACCGCCTCGTCACCGTCATGGTCAACAAAGACAAGGCGGCCAAAAAGATCCCGCTCCTCGTCAAGAAAGGCCTCAAGCCCACGCTCCTCTACGCCGACAAGGGCGGCCGCCTCTCCGCCTCGTCCGCCACTCTCGCGCCGGAGGAGACGCTCGTCGCGAAGTGGGAGTAGCGGGCCGGTGTCCCACCGAAAAGGCTCATGTCCCGCTCCTTTGATGTCGATGGAATCGATAGAATCGACTGATTCGATTAACCCGATTCCGTCGATTATTTCGATTCCTTCGCCCCCGCAAAAGGCGTCCTCACGTGTTCGCGTTTTGCTCTCCGTCGGATCAGACGCTTGTCGGCCGTCGGGCATCGCGCTATGATGCCGCTCATGAAACCTGTCCTTTCTGCCTTGCTCGTCTCGGCCGCTTGCTTCTGCTCAGCAGCGGGGACTGACGCAATCATCAACGCCCATCCCGACCCGAAGTACGGCCGGCCGATCCCGTATCGGAAAGTGCCGGGCACGGCGGGCACGATGTCGCTCGAGCTCGCCAACGGCCGGCTCTACGCGCTCGAAAACAACGGGCTTTCGGTCTACGACCTTTCAGACCCGAAGGTCCCCAAGCGGCTCGGTCATGTCGGCGGCATGGGCAATGTCCGCCAGCTGAGGGTCAGCGGAAAGACGGCCTTCCTCTCGTCCCGCCAGTGCGGCCTTTGGGCGGTCGACGTCTCCGACGACGCGGCCCCCAAGATCCTCTCGAACTTCGACGGCGTCGAGATGGCCACGGGGCTCGACGTCGCGGGCGACGTCGCGTTCTTGGGCCACCGCGTGTACGGCATCCAGTGTGTCGACGTTTCAGACCCCGCCCGGATGAAGCACCTGTCGTCGCTCCGGACGGACGAGTCGCAGTCGGTCTACTACCGCAACGGCCTGCTCATGAGCGGCGACTGGGCGGGCGGCGAAGTAACCGCCATCGACGTGTCGGATCCGCTCGACCCGAAGGCGGTCTCGAGAATCGCGCTCGACGGCTACGGCGACGGCATGTGCATGCGGGGCGACACGCTCTTCGCCTCGACCGGGCAGCACAAGAAGAGCGGCCCCCCGGAGCTGCGCGAGGGCGCGGGGCACGGTCTCGACCTCTTCGACGTCTCGGACCCGGCGAAGCCCGTCAAGCTGTCGCGGGTCGAGTTCCCCTCCATCTACTTCGGCCCGTGCGACTATTGGACGCCCCGCGTCTCGGGCTCGCACTGCTTCGCCTCCGACACCGTCAACGGCGTGTTCCTCCTCGACGTGTCCGACCTCAAGCACCCGCAGATCGCGGGCAACCTCGTGCTCCCCAAGCGCGACCCCGAGAACCCCAAAAACGCCGTCCCGTTCAAGCAGATCACAGACCCCAAGATCCCTCAGGGCGACCCGGTCTCGTCGATTGCCGTAGGCGACGGCGTGCTGTACATCGCGGGCACCTTCACCGGGCTTTACGTGGCCGAACTCCCCGGCATCGCCCAGCCGGAGCCGCGCGATTTCGGCGCGCTCCCCCGGCTTCCCGCAACGTCGTTCGACCACCGCGAAGAAGGGTTCATCTCTTCGGGCGCGCAGCTCTCGAACCCGACGCGGGCAGTGGCCATCAACGGCGACGTGGCCTACGCCGCGAACGTCTGGGAGGGCGTCAAGATCTACCGGCTCGCAGAGGGGCGGATCGAGCAGATCGGACGCTTGGCGATCCCTTACGCCGCCGACGTCAAGCGCGCGGGCGACCGGCTGTACGTGGCCGAAGGGCAGAACGGCATCGGCGTCTACCGGATCGTGTCGGACACAGAGCTCAAGGAGATCTCCCGATTCACGGAGCTGGACACCCCGCCCCGCTTCGCTCAGTTCGTCTGGGCCTTCGAGGGCCACGACGTGATCGCGGCCAGCAGCGGGTCGACCCGCGTGCTGTTCATCGACTTCTCGGACTTGGCGAATCCGAAGCGCCTGCTCAGCCAGCACGGGACCTGCCTCGTGTACAACAACTACGGCGGGCAGAGCCTGGTCAAGGACAAATACTTCGGCTTCTCGCGCGTGTTCGGCGGCATCCAGCTGTTCGAGGTCGGCGCGGGCTCGGCCAAGCTCGTCTGGGAAGACACCTTCCCCCTGTGTTCGCAGACGGGCACGCTGGCGGCGTTCGGCGGGGAGTTCCTCGTCATGCGCTGCGGCGGCTACGCGTTCCTGGACCCTGAGAAGCCGGTCGGCATACGCGACCTCAAGCGCTATCCCTTCCCGACGAGCGCGGGGCTGCCCGCCGACGTCCCCGACGACTCGGCCATCAGCCGCGCGATCTTCCCGAAGTCCGACTTCGAGGGGCAGGTCAACGTCGATGCCGAGTCGCACCGGGTGGCGGTCGCCAACCGCATGTTCAAAAATGTCCGCGTCTACGATTTTTCCGACCGGACAAACCCGAAGCTCGTGAAGTCGGCGACGCTCCGCTCCAACCCGAATGTGCCCGCCTTCTGGAAGGGTCGCGTGGTGCTGCCCGGCGGTTATTCCGGCCTGTTGCTCGAGCAGACGCAGGCCCACTAGGGGACAACGGCGCGAGAGGCAACAGCGGGACGGGATTGAAGGGCGCTACGATAAGCGCTTCCGCATCGGTTAGTGGACGGCTCAGCACAGCGTCGCCCTCCATTTTCCGGGAAAATCCTCGGTGTGGAGGGCGAGGCTGCGCCGAGCCGACCGTTGACAGGCATCGAAAGGCCACATGGGTACGCCCGCCCCCCCCCTGGCGCGCAGCCGCTCACTTTTGGCCTTCGCCGCGGCCCCGCGTATGCTATACTACGCCCTGTTTTCTCTTCCGAGAGACGCCTGAGAAAAAGCGGAAGCCCCTCAACCTCTGACCTTCAACCTCTTACTTTCTACGACATCCCATGAGCGCAACCATTCTTGACGGAAAACAGCTTGCCGCGGACATGCGCGCGGACATCGCCCAGCAGGTCGCCACGCTCAAGGCCGAGAAGGGCGTCACGCCCGGCCTCGGCGTGATCCTGATCGGGGCCGATCCGGCCTCCACCTCTTACGTCACCGCCAAAGAGAAAGCCTGCGAAGAAGCGGGCATGTACTCGCAGGACGTGCGCGTGCCGGCCGAGACCACGCAGGAGGAGGCGCTGGCGCTCGTGCGCCGGATGAACGCCGACCCGCGCATCCACGGCATCCTCGTGCAGCTCCCGCTGCCCAAGCACATCGACGAGGGCGCGGTGATCAACGCGATCGCGCCGGAGAAGGACGTGGACGGCTTCACGCCCGTCAACGTCGGCCGCATGATGATCGGGGAGACCTGCTTCCTGCCCTGCACGCCGCACGGGATCATCCAGATGCTGCTCAAAGCCGGGGTGCAGACGTCCGGAAAGCACGCGGTCGTGGTCGGCCGCAGCAACATCGTGGGCAAGCCCGTGGCGCACCTGCTGATGCGCAAGGCCGCGGGCGGCAACGCCACGGTCACGATCTGCCACACCGGCACGCGCGACCTCGCCGCCTTCACGCGGCAGGCCGACATCCTGGTGGTGGCGGCCGGCCGGCCGAACACGGTCACCGGCGCGATGATCAAGCCCGGCGCGGCGGTCATCGACGTGGGCGTGAACCGCATCCCCGACGCGACCAAAAAGAGCGGCTTCCGCCTCGCGGGCGACGTGGACTTCGACTCGGCCAAGGAGGTCGCCTCGCTGATCACCCCGGTGCCCGGCGGCGTCGGCCCCATGACCATCACCATGCTGCTCTACAACACCCTCGAATCCGCCCGGCGCACCTGCGCGGGCCAGTAACCGCCCTTCCCGGAACCCATGAAACTCATCGGAGAAACCCTTTTCGCGCGCGACGAGACGGGCCGCCTCAAATCCCGGATCGGCACGATCTTCCTGCGCACGCCAGGACTGGTCACCCAGAACGGCATCCACGCCACGCAGCGCGTGTCGTGGATCCGCGAGCTGAACCGCGAGCGCCTGGCCGCGGGCCAGCCCAAGCTCACCAACGACGAGATCGACGCCGAGATGGGCCAGTCGGTGGACCTGCTGTTCGACGACCAGTTCGTGCTGATCCGCCCCGACCCCTACGCCATGGACTTGGCCTTCGAGGCTGACGAGCTGCTGCAGACTCTGGTCTCGAAGCGCAAGATCCGCTTCCTCAACACGCAGGACCCGCGGGTGCGCAAAGCGCTGCGCGAGCGCGGCGAGAACTGGCGCATGAGCCGCATTCCCCGGGCCGCGGAGGAGATGAACCGGCTCATCTCCTCCGCGCGCGCCGCGATCGAGAACCTGCCGATCTACTTCTACAACACCTCGACGGGCACGCGCTTCCTGACGCTCGACACCTTCGGCTGGCTCGCCCGGCTGCCGGACGACGCCTTCCGCGCGCAGCTGCGCGAGATCGCCAAGCACTGCGGCATGCGCAACCGCTTCGGCCATCCGGAGATCGACATCTTTCCGCCGGGCTGCGCCTTCACGCGGCAGGCGTTCGAGGCGCTCGACACCACGGGCCTCTCCGGCGAGGCGCTGCGGAACGCCTACCGGATCCTGCACGACGCCTTCCGCCAGGCCGTTCCGGAGGCCCTGCAGGAGGAGAGCGTCGACAACCTCGAGTGGCGCAACCTGATGTGCTCGGCGCTGATCTCCCAGCCCAACACGGTCGTCGCCGAGGAGATCGTCGAAGGCTTCTCTCCCGAGTTCTACCTGCAGATCGAGTGGCTGCCCGGCGCGCGCATCGAGAACGGCGAGCTCATTTTCGACCCGGTCTTCGAAGAGCCCGAGAACGCGCCCGAGGACCCCGAGCTGAGCGCCCTCTGCGACACGCGCGCCAAAAGCGTGATCTTCAACTACGTGCGCGAGCTGAGCAACATCGAGTTCATCAACGTCGGCCGCATTGCCCGCTCCCTCTCTTCGCGACCGAAAGACCTGCAGCGCCGGGCCAACGTCTACGTCGTGCAGGTCAAGGAAGAGGACAAGCCCGAGCCCGAAGTGCACATCCTGCGCTTCCAGAAGTGGTGCGTTTCGGAGCACCTCGACGAAGGCAAGGACCTCGTGCGCGCGATTCTGGAGGCGGTCGACTACACCGACTACATTCTGGACCGGCGCCTCGGCTGCCGCCAGCTCGGCATGAACCTGCCCGACAAAGTCACGTCGGGGCGCATCCGGGAAGTCTACACCGGCACCAACAAGGCGTACTACGGCACCCGCTGCTGGGTCGTCTACTTCGAGCGCGACTACCTCAAGGGCACAGCCACGGACAAGGTCCGCCCGCGCTGCTACGCCAACCCCGAGTTCAACCGACGCCTCGCGCGCCTGCTGGGCGAGGCCGCCGCGACGAACATGATCGTCGGCCGCGCCTACTCGGACAAGCGCGTCATGTTCGACGACGGCGACGAGGTGCTGCTCTGCGATGCGGACGGACTGCCCGAAAGCCTGGTGGTCTCGGACCACACCGGCACGTTCACCGAGTACCAGTATCCGCTGCACATCTGCGCCAGCGCCTATGCGGCGCCGGTGAACGTGCGCGCCGAGGCCATGCCCAACGCGGCCGAGTTCGCCGAGCTCTATCTGCAGGCCTTCCGGGCCCGCTTCGAGCGCATCCAGCAGGACTACGCGCGCCGCAAGCGCGCGTTCGACAACCTGTTCAAGCATCTGCCCATCGACCCCAAAGGCAGCTTCGCCTACCGCTGGCAGTGCATCCTGAACCGCCTCGCCGCCACGAGCGCGGCAGACATCACCGCGTCCATCCGCAACCACATCCGGGTGTTCAAGCCATGAGCCGGTGCCTGCTCTTCAAAGACGACCTGCTCTGGGTCCGCCGAACGGACGCCGGCGTCGAATACCTCTTCGAGGCCACGCCCGCGGAACCGGCGGAGCCGCTGGGCGCGGCGTGCCTGGTCGCCGCCTGCGCGCAGCCTCCCGCGGCCGGCGCCGAAGCGGTCGGCCTGCGCGCGTTCTTCGACCTCGTGCCGGCCGAGACCTTCGCGCTGGCAGGGCTGGGCCGGCAGCTGCTCAACTGGCGGCTCACGCACCGCTTCTGCGGCGCGTGCGGCCAGCCGCTGGTCCGCCACGCGACCGAGCGGGCGATGCACTGCGCCGCCTGCGGGCTGATGGCCTTTCCGCGCGTGAACCCGGTCGTCATCACGCTGGTCTCGCGCGGCGACCGCATCCTGCTCGCCCACAAAGCGGGCGGCCAGTTCGCCTTCTGGAGCGTCGTGGCGGGCTTCGTGGAGGCGAACGAGACGCTGGAGCACGCCGTGGAGCGCGAGATCGCCGAGGAGGTCGGCCTGCGCGTCAAGAACATCCGCTACCTCTCCAGCCAGGCCTGGCCCTTCCCCAACAACCTGATGCTGGGCTTCGCGGCCGACTACGAGAGCGGCGAGGTGCGGCCCGACGGCGTGGAGATCGACGAGGCCGGCTGGTTCGGCCGCGACGACCTGCCGCCGCTGCCGACGCGCTTCAGCATCGCCCGCCGCATGATCGACACCTTCTTTGCCCAGCATCCCGCGGGAAGCTGAGCGGCGGCGCTGACGCAAAAAAAAGCAAGGGCCTGACCCAGGCCCTTGCCAGACGAAGCCGGCGTCAATGCCCGCCGGCGCCCGCTCAGCCGCGGCCGCGCTTGCCGAGCGTCTTGTCGGCCATGAAGAGCGCGCCCTTCGACCCGGCGCTCATCTCGAGCATCCAGATCGCGTCCGTGGCGTTGGCCTCTTCCTCCACCTGCTCGTCGATGAACCAGCGCAGCATGTTCTGCGTGGCGTAGTCCTTCTCGGCGACCGCGAGGTCGTTGATCTCGCAGATCCAGGCGGTGACCTTCTTCTCGTGCGCGAGCGCGTCCTTGAACATGGCCAGGAGGTCCGGCCACTCGGCCTTCGGCTTCTCCAGGGCGCCGGTCTCGACCTTCACGCCCTGGTCCTGCAGGTACTTCGCGAACTTCAGCGCGTGCTCCTGCTCCTCCTTGAACTGGACGCTGAACCAGTTGGCCGCGCCCTTGAACCCTTTGTCCATGGCGTCGTTCGCCATGGCGAGGTAAAGAAACGCGGAGTAAAATTCGCGGTTGATCTGCGCGTTGATCGCTTTGGCTGTTTTTTTGCTGATCATGGCTGCTTTCCTTTCGTTCGGCCCACCCTCAAGGTCCACGATGGCACACACCGGGTGAGTTTCAGAAGTATATCAGAGCGGCCCGCACCTGTCACGCCTTGCCGGTCCCGACGGCGCGGGGCGCGCGCCGGCAACGCTGAACTGCGCCGCAGGCGCCGGTTTGCGTTTGATTCTTGGCTCGGTTTCCAGCAAAATATGCATGCGGACTGTATCCCGGAGACGCGCGGGCAGAGCCGCACGAGAAAGAGCGCAAGACCGTGAAGGTGCTTTTTTTATTCATCGATGGCGTGGGGTTGCGTGCGCCCGCAAAAGACAATCCGGTTCACGCCGGAATCTGCCCCGTGCTGTGCCATCTGATCGAGAAGCACGCGGTCGCGATCGACGCCTGCCTCGACACCAAAGGGCTGCCGCAGAGCGCGACCGGACAGGCCACCATGTTCACCGGCGTCAACGCCTCGCACTACATGGGCCGGCACTGCGAAGGCTTTCCGGGGCCCTCGTTGCGCAAGCTGATCGAGGAGAGCAACCTCTTCATGGAGCTGGCCCGCAAAGGCCTGCGCTGCCGCTTCGCCGACGCCTACATGGTGGACAGCGTGGACGACCTGCTGGCGCGCCGCTTCAAGTCGGTCACCACCGTCATGGCGCTGACGCAGCCCGAGACCATCTCGATTCAGGACGACCTGCTGGCGAACCAGGCGGTCTTTCACGACATCACGCGCCTCAGTCTGCTGGAGAAAGGCCACGCCATCCGGGCGGTCGCGCCGCAGCTGGCCGCGGAGCACCTGATCCAGGTGGCGACGGCCAACGACTTCACGCTCTTCGAGTTCTTCCAGACCGACCTCGCCGGCCACTCCTGCAACTACGACCACGCCTGCGAGACGCTCAAGACGCTGGACCTGTTCCTCGACGCGGTGGTCAAGCTGAGCAAGATGACCGGCATGCTGCTGATCCTCACCAGCGACCACGGCAACATCGAGGACATGAGCACGCGCGGCCACACGCGCAACCCCGTGCCGCTGATCGCCATCGGTCCGGGCGCGGAGGAGATCAAGGCCAACGCCGCGAGCCTGATCGACATCACGCCGCGCATCACCCGGCTGATGGTGCCGGGCTACACGCCGCCGGTGCGGACCGTGCAGCCCGTCGACTGGAAATAGGCAGGTCTCAGCTCTTGGCCTTCGAGGCAAACAGGCCGAGGCCGAGCAGGTAGGCCAGGCAGGCCAGCAGCACGAAGATCAGGCCGTTGGGGCCGACCGAGCTCTTGACCGCGCCCATGATCGGGGGGATGATCGCGCCGCCGGCGATCGCCATCACCATGAGCCCGGAGATTTCGTTCGCCTTCTGCGGCAGCCGGTTCATCGCGAGGCCGAAGACCATGCCGAAGATGTTGGCGATGCCCAGGCTCGCCACGAACACGCACGCCAGCACAGCCGTCGCCTCTTTCAGGAACAGCATCGCGGCCGTGCCGGCGATCGCCAGCAGCGCGCTCGCGGGGAAGCACCGGGCGGGCGACACCTTGGCCAGGATCATCGCGCCCACGAACGCGCCGATGGTCTTCGCCACGAAGTAGACCGTGGGGCCCATCGCCGCCTTGTCGAGGTCCAGCTTGCAGACCTCCTGGAGGTAGGGCGGAATGGAATAGCCCATGCCCACGTCGACGCCGACCACGAAGAGGATGCCCGTGAACATCGCGAGGATGTAGGGGTTGCCCAGCAGCGACAGGCAGCCGCCGAACGTCGCGCCGGTGGCCGAGACCTCCTCGCGCTTGACCGGCGTGGCCGCCAGCCAAATCGCCGCGATCAGCGTGATGCCGCCGTAGATCGGGAAGATCAGCTTCCAGTTGCCCAGCTTGTCGGCCGCCGTCGCCGCGATTATCGGGCTTACGGCCGCGCACAGGGCCTTCACGAACTGGCCGAGCGAGAGGCTGCTGGTCAGCTTCTCAGGCTTGATCACGTTGCTCATCAGCGGCGGCAGCGCCGCCTGGATCACCGTGTTGCCGATGCCCATCAGCGCGAAGGCCGCGAAGATCACATACTTCGAATAGTAGGCCAGCGGCAGCAGCATCGCCACGATGGTGATCGCCAGGCTCACGAGGACCGCGTTCTTGCGGCCGATGCGGCTCGTCAGCATGCCCGTCGGGACCGAGACGATGAAGAACCAGAGGAAGATCATCGACGGCAGAAAGCTCGCGACCGAATCCGAGAGGCCGAAGTCGTTCTTCACATACGCAGTGGCCGTGCCCACGACATCCACGAACCCCATCACAAAGAAACCAAACAGGATCGGCAGGAGCGCACTGACCCCTGAACCGGATTTCACATCTGAACCCATCGTCGTTCCTCCTTGCTTCGTTCAACCCACAACCCAAACGCCCGTTCGGGCAAGCGGGGAGCAGTATACACAAAAACCTCCCGGTTTGCACCGGGAGGTTTTTTCAGCCGCGCACCGTGCGCATCACAGGTCCAGTTTGACGCCGGACTGACGCAGCACGCGCTTGACCGCATTCACCGGCTTCTGTTCCTTGCCGGCCTTCTGCTCGGCCTGCAGGATCAGATCGAACAGCCGCCCGTTCATCGCGAGCGGGGTCCGGTTCCCGCCGGGCTCGGCCCCGGGGCCGTTCTCCGCGCAGAACGCGTCGATCTCATCTTTGAACAGATAGGAGCGCGGGCTGCGCTTCTGCTTGTCGCTCCAGCTCAGGTTCAGCCCCTGCAGGCGCTGGGCGAAGCTCTGCGCCGAGACGCCGAAGCGCTTCTTCAGGCGCAGCATCATGTCCAGCGTCCACTCCGTCGGCGCGATGCCGAGCTGCCACACCGTGGCCTGGACGGCGCTGGCGGGCATCAGGAAGCTCGCGGCGAAGCGCCGCGCGAACTGCGTCTCGTCCAGCGTTTCGGCGCCGGGCACGACTTGCTCGCGCTCCACGCCGCCGGCGTGCAGCTTGCGCGTGAACCAGAAGATGCGTCCCAACTCGAAGGCCACGCGGTACACCTGGCACTCCGGCTGTTTCTTGAGCTGGCTGTTCACGAAGATGAACGCGTTGCCGTTCACGCGGTCGTAGCCGCAGAACGTCGAGCAGCCCTCCGGCATGTCCACGAAGACCACGCTCAAACCCGCGCCCTCCAGCAGCTCGACGTAGTCGTACACCACCGCGCTGCCGATGCCCAGGTTCTGGCGGACCGTGGCCGCCAGGTGGTCGGCCCCCGCCTCTGTCGGCGCGAACGGAACATAGAGCGGCAGGCCCGCCGTCTTGACGGCGCCGCTGAGTTCCTCAAGCGTGACCAGTGCGCCCGCCACCGTCTGGCAGATGATGTGCGCGGCCTTGACCGGCTCCGCGTTCCCGGAAGCGCCGTTGTCGAGCGGCGGCAACAGCACAGGCGCGGTGTCCGCCGCGCTCTGAGCGCCCGTCTCCCACACGTTCTTCTCTTGGAACAGGTCGTCGATCCTGACGTTCAGCTGTTTCGCGATCCGGTACAGCACCCGTCCCGAAGGCAGGTGCTTGCCCTTCTCGATCCAGCCCAACGGCCCGGCGCGAATCCCGATCTCCGTCGCGAGACGGATCTGAGACACGTGCTGAATTTCTCGCAGCTGGCGGATGCGCGAACCCACGCGGATCGCGATATCACGCTCTGCAGGTGTTTTATGCTTGCCCATAACAGTCTCCTTCTTTAAGCCGTCATCCGACACGCCTGACCGCCCCGCAGGCTCCTGTCCGTTCCAGAGCTGCCTCCTCGCGGCCACACGCGTCCACACACCTACTCCCGAACCGGCCGTCTCGCCGCATCGGCAAGGCCAGCCGCAGGCGGCGCACCGAACGCCGCGCCACCTCTTCCCGTGCGGCGCCGTTGGCAGACCGCGCTCAAGCGCCCATCTTCCGACGAGTCCGCCACGACCCTCCGCACCCCAGCGCTTCCGCAGCGCTGCGCTTCATGCATCGACACCCGCATCTCGTTTGTCAAAGCGCCAGCGGAAACCTGGACACCACCACTGATCGGCACCTAGGAAATCTTCCCATGCCTTTGTGTAAATATATAGTGCCTAATTTTGTGTGTGATTGCAAGCGGATTGTCAGGATCATGAACCTATGCCTAACTCTGCATGCGCGCAGGACTGACTTCTTTTCCTAGGCTCGCCTGCTAGGCAACCGGTCAGCAAAACGCTGATGCCTTGCGGGGCCAAGCCTGCTCGCCGCCCCCGCAAGGGCCCCAGCGGACGGTTGAAAGATCCCTGCGCGTGTGTTAACCTTGTCTCAAATGGGTTGGGGGTCATGGATCTAGGGACAGGGGGGACGAACACGCTATGGACCGACAAGTCTGGCTCGCCGTGCTGACTGCGGGGACGGTTGCCGTCTCGGGCCGCGCGGACCTTTTGGACGACGCGAAAAGCGGCCCTTTGGCGGCCGCCCCCGAGGTCGTGTTCTGCACGCGCACCCGCTACACCGACGGACATTGGTATGCCAACATCGGATACTACTGCGACGACGAAGCCAAGAAAGCGTACGCCGGCAACGGCAACGCCGACACCGGCGCGCTCTTCCGCGTCAACCTCTGCACCGGCGCCAAAACGACGATCTTCGACGCGCGCGGCGGCAGCGTGCGCGACCCCCACGTGGACTACGACGGCCAAACCCTGCTCTTTTCGTACCGCCCCGCAGGCACCGACTTCTACCACCTGCACGAGATCCGCGCCGACGGCACCGGCCTGCGCCAGCTCACCGACGGTCCCTGGGACGATTTCGAGCCGTGCCGCCTGCCGGACGGCGACATCGCTTTCGTCTCCACCCGCTGCAAGCGCTGGGTGAGCTGCTGGTACACGCAGGTCGCCACGCTCTACCGCTGCCGGCCCGACGGCAGCGGCATCACGGCCCTCTCGGCCAACATCGAGCACGACAACACCCCCGCCGTCCTGCCCGATGGCCGGCTGCTCTACATGCGCTGGGAGTACATCGACCGCTCCCAGGTCGAGTACCACGCCCTCTGGACGATGAACCCCGACGGCACCGGCGTCAACGTCTTCTACGGCAACATGCACTCCTACACCGTGATGATCGACGCCCAGCCCATCCCCGGCACCCAAGAGGTGCTCGCCAGCTTCTCGCCCGGCCACGGCGCCAACGAGCACGCCGGCTTCGCCACGGTCGTCTCGCAGCAGCAGGGCCCCGACACGCTCGCGGCCGCCCGCCGCCTCAGCGAAAAAGGGCGCATCCGCGACCCCTACCCGCTCTCCCGCGACCTGTTCCTGATGGCCCGCGACCGCACCCTGCTCCTCATGGACCGCACCGGCCGGGAGCAGGCCGTCTACACCGACCCCCTCTGCGCCGTGCACGAGCCCCGGCCGCTGCGGCCCCGGCCGCGCGAGCCGGTCATTCCGCGCCGCGTCCAGGACGGACAGTCCACCGGCCAGTTCGTGCTCGTCGACGTCTACGCCGGCCGCAACATGGCCGGCGTCAAGCGCGGCGACGTCAAGAAGCTGCTGATCCTCGAGCCCCTGCCCAAGCCGGTGAACTTCAGCGGCGGCATGGACCTCACCTCGTTCACGGGCTCGTTCAACCTCGAGCGCGTGCTCGGCACCGTGCCGGTGGAGGCCGACGGCAGCGCCTCGTTCATCGCGCCCGCCGGACGCCCGCTCTTCTTCGTCTCGCTCGACGCGCACGACCTCTCGGTCAAGCGCATGCAGAGCTTCGCCAACCTCATGCCCGGCGAGACCTTCACCTGCGTCGGCTGCCACGAGGAGCGCGCCGGCGCCGCGGACGCCCGCCGCGGCGACAGCACCCTGCTCGCCCTGCAGCGTCCGCCATCCGCCATCCAGCCCTTCGAGGGACTGCCCGACGTGCTCGACTTCCAGCGCGACGTGCAGCCGGTGCTCGACCGCAACTGCGTCACGTGCCACAACCCGCAGAAGCGCGCGGGCAACCTCAACCTGGTCGCCGCGCAGGCGCCGCGCTTCAGCAACGCCTACATGGCGCTCGTCACGCGCGGCGAGTTCGTCGACGGCCGCAACGGCCTCGGCAACCAGCCGCCGCGCTCCATCGGCAGCGCCGCCAGTCCCCTGCTCAATCGCCTGGCCGGCGGCCACCAGAACGTCAAGGCCACGCCCGCCGAGTGGCGCACCGTCTGGCTCTGGATCGAGTCGGCCGCCCCCTTCGCCGGCAGCTACGCCGCGCTGCGCAACACCGCCGACCAGCAGTACTACGGCCACGCCGGAAACAAGTTCTTCGGCGAGTGCCGCGACGTCTTCAAGCGGCGCTGCTTCGAATGCCACAAGAACAGCGCCGACCGCAACCTCACGGGCTTCCCCTTCAACTGGGGGCTGCGGCGCGACAAGGAGCGCAAGCTCGCCGGCCGCCCCACCGGCAGCCACGAGCGCATCATCCTGCCCGGCGACCCCGCCCGGATGTACGACGCCGGGGTGCTCGTGAACTACACGCAGCCCGAGTGCTCAAGCCTCCTGCTCGCGCCCCTCGCCAAGGAGTCGGGCGGATATGGCCGCTGCGCGCGCGCCGTCTTCAAGGACAAGAGCGACCCGGACTACAAGAAGCTGCTCGCCTCGATCGAAAGCGGCAAAAAGATGTACGACGCGCGGCCGCCCTGGGGAACCCCCGGGTGGAAACCCAACCCGCAGTACGTGCGCGAGATGAAGCGCTTCGGCCTGCTGCCTGCGGCGTTCGACCTCGCGAGCCAGCCGCTCGACCCCTTCGCCATGGACCAGGCCTACTGGCGCTCGCTCTGGCCCTCCCCGCACTGAGCCCCCGTAGCGCCGCGCACCATCGGGACGAAGCGCACCGGCAGGTCCGCCGCACACACGAAGCGCGCGCCGGCGCGGCGCACGAACACCAGCTCCTGCACGTCCAGGTCGCGCCCGACCGGCAGCAGCATCCGCCCGCCCTCCGCCAGCTGCCCCGCCAACGCCTCCGGCACGGCGGGCGGCGCGCAGGTCACCAGGATCGCGTCGAAAGGCGCCGCCTCAACCCACCCCTCATACCCGTCCGCACACCGCACCCGCACGCTCCCGAAGCCCTCGGCCGCCAGCGCGCGGCGCGCGTGAGCCACCAGCTCGGGCACCACGTCCAGCGACCAGACGTGCGCGCCCGCGGCGGCCAGCACCGCGGCCTGATACCCGGAGCCGGTGCCGACCTCCAGCACGCGGGCGCCGGGCTTCACCCCCAGCCGCTGCGTCATGTAGGCCACGATGAACGGCTGCGATATCGTCGCGCCCCAGCCGATCGGATACGGGAAATCCCCGTAGGCGATCGCGGGATCGTCCATGCCGCCCGGGAAGAAGGCGTGCCGGCGCACGCTCCGCATCGCCGCCAGCACGGCGGGGTCCGACACCCCGCGCTCGCGCAGCTCCTCGGCCATGACCTCGCGCGCGGCGGTCATCGCGGCTTCGCGCGCCGCGTCCGCCGGAGGCTCATCGATCTGCCGTTGCACGCCCACCTCCCCCCTATGCCGCCTCAGCCGAGCTGCGACCAGGCCCGCTGCAGCACGTCGGCCGACGCGGCCAGCGCCTCGCGCTCGCGCGCCGCCAGCTCGCTCTCGAGAATCCGGACCACGCCGCGGCGCCCCACGATGCACGGCACGCTGAGGCAGACGCCGCTCAGGCCGAACTCGCCGTCCAGCCGCGTCGAGACGGTCAGCACGCTGTTCTCCCCGCGCAGCAGCGCCTTGACGATCCGCACCAGCGCCATGCCGACCCCGAAATAGGTCGACCCTTTATAGCCGATGATGTGGTAGGCCGAATCGCGGACCTCCTGCTCCACGCGTTTGCGCTCGGCGTCCCAGTCCACGCAGCCCTTGCAGAGCGGGCAGTACTGCTCCATCGGCATGCCCGCCACGTGCGTCATCGACCACGCGGCGAACTCGCTGTCGCCGTGCTCCCCCAGCATGTAGGCGTGCACGTTGTGGACGTCCACCCCGCAGTGCCGGCTCAGCAGCGTCCTGAACCGCGCGCTGTCCAGCACCGTGCCGGAGCCGATCACGCGGCCGCGCGCCCAGCCGGAGCGCTCCAGCGCGACGCGCGTCAGGACGTCGACGGGGTTGCTCACCACGAGCAGCACGCCCGCCGCCTTCTGCGCGGTGATGTCGCCGACGATCGCCGCCATGATCGCAGCGTTCTTCTGCAGCAGCTGCAGGCGCGTCTCGCCGGGCTTCTGCGCCGCGCCCGCCGTGACCACGATCACGTCGGCGTCCGCATAGTCGGACGCGTCCCCGGCGCGGATCGACACGGTCGGAAAGAAAGGCTGGCCGTGCGCCAGGTCGAGCGCCTGCCCCTGGGCGAGGCCGGCGTTCGCATCCACCAGCACGATCTCCTCGGCCGCGCCGCTCTGCGCCAGCGCGTAGCAGAACACCGAGCCCACGTGGCCCGCCCCCACCACGACCACTTTCCGTCCCGTCCCTCCTCTTTCGTCCATCTTTCGACCTCCCTTCGCGCCCGCCTGCGGCTGACGCCTTTCAACAGGCTGACAGTTTACCACCCGCGCCAAGGAACCACAACCCTTGCCGCGCCCGGGCGAACCGGGCGAACCGCCTGACTCCGCCCGTCCCTTGACGGCGCGGCGCGCCTCTGCTAATATTCAAACAAACGTATGAATGACAAGAAAAGAAGCCGTCATCCCCGCAATGCTGCGGGCACGCGCGAACGCCTGCTCGACGCCGCCGAAGCGCTCTTCGCCGAGCGCGGCTACCACGCCGTCTCGATGCGCGACATCGCCGGGCGCGCAAAGGTCAACCTCGCCGCGGCCGGCTACCACTTCGGCTCCAAGGAGAACCTCTTCACGGAGTCGGTCATGCGCCGCATGCGCCCGCTCAACGAGCGCCGGCTCGCGCAGCTCGCCGAGCTCGAGCAACGCGCCGAGCCGGCCAGCCTCCCCGAGGTGCTGGCCTGCTTCGCGCGCGTAATGATCGAGGAGGCGCTGCGCGACCCCGTGAGCGGCACCCGGCTCCACCGCGCGCTGAGCCGGCTCTTCGCCGAGTCCGACCCGATCGCCCACGCGGTCTTCCGCCACGAGATGCTGCCCGCCGCCATGCGCTTCCTCGCCGCCATCACCCGCGCCTGCCCCGCGCTGCCGCCCCACGCGGCGGGCATAGGCCTCGCCATGTACGCGGGCTGCGTGATCCACATGCTGCGCTTCGCCGTCAGCCCTCCCTTCCCGGAGCTGCGCGGCGACGGCCCGCCGGACGCGGAGCGCCTGATCGCCACGCTCGTCGCCTTCGGCACCGCCGGCTTCACGCGGCTCGCCGAAGAGGAAAAAGGCTGCCACAGAGGAGGCCCCGCATGATCCGCATCGCCCTCAAGATGCTGTTCGGCGACCGCGGCAAGTACCTGATGCTCATCAGCGGCATCACCTTCGCCACGCTGCTGATGGCTCAGGGCATGTCGCTCTTCTGCGGCCTGATGACCTGGACCTTCTCCACGCTGCGCAACGTGCGCGCCCCGGTCTGGGTCGCCGACCCCAAGGTCGAGCAGTGCAACGACAACAAGCCGCTGCGCGACACCGACACCGCGCGCGTCCGTTCGGTGGACGGCGTCGCGTGGGCCGTCCCGCTCTTCCAGAACCTCTCCATGGCCCGCCTGCAGGACGGCTCCTCCAAGATGGTCACGCTGATCGGCCTCGACAACAACACGCTGATCGGCGCGCCCACGCGGATCTTGGCCGGCCGGCTGGACGATCTCCGCATGCCCAACACGGTGATCCTCGACGACTTCGGCGTGGAGCGCCTCAGCGAGGGTCGCGAAACGCCGATCGGCATCGGCGACACGTTCGAGATCAACGACAAGGAGGCGCGCATCGTCGCCATCTGCGAGACCTACCGCTCCTTCACCGGCGGCCCCTACGTCTTCACGACCTACGACCGCGCCGTCCAGTATGCGCCGAGCCAGCGCAAGATGCTCAGCTTCGTCCTCGCGGCCCCGCAGCCCGGCCTCAGCGACGAGGCGCTCACGGCCCGCATCCGCAGCCAGACCGGGCTCGCCGCCTTCACGCACGCGGAGTTCAGCTGGGCAACCATCATGTGGTACATCCGCAACACGGGCATCCCGATCAACGTGGGCACCATCGTGATCATCGGTTTCATCATCGGCGCGGTCATCTCGGGCCAGACCTTCTACTCGTTCGTCCTGGAGAACACCCGCCACTTCGCGGCCCTGCGGGCGATGGGCGCGAGCAGCGGCGAACTGGCCGGCATGTTGTTGGCCCAGGCGATCGTGGTCGGCGCCATCGGGTACGGCACGGGGCTCGGCCTCGTCTCGATCCTGGGCCAAAACCTGCTGCGCCTCGGCAAAGTGCCCTTTCTCCTCCTGTGGCAGATCACCGCCATCGTCGGCACCGCCGTGCTGATCATCGTCGTGATCTCCGCCCTCATCGGCATCGCGCGCATCGTGCGCCTCGAGCCGGCCATCGTTTTCAGGTAAACCGCCATGGCTCCACTCGGCATCCAAGTGACTTCGGTCAACAAAAGCTTCGGCCGCGGCGAGGCGCGCACCCTCGTGCTCAAAAACACCGACTTCGCGGCGGAGCGCGGCCGGCTCACCATGCTGGTCGGCCCCTCGGGGTGCGGCAAGACCACCCTGCTGAGCATCATCGCGGGCACCCTGCACGCCGACGCCGGCACCATCGAGGTGCTCGGCGAGAGGCTGGACACGATGGGCGGCAACCGCATCGCCAAGTTCCGCGCCCGCAACCTCGGCTTCATCTTCCAGCAGTTCAACCTGATCCCCACGCTGACCGCCGCCGAGAACGTCAGCGTGCCGCTGGTCATCCAGGGCGTCCCGAACCGCAAAGCCGAGGCCAAGGCCCGCGAGGCGCTGGAGTGGGTCGGGCTGGCCGACCACACCGAGTTCCTGCCCGCCAAAATGTCGGGCGGCCAGCAGCAGCGCGTGGCCATCGCACGCGCCTTGGTGCACGAGCCGCCGGTCATCCTGTGCGACGAGCCGACCTCCTCGCTGGACAGCGAAAACGGCCGCCACGTGATGGCGCTGCTGCGCAAGGCCGCCGAGCAGCGCGACCGTCTCGTGCTCGTCGTCACGCACGACAACCGCACCTACGGCTTCGCGGACCGCATGGCCGAGATGGAGGACGGCCGCATCCTGCGCGTCCTGACAAGCCCGGAAGAGATCCGCGCCCACCACCCCACCGACCTTTGACACCCCTTCCCAGCAAGGAGATCCCCATGAGCCTGTTACTCACCCGCCTCAGTTTCTACATCGCCCTCGCCGGAGTGCTGTTCGCCGGGAGCCTCGTGTTCCGGCTCTCCGCGCAAGACCCCGTCCCGCCCCCGCCCCACGCGCCTCCGCTGAACCCGTTCGAACACGCCGTGGCCGCCTCCGGACTCGTCGAAGCCAGCAACGAAAACATCGCGCTCGGCATCCCCGCCCCCGGCCTCATCATGGCGGTCGCGGTCAAAGTCTGGGACCGCGTCGAGCCCGGCCAGCCGCTGCTGCAAGTGGACGACCGCGAGCTCCGCGCCAACCTGATCGGCCAGCGCGCCGCCGTCACCGTCGCGGAGGCCACGCAGAAGCGCCTGAGCGACCAGCTCGCACGCCTCGAACGCGTGAGCGACAGCCGCGCCATCACGCGCGAGGAGCTGGAGACGCGGCGCAGCGACGTGCAGGTCGCCGCGGCCGAGCTCGCGGCCGCCCGCGCCGCCGTCGCGCAGACCGAAGCGCTGCTCGAGCGGCTCACCGTCCGCGCGCCCCGCGCCGCCACCGTGCTGCAGGTCAACACCCGCGCCGGCGAGTTCGCCACGCCCGGCGCAACCCCCGCGCCGCTGGTGCTGGGCGACCTCACCACGCTGCAGGTCCGCGCGGACATCGACGAGCAGGTGGCCCCGCGCGTCAAGCCGGGCATGACCGCCGTGGGCTATCTCAAAGGCGACACGCGGCGCCCCATCCCGCTGGAGTTCGTCCGCATCGAGCCCTACGTGATCCCCAAAGTCTCGCTGACCGGCAACAGCACCGAGCGCGTCGACACCCGGGTGCTGCAAGTCATCTACCGGATCCCCGCCGCCGAATGCGCCGCGCTCTATGTGGGACAGCAGCTCGACCTCTACCTGCAGGAGAAGTGAACCATGCGCCATCCTCACCCCCCCCTGCTGGCCGTCGCGTTCCTCCTGGCCGGCTGCGCCACGCCGCCGCCCGAGCCGCTGCGGACGCCTGAACCGCCGGCCGGCGCCTCGGCCCACCCCGCCGTTGCCGAGCGGCCGCTGCCGCGCGACTGGTGGACCGCTTTCCGCGACCCCGAGCTGGACCGCCTGATCGGGCTGGCCCGCACGCAGAACCGCGACCTGGCGCAAGCCTCGG
>Ga0209066_10001487_pt1 | contig 30795 bp, 24 predicted proteins | sample All_14_2_FD_187198 | JGI IMG/M metagenome (GOLD analysis project Ga0209066, IMG submission 187198) | Freshwater microbial communities in response to fracking from Pennsylvania, USA - Allegheny Zone_MetaG_DW_15 (SPAdes) (version 2) ... | reverse complement strand
GAAGCGCCGCAACTCGGTGGTGGCATCTCCGTCGTAGGCACTGGGCGCCACATCGCGCAGGCTGGGCACCGCGTCGGTGAGCGCCTGGGCGGCGCGCAACTGATCGTGGCCGAGCGCCTTGGTGGGCGACAGGTACAGCGCGCGTGCTCGTGGATCGGCGGCCAGCGCCGTCAGTATCGGCAACTGGTACCCCAGCGACTTGCCCGATGCCGTGCCGGTGGACAGCACCACGTGCCGTCCCTCGTGCGCCAGATCCGCCGCGGCGGCCTGGTGCGACCACGGTGTGCTGACCCCCCGGTCGGCGAACGCCGCGATGACGTCGCGGTCGGCCCAGTGCGGCCAGTCCCGGTGCGCGCTGCGCCGCGGTGGCAGGTCTTCGACGTGACGCACCGGATGCTCGTCGGCCGGGGTGCCCTCGAGCGCCCGGGACAGCAGGTCCCGGCCGAAATCGGACCCGGAAGGCGCCCTGGAACCAGACAACTGTCACCTTCCATGATCGTTCGGATGTGTACCCCGGTGAATTGTTAACTACATGATCGTTTCGAGACTGTCGCTGAGGCGTTGAACGTGGTTGACTAAAGGCGGTCGCAGCTTCTGTGTTCGTGTTTCAGCACCCGCAGGATCGAACGTTGCGATCGCGGTTCCTGCGAGGTTGTAGGTCGGGTCGAGTTCCGGCGACACACGCGTTGGTATGGCGGTCGGAACGGGCCCGGTACACCGGAAGTCGGTGAACCGCACCCGGTAAGAGAAGGAATGTACGAGAGATGCCACAGGGAACTGTGAAGTGGTTCAACGCGGAGAAGGGCTTCGGCTTCATCGCCCCCGAGGACGGCTCCGCTGACGTGTTTGTCCACTACACGGAGATCCAGGGGTCGGGCTTCCGCACCCTGGAGGAGAACCAGAAGGTTGAGTTCGAGGTCGGCCAGAGCCCCAAGGGGCCGCAGGCCACCGGCGTTCGCGCCGTCTGAGTCATCGCACCAGGAGGACACCCCCGGCCCCGCCGGGGGTGTTTTCGTATCAGACGCCGTTAGTGTCGTGCGTGTGAGCCAGCTGTCGTTCTTCTCGGCCGAGTCGGTGCCGCCGACGGTCGAGGACCTGACCGGGCTGCTGGCCGCCCACGGCCAGGTGGTGCTCACCGGCGGTGAGGCGCGGCTGTCCATCGTGGTCGACGCGCTCTGGCGTGCCCGTGAGCTGGCGGTGATGATCACCGAGGTCGGGCTGCAGGCCGAAATCTTGCGCACCGACGAGGACACGCCGTTGGTGCGCACCGGCATGGACAGCCGGTTGGCCGGGATCGCCGCCGACTGGACGCGCGGCGCGGTGAAGACCGTTCCCGGCAATTGGCTGCCCGGCGCGCGGGAATTGCGGGCCTGGACGCTGGCCGCGGGGACGCCCGAGGCGGCGGACCGTTACTTGCTGGGATTGGACCCGCACGCACCCGATACCCACCCGGTGCTGGCATCGGCGCTGATGCGAGTGGGTATAGCGCCCACCTTGATCGGTACCAGAGGCTCCCGTCCGGCGTTGCGCGTCAGTGGTAGGCGGCGCCTATCACGGCTGGTAGAGAACGTCGGGGAACCTCCCGACGACACCGAGGCGTTTGCACAATGGCCGCGAATATAAGGAACGCCGACGGGCGAGCCAGTTTGCGTTGGTTCGCCCAGGATGCGAAATTGTCAGTTGCCAGCGCGCCGCACGGCGCCTCGGCAACAGAGAAGTGGAGTGTAAGAGCAGGTGGCTGACGACGACCGGAGCCGGGCAGGCGCCGGTAACGTTCGGCGGCTCGTGATTGTCGAGTCGCCGACCAAAGCGCGCAAGATCGCGGGTTACCTCGGCTCCAACTACATCGTCGAGTCCTCCCGCGGGCACATTCGTGACCTGCCGCGCGCGGCCGCCGACGTGCCGGCCAAGTACAAATCCGAACCGTGGGCGCGCCTCGGCGTCAACGTCGACGCGGATTTCGAACCGCTCTACATCGTCAGCCCCGACAAGAAGGCCACGGTCACCGAGCTCAAGGCCCTGTTGAAGGATGTCGACGAGCTCTACCTCGCCACCGACGGTGACCGCGAGGGCGAGGCGATCGCCTGGCATCTGCTCGAAACGCTCAAACCGCGCGTCCCGGTCAAGCGGATGGTGTTCCACGAGATCACCGAGCCGGCCATCCGGGCCGCCGCCGAGAACCCTCGCGACCTCGATATCGACCTCGTCGATGCGCAGGAAACGCGCCGCATCCTGGATCGCCTCTATGGCTACGAGGTGTCCCCGGTGCTGTGGAAGAAGGTCGCGCCGAAGCTGTCGGCCGGCCGCGTGCAGTCGGTGGCCACCCGCATCATCGTGCAGCGCGAGCGCGAGCGGATGGCCTTCCGCAGTGCCGGGTACTGGGACGTCACCGCCGAGCTCGACGCCAGCGTGTCCGATCCGCAGGCCGCCCCGCCGCGGTTCACCGCGAAACTCAATACCGTCGACGGGCGCCGGGTGGCGGCCGGGCGCGACTTCGACTCCCTCGGCGCGGTCCGCAAGCCCGACGAGGTCCTGGTGCTCGATGAGGCCGCGGCCACCGTCCTGGCCAACGGGCTGCGTGGTGCGCAACTGGCCGTCTCCTCGGTGGAGCAGAAGCCTTACACCCGCAAGCCCTACGCGCCGTTCATGACGTCGACGTTGCAGCAGGAGGCCGGGCGCAAGCTGCGGTTCTCCTCCGAGCGCACGATGAGCATCGCGCAGCGGTTGTACGAGAACGGCTACATCACCTACATGCGTACCGACTCGACGACGCTGTCGGAGTCGGCGATCAACGCCGCGCGTAACCAGGCTCGCGATCTCTATGGTGCGGAGTACGTACATCCGACCCCGCGTCAGTACACCCGCAAGGTGAAGAACGCGCAGGAGGCCCACGAGGCGATCCGCCCGTCCGGTGACGTGTTCCAGACTCCGGGTCAGCTGCACAGTGCGCTGGAGACCGACGAGTTCCGGCTCTACGAGTTGATCTGGCAGCGCACCGTGGCCTCGCAGATGGCCGACGCGCGCGGCACCACGCTGAGCCTGCGCATCGCCGGCGCCGCCAGTTCGGGTGAGCAGGTCGTCTTCAACGCCAGCGGACGCACGCTGACCTTCCCGGGCTTCCTGAAGGCCTACGTCGAGAGCATCGACGATCAGGCCGGCGGTGAATCCGACGATGCCGAGAGCCGGCTGCCCAACCTCACCCAGGGTCAGCGGGTCGACGCCGCGGATCTGACCGCCGACGGGCACACCACGAGTCCGCCGGCCCGCTACACCGAGGCCTCGCTGATCAAGGCGCTCGAAGAACTCGGCATCGGCCGGCCGTCGACGTACTCGTCGATCATCAAGACGATCCAGGACCGCGGGTATGTCCACAAGAAGGGCAGCGCGCTGGTGCCGTCCTGGGTGGCCTTCGCCGTGATCGGGTTGTTGGAGCAACACTTCGGCCGGCTGGTCGACTACGACTTCACCGCCGCCATGGAGGACGAGCTCGACGCGATCGCCTCCGGTAACGAGCGACGGACCAACTGGCTCAACAACTTCTACTTCGGTGGCGAGCACGGCGTCGACGGTTCGATCGCCCGTGCCGGCGGCCTGAAGCAGCTGGTGGGCGGCAACCTCGAAGAGATCGATGCCCGACTCGTCAACTCCATCAAGCTCTTCGACGATGACCAGGGGCGTGCGGTCAATGTGCGGGTCGGCCGCAACGGCCCGTACCTGGAGCGGATGATCGAGGATCCGGACAATCCGGGTGAGCTCAAACCGCAGCGCGCGAACCTCAAGGACGAGCTGACGCCCGACGAGCTGACCCTCGAGCTCGCCGAAAAGGCTTTCGCCACACCGCAGGAGGGCCGCTCGCTGGGCGTCGACCCGGAGACCGGGCACGAGATCGTGGCCAAGGACGGGCGGTTCGGCCCGTATGTCACCGAGGTGTTGCCGGAGCCGCCCGAGGATCCGGATGCGGGTGTGGGCGCCAAGAAGGGCAAGAAGCCGACGGGCCCCAAGCCGCGGACCGGGTCGCTGCTGCGCACCATGGACCTGGAGACCGTCACCCTCGAGGACGCGCTCAAGCTGCTGTCGCTGCCGCGGGTGGTCGGTGTCGACCCGGCCAACAATGAGGAGATCACCGCGCAGAACGGTCGCTACGGCCCATACCTCAAGCGCGGCACCGATTCCCGGTCGTTGGCCACCGAGGAGCAGATGTTCACCATCACCCTCGACGAGGCACTCAAGATCTACGCCGAGCCCAAGCGGCGCGGCCGCCAGGGTGCGGCCACCCCGCCGCTGCGCGAGCTGGGCAACGATGCGGCCTCGGGCAAGCCGATGGTGATCAAGGACGGCCGCTTCGGACCGTATGTCACCGACGGTGAGACCAACGCCAGCCTGCGCAAGGGCGACGACGTGCTGTCGATCACCGATGAACGCGCCTCGGAGCTGCTTGCGGATCGTCGTGCGCGGGGCCCGGTGAAGAAGGCGGCCAAGAAGGCGCCGGCGAAAAAGGCTGCGGCCAAGAAGACTCCGGCCAAGAAGGCCCCGGCGAAGAAGGCCGCCGCCAAGAAGGCTTAGCCGGACAACGCGCGGGTGTACGGCCGCACCGGCCGGGCCAGCTGCGTGGGTGCCTTGCGGCCGCGCAGCTCGACGATCTCGCCGACGTCCCAGCACAGGGCCTCGGCGTCGAGCGCGCCGCTGACCGCGATGGCGGAGGCGAGAACGTGGCCCTCTTCCAGCTTGGCCAGTTCGGTGAGCCGGGCGGCCTCGTTCACCGGATCGCCGATCACGGTGTATTCGAAGCGGGCCTGAGCGCCGATGTGGCCGGCGATCGCCCGTCCGGCGGATACCCCGATACCGAACTCGGTCTGGCCCAACACATTCACCAACTCGTCGTGCAGCTCGCGGGACGCCGCGAGCGCGGCACCGGAAGCGTCGGGGTGTTCGATCGGGGCGCCGAAGATGGCCAGCGCCGCGTCGCCCTGGAACTTGTTGACGAACCCGCCGTGCTTGTTCACCGTGTCGACGATGACGCGGAAGAATTCGTTGAGCAGGTTCACCACCTCGGACGCGGGGATGGTGGAGGCCAGCTGAGTCGAGCCGACCAGGTCGACGAACAGCACCGCGACATCGCGTTCCTGGCCGCCCAGTTCGGTCCCGCGTTCCAGAGCCCGGCGGGCCACGTCCTCGCCGACGTACCGGCCGAACAGATCACGCAGACGTTGCCGCTCGGCCAAATCGCGCACCATGTCGTTGAAGCCGGCCTGCAGCAGGCCGAGCTCACTGGCATCGTAGATCTGCATGTGCGCGTTGTAGTTTCCGCGTTGCACCTCGCCCAGCGCCCAGCGCAGCTGACGCAGCGGGTCGGCGATCGACATCGAGACCAGCACGGTGCCGACGAGTCCGATCAACAGCGCGGCGATGGCCAGCAACAGGATCGGGGTGGTCAGTTTGTCGGCCGGCGCATTGAGGATCTCGAACTTGCTCGCCACCACGGCCAGCACGATCGCCAGGATCGGCACGCCGGTGGACAACACCCAGGTGAGCACCTGGCGCAGGATCACGCCGGGGGCACGGAAGTTCTCCGGCACACCGGTGCGCAGAGCGGCGACCGCCACCGGTCGCAGCACGCGCTCGGACTGCAGGTATCCGATGATCGCGACCGCGGTGGCGCCCAGGGCGGTGGCGACCGCGACGACGGGCGCCGACTTGCTGGCCACCGGCCAGCTCGCCACGATGAACACGATCGAGCCCAGACACCAGTTGGTGACGTTGATGACCGACCGGTAGAAGGGCATCTTGAGCGCCCGCACCCGGGCCACCTCGGTGATGGTGGTCGAGGTGTCACCGAGCAGTGTGTCGCGGCGCTGCCAGCGGATCACCGGGATGAGCATCCGCAGGGTGATGTAGGCGGCGATGGTGAACGAGACGAACAGATAGGCCAGGAACACCGCCAGGTTGAACGCCGGAAGCTCCTGGAGCTGGATGCGGTCCTCGGGAGGGAGGCCGTAGCGCAGGAAACCCAGCACCAGCAGCGCGCCGATGATGTCGGCCTGCACCATGCCCAGGCCGAACACCGGCCACGGCGTGCGGGCCACCCAGCGAACGAACGCGCTGACGCGTCCGATCGGTGTCACCTCCGCACTCACCCGTTCACCGTATCGGTCACCGGCCACGAGTCGCGCCGCTGAGCCCGTGTCGTGTTCGCCGCTGCCACTACTGTTGAGCCGTGCGCAGCGGTGTCTTTTCACGTCTGGTGGGTCAGCACCTCGTCGAGGAGGAGCTGCTAGCGGCCGCCACGGCAGCCCGGGGTGACATGTCTCACAGTGGTCTCACAGCTGGGGGAATGACTCATGCCTGGCTGATCACCGGCCCGCCCGGGTCCGGTCGTTCCATCGCGGCGGTGTGTTTCGCCGCGGCGCTGCAGTGCACGTCGGAGGGGCAGCCGGGCTGCGGTGAGTGCCGGTCGTGCACCACCACGATGGCGGGCACGCATGCCGACGTGCGCCGGATCATCCCGGAGGGGTTGTCCATCGGGGTGCGCGAAATGCGCGAGATCGTGCAGATCGCGTCGCGCCGGCCGGGCACGGGTCGTTGGCAGATCGTGGTGGTCGAGGATGCCGACCGCCTCACCGAGGGCGCGGCGAACGCACTGCTCAAGGTGGTCGAGGAGCCACCGCCGTCGACGGTGTTCCTGCTGTGCGCACCGTCGGTGGATCCCGAGGACATCGCTGTGACGCTGCGCTCGCGCTGCCGGCATGTCGCGCTGGTGACACCGCCGACCGCGTCGATCGCCGAGGTGCTCACCGAACGGGACGGCATCGCCGCCGACGTGGCGGCCTGGGCGGCGTCGGTCAGCGGGGGACATGTCGGCCGCGCCCGCCGGTTGGCGACCGATCCGGAGTCGCGGCTTCGCCGGGAGCGAGCGCTGAGCCTGGCCCGCGATGCCGCGACGCCGTCGCGTGCCTACGGAGCGGCCGAGGAACTCGTCGCCACCGCGGAGGCGGAGGCGAAGGCACTCACCATGGACCGCAATGAGAGCGAGACCGAGGAGTTGCGGACCGCGCTCGGTGCCGGCGGCACCGGGAAGGGCACCGCGGGTGCCATGCGCGGCGCCAGTGGGGCGATGAAGCAGCTCGAGCAACGCCAGAAATCACGGCAGACCCGCGCGTCCCGCGATGCGCTGGACCGTGCGCTGATGGACCTGGCCACCTACTTCCGCGACGCGCTGGTGGTGTCGGCCGGTGCGGGCGGGGTGGTCGCCAACCACCCGGATATGGCCGAGAAGGTGGGATCGATGGCCGCCCACGTGGCGCCGGACAAGCTGCTGCGCTGTATCGAGGCGGTGCTGGACTGCCGGGAGGCGCTGGCGATCAACGTGAAGCCGAAGTTCGCCGTCGACGCGATGGTCGCGACGGTGGGGCAGGCCCTGAAAACCTGATTCGGCGGGCAGGAGCGCAGCGACCAGGGGATCAACTTGGGTCGCGAGCCGGGGCTGCCGTAGACTCGTCCCGCCTGCGTAGGCAGGCGCGCCACCCTAGCTCAGTCGGTAGAGCAATTCACTCGTAATGAATAGGTCAGGGGTTCGATTCCCCTGGGTGGCTCCACGTTCTTGTATTACCTCGGTTGATGCCCCCGAAGGCGGCAACTGAGACCCCTCCTCCGGCCTAGGAAGAGAAGTAGGGCGATCGGCGATCTTGAATTAGTTGAACTGACAAGTCCGTAATTCAACTAAGTAGGCTAACAAGTTGAGTCTCAGCGGCGCGCTTCTATGTACGTTGAACCTTGCGTGAGAAGTTCAACCTAAATCCCGTAAGGTTGAACCTATGGATATCGAAGCTGTGGGCAAGTCGCCGATCGGGAATCTGATCCCGATTAGCGGCCTTGACCCCAGGACCATGGAGCCCTGGGAGTATTGGGCATACCTACCGGACCCGCTGCCTGTGGAACCGAACCTAAGCCCGGCCGCAGTGGCGGCAGCCGCGAAAGCTGCCATGGCCATCGCGCGACTGGACGAGGCAGTTGCGCAACTGCCTCGTCCTGAAATCTTGGTTCGACCGATCATTCGGCGAGAAGCAGCCAGCACTTCTGCGCTTGAGGGCACGTACGCGACATTCCAGGAAGTTCTTGAAGCCGACTTCCTCCAAGACAACCAAATGTCCTACGAACAACGCGAGATTCGCAACTACGTGGAAGCATCCGAGCTTGCTATCCAGAACATCACTGAGCGCCGGATTTCACGCAGCTTTCTCGGCGGGCTACAGCGGATCATTGTCCGCAGAACAAAGGGTGATACAGCAGATGCCGGTGATCTTCGCCCGCACGAGGTAGCGATCGGCGCGGAGAACAAACCGATCCAGGAGGCTAGGTTCGTACCTTGTCCCGCGGGCGATCACCTCATTTTCGGGGTTGACGCCTGGGAACAATGGATCAACCAAAAGTCCGACCTTCTCATAGTCGCGAAGATGGCGATTGGTCATTACCAATTCGAGACGCTCCATCCGTTTGGAGACGGAAATGGCCGCCTAGGAAGGCTGATTTCTCTATTGCAGATCATGCAAACAGGTGAACTCCGGTGGCCGGTCCTTAATATCGCACCGTGGTTCGAATCAAGACGGCAGCTATATCAGGATGGGCTACTTGATGTGACTCTCTCCGGAGACTTCAGTCCGTGGGTCGAACTGTTCGCGGAAGCCGTCGAAGTTCAAGCCCGCGAAGGTCTTACCAAAATCCAAACTCTCTTGTCGATCCGCGACCGGATGGTTGCAGATCTGAGAGCTAGGGGTATGCGCGGGTCCCCAGTGGAGATCGCCGAAGTCCTAATTGGATACCCAGTCATTGATGTACCGACCGTAAAGAACCTGTTGGGCAAGTCTTTCCAGGCTGCTAACCAGGCGGTCGGAAAGCTCATCGAACAGGGCATTCTGATGGAGATAACTGGCCGGCGCCAGGACAGGATGTTCGTCGCTCCAGAGATACTGCGGACGGTGAACCGGGTGGATCACTAGCACGCACCCGCGCGGGGAGCGGTTGTAGTTGGCCACACTTACGGCACGGAGATGCCAAGAATCATCGGATTGACCAATCGCCTGAGATGCTCAGCCGCCGCTTTGGCCTCAAATGACAGGAATCGTGCATTGGTTGCGGAACGCGTAGCCGCCTGGTCCTAAGTGAATAGGTCAGGGGTTCGATTCCCCTGGGTGGCTCCACGTTTGCGTTCACCGCGGCCGTCACGGCCGCACGGCGTCGCGCCAGGCCAGCGGATTCAACTCGCGGTAGGGGTCACCGGCCCGAATTTCCTGCACGTCGGCCAGCACCGCCTCCAGCGCTGTCTGGGTCCGGTGTTTCACGGTGTCTGCCCAGTCCGGCGCGGATACGCCGGCCGGCCTGGTGGTGTCGATCGGTTCGGCGAAGCGTAGATACATCCGCTGCGGCCGTGGGATCAGCGTGGGTCCGATGCCGTGCAGCAGTGGCATGGCCATATCGTCGGGCGCGCCGAGCGCCTTCGCGAGGGCCTGGCTGAGCCGCCCCCACCGGCCGTCGCGGGTGGTGAGGCTGCGATACACGTCATCGCCACCGATGAGCCCGGCCGGCACGATCGGATAGTCGTGTTCGGCGGCAATGCGCGCAAAGCCGGTGCGACCCTGCCAGCGCAGCGAGTACTCCTCGCCCTTGAACTTCGCGATCTCGCGGCCACCACCGGGGAACACCAGGATGGGCTGGTTGTGGCGCATGAGTTCGTGCGCCGCCTCGGGTGCGCCGACGGTCGCCCCGCACGCGGCCAGCAGATCGGCGGCCGGGCCGGGCATTTTGCCGAAGCCGCGGTCGGTCAACGGTCGTACCAGCGTGCCGATTTCGCGGCGGACCAGATACGGGATCAGAAACCCCTCGGCACCGGACTGGGTGTGATTGCCGACCAGCAGGAATCGGCCGTCGCGGGGGAGGTGCTGGAGTCCGTCGACATAGGGCCGGTAGAGGTCGAGCAGGGGCCCGACGCCGTCGGCGACCGTTTCGACGATCTGTCGAATCGTCTGGATCCGGCCGGGCTGGTCCATCAACCGTGCGGTGTCCGTCATGATCGTCATACCGCCAGCGTAGCGAACGAACCGGTTCGTCTGGCTATGATTCCGCTGTGCGAACCACGACCGAACTCCGGACCGAGATCCTGGCGGCGGCCCGCGTCGAGTTTGCCCGGCACGGACTGGCCGGTGCCCGCATCGACCGCATCGCGCGCGCGGCCCACGCCAGCAAGGAACGGCTGTACGCGCACTTTCGGGACAAGGAAACACTGTTCCGGGAGGTGCTGGCCGCCGACGCCGCCGCGTTCTACCGGGCGGCCACCCCGCGCCCCGAGGCCGTCGAGGAGTTCGTCGGCGATATCTACGATCTGGCCTGCCGCAGGCCCGAGCACCTACGGATGATCGACTGGGCCCGGCTGGAGGGATTCGCCCTTGGAGCACCGGAACTCGATGGCCAACCGCTGCCCGCACACGCGATAGCCGCCATCGGCGAAGCCCAGGCGGCCGGGCGGGTCGATACCGCGTGGCGGCCCGACGATCTGCTCGTGCTGCTGTTCGCCATCGGGTTGGCCTGGGCCCACCTGCCCGATCCCGGTGCCATCACCGGCGATCCCGAGATCCTCGCCCACCGGCGGGCCGTCGCCGTCGAGGCCGCCGGCCGACTGATCTCGCCGCGGGGCTAGCCCGCTCGGCGCTGGGATTGCTTGCGCTCAGCCAGCCGCCGCCACATATCCTCCAGATCGATATCGTGGGGTTGGCGCGGGCGACGCTGGTGAAACAACGAGTCGTCGTGACTGGCCGGGCAATGAAACCGGTGCAGCTGAAGGCATTTCGCCGGCCAACGGGCCTCGTGCTCATCCTCCAGATCGATCACCTGCCGGGTGATCCGGCGGATGGCGAACCGGTTACCCGCCGCGCTCTCCTCGGTCGGGTACATCCGCGCCTCGAACAGGCGCCAGTCCCCATAGGCCATCTGCAGCCAGACCGTGTCGGTGCCGCAATGCTTGCACGGTGCGACCACCGACGGTCGCGAATCTGCCTGGTCCATGCATCCAGGCTAGGGACAGGCGCCGACATTTCGGGCCCGCACACGCCGCACGGCCCGAACTATCGAGGCGCCACGAACCCGAGCGGCCCGGCGGCGATGCACACCGAGAGCGCAGCGGTGTTCGCACTCACCCGGATGGCGTCACCCGCTCCGGGCAACCGCACGAACACCCGGTTGAGGCCGGGGTGCACCGGCACCTTCACCGGTACACCCTCGGTCAGCGACATGGTCAGCGATCCCTCGCTGTTGGCCAGGTAGTTGAGCTCGGCGGTCCAGTCCGCGGGCAGCAGCGGCCCGTCCAACCTCATGACCACATCGGAGTCCTCGGTCTGCACCAGGTAGCCGCAGCCCGGCACGGGCCCCGGGGTGATGGTGCGCACCCAGCTGACCAGTGCGTCACGCAACCGCCCCGTACTGTCCAGGACCCGCAGTTCCGTTGTGGTGCTGCCGAACTCCGGACGGTCGGGCAGTAACGCGAACATGTGGCTGGCCAGGTTCTCCGGTGCGGCCACCCGCTGCATGATCATCGGATCGACCTCCTGGTCCAGCAGCGGCGCCGCCTGCGGGCCGGCCACAGCCAGGCTGGTGCGCGCATTGTCCAGGTAGGCCGGCACCGGGCTGTCCCGCCAGACCCGCAGGAAGGTGGCTGTCGAGTACAGGCTGCTGCCGACGAAGGCCGCCGCGGCCACGATGACCACCACCGTCCGGGCCGGGGATGCGTCCAGCCGCCGCGACGACGCGCGGTTCGGGGCGCGGAACGCGACAGCGGCCAACAGCGCCAGGACCACCACCAGGTCGGGCAGATAGCGCAGCGTCTGGGCCAATTCGAGTGCGGTGAACTGCGACGAGCGCATCAGATAGATCGGCACCTGGCAGGCCACCGCATAGCCGATGGCGACCAGCCAGACCGGACCGATGCGTTCCTTGCGCGCCAGGGACACCGCCACCGCAGCCGCCAGCACCAGCCAGCCCAGCACCATCACCGGGACCGCAGGGGCGGCCCATGGCGACGCCGGTGCCCACCGCTGCCAGTCCCATGGCCCGCCGGCCAACCCGGGCACGATGCCATGGGTCACCGAACGCCGTAGCAGATCCCAGGTCATGCCCAGATCCAGCGACCAGCGTTGCTGGTCGACCACCACCAGGTAGACCCCGATCCAGGCGGCGGTCACCGCGAGAAGTCCCGTCCACAGCCGGATTCCGCGCCGCCACACATCCGCGACGGACCCACCGGTGACCCAGGCCAGCAGCGCGGTCACCGTGAACGCCACAAACGGGATGACTGCGGATTTCTCGAAGAACAGTAGGGCGCCGAAGTAGACCCCGACGGCGGTCACGGCATAACGCCGATTCCCGGTGCGTACCGCCAGGATCGCATCGGCGCACACCCACGCCAGCGCGGCCAGCATGGGCAACGAGTTCAATCCCGCTGCCCACCAGGCAAATCCGGGCACCGTCAGGGGGGTGAACAGTGCGAACGTCAGCGGGACCAGCAGCACCGGGCGCCAACCCAGGATCACGTACAGCGCGCGCAGCAGCGCCGCCGACGCCAGCAGTTGCAGCAGCACCAGGCTGATCGCGGGGCCGGCCCACTGCAGTGGTGCCAGCCGGGTGATCGCCCCGGCAACCAGGAAGGCACCCGGCATGACGTGCCCGTCGTGATCGTCGAACAGGTACTGCGCGGACAACAGCGGCTGGGTGCCGGCCCGCCCGACCAGGATCAGGTCATCCCAGTAGAAGTCACCGCCGAAGGCCAGCACGGACCGGATCAGCAGCTGCACCGCGACCAGTGCGACCGCCGCCCGGCAGATCCATCTCCCGTCGCTGCGCTCGCCCGGGGTCCATCTCCCGTCGCTGCGCTCGCCCGGGGTCCATCTCCCGTCGCTGCGCTCGCCTGGCCTCCCGTTCATCGGTTGCGACTGTACGGAGGCGATCCCGCACAGCTCACGCGGCTACAGTGGCCCGGTGCGCACATTGGTTACCGGAGCCGCCGGATTCATCGGATCGACGCTGGTCGATCGCCTGCTCGCGGACGGGCACACCGTCACCGGAGTGGACGATCTGAGCACCGGACGCCGGGCGAACCTGGCCGCCGCCGAACAGCACCCGCAATTCACTTTCGTCGAGGCCGATATCGTCGACGCCGATCTGGCCGCGATCTTGGCCGACGCCGATCCCGAGGTGATCTTCCACCTCGCCGCGCAGATCTCGGTGCGGCATTCGGTGGACAACCCGCAGTTCGACGCCACCGTCAATGTCGTCGGCACCATCCGGCTGGCCGAGGCGGCCCGCACCCACGGGGTCCGCAAGATCGTGCACACCTCGTCGGGCGGCTCCGTCTACGGCACCCCGCCGGTGTACCCGACCGGCGAAGACGTGCCCACCGACCCGGCGTCCCCGTACGCCGCGAGCAAGGTCGCCGGCGAGGTGTACCTCAACACCTTCCGCAACCTGTACAACCTGGACTGCACCCATATCGCGCCGGGCAACGTGTACGGGCCGCGCCAGGATCCGCACGGCGAGGCCGGTGTGGTGGCCATCTTCGCCAAGGCGTTGCTGGCCGGTGTGCCGACCAAGATCTTCGGTGACGGCACCGACAGCCGTGACTATGTCTACGTCGACGATGTGGTGGACGCCTTCGTACGCGCCGCCGGCGCGGCCGGCGGCGGACAACGCTTCAACGTCGGCACCGGGATCAGCACCACGGTCGCCGAGCTGCATACCTCGATCGCCAAAGCGGTCGGCACCGCCGATGACCCCGAGTTTCATCCGGCCCGGCTCGGTGACCTACGCAAATCGCAGCTCGACATCAGCCGTGGCAAGCAGGTGCTGGGCTGGGAACCGCAGGTCGGCCTCGACGAGGGCATCGAGCGCACGGTCGACTACTTCCGCAACGAATCCTGACTTATGAGAAAAAGATAGCGATCGCTCGCTATCTAACCTAGTCTGCGGTCATGCCCTATGACGTGATCATCCGCGACGGCCTGTGGTTCGACGGCACCGGACGCCCGCCGCTGACCCGCTCCCTCGGCATCCGGGACGGCCTGGTGGCCGAGGTGTCGGCGGCCCCGCTGGACGAGACCGGCTGCCCCGAGGTGATCGACGCGGCGGGCAAGTGGGTGCTCCCCGGCTTCATCGACGTGCACACCCACTACGACGCCGAGGTGCTGCTCGATCCCGGCCTGCGGGAATCGGTGCGCCACGGTGTCACCACCGTGTTGCTGGGCATGTGCTCGCTGTCCACGGTGTACGCGGACACCGAGGACGCCGCCGATCTGTTCAGCCGGGTGGAGGCGGTGCCCCGGGAATTCGTGCTCGGCGCACTGAGCACCCACAAGACCTGGACGAATCCCGCCGAGTACGTGGCCGCCATCGACTCGCTGCCGCTGGGCCCGAACATCGCCTCGCTGCTGGGCCATTCCGATCTGCGTGCCTCGGTGCTGGGGCTGGATCGCGCCACCACCCGCGGCGTGGTCCCAACCGATGCCGAACTGGAGATGATGGCCCAGCGTCTCGACGCGGCGCTGGACGCCGGGATGCTCGGCATGTCCGGGATGGACGCCGCCATCGACAAACTCGACGGGGACCGGTTCCGTTCCCGCGCGCTGCCGTCCACCTTCGCCACCTGGCGCGAACGCCGCCGGCTGATCAAGGTGCTGCGCCGGCGCGGCCGCATCCTGCAGAGCGCGCCGAATGTCGCGAAAGCTCAGGAGGCGCTCAACTTCTTCCTGGAGAGCAGTGGGTGGTTCGGTCGTCGCCGCGGCGTTCGGATGAGCCTGCTGGTGTCCGCCGACGCCAAGTCCGCGCCCGGCGCCGTGCACGTGCTGGGCCGCGGCACGCGGCTGCTGAACCGGCTGCTGGACGCGAAGGTGCGCTTCCAGCACCTGCCCGTGCCGTTCGAACTGTATTCCGACGGTATCGATCTGCCGGTGTTCGAGGAGTTCGGCGCCGGCACCGCGGCACTGCACCTGCGCGATCAGCTGGAACGCAACGCGCTGCTCGCCGACCCGGAATATCGACGCCGGTTCCGCAGGTCCTTCGACCGCCGCACACTCGGGCCCGCGTTGTGGCACCGCGATTTCCATGACGCCAGGATCGTCGGCTGCCCCGACGAATCGCTGATCGGTAAGAGCTTCGGGCAGATCGCCGACGAACGCGGGATCCACCCGCTGGATGCCTTCCTGGACGTGCTGGTGGACAACGGCGAGCGCAACGTGCGGTGGACCACCATCGTGGCCAACCACCGCCCCAAGCAGCTCGACAAGCTCGCCAACGAGCCGTCGGTGCACATGGGTTTCTCCGATGCCGGCGCGCACCTGCGCAACATGGCGTTCTACAACTACGCGCTGCGACTGCTCAAGCGCGTTCGCGACGCCGAGCAGGCCGGCCGTCCGTTCATGTCCCCACAGCGCGCCGTGCACCGGCTCACGGCCGAGGTCGCCGACTGGTTCGGGCTGGACGCCGGCACCCTGCGCCGCGGTGACCGGGCCGACTTCGTGGTCATCGACCCAGCGGCGCTGAATGATTCGGTCAACGCCTACCACGAGGCGAGGGTTGCGTTCTACGGTGATCTGAGCCGCATGGTGAACCGCAACGACGACACCGTCGTCGCGACCGGCGTCAACGGCCGACTGGTGTTCTCGGCAGGCGAGTTCCGCGACGGTTACGGCACCACCGTGCGGTCCGGGCGGTATCTGCGGGCGGGTGCACCGAGACCCGCAACCGTCTGAGATGGCCCGTACCCAGCAGCAGCGCCGTGCGGACACCATCGCCCGGCTCCTCGATGCGAGCATCCAGACCATCGTCGAGGTGGGCTACGCCCGCGCCTCGGCGGCGACCATCGCCAAACGGGCCGGCCTGTCGGTCGGGGCGTTGTTCCGGCACTACCCGACCATGGGGGATTTCATGGCCGCCACCGGTCATGAGGTGCTGCGCCGCCAGCTTGACCTGTTCGGCAAACGAGTCGCCGAGATCCCACCCGAGCGGCCCGCACTCGCGGACGTGCTGCAGATCCTCTGCGATGTCACCGGAAACGACACCAACGCGGTGCTCTACGAACTGATGATCGCCGCGCGGACCGACGCCGCGCTGCGCACCTCGCTGCAGGATGTGCTCACCGAATACGCCACCAAGATCGGCGAGGTCGCCGCCGGGCTGCCCGGCGTCGACAGGTTCCCGGCCAACAGCATCCCCGTCCTAACGGCTTTGCTCACCAACACCTTCGACGGGGCGGCGCTGCTGCGCGCGGTGTTACCGATACCCGAGCTGGAGGACAAGCGGATCGCGCTGCTCACCGATCTGCTGGCGGGACGCTAGCCGGCCCCTCCGGTGCGCGCGCACCGTCGAGCGCCACGGCCCTGGCCAGCCGCGCATAACGGAGTTCGAGATCCTTGAACCGCAGGTAGGTGCTCAGGGTGGTGAACAGGAACGCGATCACCAGGGCGTACTCCAGCAGATCCGCTCCGCGGGCCACCCCGAGCTTGTTCGCCAGCAGCGTGGTGTCATCGGGGCGCAGGATGGCGTACACCGCGGCCACCGCGAACAGCAGGTAGCCGACCTTCACCCAGGCCTTGGCCCGGGCGCTGCGACGCGAACGCAACAGATACGCCAGCAGCGTGATGACCGCGGCGATCAGCAGTACCTGAATCCAGTTCACCGGGGCATCCTCCCGCGCAGCAGGCCGTCGAACACGATGTTGACACCGTTGATCAGGGGTTGCCCCTTGGACATCGAATAGTCCGTGTACAGGATCTCCACAGGTTCTTCGGTGACCCGCCAACGCTTTTCGACCGCGAGCGCGATGATCTCGGAGGCATGGCTCATGCCGCTCATGGTGAGGTCCAGCTCATCGGCGACCAACTTGTCGAACACCCGCAGGCCGTTGTGCGCATCGGTCAGGCCCAGCGCCCGATTGCGCGGACTCAGCCACGCGGCGGCACGCAGGACAAACCTCTTGACCGGCGGGGTGTGGCTGACCGCGCCCGGCCCGAACCGGGTACCGATGACGAGATCGACGTCCTCGGCGGTCAAGCGGTCGATCATCGCCACGACATCCTTGGTGCAGTGCTGGCCGTCGGCGTCGAATGTCACGAAGACGGCGGCGCCCGGCCGGCTGCGGGCGTACTCGACGCCGGTCTGAATGGCCGCTCCCTGACCGAGATTCACCGGATGGCGCACCAGGTGCGCGCCGGCTGTGCGGGCGACATCCGCGGTGCCATCTGTGCTGCCGTCGTCGACGCAGACCACGTTCGGGAAAATGGCACGCAGATCGGCGAGCACATCGGCGATGACGCTCGCTTCGTTGAAGGCGGGGACGATGACCCAGACGTCCTGGTAAGGCGTGTCGATGCGGACCAAACTACACGCGATCCGCCGTGGCCAGCGCGTACAGGTGCACCGCGATTCCCACCACCGGCCCGCACAGCAGCGCGGTCACCGTCCTGGTTTCCAGGCCCAGGGGAAGCAGCAGCAGGATGACCGCGGCCAGCGTGGCGCCCACCCAGCCGAACGCGTAGGCGCGGTGCAGGGCGGCCGCGACGGTGGCCGCGCCGGTCAGCGTGAGCAGGGCGATGGACACCGCGCCCGCGGTGAACCAGGCCAGCAGTCCGCCCGCGGCCTGATAGTCGGGGCCGAAGGCGCTGCGCAGCAGCCACGGGCCGGCGAGCCAGGCCGCCAGTACGCCGAGCATGCCGATCAGCGTGACGGTCAGCGCCGGAACGGCCAGCGCGCGCAGCCGTCGGTGGCGCTGGTCGACGAAGTGTGCGATCAGGTTGCCCTGCATGGCGGTCAGCGGTACCAGCAGCGGCGCCCGGGTGAGCGTCACCGCGAGGATGACCACACCGCCGGCCGCGCCCAGTTCGGGGGTGGTGGCCTTGAGCAGCACCGGGAAACCCATGATCAGGATGGCGCTGGCGCCGGCCGCGGCCACCGAGTGGGAGGCGCCGTTCAGAAAGGTCCGCGTGCTGCCGGCAGCTGTCAGCCGTGCGGCATCGCGGGTGGCCGGGGACATCACCAGCAGGATCAACCAGGCCACCGAACCCGCCACCGTCGCCCACAGGAAGCCGGCCAGTCCCCACCCCAGCACGAAGGCGGCGGCGGCCACCGCCACCCGCAGCGCGGCGTCGGTCACCATCAACGACCCGTACTGCGTCCAGCGGTCCACCCCGGCCAGCATCCCGAGCAGGGTTGCGTGCAGGCAGAATCCGGCCAATCCGACGCTGAGCAGTGCCACGCTCAGCCACTGGTCGGCGGTGAACACCGCCCCCGACCACAGCGGTGCGGTGATCGCGATCGCCAGGGCGGCGCCGACACCCACTGCGGCGGCGATCCGCATCGGCCTGGTGGTCTCGCCCGGCGGCAGGTGCCGCCCACGCAGTGCGCGGACTTCCCGGGTGGATTCCTGGAGCAGGCCGTTGGCGGCGCCGCTGGCCAGCCCGAAGGCGCCCCAGAACACCCCGAAGAGCGAAAACCCGGCCGGTTCCAGATTGCGGGCGGCCAGGTACAGAACGGCGTATCCGCACAGCGCGGACAGGGCGGTGGCGAGTCCGACGCGGGCGACACTTCCCCGCGTGACCGGACCGCGGGCCGGCACTGCCGCGCTGGCGTCGGTCACAGGTCCGGTACGTCCTTGGAATACAGCCAGCGGTCCCACAGCGCGCGCAACGACACCTCGGCATGGTTGGCGGCCAGTCCGGTGAAATCGTCGGTCACCGCCGTGCTGTGCCGGTAGCGCGCAGTCCAATCATGAAGCAGCGCAAAGAAATTATCGTCGCCGATCACACCGCGGAGCGCGTGCAGGGTGAGTGCGCCGCGCTTGTAGACCCGGTCGTCGAACATATCGGCCGGGCCGGGGTCGGTCAGCAGCAGATCATGTGGTGAGTCGCGCAACTTGCGGTGGTAGATCCGCGCCCGCTCGTCGGCGCTCGGGCCGCCGGACTCCTCGGACCACAACCATTCCGCGTAGCAGGCAAACCCCTCGTGCAGCCAGATATCGCGCCAGCGGCGCACCGTCACCGAATTGCCGAACCACTGGTGGGCGAGTTCGTGCGCGATCAACCGCTCCGAGCTGCGCCTGCCGTCGCAGTGGTTGGCCCCGAATATCGAAAGCCCTTGCGCCTCAAGGGGTATCTCCAGATCGTCGTCGGTGACCACGACGGTGTACCCGGTGGCCAGCGGGTACGGCCCGAACTGCCGGATGAACAGTTTCATCATCTGGGGCTGTCGGCCGAAATCGTGGTCGAAGTTGCGCCGCAATCGTTCCGGGAGCACCGCCTGCATCGGCACCGGACTCTTCTGCAGCCGGTAGCGGGTGTATTCGCCGATCTGCAGGGTGATCAGATAGGTCGATGTCGGCTCGGCCTGCTCGTAGACCCAGATGGTGTGGCTGGCCCGCACCTGTTTGGACAGCAGTTCACCATTGGCCAGCGCGTAATACGGACTGTCGGTGCTGATCCGGATGTGGAAGCTGGCCTTGGCGGCGGGGTGATCGTCGCAGGGGAACCACGATGCCGCGCCGTTGGGCTGTCCGGCCACCAGGGCGCCGTTGGACAGTTCCTCGAAACCGACCTCACCCCAGACGGTGCGCAGCGGCCGCGGGGTGCCGCCGTAGCGCACCGCGATGGTCATCGCTGCGCCGGGGGGCAGGGCGGCGCCCAGTGTGATGTGCAGCTTGCCTGCCGCGCACCGGAAATGGCCGGGCCGCCGGCCGTTGACGGTCACCTTCGACACCGACAGCGCGTCGGAGAGGTCGAGGGTGAAGGTGCGCAGCGCGGCGAGCGTCACCGCGGTGATCGTCACCGTGCCGGCGAGCCGGTTGATCGCCACCTTGTACTCGAGGTCCAGTTCGTAGCGGGACACCCGGTAGCCGAAATTGCCGTTGCGCGGTAGGTAGGGGTCGATCACCGGGGGCTGGTGCGACGTCGACTTGCGAAGGGCCTTCTTGGCGGGGCTCACTGGTCGTGCTTCTTCGGCCGCTTGATCGTCCACGGCGCAATCGGGTTGCCCTGCCACCTGGTCCACGGCGGCACCTCGTCCCCGCGCATCACCAGCGACGCCGGCCCGACGGTGGCGCCCTCGCCGATCCGCGACGCCGGCAGCGCCACACAGTGCGGGCCGAGCGTGGCGCCGTCGTCCAGGATGACGGTGTCCATCCGCATGATCCGGTCGTGGAACAGGTGGGTCTGCACCACACAGCCCCGGTTGACGGTGCTTCCGTCACCAAGGGTGATCAGGTCCGCCTCGGGCAACCAGTAGGTCTCGCACCACACCCCGCGGCCGATCTTCGCGCCGAGCCCGCGCAGCCAGACGTTCATCACCGGGGTGCCGGTCGCGGCCCGGGCGAACCACGGTGCCGCCACCGTCTCGACGAAGGTGTCCGACACCTCGTTGCGCCAGACGAAGGATGACCACAGCGGGTGCTCGATGGCATCGATGCGGCCCACCACAAGCCATTTGGCGGCCACCGCGATGCCGCCGGCCACCGCGCCGGCAGCCAGCAGCACCAGGCCACCGGCCAGCGCGGTCCAGCCGTAGCCGATCGTGACGCTCAGCTGATGCAATGCGGCGAGCACCGCGACGCCGATCGCGAAGCTCACGATGACCGGGATGATGCGGCAGGTCTCCACCGCGGCGCGCATCACCCGCAGCTTGGTCGACGGGTTGAAGGTCCGCATCGCGTCGGCGGCAGTGGGTTTGCGTCGCAACCGGATGGGCGGGCTGCCCAACCAGGACGAGCCCGCCTTGGCCTTGTGCGGGGCCGCCGACAGCACCGCCACCAGACCGTCGTCGGGGACGCGCCGGCCCGGCTGGGTGATACCGGAGTTGCCCAGAAAGGCGCGCTTGCCGATGGTCGCCTTCGCGACGTGGATCCAGCCGCCGCCGAGTTCGTAGGAGGCCACCATGGTGTCGTCGGCCAGGAAGGCGCCGTCCTGTATCTCGGTGAACTTCGGGGTCAGCAGGGCCGTCGAGATCTCGGTGTCCTTACCGACTTTCGCGCCCAACAGCCGCAACCACCACGGTGTCAGCAGGCTGGCGTAGATGGGGAACAGGTAGTTGCGCGCGGCGTCCATCAGCCGCTCGGTCGCCCACAGCTGCCAGCCCACCCGGCTGCGCACCGGGTGGTAACCCTCGGTGAGGCCGGCCGAGAGTATCCGCACCCCGCATACGGTCAATGCGGCGTACACCCCCACGGCCACCAGAGCCGCCGCCGGCGTCCACAGCAGAGCCGGGACCAGCGCCGCGGCGGGGGTGGGAGTGCCGTGCACGGCCCAGCCCAGCACCGCGAGTCCGGCGGCCAGCGCGGCCAGCGGCAGCGCACCCAGCAGCATCGAGGTCACGCTGTAGAACGCCACCCAGACGGGGGCGCGGCCGGGACGTTCGTCGGGCCACGGATGGCGTGCCTTACCGGATTTCGCTGCCGGCGAGCCCTTCCAGTACTGCCCGTTCTTCACCTTGCCGAGGACGCCGGAGCCCGCGGCGACGTCGGCGTTCTTACCCACGACGGCCCCCGGGAACAGGGTGGTGCGGGCGCCGATGGTGGAGTCGTTGCCCACGGTGACCGGTCCGACATGGAACACATCGCCGTCGATCCAGTGCCCGGTCAGATCGACCTCGGGTTCGATCGAGCACCGATGGCCGAGGGTCAGCATGCCGGTGACCGGCGGCGTGGAGTGCAAGTCGACGCCCTTGCCGACGGAATTACCAAGGGCGCGGGCGTAATACACCAACCACGGGGCCCCGGCCTGGTTCTCTGCGCCGCTGGCCTCGGCGAGGCGCTCGGCGAACCAGACCCGCAGATGCTCGGAACCCCCGCGCCGGTAGCTGCCCGGTTGCAGCCCCGACAGCAGAGTGCGCGCACCCAGCACGGCGATGCCCATCCGTCCCGGCGGGGTGATGAAGATCAAGAATCCGGCGATGATCCACCACCAGTTCAGGCTGTTCGCCCACGGCACCAGCTCGGTGGCCGCGGCGACGTTGTTCAGGATCGCCAGCCAGATCACCCATTGCAGACCGGTCAGCGTCGCCAACGGCACCGTCAGCGCCACCTGCGCCAGTTGGGTGAGAACCGGGGTCGGTGCCACATCGCGGCGCACGACCTCCGGCGGTGGAGCCAGCTCGTCGAGATAACCGGCCAGCGAGCCGAGCCGGGGGTGGTCGTACAGATCGGCGACGGTCACCTGCGGATAGCGTCCGCGTACCGCGGTCACCAACTGTGCGGCCGACAGCGACCCGCCGCCGAGTTCGAAGAAGTCGGCTTCCGGACCGTCGACGGCTGCGGCCAGCACATCGCGCCACAGGCCGGCCAGCCAGCCCATGGTTCCACCGAGGTCGGGTTCCTCTTCCGCGGCGGCGCCCGGGGGCGGCCACGGCAGCGCATTGCGATCGACCTTGCCCGAGGTCCGGGTGGGCAGTTCGTCGAGCAGGACCAGCCGCGGCACCAGCGCGGCGGGCAGCGCCACCGAGAGCGCAGCCCGCGCGGCCGCCAGGTCGAAGCCGGGATCGGCGCTCGCGATGTAACCGACCAGCAGGGGATTGCCACTGGTGGTGCGGCGCACCGCGGCGGCCCCGCCGCTGACACCGGGCAGGTTCACCAGCGCGGCATCCACCTCACCCAGTTCGATGCGGCGTCCACCGACCTTGACCTGATCATCGGCGCGGCCCTGGAAGTACAGGCCGTCGGCCTCCAGCCGGACCAGATCGCCGCTGCGGTAGGCGCGCTCCCACCCCAGCGAAGGCATGGCCGCGTACTTCTCGGCATCCTTCTCGGGGTCCAGGTAACGGGCCAGGCCCACGCCGCCGATGACCAGTTCGCCGGTTTCGCCGAGTCCGACGGGCAGGCCGTCCTTGTCGACGACGACGAGGTCCCAACCGGCCAACGGGAGCCCGATGCTGACGGCGGAGCGACCGTCCAGCGGGGCCGCGCAGGCCACCACGGTGGCCTCGGTGGGGCCGTAGGTGTTCCACACCTCGCGTCCGTCGACGGCGAGTCGTTCGGCGAGTTCGGGCGGGCAGGCCTCACCGCCGAAGATCAGCAGCCGGACCGCTTCGAGCGCCTCGGCGGGCCACAGCGCGGCCAGGGTGGGGACGGTGGAGACGACGGTGATATCCCGGGTCACCAGCCACGGCCCCAGGTCCATGCCGCTGCGCACCAGCGATCGCGGAGCGGGGACCAGACACGCGCCGTGGCGCCAGGCCAGCCACATCTCCTCACACGATGCGTCGAATGCCACCGACAGCCCGGCCAGGACGCGGTCTCCGGGACCCAACGGGGCGTCACGCAGGAACATCCGGGCCTCGGCGTCGACGAACGCGGCGGCGTTGCGGTGGGTGACCGCGACGCCCTTGGGGGTGCCGGTCGACCCGGAGGTGAAGATGATCCACGCGTCGTCGCGAGTCAGCGGTGCCGCCGCCCGCCACCCGCGCGATGAGCCGGGGCCGCGCACCAGGCCGTCATCGGTGATGATCGCCACCACCTGCGCCTCACCGAAGACCAGTGCGGCGCGTTCCTCGGGATCGTCGGCGTCGACCGGGACGTAGGCGGCGCCGGTGGCCAGGGTGGCCAGGATCGCGGTGTAGAGCGCGTAGCTGCCCGAGGCCATCCGGATACCGATGCGATCACCGCGGCCGATACCGCGGGCAGCCAGCCACTGCACGCTCTCCTCGATGTCGCCGAGCAGTTCGGCATAGGTCAGCTGCACCTCGCCGTCATCGATGGCGGGAGCGTCCGGGAAGCGGTTGGCGGTCTCGTAGAGGACGTCGATCAAGGTCCGCGGGGGCGCGGCCGCCGGGGAAAGTAGGTACTGGGGAGGAATGGCCTGCCCGGGCTCCGCTGTCACTGTTACAAACTACTAAGCCACCCGAGGGGCCCGCGCGCGGCGCGCTGCCCGGCTCGTCGGGTTCACCTCGCGTTGATCGCAACCCTTGGCCGCACCGCGGCCGCATTCTTACCGTGACGGGGTGCGGCTATTCGTGGCAGATGAAGCGTGGAGTGAACTGACGTCCGGCCCAGAGCCGGTGATTCGGGTGGCCGCCGGCGACCTCCAGCAGGCCCGGCGGACACGTGCCCGGCTGCGTGGGCGCGACGGCACGGTGGCGGTGATCCTCGATGTCACCGTCGCGGTCGCCGACGATGTGCGGGCGGCGTACGCGTCGCTCGGCTCGGGGGACGCGGTGCGGGGTGTGCGCTACGCGGGCACCGTGAACGGACTGGCCGGATTGCTCGCCGATATCGAGACCGCGGGGGTGGCCGACGGTGTCACGCTGGTCGGACCGTCCGCAGCTGCGGAGGACGCCGCGCCGGATCTGGCCGAGATCGGCAGGACCGTGCTGACGCTGCTGGAGCAGCGCCACCGGGCCTGCGCCTGAACCACCGCCGACTGATGCAGTAGCTGCATTAGTCGGCACCGAATCGGTCTTGGACATGAATGGATCGGCGTCTTAGCGTGGGTGTCATGACAGCCATGCTCGCCAATCAGCTGACCGGCCAGATGATCATCGCGGGATCGCCCGTCACTGGTTCGGGCGCCGAGATCCGCGGCTTCGATCCCGCCGCCGGTGCAGCGCTCGAACCCGTCTACCGCCATGGCGACAGCACCGATGTCCAGACCGCTGCCGCGGCGGCCGCGGCGGCATTTCCGACATACCGGGCCACCACCTCCGAGCAGCGCGCCCAGTTCCTGGAAGCCATCGCCACCCGCATCGAGGCGGTCGGCGAGACGCTGATCGCCCGGGCCGTCGCCGAGAGCGGCCTGCCCCAGGCCCGCATCACCGGCGAGGTCGGACGCACCACCGGTCAGCTGCGTCTGTTTGCCGGCGTACTGCGGGAAGGCAGCTGGAACGGCGCGCGTATCGACACCGCGCTGCCCGACCGGGCTCCGCTACCCCGCCCGGACATCCGCCAGCGCAACATTGCGCTGGGGCCGGTGGCCGTTTTCAGCGCCTCGAATTTCCCGCTCGCCTTCTCGGTGGCCGGCGGCGACACCGCGTCCGCGCTGGCCGCCGGCTGCCCCGTGATCGTCAAGGCACACGACGCACATCCGGGCACCTCGGAGACCGTGGCCCGCGCCATCACCGCGGCCGTCGCCGACAGCGGACTGCCTGCCGGGACCTTCTCGTTGCTGTACGGAACCGGTGAGCAACTGGGCATCCAGTTGGTCACCGACCCGAGGATCAAGGCCGTCGGATTCACCGGATCCCGCACCGGCGGAACAGCTCTGGTCGCCGCGGCCGCGGCCCGCCCCGAGCCCATCCCGGTCTACGCCGAGATGAGCTCCATCAACCCGGTATTCCTGCTCGACGGCGCCCTGCAATCCCGTGGCCCCGAACTCGGCAAGGCGTTCATCGGCTCACTGACCATGGGTTCGGGGCAGTTCTGTACCAATCCCGGACTGATCATCGCCGTCGACGGCCCAGGCCTGGACGCGTTCGTCGATGCCGCCCGGGAGGCCGTCTCGGCCGCGCCCGCCGCCCCCATGCTCACCCCGCACATCGCCCGCAACTACGCAAACGGGGTCGAATCCCTGTCCGGGGCGGCCGAATTGGTCGCGCGTGGAGAACGCAGCAGTAGCGAAACCTGTGGTCAGGCAGCGTTGTTCAGCACCGATGCGGACAGGTTCCTGGCATCCCAAGACCTGCAGGCAGAGGTCTTCGGTTCGTCGAGCCTGATCGTGCGCTGCGCGGATGCCGACCAGATGGCCGCGGTGGCCCAGGGCCTCGAAGGGCAGCTCACCGCGACCGTGCACGCCGAGGACACCGACCTGGAGGCGGCCGGCCGGTTGCTGCCACTGCTCGAGCTCAAGGCCGGCCGGATCCTGTTCAACGGCTGGCCGACCGGTGTCGAGGTATGCCACGCCATGGTGCACGGCGGCCCGTTCCCGGCCACCTCCGATTCCCGGACCACCTCGGTCGGAGCCCGTGCCATCGAACGCTTCCTGCGTCCGGTCGCCTACCAGGGCGTGCCGAAAGCTCTGCTGCCCAACGCCATCGCCGACGGCAACCCTGATGGCCTGTGGCGTCGCGTCGACGGCCAGCTCACCCAATCCTGATCCCCACATCTGATCCGAAAGGTCTGCTCATGCGTCCCCACTTCCAGGGCGTTCTGTTCTTCCCCGTCACCCCGTTCACCGAAGCCGGTGCCGTCGACCTCGACGCGCTGGCAGCGCACCTGAGCAAGGGGCTCGACGCCGGACCCGGTGGGATCTTCATCGCGTGCGGCACCGGCGAGTTCCATGCCATCGACGAGGACGAATTCCGGGCGATCGTCGACACGGCCGTGAAGGTGGTCGCCGGCCGCGTCCCGGTGTATGCGGGCGCGGGTGGCTCGGTGGCACAGGCCAAACGGTTCGCGATCGCCGCGCAGGAAGCCGGCGCCGACGGCCTGTTGCTGCTGCCGCCCTACCTGGTGGAGGTGCCGCAGCCGGGCCTGGTCGACTACGTCACCGCGGTCGCCGGGGCCACCGAGCTGCCCGTCATCGTGTACAACCGCAACAACGCAAAGTTCACCGAGGCCTCCGCGGTCGCGGTCGCCAAGATCGGAAACGTCATCGGGTTCAAGGACGGCACCGGCAATTTCGATCAGGTGGCCCGCATCGTCGCGGCCGTGACCACCCAGGTCGACCCTGACTTCCTGTTCTTCAACGGGCTGCCCACCGCGGAGACCACCCAGCTGGCGTTCCGCGCCATCGGGGTGCCGCTGTACTCATCGGCCACCTTCGCCTTCGCTCCCGACCTCGCCCTGGCCTTCTACAACTCCCTGGAGTCGGGTAACACCGAGCTGACCAACGCACTGCTCAACGCGTTCTTCATCCCGCTGGTACAGCTGCGCGACACCGTCCCCGGCTACGCCGTCTCGCTGGTCAAGGCCGGTGTGACGATGGAGGGTGTGCCGGCCGGGCCGGTGCGTCCGCCGCTGGTGATGCCGCACGCCGACGATCTCGCTCAGCTGAGCACGATCGTCGCCGCGGGTCGAGCCGTGCTGGCCGCATCGCTGAGCGAGGCCGTCTAACCCATGGTTGAGCAGAGGACGACGCCGATACGGATCACCGGAGCCCGCATCACCCCGGTCGCGTTCGCCGATCCGCCGCTGCTCAACACGGTCGGGGTGCACCAGCCCTACGCGCTGCGCGCGATCATCCAGCTCGACACCGATGCCGGCCTGGTGGGCCTGGGGGAGACGTACGCCGACAGCCGTCACCTCGCCCGCCTGAACGCCGCCGCGGAAGCAATCACCGGCTTGGATGTCTTCGCGCTCAACGCGATCCGGGCCACCATCGCGGTAGCGTTGGCGGATGACCTGAAATCTGATACGGCCGCCGTCGGCACGGCCGGCATGATCACCACGGCGAGCGCCGTGGATCAGGTGCTCTCCCCGTTCGAGGTGGCATGCCTGGATATACAGGGCCACTGGCTCGGTCGGCCCGTCTCGGATCTGCTGGGCGGCAAGGTCCGCGACGCGGTGCCGTTCAGTGCGTACCTGTTCTACAAGTGGGCCGCCCATCCCGGTCAGGAACCCGATCGCTTCGGCGAGGCACTGGACCCGGCCGGTCTGGTGGCGCAGGCGCGCCGCATCATCGACGAATACGGCTTCACCGCAATCAAACTCAAGGGCGGGGTGTTCCCTCCCGAGGAGGAGATGGCGGCCATTGAGGCGCTGGCCGAGGCGTTCCCCGGCATGCCGCTGCGGCTGGACCCCAACGCCGCGTGGACCCCGCAAACCTCGGTGAAGGTGGCTTCGGGGCTGGCCGGAATTCTGCAATACCTGGAGGATCCGACACCCGGCCTGGACGCGATGGCCGAGGTGGCCCAGCAGGCCCCGATGCCGCTGGCCACCAACATGTGCGTTGTCGCGTTCGATCAACTGGCGCCCGCCGTCGCGAAGGGTTCGGTGAAAGTCGTTCTCTCCGACCACCATTACTGGGGCGGCCTGCACCGTTCCCGGTTGCTGGCGGGAATCTGTGAGACCTTCGGGCTGGGCCTGTCGATGCACTCCAACTCGCACCTCGGTATCAGCCTGGCGGCGATGGTGCACCTGGCCGGGGCAACGCCCAACCTCACCTATGCCTGCGACACGCACTGGCCGTGGAAGACCGAAGACGTGGTCAAGGACGGCGCGCTGCGCTTCGTCGACGGAGCCGTCGCGGTGCCCACCACATCCGGTCTCGGTGTCGAGATCGACGAGGACGCACTGGCCGCGCTGCACGAGCAGTACCTGCGCTGCGGGATCCGCGACCGGGATGACACCGGGTACATGCAGTCCGTGCATCCGGACTTCGAACTGGCCGGCCCACGCTGGTAGACGCTGTCTGTTCTGCTGTCCTTCTCCCCGTCGCCTCGCTCGCCCGATACGGTGGGTGGATGGAAGACCAGCCGGCGGTTGCCGTCGCCCACCCACCACAGTCGCTGCTCGATCTCGTCAACCGGGTGCTCAAGGTCGCGCTCAAGACCCCGCTCGGCGGGCTCGCCGGCGATTTCATGCTGGTGGCCTTCACCGGCCGCAAGAGCGGGAAGCGGTATGCGACACCGGTGAGCGCGCACGTCCTCGACGGTGCTCTCTATGTCGTGCTGGAGGCGCAGTGGAAGTACAACTTCCGCGACGGCGCCGACGCGCAGGTGTCCTACCGCGGCAAAACCCGCACCATGCGTGGCGAACTGATCACCGAACCCGGCGCCGTCGCCGACATCGCCGACCGGATCGCCAAGTCCTACAGCCCGAAGAAGGCGCAACGGCAGATGGGGATGGCGTTCCGCGACGGGGCGTACCCCACCCTGGAGCAGTGGGAGGAATCCGCACGCCGGCTCAAGATCGCGGCCATCAAGCTCACGTGAGGGCCGGGACGCGGTCGGCGATGACGAAGGTGGCGTCCGTACGGGCCGGCGCTCCGGGGCGGGTCACGAACGCCAACGTGCGGAAGTCGGCCCGCAATTCGTCGGCGGTGATGCGGGTGCGGACATAGCCGCGGCGATCGCCGAAGTATTTGATGTGCGGGTTCTCCCCAAGGATCGCGCCGACAGCCGGACGGTAGTCCGAGCCGTCCCCGCCCGACGAGATCGACGTCGTCACCAATTCCGTTGCCACCGGACCCAACCGGGGGTCACTGATCTCCGCTGCCCAATGCGCGTGTACATCGCCGGTGAGCACGACGGGGTTGCGCGCGCCGGCCAGCCCGGCGGTGATCCGGTTGCGGCAGGCCGCGTACCCGTCCCAGGCATCGGCGTTGGCGCCGCGGCGCGGGCCTGCCTGGACGTCCAGCGGCGCGAAGAACACCTGCTGGCCCAGGATGTCCCAGCGGGCCCGCGACCCCCGCAGGCCGTCGAGCAGCCAGCGCTCCTGCTCCGGACCGGTGAGCGTGCGCCCCGCGGAGTTCAGTTCCGGGCAGTCGGCGCCATACGCATCGCCGCAGGCCTGATCCGTCCGGTACTGGCGGGTGTCGAGCATGTGGAAGGTCGCCAGCGCGCCCCACTGCACGCGCCGGTAGAGCTGCATCGAGGCGCCCCGGGGACGCGCCGAGGCCCGCAGCGGCATGTTCTCGTAATAGGCCTGCATGGCCGCGGCGCGGCGTGCCGGGAAGTCCGGCTGCGGCTCCTCGGGCACCGAGGCGGCCCAGTTGTTGTCCAGTTCGTGGTCGTCGAAGACCACCAACCACGGGGCCGCGGCGTGCGCGGCCTGCAGATCGGGGTCGGTGCGGTACTGCGCGAACCGCTGCCGGTACTGGGCCAGCGTGACCGTTTCCGGGCCTGCGTGCCGGCGCACGGCGCGGTCACCGGCGACGGCCTCGTACTGGTAATCACCTAGGTGCACAACAAGATCCGGGTCGTCCTCGGCCAGTCGCCGATACCCGGTGAACCAGCCCTGCTCGTAGTTGGAACACGACGCGAAACACATCGTCAGGGCGCCCGAGGCGCCGGGTGCGGGCGCCGTCCGGGTCCGCCCGGTGGCCGAGAGGTAGCCGCCGGTACGGAATCGGTAGAAGTACTCGCTGCCCGGACGCAAACCCGTGAGTTCGACGTGCACGGCGTGGGCCGATTCCGGTGCGGCCAGCGCCATCCCGCGCTGCTCGATGCCGTGGAAGCGGTCGTCGGTGGCGACCTCCCACTCGACATCGACAGCTCGCCAGGGCATTCCTCCGCGGCCGTCATCGGCCAGCGGTGCGGGCGCCAACCGGGTCCAGATCACCACACCGCCGGGAGCCGGGTCACCGGAGGCCACCCCGAGGGTGAACGGGTCGCCGCTGCGCGGGCGACCGGATCCGAGCAGGGGGATCGCCGCGACCGCCAGGGCTCCGCCCAACAGCGCCCGGCGGCTGAGATTCGTCGACACGGGGCAGTGTCAGCTGCCGACCTTGCCCGCAGGTGACGCGCAGTGATCCGGTGTCTCTCGGTCAGCCGTCATCTCGTGGTCGCGTGCTGGCGGGCGCACGCACCGCCTCGAACAGCGACACCAGAACCTCGATGAGGTGCTCCCGCTCGACCTCGACATCACCGAGCAGCACCGCGCCGATCGTGCTGATCACCCCGCCGACCAGGAACTGCGAGACCAGCCGCAGGTCGGTGGGCAGATCATCGCTCGGGAGGCCGGGATCGCCGGAGGATGCCGTGGACGCCAGCATCCCGGCGAACCGGCTGGACTCCTGCAGGCTGCGCCGGCCCAACGCCGGGGACGCGGTGGCCTCCAGCACCAGGATCCGGCCCTTGCGTGGATCGGCGAGGATCAGGTCCACCAGCTCGGCGAGCACCGCCCGGGTCCTGGCG
>Ga0209066_10001485_pt1 | contig 30805 bp, 27 predicted proteins | sample All_14_2_FD_187198 | JGI IMG/M metagenome (GOLD analysis project Ga0209066, IMG submission 187198) | Freshwater microbial communities in response to fracking from Pennsylvania, USA - Allegheny Zone_MetaG_DW_15 (SPAdes) (version 2) ... | reverse complement strand
CAGATATACTGGACATAATAAATCAATAAAAAAGCCCCGAAACCGGGAGAGTGGAACAATAACAGGGAAGCTGTCTTGATAGAGAGCTTCCCTGTTAATCCGGGAATTAGCTGCCTGAGCAACCAGAACAACCTGTGCAACCAGTACAGCCTTTGCAACCAGTGCAGCCTTTGCAACCAGTGCAACCTTTGCAGCCAGTGCAGCCTTTACAACCAGTGCAAGCAGATGGTGTAGTAGCTGAGTCATCGGCATAAGCAACAGAAGCCACTGGCATGGATGACAAAGCAGCCAACAGAGTGGCAACAGCTAATGATGATTTTTTCATAATGAGCCTTCCTTAGATTAAATTATAAAAACAACAAGAAACCAATTACAGCTTAGCAGAGAATTTAGAAAAATACTTGTAAATTTTTAGTTAAGCTTTTGGAAGTTGAAGTTTTTTTAATTTTGTTCGAACGCCCAATTGTGGCATGATGACGGATGGAAAGTGGATCCGGAAGAGACAAGCATTGTGCATTTTTTAAAACCCGTAAAAATAAGCAGCGGAACCCTGGAGGCTCTGAAATGGCTGGGTTTGTTGTTGATGACCCTCGATCACGCCAACCGGATTTTGTATCAGGGCAGTGTTATCTGGGCCTATGAACTTGGTCGTATAGCCTGGCCGTTGTTTGCCTTTGTTTTTTCTTATAACTACGCTCAGGTTGAGCCTTTTCAACCCGCTTTTTATCACCAATCCTTTGGCCGTCTGCTGCTGTTTGGCGCCCTGGCTACGCCGCCTTATATGATGATGAAAAGCATGGACAGCCTGATTCCGTTGAATATTTTGTTCACCTTGCTTGCCATTGGCGCCTGCCTGTATTTTTATGAAGAAGCGCGTAAGATAAATCTGCTATCCATCGCTATTGTCCTGGTTGCCGGTGTTTTTGTTGAATACAGCTGGCCTGGCATTCTACTGGGATTGGTTTTTTGGGCATATTGTAAAAAAACGTCCTGGTTAACGCTTGCTCTGGCGGTGCTGGCGACCGCATTTTTATATGTTGGAAATGATAATTACTGGTCGCTGGCGGCTTTGCCCATCATATTTCTGGCACCGTATATTCGCATCCCGGTGCCGCGCCTGCGTTATTTGTTCTGGTGGTTTTATCCCCTGCATTTGATCGTACTGCTCCTGTTACGTCAGCTTATTTACGCTCGGTAATCTCGATCATGTTGCGCAAGGCTATCTTCGCGTTATCAATCACCCATTGTTGATCCTGAGTCTGTAAACGCTGACGTGAACCGGTGAATTCATTGACCACATCACCGGCCTTCACTTCGTTATAAGGCATGGCTTTGCCTTGACGCAGCAGATCCAGCAGGGCGACCAGATGCGGCGGATCGTTGCGCGACATAGTCGCACAGCCGCAGCCGATTCCTTTTTCATCGGTCATTGTCGGCGCTTCGGCCAAATTCACCACCGTAATACCCAGATTCAGACAATATTGTTTGAGATTTTCAACCATATGGTTTTCTGTGCCGATGGCATATTGCTTTGTTCCGGCGCGGTCGTTTACCACATAATCCCAGATAAAAGCTGTCGAGCCGGCGTGTTGGGCGATACGAACCACTGTATTGCGGCATTCAGGATGCACGATGGTGGTATAGCCCTGTTGATGCCAATATTCACACATGTCGGGTTGGTAATACGTATGTACAGCGCATTGACTGGCAAACAAAATCAATTCGGATTTGTCAAAACGATCCAGGGTGGCTTTGTCCTGATCCGCCAGCGAATACTGGGCGCCAGCTGTACCGCCAGGCCAGTATGCCAGCTTGTCGATGCCCAGCCACCAGGCCACATTTTCACCCATGTGTTGATCGGGAATGAACAGAATTTTTTTATTCTGTTGCTGCGCCCATTGAAAGATTTTTTTAACGTTGGAACTGGTGCACACCGCACCGCCCTGAGCACCGGTCATCGCTTTGACGCGGCCGGAGGTGTTCATGTAACACACGGGCAGAATATTGTCGGCGCCATAGCGCTCATTCAGATCCTGGAAGGCCGGTTCTACCATAAAATCCTTGGCCAGCATTTCCATGGTGCAGCCTGACTTGGGATTGGTGATGTACACTTTTTGATGTGAATTGGCCAATATGCTGATCGATTCCGCCATAAAATGAACGGCTGATTCAATAATGACGGATTTTTGCGGGTTATCCGCAGCCATCAGCGCCAATTGATAGGAATCGCCGATTTTTCCGCCGAATTGTTCGATAAGGCGAACAATATCGCCGCCCATATAATAGTGAGCGAGTAACAGCAATTGATCGCCAAAATGGTCCTGGGCCTTGCGTACATAAGGCGTCATCCATTTCAACACCGTCGTCAGCTTGCGGTCCGGCAGCGCCTGATATTCTTCTGCGTAGGGAATAAAGTCGCTTTGATACCAGTCGAGCGGATAATCGCTCTGGCAGATGCTCATGTCGCTGGTCATGGGCATCAGTGTTTTTTCAGGCTGATATTCGTTTGTGCTACGAAACATGGTCAGGTACCTCTGGCTTTAAATAAACGGATTTTGGGGCGTGGTCAAGCGGGAAATACTTTCTTCGGCATGGGCGTTTTTACCTGGGAAATCTTCCCGATAATGACCGCCTCGAGATTCCCGGCGCGACAGAGCGGCGCGTACGATCAATTCGGCATTTAACACAATATTGCGCAATTCGATGAAATCGCGGGTGATGCTGTGCTTCCAGTAATATTCTTCAATAATTCGTTTACGCTTCACTATTAATTGTAGCAGATCTTCAAGCCCGGCCTCGGTTCGCACGATGCCGGCGTACGAGGTCATTTCGCCGCGCAAACTGCGCCAGTGGGCGTTGATCTGGCTGGCTCGCCTGGTGTTAACTTCGCCAGGAGAGCTCCAGTTCGGGATTTGATCTGTGCCTTTGCAAGGCGTCATGATGTCTTTCAGGGTGCAGCGGGCGGCGTTGCTGGCCATGATCAAGGCTTCGAGCAGGGAATTGCTGGCCAGACGGTTGGCGCCGTGTAATCCGGTGAACGCGACTTCGCCAATAGCGAACAACCGTTTCAAATCGGTGCGCCCGTCTATATCGGTTAACACGCCGCCGCATTGATAATGCGCGGCAGGAACGACGGGGATCATGTCCTGGCTCATGTCGATGCCAATCGAGTGCAGGGTGCTGTAGATTTGCGGGAAGCGTTTTTTCAAAAAAGCACGGGATTGATGGGTAATATCCAGGTGCACAAATCCATGCTGGCTTTGTTCAATTTCACTGAAAATAGCACGCGCAACTACATCGCGGGTGGCCAGCTCCATTTGCTCCGGTGCATAACGTGCCATAAAGCGTTCCCCGGTTTCCGCATTTTTCAGCAAAGCGCCTTCGCCGCGAACCGCTTCGGAAATTAAAAAATTATTCAAAGAATGATGATGCAGCAGGGTAGGGTGAAATTGATAAAATTCCATATTGCCAACCCGGGCGCCGGCACGATAAGCCATGGCCACGCCATCGCCAGTGGCCACCATGGGATTGGTGGTGTAGCGGTAGGTTTTACCCGCACCGCCAGTGGCCAGAATCACACAGCGGGAAACAAAGGTATGAATGGCGTTTTTTTGACAGTCGAGCACGTAAGCGCCCAGCACTTCGCCCTGATTGTCGGTGCGATGCGGGTGGTAATGGGTAATCAGATTCACGGCGATATGATGTTCAAAAATCTCGATTTGCTTGTGTTGTTTGACCAGTTGCAGCAGGGTTTGGGTGACGGTCAGGCCGGTTTGATCGCCAGTGTTGAAAATACGGCGATGAGCGTGTCCGCCTTCCTGAGCCAGGGCAAAATCTCCCGCCGGGTTTTTGCTGAATTGCACGGGATAGTCAATCAGTTCCTGGATGGCTTGCGGCCCCTGGCGAATGATGAATTCCACCGCTGGTTCGTAACACAAACCATCGCCGGCGATCAGGGTGTCTTCAATATGCGATTCCAGTGAATCGTCTTTGGAAATAACGGCCGCGATGCCGCCCTGGGCGTAACGGCTGTTGCATTCACTCGCTTCTGCCTTGCTGATCAGCGCGATGCGTAAATGAGGTTGCAGTTTTAATAACTGCAGACAGTAGTGCAATCCGGCCAGCCCGCTGCCCAACACCAGCACGTCAAATTCGCGAGCTATTCCTTGTTGGGACGTGCTGGCGTTCATGAAAATGCCTTGACCAGTTGTGCTGCCAGACCGGTGTATTTTTCCGGCGTCAAGGCCAGCAGTCTGTTTTTGGCATCGTCTGGAATGTCCAGTTTGCTGATGAATTGTTTGAGGGTGTCTGCAGCAATGCCATGGCCGCGGGTCAGATCTTTCAATTGTTCGTAAGCATTGGGGATTTGATAACGGCGCATCACGGTTTGCACCGCCTCGGCCAGCACTTCCCAATTGTCGTTCAAATCCTCTTGCAGCGCGCTTTTGTTGATCTGTAATTTGTCATTGCCTTTGGCGATGGCCTGGCAGGCAATCAAACTGTAGGCAAAGGCAGAACCCAGATTACGCAAGACCGTGGAGTCGGATAAATCGCGTTGCATGCGCGATTGGGTCAGTTTGTTGGCGAAATGTTCAAACAGGGCGGTGGCAATCCCCAGATTGCCCTCGGCGTTTTCAAAGTCGATTGGATTGACTTTGTGCGGCATGGTGGAGGAACCCACTTCATTGGCCACAGTTTTCTGGGTGAAATAACTGAGAGAAATATAAGTCCAGATATCGCGCGTATAATCGATCAGAATATTGTTGATGCGCGTCATGATATGGCAGACTTCGGCGATGCCGTCGTGCGGTTCAATCTGAGTGGTATAAGCACTGAAGGACAAGCCCAGAGAGGTCACAAATTGCGCGCAATGTTTACGCCAGTCGATTTCGGGATACGCGATGGTGTGGGCGTTATAATTGCCCACCGCACCGTTGAATTTGGCTGGTACCAGTACCTCTGCCAGTTGTTGCATGGGGCGTTTCAGGCGTGCGACAAAGTTCACCAGTTCTTTGCCGACGGTGGTCGGTGTTGCTGGCTGGCCATGGGTGCGCGACAGCATGGCGATATCGCCGTGTTGTTTGCCCAGCATGGTGATGCCGCCAATGATCTCGGCGATAGCGGGTTGGATGATTTGGGCAATGGCCTCTTTCATCATCAGCGCATAGGCCAGATTATTGATGTCTTCTGATGTGCAGGCAAAGTGGATGAATCCAGCGTATTTTTTCAGCGGCGGGTGTTCAGCCAGTTTTTCCTGAAGATAATATTCAACCGCTTTGACGTCATGGTTGGTTTGTTTTTCATAGACTTTGACGCGTTCGGCTTCCTGCTCGTTGAATTGGGTCAGGACAGTGGCGAGAAAGGCTCTGGATTGCGGGTCAAGCTCGGGAACTTCCTTGATATCTTTGTTGGCAGCCAGCGATTCCAGCCAGCGAACCTCGACCATCAAGCGATAATAGATCAGTGCGAATTCACTGAAATATGGGCTAAGGCTGGTCGTTTTTTTCAGGTAACGTCCGTCAATGGGGGAAACAGCAGTCAGGGCAGATAGAGTCATGGAACAAGCACCGCAATTGTAAACCGTATATGATATTAGATGCGGGCCTGGAATGGAAATAAAATCTACAGCAGTTCCAGTCTTGCTGTTTCCTTCATCTGACTTAGAGCCGCAATGGCCAACAGGCTGCCAAACATCAAATACAATCCCGGTATGGATTTGTTCTGGGTCAAATGAGATAACCAGGTCACCACAAAGGGTGTCGTGCCTGCGAATATCGCATAGCTGACATTATAACCAATCGCCGTAACCGTATAACGAACCGGCGTTTGCGTCAGCTCCTGAGCCGCCGTGGTCAGGCTTCCCTGATACAGAAACGCCAGCACGACAAACACCGCTTCTGCCGTGATCAAACTGGCCAGCGAGGCTTGATGGGCCATCAGGACATACAAGGGCCAGGCGAGCAGAAAAAATCCGCCGGCACCCATATACAGGCAGGGTTTGCGCCCAATGCGATCGGACAGCATGCCGGCAAAGGGAAGGGCAAAGGTTACGATGGCAATGGAGATGGTGGTGATCAGATTGGCCGTCCCGGAGGCAATGCCCATCACGTTGGTGGCATAAAAGGGCATAAACACAAAAACGAGATAGGTTATCATGGCGCTCAGGGCATACAGGCCACTGAGGATGCTGATGTAGCGGCGGTTTTGATAAACGACTTTAGCCATCGATTCGCGTTTGAGTTGCCCGTTGTTTTGAGCCTGGCTGAATAAAGCGGCTTCGGGTAATTTGCGGCGGAAATAATAACCCAGCAGCCCGCTGGCGATGCCGAACAAAAAGGGGATACGCCAGCCGAAATGAATCAGATCTTCGTGGCTGAGAGAGAGAGTGAGGATGGTTGTCACGAGTGAGCTTGATAACATCCCGATACCAACCGCCGACCACATGATCGACCCAAGCATACCGCGGGCGTGTTTGGGTAAGGATTCCAGAACGTAAGCCGCGGCGCCGGTTGTTTCCCCGCCGACACAGAAGCCTTGAATCAAGCGTAACAACACCAGAAAAATGGGCGCCCAAATGCCAATGCTTTGCCAGGTGGGCAGAAGACCTATGGCCACGGTGGACAGAGAAATGGCCAGCATGGACCAGACCAGCACCCGTTTGCGGCCGATGCGATCACCATAATGACCAAAAACGGCAGCACCCAATGGTCTGACTAAAAAACCGACCGCAAAGACAGCGTAGATGGATATCCAGGAGGCCCAGGGATCATCAGATGGAAAAAAACGTTCTGACATGATGGGTGAGAAATAGGCGAAGATGGAGAAATCATACCATTCGAGAATGGTTCCCATGCAGGCAGGTGTGAGAATTTTCAGGGTGTTTTTATGGGACATCTTGGTTTGTCTCGTTGTTTACTCGCTGCCTCGCTGCCAACTGCAGGAGACCCTTCACTTCGTTCTGGGCGACATGTTTGGACTGCGGTGTGGATTGCGAGATCGCCGCCTCACATTGATGCTCAAGCGTGTCGCCCAGAGCGCAGCGAAGGGTCTCCCGATGCTGGTTCGGTGTTGATTACTGAACCTTAATACAAACAAAAAAGCAGAATGCCATAACAGCAGTCTGCTTTTCATATTCCAACAACCACAGCAAAAGAGATTATTTTACTTTTTTCTCTTTATAAGTTACGTGCTTGCGGACGACAGGATCGTATTTCATTATCTCCAGTTTTTCCGCGGTGTTTTTGGAATTTTTTTCAGTCGTGTAGAAATGTCCGGTACCCGCAGTTGATTCCAACTTGATAATTTTTTTAACTTTAGCCATCGCAGTTCCCCGTCAATTATACTTTTTCGCCTTTTGCCCGGAGCATGTCCAGAACGGCTTTGATACCCAGTTTATCAATAACACGCATGCCTTTGGTGCTGATTTTTAAACGAACGAAGCGTTTTTCTTCTTCAACCCAAAAACGATGAAACTGGATGTTAGGCAGAAAACGGCGTCTTGTTTTGTTATTGGCGTGCGATACGTTGTTTCCACTCATGGGACGCTTGCCAGTAACTTGACATACTCTTGACATGTTGTTACTCCAATTGTTCTATAGATTAATTCAATAAATTAAGCTGCAATATACAGGTGTGACTTTATAGCAAAAAACGGCCCGGGATGCAAATACCCTGACCGTTTATTATCATTTTTTCCTCTACTCAGGCCCAGCGGTCTGTATTATTACAGTGCGTAACTACCTTCAGCTCGTTCCGGGTTTAACACCTGTGCGGCGTGGCTAGTCGGGTTTAACCGGCAATATTGTTCAATATCTTGCCATTTTATCACCTTTAACGCAGCCATCTCGACAAGGAACGGATCAGTGAGCCAGCTGTTTGCATTCGGTAATGCTGCTTTATAACGATTGATAAAATTATCAACCTGGAGCATTTCGTTGCGAAGCAGGGCAGAGCGGCTATTGGGGTGATTGATGCAATATTCTTCCACCTGGATTTTATTGGTATAGCTGCCTCGCGTTGAACGCCAAAGCATGGTGCTGTAAGGATTGTAAGGGGCACTTTTGAGGTCGGCTTTGTAATAGGCCATAAATCGAGCGAACCATTGTTCATCCTGGGTAAAGGGGTTGGTTGATGATGGCTCTTCATTAACGCGCGGTCTTGAAACCAGCTTTTCCAGTTTGAACGCCGTTTTGCTCCATAAACCAAACAATTGCCGCAATGCTGTGCCAACCGTCTGATCTGCATAAATAATATCGTGCAGCGCGCCATTTCTGTTATGAGCGGCTCGATAAAACTGAGCGCACAAATCCGGTTGAATTGCTTTATAATCCGCAACGGCGGCAATTAAATCCCGGCGTCTCTCCTGTAACAAATTTTTCCATTTTTCATTTCGGGGTGTACTCGCACCATGACAGAGCAACATCGCGATGCCGCGCAAAGCTTCTGCAGGTTCCTTTTTCTTGCTTAAACGCTCACACAGCAGATCAATGGCCTGTATGTCGCCGGGAATGTTCGCATCAAGCGGGTTGACCGTGCCAGGGATAATCGTGATTTTCTCCAGCAAGGCGGCCATCGCATCGATTGCGCCATGCCGTGCTGCCAGATGAAACACCGTTTCCCCTTTGTCGCCGTAGAGTTTATCCATCCTGGCGCCGTGCTTGATTAAGTGGGGAATGGCTCTGGCAAAGTTAATCGTGACAGCAAACTGCAAGGGATGCATGTTGTTGGTAGACAGGTTGAGGTTGGGAGACAAGCTCAACATGCTTTCGAGGATACGTTCAATACGCAGATCGATAGCCCGGTGTATCAGGCGGCCCTGACTGTTCAAGGCATCGATGTGGGTGTTGTGTTTGCGTTTGACTGGCAGATGGAAGAGGGGTGTTGAACCATCGATTTGTGTATCGGCAAGCTCGATTTCAGCGCTCTCCAGCTCTGAATCCACGCCGCTTGACGCTTCAGAATCCTCATCACTTGTTATGGGTCCAGAATAAAGCAATTCGCGGGTCGTCAAATGGCTTGGCGCTTCAGGAATATAAGATTCGGTAAATAAAGGCTCGATTTGCGCTATCAGTTGGTTTAGCTGATTCAGTAGAAACGAAATCAGTTCTGTTTTTTTGAGATCAAAGGCGAAATGCAGCGGCTCAGCCAAATCAAGATCAGGCGCTTGTTTTATCAACCAGGTCATATGTGGGACAAGATTGTTTTGTTCCTCATGATGAAGGATGAGATAGTTTAAAATCGTGAGCTGAGTACCATTTTCAAGGCGAAACTCATCGTGCAACAATTGATTATTCAAGCGCTGTTTGGCAAGGATAAATTGCTGGAATGATTCCAGATCCTTCTGCTCCATCTTGATTGTAACTCGATAAATAATTCCATCATGCCGCTTCCTGTAATGTTTAAAATCAAGGTGGATATGTTACCCATGGAGCGTACATTTCAGATCTTTTGGAACATCAGATCCCAAACGCCATGCCCCAATCGTTGACCACGCTGCTCAAATTTGGTGAGCGGGCGACTGTCAGGCCTGGGGGCAAATTGTCCAGCAGGTTGAATATTACACAATGTTGCTTCGGCAGACAAGATGCTCATCATATGATCGGCATAGTCTTGCCAATCGGTCGCACAATGCAGAAAAGCGCCCGGTTTCAGCCGTTCAGCGACCATTCTGACAAAATCCGGCTGTATCAATCGGCGTTTGTTATGACGTTTTTTATGCCAGGGATCCGGAAAAAATATTTGCACGCCATCGAGAGATTGCGGAGCTATTTGCTGCTGGAATACCTCAACTGCGTCATGAGCAACCAGGCGAAGATTCTGCAGGTCATGATCATGGATATCGGCTGCCAGGCTGCCTACGCCAGCCAGATGGACTTCAATGCCGATGAAATTGGTATCCGGCGCTTGCTGAGCCATGTTAAACAGGGATGTACCCATGCCAAAGCCTATTTCAACAATGGTTTTGGCTTCCCGACCAAACAGGGCAGGAATATCCCAGGGGATCTGATCCAGGGGCAGGCTATAATCCTGAACCCAGTTATCCAGCGCCATTTGTTGGCGATTGCTGACCCGCCCGGTGCGCAAGACAAAGCTTTTAATGATTCGTCGCATGGTTCTCGTCTATCTCAATTGAAAAGCCGGCGATTATAACAGTAGTCTTTGCTTGCGACAAAGCCGGGTGAATCGGTACTTGCTTAAAGCACGCAGAGGTCATAGAATTCAAGCTTTGTATTATATTAAGGTGGGAGAATCCAATGGGATGGAATGAACCAGACAAAGGCAAGGATCCGTGGAGTGGCAAACAACAACCGCCGGATCTGGATGAGGCGCTGAAGCGCTTGCAAGCCAGACTCAAAAAATCGTTGTTCGGGGGTTCTGGCGACAAGGGTCAAAATCCAGAAGGGCAAACAGAGGATACGCAAGGTTCAGGCGGTGGTTTTATTGCGTCGATGCTGGGTTTGATCGTGCTGGTTCTCTGGGTCTTGTCCGGTATTTTTATCGTTGATCCCGCTGAACAGGCCGCTATTCTGCGCTTTGGCAAATACATTGAAACAGTAGGGCCAGGGCCGCACTGGATTCCCAGCCTGATTGAATCCAAAATGGTGGTGAACGTTGACAGGGTGTCGGATTATTCGTATGCAGCCCAAATGCTGACCCAGGATGAAAATCTGGTGTCTGTTGCCGTTGCCGTGCAATATCGTATTGGTGATTTGGAAGCGTTTTTGTTCAACGTGTCGGATCCCCAGGAAAGCTTGCGTCAGGCGACCTCAAGCGCCCTGCGTCAGGTGGTCGGCAACACAACACTGGACCAAATCATTACCGCGGGCCGTGAAGCCTGGGGTATTAACGTCCAGGATTCGCTGGTTAAAATTCTTGGCACTTACAAAACCGGTATCGTAATTGTTAACGTCACACCGCAACCGGCACGTGCACCGGAAAACGTTCAGGATGCGTTTGATGATGCCATCAAGGCCCAGGAAGACGAAAAACGTTTTAAAGCTCAAGCGCTGGCCTATCAGGCGCGTGTTGTACCCATCGCCCAGGGTAATGCCAAACGCATCACCGCAGAAGCGGAAGCCTATGCCAAACAAGTTGTTTTGAGAGCGACGGGTGATGTAGCGGAGTTTCTGGCTATTTTGCCGGTTTATCTGCAAGCCCCGGTTGTGACGTCGGAGCGTATGTATCTGGACAGTATGCAAACGGTATTGAGTAACAGCAGCACCATTATTGTAGATGGCAAAGCGGGCAACGTCCTATATCTGCCTCTGGACAAACTGGCCGCTTCTCTGCCAGCAGCGTCTGGTACGCGAGCCGTAACAACGCCAGCTGATTCAGTTGATAGTAGCGATATGGAAAATCAACTCATGTCGAGTCGCGATGCTGTTCGACAAACCCTGCGTCAAGGGAGGGAGTAACTAACATGAATAAAATAAAAATAAGCCTCGGCTTTGTGATTTTTTTTGCGTTCATCCTGCTGATGACCAGCGTGTTTACGGTCACCGAAGGCGAGCACGGTATTCTGCTGCGTTTGGGTCGTTTGGTGAATGATGCAGAAACCGGCGAAGCGCGCGTCCTGTCACCGGGTTTGCATGCCAAAACACCCTTTGTTGAAAGTGTGCGCTTGTTTGATACGCGTTTACAAACCCTGGATATCAAGTCATCACGTATTGTGACCAAGGAAAAAAAGGACGTGATCGTTGATTATTACGTCAAATGGCGTATCGCCAATCTGGCGCGTTATTTCAAGTCTACCGGTGGTAACGAATTTAAAGCCGAGACCTTGCTCGAGCAGCAATTGAATACCTCCTTGCGCGCGCAATTCGGTAAACGCAGTATTTCCGAACTGGTTTCCGGCGGTCGTGATGATCTGATGGGCTTGTTGCGCGACAATGCTGAACAGCAGGCCAGTGGCTTGGGTGTGCATGTGGTGGACGTGCGCATCAAGGGTATTGAGCTGCCTTCCAGCGCTACCAACGCAGTGTATCAGCGTATGCGTGCGGATATGCAGGAAATAGCCAATCGTCATCGCGCGGATGGTAACGCAACAGCCGAGGCCATTCAGGCTTCCGCCGATGCCGAAGTGACCGTATTTTTGGCCAAAGCCCGCAGCGATGGACAAGTGATGCGAGCGACAGGACAAGCAAAAGCCGCCGCCATCTACGCGGAAGCTTACGGTAAAAACAAGGAATTTTTTGCTTTTTATCGTAGTCTGAAAGCCTACGAAGGCAGCTTTAAAAGCAAGCAGGACATACTGGTTCTTGATCAAAGCAATGCTTTCTTCCGCTATTTTAAACAAGCTATGGTAAAAGATGATGGTGTTAGCAAGAAAAACTGATTATAATTGCTGATTTTGCCAGGTACGCTTGGGAACGAATGTGAAAAGGGGTTAAGTACGCTTAACCTTTTTTTTTTATTTTGCAGAGTAAGAGTTGACTATGGGTAAGAATGTTGTAGTAGTGGGTACGCAGTGGGGCGATGAAGGCAAAGGTAAAATTGTTGATTTGCTGACTCGGGATGCGCAAGTGGTGGTTCGTTATCAAGGCGGCCACAATGCGGGACATACCCTGAAAATCAATGGTGTTAAAACCGTTCTGCGTTTGATTCCCTCCGGCATGTTGCGTACGCATGTGCAATGCTATATCGCCAATGGCGTGGTGTTGTCTCCCCAGGCTCTGCTGGACGAAATTGCTGAACTGGAAGTAAAAGGCATCGATGTCCGCAACCGTTTGCACATCAGTCAGGCTTGTCCTTTGATTCTGCCCTGCCACATTGCGCTGGACAAAGCGCGTGAAAAGCACAAAGGTACAGCGGCGATTGGCACGACCGGCCGCGGCATTGGCCCGGCCTACGAAGACAAGATTGCCCGTCGCGCGTTGAAGGTCAGTGATTTGTTTCACGCCGAACGCTTTGCCGACAAACTCAAAGAGCTGCTTGAATATCACAACTTTGTTTTAAAGCATTATTTTCATCAGGAAGAAGTTGCATTTCAACCTTTGTTTGACGACGCCATGAAATGGGCTGAGCAATTGCGCCCCATGGTTTGCGATGTGACAACCCGTTTGCATGAGCATCGTGAAAAAGGCGATTCTATTTTATTTGAAGGCGCTCAAGGCGTGTATCTTGATGTGGACCACGGTACGTATCCGTATGTCACCTCCTCAAATACCTGTGTTGGCAGCGTTGTCAATGGCGCCGGTTTTGGCCCGCGTTATCTGGATTATGTGCTGGGGATCACCAAAGCCTATACCACACGCGTTGGCGGCGGACCTTTTCCAACCGAATTGCTGGAAGACGTGGGCAAGCATTTGGCGGAGCGCGGCAATGAATTTGGCGCGGTCACCGGACGTCCACGGCGTTGCGGCTGGTTTGACGCAGTTCTGTTGCGTCGGTCGATTGAAATCAACAGTATCACCGGTTTGTGCTTGACCAAGATGGATGTGCTGGATGGTCTGGAAACGATTCGTATTGCTGTGGCTTATCGTACGCAAGATGGTCAGTTGTTAAGCCGTCCACCCCAGTCTGCGGATGATTTTGTCGGCCTGGAACCGGTATATGAAGACATGCCTGGTTGGCAGGAAAATACGGCAGATATCACCTCAATTGACGATTTACCAGCCAATGCGCGGGCGTATGTGAAACGGATTGAAGCCATTCTCGGCATTCCGGTTGACATGTTATCGACAGGGCCGGAACGAGACTCAACGATGGTGTTCCGGGATCCGTTTGCGGCGTAACCAACAAAGAGGAAATCATGCGCTTACTTGCTTTGGCTTGTGTACTTTGTTCCACATCAGCTCTGGCGAGCGTTACTGAGCGCTTTGAGCAAGTCAAATCTGATCCCAACGCCTTGTATGCGTTTTTGAAAGACATGCCCAAAGGAGGGGAGCTACATTACCACCTTTCGGGCGGTGCTTATCCGGAAACCATGCTGGCCGTGGCGGCAAAAGGTCGTTACTGTTTAAATCCTGACACCTTTGTCATGAGCCCGACAGGGGAAGCCTGTGATGGCGTGGATGCCAGCAAATTAAGTGAAAATCCGTCTTTGTACAACCAAACCATCCGCGCCTGGTCAATGAAAGATTTTATTCCGGGTGTGCAATCCGGTCATGATCATTTTTTTGCAACCTTTTATCTGTTCGGCAAAGTAGTCGCAGCCGAACATGTTCCCCTGCTGGCGGAAGTGATGCAGCGAGCAACGGATCAAAAAGAGCAATACATGGAAATCATGATCATGCCCGATAACGCCAAATCGGGCGGCATTGTGTCTTTACCGGTTTTGCCGACCGATTTTAAAGCCTTGAAAGATCGCCTGCTGGCCAATCCAGCCTTCGCCGCAGAAATTGATCACACCGTTCAGGTGGCTGATTCCCTGCTTCCCGATACCCTGCGTTACCTTGCCTGTGACAAACAACTGGAACAGGAAGTGTGTAAACTCACGGTTCGTTTTCAATATCATGTATTACGCAATCAGCCGCTGGAAAAAGTATTTCCGCAAGCGCTGCATGCTTTTGCCGTTGCCTCTCGATCCAAAGCCATCGTTGGCGTGAATCTGGTGCAGGCGGAAGACGGGTTCATTTCCCTGCGCGATTATCACAAGCAAATGCAGATATTCCAGTTTATGCATCAGTCCTATCCCAATGTACGTATTTCTCTGCATGCAGGGGAATTGGCTTCCGAAGATGTGTTGCCGGAAGACTTGCGTTTTCATATTAGCGACGCCATCAAAACCGGGCATGCCGATCGCATCGGGCATGGTGTTGATATTGGTTTCGAAAATAACGCCGAATCCCTGTTGAGCGAGATGGCAAGCCGTTTGATCCCGGTTGAAATCAATCTGGTCAGCAATCAAAAAATTCTCAATATTTCCGGCAGCAAACATCCATTGTCTTATTATCTGGCGCGCAAGGTGCCTGTGGTCTTGTCTACGGATGACGAGGGGATTTTGCGTACCGATTTGACCCATCAATATGTTGAGGCGGTACGGCAGCATGGTGTGGATTATCCAACGCTTAAACAGATCAACCGCAATGCCTTGACCTACAGTTTCCTCCCGGGAAACAGTTTGTGGGCGGATGCGAATCAGGCGAAACCAGTGTCAGAATGCATGGATTTAAACAGTGCAACTTGCGATCAATTTGTAGCGGGTAGTGAGAAAGCGCGTTTGCAGAGATTGCTGGAATTCAAATTGAATGCGTTTGAAGCGGGGTGGTAGGGCATAGCCGTCAGGTTAAGTGAAAAACTTCAGTTCGAACGAGCGTCCGGAGACCCTTCGCTCCGCTCTGGGCGACACGTTTGGACTACGGTGTGAGTTGAGAGATAGCCCTTCGCTCTGATGCTCAAGCGTGTCGCCCAGAGCGGAGCGAAGGGTCTACTGATTATGGTTTGGTACGGCCTGGAAATCGAGGTCTTTCCCTTAGCCTGACACCGGTTACTTCTGAGCCACCGACAAGCCCTTCAATATCGTCAATGCGGCATACAACTGATAATCCTCATGCAGCAGAGCCTCGTTTTGCTTCTCCAGTTGTGCTTCTGAAGCCTGGGCAGCAGCATCAGATTTATTGGCCAAATGGCCATTCAAATCCGCCTCACTGAAGCCCATGGTGTCTGATTTTTCTGCATTTTTGGGTACTTCAATTTCTTCAATGATAATGTCCGGTGTAATGCCCTTGGCCTGAATCGAGGTACCGGATGGTGTGTAATACAAAGCCGTCGTCAATTTAATGGCGCGTTTTTCATCCAGAGGCAATACGGTTTGCACCGAGCCTTTACCAAAGCTGCGAGTACCCACAATGATGGCGCGTTTGTTGTCTTTGAGCGCACCAGCCACGATTTCGGATGCAGAAGCCGAGCCATTGTTAATGATCACAACCAGCGGCGCTTTATTCAATACATCACCAGGGTTGGCCAATGCTGTGAATTTCGATCCGGGCAAACGACCCTGAGTGTATACAATCATTTCTTCTTTACCTTTGTTATCGGTATCGAGAAACGCATCAGAGATCTGAATGGCTGAATCCAGCAATCCACCCGGATTGTTACGCAAATCCAGAATCATACCTTTTAAATGACCGCCAGCCTGCAGCTTCAACTGGGCAATTGCTTTTTCCATATCCTGGGGCGTGGTTGCCTGGAATTGGGTCAAACGAATATAGCCATAACCATTATCCATCAATTTGCTTTTTACGCTTTTGATCAGAATTTTTTCACGAATCAGAGAAAACACCAGGGGTTTGCTTTCGCCTTTGCGCAAAATAGTGAGGTCAATAGTGGAGCCTTCCTTGCCGCGCATCAAGTCAACCGCTTCTTTCAAGCTTAATCCTTCTACCGATTTTTTATCAAACTTGATGATATAGTCACCGCTTTTGATGCCCGCTTTGAATGCAGGGGTATCAACCAAAGGCGTTACAACTTTGACCACGCCTTCTTCCATGGTGACTTCCAGACCCAGGCCGCCAAACTCTCCGCTGGTAGACGTTTGCAGATCTTTATAATCCTCTTCGTTCAAATAACTTGAATGTGGATCCAGGCCTGTCAACATGCCACGGATGGCATTGTCAAATAATTCTTTGTCATCAGTTGGTTTGACATAATATTTTTTAATTTGATTTAAAGCATTGGAAAAACGTTGCACATCCTCAAGCGGGATCTTTTGATTCGCCTCTGTGCTGGCTGCGGCTGCATACAAAGGTCCAGGCAACACCAGGGCAGTTGATAAAATTGATGCCATAACTCCAGTATAAAGGCGTTGTTTCCACATGATTCTTCTCCCAAGGATAGTGTGGCGCGCAAGAGGCGGCTACCTTCCAGTGTTAACTAATGTTAAGCAATATAAATGCCAAACCGAATTGTTTTTTTACAACAAAAAAAATCCCTCAATCCCCGAGGTAAAAGGGAAGACATTTATCACCGGGAGACGCTTGTTTCTCTTATTGACAGGCACTCAGGATAGCCAATCTAACGGTGGAACAGCCTTACCACGTTGTCTCACTTCAAAGTATAGACCGTTTTTTTGAATTCCACCGCTGTGTCCAACGGCAGCAATTTGCTCTCCCTGCATGACCATGGCGCCCTTGCGCTTATACAGGGATTGATTGCGGGCATACAGCGTCATGAATCCCTGGCCATGATCGATGATCAGCAGTAAACCATAGCCATTTAACCAGTCGCTAAAGACGATTTTGCCAGGATAAACGGCATGAACCGGCGTACCTTCGCCGGCAAAAAATGTCAGACCTTGCCCCGATGCTTGCAAAGAGCCGGTTGCTACCTGGACTGGTTTGGGCAGTTTGTGTTTCAGTTGAACGAAAGGCTGTTTGACCTGGTGAATTTCACTGCTGCGAGTCAGGGTTTGCAAGAGTTGGAATAAATTGTTTTTGTTGCGCTGAGCCTCATCCAGGCTGTGTTCGCGGCTCTGAATATCGCTGTTTAAGGATTGGATAACGGCAGTATGATACTGTTTGTTTTTTTCAAGAATCTGTTGGTTTGTTGACAATTGCAGCGCCATAACTTGCTGTTCTTTGATGTCGTGTTTGAGCGTATTCTGACTTTGGGTAAGACTGGTTTTGGTTTTTGCAATATCGTCAATAGCCTGTTGCCGGGAACGAACCAGATATTGATGAAACGTTAACAGGCGGCTGATCGAATACGGTTCTTCCTGATTAAGCAGCCATTTCAGCGACTGATACTCACCCATTTTATACCGTACCCGAATATGTCGGGCCAATAAGGCTTGTTGCGTTAATAATTGTTTGTTTAATTCGGTAACCCGTTTTTCCAGGCTGTTGATTTTTTGCTGCCGGGCGTGCATGTCGCGCTCGATGTTGCGCAATTTTCGGATTCCAGTGCCCATTTGCCGCTCCGTGTCGGCCAGCTCGCGGTTGAGCAGTCCGCGTTTGTCCTGGGCATTGGACAAAGTTTGTTTGAGCTGAATAATTTGATTATCCAGCTGTTTGATTTTATTTTTGGCCGATGTCATGGAGTTTGTATCTGCGGCAGCCAGGCAGGGAAGGGCGATCAGCATGAGTAAACCTGTTAAAGCCCTTTGAAGCTGCATGCTGTTATTCCGTATCCGCATCATTTGCTACCAAAAGTGAATGCCCTGTCATGTCGGCGGGTTGCTGTATTCCCAATAATGCTAATAAAGTCGGGGCCACGTCAATAAGGCTGCCCTGGCTTTCGTTAAAATGCCAGCCGCCGCCAATATATAGTAGCGGAACCGGTTGGCAGGTATGGGCGGTGTGGGCCTGCTGGCTATGATCGTCAAACATGGACTCCGCGTTGCCGTGGTCTGCGGTGATCATCAACGCGCCGCCGCTTTGTTCCAGCGCTTGCCAGAGTTCATGCAGACAGGAATCCAGGCATTCGATGGCTTTTACAGTCGCGTCAAAATTACCGGTGTGGCCAACCATGTCGGCATTGGCGTAATTACAAATGATGACATCGTAGGTGTTTTGATTAATGGCTTCGATCAGTTTGCGCGTCAATTCAGGGGCGTTCATCTCGGGTTGTAAATCGTATGTGGCTACCTTCGGAGAGGGGACCAAAAGTCGTTCCTCTCCTGTAAACACGTTTTCTGAACCGCCATTGAAGAAAAAGGTCACGTGGGCGTATTTTTCTGTTTCTGCAATGCGTAATTGCCGCATTCCATGATTGGCGACCAGCTCGCCAAAGGTATTGAGCAGCGTCATCGGCGGAAAGACGCAATCAGTATTCAGATTTTTAGCATAGCGGGTCATGCTGATAAAATGAGAGAGCCTGGGATGCTGCGGACGGGCGAATGCCTGAAAATCCGCTTGAATAAAGGTCTGTGTTAATTGCCGCGCCCGGTCCGAACGATAATTGAAAAAGAAAACAGCATCGCCATCCTGGATGGGCTGAGCTGCGCCAATCAGGGTGGGGGGGATGAATTCATCGTATAGTTTTTCTTGATAGAAAGCCTCAATCGCCTCGCGGACATGGGCAAAGTGTTGATTGCTTTTCGCTTCAGCAATCAATCGGTAAACCGGCTCCATGCGTTCCCAGCGATTATCCCGATCCATGGCATAATAGCGGCCACAGATGGAACTGATTTGCGCGACCGGATACTGTTCCAGACAGTGTTCCAGTGCAGTGATGCTCTGTAGCGCGCTCTGTGGCGGAGAGTCACGGCCGTCAAGAAACAGGTGTAGACGAACATCATAAAAATTCTGCTGATAACAGAGTTTTAAAAACGCGAACAGATGTTCTTCGTGACTATGCACCCCGCCCGATGACAGCAAGCCTGTCACATGCAGTGTTTTATGATTTTTTTTCAATTCATCGAGGCAGGAAATCAACAGCGAATTGCTGTAAAACGCTTCGGAATCAATGGCCTGATTGATACGGGTAAAATCCTGGGGAATGACGCGGCCTGCGCCAATATGCATATGGCCGACCTCGGAATTACCCATCTGACCGGCAGGAAGCCCGACGTCCAGCCCGGACGCGCTCAGCAAGCTGTGTTGCTGCGTTTTCCACCAGGCGTCCCATTGTGGTTTGTTTGCCGCAGCAATCGCGTTGTGTCTGGCGTTTTCTTCATAACCCCAACCGTCGAGAACCACCAATACCAGCGGGGTCGGGCGAGCTTTGTGTTTGTTTTTAGACATAATTTTATTGTTATTAATGTAAAGACTGGGCGGAATTATATATAGGCATTGATATGGAAGATACAGTTTTCCAGAAGTACTTAAACTTTTCAGCCAAAGCAGTTAGACTATGCCCCACTAATTATTGTTGGATGAATTGGGTTGAACGATAAAATACCTCGACATATAGCTATTGTTATGGATGGCAATGGACGATGGGCAGAAAGCCGTGGTTTGCCTCGTTTTGAAGGTCATCGCGCGGGTGTGGATACGGTCAGAACCATGGTGCGCTGCTGCATTGAAAAAGCAGTTCCCGTGCTCAGTCTGTTTGCGTTCAGCAGCGAAAACTGGCAGCGGCCCGAAGCAGAAGTTGAATTTCTCATGCAACTTTTTATGCAAGCACTGACCCAGGAGCTGGTGGAACTGCAAAAACAGGGCGTGGCGCTGCGTTTTGTCGGCAGCCGCGAGGCCTTGTCTTCCAGCCTGCAACAGGAAATGCAACAGGCCGAAACGCAGACAGCATCCAATCAACGTTTGACCTTGAATGTGGTGATCAACTATGGTGGGCGCTGGGATATTACCCAGGCGGTCAAAACACTGGTTGATCAGGCCGCCGCCGGCCGCCTGTCTTCTGCCGAGGTTAACGAATCCCTGCTGGCAGCACAACTCGGCACTCATGGCCTGCCTGATCCGGATTTGTTTATCCGTACCGGCGGTGAGCAGCGCATCAGTAATTTTTTTCTCTGGCAACTGGCCTATACCGAATTATATTTCAGTCCTGTACACTGGCCCGATTTCAGCATCGAAGAATTTGACAAAGCGATAGCCAGTTTTGGCGAGCGAGAACGACGTTTCGGCAAAATTTCCGGCCAGCTCACAGAGGACAAACATGTTTAAACAACGTTTATTGACCACCTTGATTTTGGTGCCGCTGGTACTGGCAGCGATTTATTTCACCAATCATTTTATGTTCGCCCTTACCGCTTTATTGCTGGTTGCCGCGTGCAGTCTGGAATGGATGCAATTGATTCCCGCGGACGAATGGTCGGCTCGCGCTACATTTCTCGCCGCTATCGCTTTCTGCTGCTATGCCATCTCCGCGATCTGGTTGCCCTGGTTGTTGACGGGTTTGGCCTTGTGGTGCGTGATTCTCGTGCTGGTGCAGCAATTTCCCCGCTCCCAACGCTTGTGGGGACATGCCTGGGTGGTCACTTTGTTCGCCCTGATTTTGCTGCCCTTGTTCGGTCAAAGTCTGATGCATATTTTTCTGTTGCCCAAAGGCCGCGCTTTGATCGTCTACCTGTTATGCCTGGTTTGGGCGGCGGATATCGGCGCATACATTGCGGGCAAACTGTGGGGTCGACATAAATTGATCCCGGCCGTGAGTCCTGGTAAAACAATCGAAGGCGCGACAGGCGGGTTTCTCCTGTCGGCTCTGGTGGCCGTGATTGCGTATTACTGTTTCAAACCACAAGCAGCGCTGAACTGGTTTGTTGTGTCCCTGGCCGCCGCGATGATTTCTCTGTTGGGGGATTTGTTTATCAGCATGCTCAAGCGTCGTAGCGGAATCAAAGACACCGGTCAATTGATTCCCGGACACGGCGGCGTGCTGGATCGCCTGGATAGCTTGATTGCCGCAGCCCCTTTGTTTTATTGTGGCTTGTATTTTTTAACACCGGGTTATGCGCTGTAAACATATCAAGGGAACTGTATGTTACTGACTATGCTGTATTTTACCATTGCGCTGTTGCTTCTGGTTATCATCCATGAGTATGGCCATTTTATTGTAGCCCGATTGTGCGGCGTGAAAGTTCTGCGTTTTTCTTTTGGCTTTGGCAAAGTGCTGGCGCGCTGGACAGACAAACGGGGTACCGAATATGTATGGTCTTTGTTCCCCCTGGGCGGCTACGTCAAAATGCTGGATGAAAGCGAAGAAGAGGTTCCGGAAAACGAACGTCATCTGGCCTTTAATAACCAGTCAATTCTGGCTCGTATCGCCATCGTGGTCGCCGGTCCTTTGTTTAATTTGATGTTTGCTTTTCTTGCCCTCTGGCTGGTTCTCGTTCTGGGTATTTACTCTCTGGCGCCGATGATTGATGGTGTGACGGCCGGCAGTCCGGCCGCCAAAGCCGGTTTGCGGCCCTCCGAAGAAATCATCTCGTTGAACGGCAAGCCCATCCGCAGTTGGCGCGATTTTCAATACGCCATGATGCCCTGGGTTGGCAGCGACGCCTCTTTGACGCTCGGCGTGAAATCAATGACCAACGGCCAACAGAAAACGGTGACGCTGTCGCTGGCAAACTGGGCGCTGGATACCAAAAAACCGGATGTGTTAGCCAGTCTGGGTATTCAGCCATTTATCCCGACCATTCCACCGATTGTTGGCAGCATGATTGCAGACGCACCGGCACGGGCTTCCGGATTGCAAGTCGACGACCACATCGAGCAAGTCAACGGCAAGCCCTTGACTGACTGGATGGAGCTGGTGGAGTTTGTGCGCAGCCATCCGGACACCCCAATGAATTTGACGGTTTTAAGACAAGGGCAGCGCAAAACAGTGACCCTGACCATCGGCAGCAAGCTTCAGGACGGTCAAAAGCAAGGTTATATTGGTTTGATGCCGAAAAAAGTGAACTGGCCAAAAGAATGGCTGCGTTACGAGCATGAGCCTCCCATTCAGGCCATCGGCACCGCCTTTATGCAGACGCTGGATTTAACCGGCGCCACCTTTTCCCTGCTGGGCCGTTTTGTCACCGGAAAGCTGGCGTTGGGCAATATCAGCGGGCCTGTGGGCATTGCCCAGGGCGCCGGAGATTCCGGGCGCAGCGGCCTGTCGTCCTATTTGTCTTTTCTGGCCTTGATTAGCATCAGTCTGGGCGTATTGAATCTGCTGCCCATTCCCATGCTGGATGGCGGTCATCTTCTGTTTTACCTGATTGAATTTATTCGACGAAAACCCTTGTCGGAGGAAGCAAAATCGGTAGCTTTGTATTTGGGTTTGGGATTTTTGGTGACGCTGATGGTATTGGCTATGCGCAATGACATTTCCCGATTGCTCGGTTGAGGACCTTGCTTTCTTGACAGAAGCCGGTACTTGCTATAAAAGGGTTGCAAACCGAAAGTAATGGTTTGATGCAGGGCATCAATTATACGATTATTAAAACGCTGGACGTAAAACAATAATGAATAAAGTCAGTAAAAAGGTGGTTTTAGGTGTCTGTTGTTCCACGCTGTTGGCCTGGTCTGTTCAGGTAGCTGCTGCAAATGGATTTGTTGTCGGGGCAATCAAGGTAAGCGGTTTGCAACGCGTCAGCGTTGGTACTGTACTCAATTATCTTCCAGTACAAGTTGGAGAGGAAATTGGGCCATCGGATACTGGTGAAATCATCCGTGCCTTGTACGAAACCGGATTTTTCCAATCGGTTTCTCTGGAACGTCAGGGCAACACGCTGATCGTGAATGTCATCGAGCGCGCAACCATTGGTTCCATCAATGTGGTCGGAAACAAGGAAATACCCACTGACAAAATGAAAGAACTCATGAAACAGATGGGTCTGGTCAAAGGTCAGGTATTTCAACGCGCCTCACTTGAGCGTCTCGAAAAAGAATTACGACAAGCATACAACGCACGTGGAAAATATAATTCCCGCATTGATTCCCAGGTTTCCGCATTGACAGAAAATCGGGTCGCTATCACCGTGACGGTTTCCGAAGGTCGGGTATCTCGCATCCGCGAAATCAAGTTTATCGGTAATCACGATTTTACCAACAACGAACTGTTGTCGGAAATGTCGCTGTCAACCAGCAATATTTTCACCTATTTCACCAAAAAAGATCAGTATTCCAAAGGTGCCATGGATGCATCGCTGGAAGCGGTACGTTCTTTTTATCTGGATCGTGGTTACCTGAAATTCAAGGTGATTTCCTCGCAAGTCATGTTGTCGCCAGATAAAAAAGATGTGTTTATCAATATTCATATCGAAGAAGGTCCTCAGTACAAGTTTTCCGGATACACCATAGCCGGCAAGACCATCGTGCCGAAAGAAAGACTGGAGGCCCTGATTCAGGTTAAAAAAGGCGATGTATTTTCGCGTAAAAAAGTAACGGAAAGTATCTCGGCCATTGGGCTTGCGCTTGGAGATGAAGGTTTCGGTTTCCCCGCCATCAATGCCGAACCACGTTTGGATGAAGAAAACAAAACCGTATTTATCACGTTTATGGTTGATCCTGGCCGACACGTCTATGTTCGCCGCATCAATTTTCATGGCAACACCAAAACCGCAGATTACGTATTAAGAAACGTGATCCGTCAGGACGAAGGAGCCTTGTTGTCCTTGCACAATATCAAGGAATCGGAGCGTCAATTACGCGTTTTGGGTTATTTGAAAAACATTAATGTAAACACCACACCGGTTGCCGGAGCCAATAACCAGGTCGATTTGGATGTTCAGGTTGAAGAGGCACCGTCAGCAGAAGCCAGCGCTTCCCTGGGCTATGGTACCAACGGCCCACAGGTCAATGCCTCCGTTAACCAGCGAAACTTTATGGGAACCGGTCGTTCTGCCGGTCTGGATTTCAGCGCCAGCTATTGGGGTCAACAATATTCCTTTAACTATTATGATCCGTTTTACAGCAAAACGGGCATGGGTCGCGGCATCAATATTTATTACCAGGTCGTTGATCCCAGTCAGTATAACATTGCCTCTTATTCCGCTGATCGGGTGGGTGGGGATGTGAATTATAATATGCTGCTAAGTGAAAATAGCAGCTTGCAGTTTGGGTATGGCTATCAGAATTTGCAAATCAAATCCGTTGGTGTGGTGCCGCAGATTCAGAATTTTGTGGATTTGTATGGTACCAATTTCAATCAAGTTCGTCTGACAACGGGCTGGAACCGCAATACTTATGATCAATTGCCGTATCCAACGCGCGGAACAAACCAACAGTTCACGGCGCTGGTGGCATTGCCTGGTGCATCGGATTCCCTGTCTTATTATAAATCTTCGTATTCAGCACGGGGATATCAACCTCTTATACACGGCTTTATCTTCTCCATTCTGGGTAATGTGGCGTATGGTAACGGATTCAGCAATCAGGGATTGCCGTTTTTCGAGAACTATTACGCCGGTGGTATTACGCAGCCAGGCGGTCAGGTGCGCGGGTATGACAGTTACTCGCTGGGTCCCAAAGACACCACCGCATGGCCTCAGGCCATGGGTGGTAACTTGATGCTTAGTGGCAGCGCGGCCCTTATTTTACCTTACCCTATGAGTCGGGATAACGTCCGTACGTCTGTATTTGTTGACGGCGGTAACGTATTTTCACGCGGTCTTCCTGTTGCTTTGGCTGGAGTAGGTGGAGGTCCATTGCGTTACTCAGCGGGCTTGTCACTGGAATGGCGTTCTCCGTTTGGTCCGCTGGCATTCAGTCTTGCTGAGCCATTGAACAAACAACCTGGAGATTTAACCACGATATTCCAGTTTACGCTGTCTTCGGCGTTTTAGCGTGCGGGAGACCCTTTGCTTCGCTCTGGGCGACATGGCCGGGCATTGTGTGGCACGGAGAATCGCAGTGTCGCCCAGAGCGAAGCAAAGGGTCTTTAAATGTGACTCGGTTTTTGTCGCAAGAAAATTTCAAGTATGTTAGCATCAGTGTCTTTCAACCAGGAGAAAAGTTATGAAGCGTGTTAGTGGTTTTATTATTGCCTTGCTGTTCGGTTTTGGTTCTTTAAGTGCATTTGCTGACGGATCAAAAATTGGCGTGGTCGATTTGCAAAAAATCATGCAAACATCCAGTCAAATGAAGTCTATCCAGCAAAAACTGGAAAACGAATTCAAGCCCCGTCGTGACAAACTGGTCGCAATGGAAGACGGTATGAAAAAAGATATGGAACGATTCAAGCGTGATGCAGCCATATTAAGCCTGTCGCAAAAGAAAGACCTGGAAAAGAAAATCATTGCAAGTCAGCAAACCTTTGAACGTGAAGGTCAGCAATACCAGCAGGAATTAAGCACAGCCAATAACGAAGCGATGGAAGAACTGTACGGTAAAATTCGTAAAGCCATTGCCAAAGTAGCAGCCAATGATAAATTTGATTTGGTTCTGCAAAAAGACGCGGCGCCTTTCAGTGATTCAAAATTGGATATTACTGATTTGGTTATGAAACAAATCGACTGATTTGTGTGAACCCCGTTTTTGTTTGATTCCACCCAACAGGCCTGGTTTGATAATCGGGCTTTGTTGTCTCTGCTGAATATACCCATTCGTGGAAGGTATACAACGCAAGCTGGTGCTATTTTGTTACGCCTGGAAAAAGAGAAACAGTAACCCGTCGCGTTGAAGACGTAGTGAATTAACAGAGAGATATCACATGAGTGAATCCATAGATATTACAAGAATTCTTGAGCTGTTGCCGCACCGGTACCCCTTTATTTTGGTGGACAGGGTGTTGGATTATCAGCCTTTTGAATATTTGACCGCCATCAAAAATGTGACGATTAACGAGCCATTTTTTATGGGCCATTTTCCCGGCAATCCCATTATGCCTGGTGTGATGATGCTGGAAGCCCTGGCCCAGGCCAGCGCCATCTTGTCCAATTTGTCGCGTCAACCCTCCGAGGGTCATGAGTTCCTGTATTTCTTTGCAGGAATCGACAATGCGAAATTCAAGCAAATCGTTATTCCTGGTGATCAGCTTCGCCTGGAAGTAAAATTGATTGGGCGCAAGCGAGATTTCTGGCGTTTGCATGGAGAGGTCTTTGTAGGTGAAAAACTTGTCTGCTCCGCCGATTTAATGAGCGCATCTAAGGAAATTGAAAAGTGATAGATGAACGTGCAATGATCCATCCCTCCGCCAAACTGGCAAAGGGGGTTACAGTTGGTCCTGGCTGCTTTATTGGCGAGGATGTCGAGATTGGTGAAGGCACATGGATCGGCCCGCATGTTGTGATCCAGGGACCAACCACGATTGGTAAAAACAACAAAATTTTTCAATTTGCCTCGGTAGGGGATGAGCCTCAGGACATCACCTACCAGGGAGAGCCTACCCGGCTGGAAATCGGCGATAACAATGTGATCCGCGAATATTGCATGATCAGCCGTGGAACCGTCAAAGGCGGTGGTTTGACCAAGGTTGGCAATAACAATTTTTTCATGGCCTACGCCCATGTTGGTCACGACTGCATGGTCGGTAATCAAACGATTATGGTGAATTATTCCGCCTTGTCGGGACATGTGGTTTTATCTGATTACGCGATTATCGGCGCCTATGCGGCCGTTCACCAGTTTTGTCTGATTGGTGCCTACGCCTTTATTGCCCGAGCAACCTATGTAACCAAAGATGTGTTGCCCTATGTGATGATTGCCGGACACACCACATCGGCCTGCGGTATCAATACGGTCGGTTTGAGACGGCGAGGGTATTCCTCATCGGCAATTGATCATTTGCGTCGTGCCTACAAAGTTATTTTTCGCAAGGGATTAACCGTGCAGCAGGCTGTGGCTGAGCTGGAACAGATGCAAATGGATTGCCCCGAGGTGATCCCCATGATCGATGCGCTGAATCAATCGACTCGTGGCATAGTGAGGTAAACCCGTCATGTTGGCCTCCATTCTGGTTGTGGCCCTGGGCGGTTCAATTGGCGCTGTCGCGCGTTACAGCATGGTTGTTTTTACACAAACCATGTTGGGCGCGCGATTTCCATATGGTACCTTGCTGGTCAACAGCATCGGTTCTTTTCTGGCCGGTTTGTTGATGGTCTTTGTCATGGAACGTATCTCGGACAGCGAGGTTTGGCGTTTGTTTTTGATGGTCGGCTTTCTCGGTGCGTACACCACGTTCTCGAGTTTCTCCTGGGAAACCCTGACCTTGTTTATGCATGGTGAATACGTCAAAGCCGGTTTGAATGTGATACTGAATAACGTAGCCGCCCTGGGCCTGGTCCTGATGGGTGTGCAAGTGGGTCGATGGATAGGAGGATAGCCGGGATGCAAGTAAAAGTCGTACGTATCTATTTGAGTGAAGACTCTCCTTTGCTTGATCCGATATTTGATTACCTTTATCAACAGCAGGTGAAAGGCGCGACCCTGTTTCGCGGCGTGAAAGGGTTTGGTCATTCGCGCGTCATGCGGGAGGCCAAACTCATGGACATGCATTTTAACCTTCCCGTCACCATTGAGTTTTGCGATGAACCAGCTATCGTCGACGCTGTGTTACATCATTTTTCCGGCCAACTGGAACCGGGGCGCGTGTTGTCCTGGCTTGCCGAGATAGCCGACAGTCTTTAGAAAAACAGAGGTAAAGCAAGCATGTTAGACCCCCAAATAGTACGTGATAAACCCCATTACGTTGCCGAGCAACTGGCTTTGCGCGGCAGTTATTTTGATGCCGATGCTTTTGTGACACTCGAAGAGCAACGCAAATCTCTGCAAGTTACAACCCAGGCGCTGCAAAACGAGCGCAACCAGCGTTCAAAAGCCATCGGCACTGCCAAAGCGCAAGGCCAAGACATTGGGCCAATGCTGGAGCAGGTCAATACGCTTGGTCATGAACTGGACCAGAAAAAACTGGAACTGGAACAGCTGCTGTTGCAAATTGACGACATGATGCTCGCGATGCCCAATTTGCCGCATGAATCCGTACCGGAAGGCAAAGACGAAAGCGGCAACGTGGAAATTCGTCGTTGGGGCAGCATCCCGACTTTTGATTTTAAGCCGCGCTCGCACGATGAACTCGGCGAAGCATTGGGGCAGATGGATTTTGCGACAGCCGTAAAAATCACCGGCAGCCGTTTCGTGGTCATGAAGCAAGACCTGGCCAGACTGCAGCGCGCCCTGATTCAATTTATGTTGAATACCCATATCAGCGAACATGGCTATCAGGAAATATACGTTCCCTATCTGGTGAATGCCGACAGCTTGATGGGCACCGGACAATTACCCAAATTTGAAGGTGATTTGTTCAAATTAAGCGGTGAACAACCGTATTATTTAACCGCGACCGCCGAAATTCCAGTGACCAACACCGTGCGCGATACCATTATCGACTTTCCCGATCTGCCCATTCGCTACACTTGCCATTCTCCCTGTTTCCGCAGTGAAGCCGGCTCTTATGGCCGGGATACCAAAGGCATGATTCGCCAGCATCAGTTTGAAAAGGTTGAGCTGGTCTGGGTGACAACACCGGAGTCATCTTATGACGCGCTGGAACAGTTAACCCGGCACGCTGAAGCCATTCTGCAACGCCTGGAATTGCCGTATCGGGTGATGGCGCTGTGCAAAGGCGATCTGGGTCGCTGTGCGGCCAAAACCTACGATCTGGAAGTGTGGTTGCCCAGTCAGGACACCTATCGTGAAATTTCTTCCTGTTCAAACACAGAGGCTTATCAGGCACGTCGCATGAAGGCGCGTTACCGTCATCCGGAAACCCGGGAAACGGTTCTTGTTCATACCTTGAATGGTTCGGGTTTGGCGGTCGGGCGCACGTTGGTCGCCATTCTGGAAAACTACCAGCAAGCCAATGGCGACATACGTATCCCCGAGGTATTACAAGCATACATGGGCGGGTTGACGCTTATCAAAGCCCCAGCCAGCGAATAAAGCGATTACTGGCGGTGAGTTTGACCGCCGCTTTTTTATCAAAATATACCGTGTAGCCCGGGTAGTGTTTTTTGCTGTCGGGCGATGCGGCATTCGTGGTGACGTTTTGTATTTTACCCATGTCCACCAGGTGCATTTGCGTTTCATAGTATCCATGACTCATCACGATAACCGGGATAACGAAAAACACGTCATTTAAATTGTGCTTGTCTTCAGCCTGACTCAAACTGGCAAACTCAGAGACATTCAGGGCAATATATTCCTCTTGTTTGATTTGACGTCTGAGCATGCGTGTCAACGGCGCTTTGTTGTGGAAAAGTTGCTCATAGCGATCGGCTTTCATGACAGCAATCGGCTCGTTTTCTTCGCGTTGATTGTTTTTGTTGATGTCGGCGAACAAGATATCATCACGCGATTCATCAGCTTTAACGTTGGGCAAAGTCGACATATCCGGGCTGTTAAATGCCAGCATCGGCGGTTTGATGTCACAATTCAGGAATTTGGATTTGACGAACCAGGTGTCGCTGGGATAGTAAATCACCATCAACGAATTGTTTTTTATCGTGTTGATGATGGGTTCATACAAGTTCAGCGGCAGAGCAGGGCAGCCCCAACTGCGTCCGGCCCGACCGTATTTTTTGATGAAATGTTCATTCACATACCAACCGCCATGCATCACAACGGCTCGACTGGACGCATTGTCATTGAAGTTTCGGTCAAGTCCTGCCAGACGAAGAGACAAACCCTCACGGCCATAATAGGATTTTTCCGTTTTATAGACGCCGATACTGCTGGCCTTGCTGTTGTTGATATTGGAAAAATACGTGGACAACAACTCGCCGGATTTGATGCCGTGAGACACGTAGGTGTTGAATAATAATTTATTGGCATGTAAATCAAAAATCCACAAACGTTTTTCGCTGGAGGGCAGGGAATAATCAATGACCGTTAAAATGGTGTTGTGATCAACGTTATATTCTGTCGCACATTTCAGACTGGTTGCGACCTTGTTGATCACCGCAGTATTCAAATTGGGAGCTTCTTTATGCAACATGGCTTGCAACTCATGAAGCTTTTGATTACTGATTTTGGGATGATGATAGCCTGTTCGCGCGAACAGCGTAATGTTGTCGATGACACCAGGATCATCGTTTGCGAATAAGGGTTGAGAAAAGCACGCCAACGTAACTGCCAAAGCCAGCAGATTCTTGCGCATGATTTGTCCTTGATTGTGTTATGTTTTTAGTCCCTGTGATTCAATTATAGCGCAATACAGAAAAATTGTATGATTTGCTGGATTGATGAGCATGCCTGGTTTCCGCTACTTGATTTCTATCTGAAAATACGGTTTGATAGAACAGATCGTTTACCTAACATAAGGAATGTGTATGGATATCGTGAGTTTGCTTATTCAATTAATCAGTGGTCTGTTTGGTGGTAACGCCGCCGGTGCCGCCATGAAGGAAAAAAGCCTGGGCACTGTGGGCAATTCCATCGTGGGTCTTCTGGGTGGTGGTCTGGGTGGTTTTATCATGCAGATGATTGACGGCTCTGTTGCTGCCGGCGCTCAAAATTTCGACATTCAATCCATTTTGACCAGCATTATC
>Ga0209066_10001484_pt1 | contig 30818 bp, 24 predicted proteins | sample All_14_2_FD_187198 | JGI IMG/M metagenome (GOLD analysis project Ga0209066, IMG submission 187198) | Freshwater microbial communities in response to fracking from Pennsylvania, USA - Allegheny Zone_MetaG_DW_15 (SPAdes) (version 2) ... | reverse complement strand
AGCGGCTTTTTTCAAAAAAATCATCGAGCGGCGGCGGCGTCATCGATGATCAACTGCACCGAGTTGTTGCCCTGCCAGCTATCCACCCGCAACGTGCCGGCCAGGTGGAAGGTGCGACCCTGGCCGCCCAGCAGGGTCAGGCCCATTTCGCTGTCGGCGGCGCGGAAGGCGATGGCCTTCAGCCGTTGGCCGCCGGCGCTTTGCGCGATGATGCGGATATGGCCGCTGCCGACCACGTCGGCCTTGACCACGCGGGCGCCGGTGACGGCGAAGCGGGGTTCCGGGTTGCCGGCGCCGAAGGGGCCAAGCTGTTTCAGGGTTTCCACCAAATCCACCGTGGCCCCCGCCGCGTCGATGGCACCGTCCAGGTCCAGCACCGGCACCAGCTCGCCCGTCAACTGGGCTTGCAGGCGATCGGCCAGGAAAGCGCGGAAGTCGCCCAAGCGGTCGCGCATCACCGTAAAGCCGGCGGCCATGGCATGACCGCCGCCAGCCTTCAACAGGCCCTGCTGGCGGGCGGCGATGATGGCGCAGCCCAGGTCAAGGCCGGTGACCGAGCGGCCCGAGCCCTTGCCCTCGTCGCCGTCCAAGGCGATGACGCAGGCTGGTCGGCCATAGCGTTCCTTCAGCCGACCGGCGACGATGCCGATGACGCCGGGGTGCCAGTTCTCGCCCGCCGCCACCACCAGCGGCAGGCCGTCGTCGTCGCGCCCTTCCACCTGTTCGATGGCTTCCAGCAGCACGGCGGCTTCGATTTCCTGGCGTTCCTTGTTGTAGCCGTCCAATTGGCGGGCGATATCGGCGGCCAGCAATGGGTCGTGGGTGGACAACAGGCGTGAGCCCAGCGCCGACTGGCCGACCCGCCCACCGGCATTGACGCGAGGCCCCAGCACATAACCCAAATGATAGGAATCCGGACGTTCCTTGATGCCGGCCACGTCGGACAATGCTGCCAGCCCCACATTGGCGCGCTTGGCCATCACCTTCAGCCCCTGGGTGACCAGGGCGCGGTTGACACCCCACAGCGGCACCACGTCGCACACCGTGCCTAGGGCGACCACGTCCAGCCATTGCAGCAGGTCAGGGGCGGGACGGGCAGGACCGTACCAGCCCGCTTCCTTCAGTACCCGGTTGACCGCCACCACCACCAGGAAGGTGACGCCGACGGCGGCCAGATGGCCGTGCGGACTGTCGTCGTCCAGGCGTTTGGGGTTGATGATGGCGAAGGCCCGGGGCAGGTGTGGTTCGGCTTCATGATGGTCGACGACGATGACGTCGATGCCGGCCTCGGCGGCGCCCTCCAGCGGGTCGAAGGCGGTGGTGCCGCAATCCACCGTCACCACCACTTTGGCCCCTTGCGCCGCCAGTTTCAGCAATGCCGGCAGGTTGGGGCCATAGCCTTCGCTCATGCGGTCGGGGATATGCACCAGGGCGGTGGCGCCGATGGCGGTCAGAAAGGTGTTGAGCAGCGCCGACGAGGTGGCGCCGTCGACGTCGTAATCACCGAAGATGCCGATGGGTTCCCCCGCCATCACCGCGCTGGCGATACGGGCGGCGGCCTTGTCCATGTCCTTCAGGTGGCTGGGATCGGGCAGCAGGGCACGCAGGGTGGGGGAGAGGAAGGTTTCCGCCTCGTCCAGGCCGATGCCGCGTGCCGCCAGCACCCGGCCGATGATTTCCGGCAGGGCCAGGCGTTGCGACAAGGTGGCGGCCAAGCGTTCGTCGCCGCCGCTGGATTGCCAGCGCCGCCCGGTCAGCGAACGCTCGACCCCCAGGAAGGCAGCGTCGGCATGCATGGCCTTAATCCTGATGCAATTGGGCGTGGCGGGTGAAATCGTGCTGGGACGTGATGGTCCGCAGCGTGCCGGTGGCCGAGCGCATGACCAGGGAATGGCTGGTCGCCCCGCCCGAGCGCAGGCGAATGCCGGCCAGGATGTTGCCGTCGGTGATGCCGGTGGCGGCGAACATCACCTCGCCCTTGACCATGTCGTCGATGGTCCATTGGGCGCGCGGGTCGGTAATGCCGGCAGCCCGCGCCTTGGCCCGGTCGTCGTCGCTGCGCAGCAGCAGGCGGCATTGCATCTGCCCGCCCAGGCATTTCAGTCCGGCGGCGGCCAGCACGCCCTCGGCGGCGCCGCCCGATCCCATGTACAGGTCGATGCCGGTCTGGGGCAAGCCGACGGCGATGGCGCCCGAGACGTCGCCGTCGTCGATCAGCACCACGCGCGCACCGGCCTCGTAGATGCGGCCCAGCAGATCGGCGTGGCGCGGGCGGTCCAGCATGCAGACGGTGAGGTCGGCGACCGCCACGCCCTTGGCGGCGGCGACGTTGAGCAGATTGTCCTCGGGGGTCACGCTCAGGTCGATGACGCCCTGGGGCAGGCCCGGTCCCACCGCCAGCTTTTCCATATAGGCATCGGCGGGAACGTGCAGAAACGACCCTTCCTGGGTGGCGGCGACCACCGAGATGGCGTTGTGGCTGCCCTTGGCGCAGATGGTCGCGCCTTCGATCGGCGTGAGGACGATATCCACCTTGGGGCCGGTGCCGGTGCCGACCTTGTCGCCATTGGATAGCGTGATGGCGCCGCTGCCGTTGACCAGGCGGCCATCCATGGACAGGCTGTTGAGCGCTTGGCGCATGGCCTCGGTGGCGGCTTCATCGGCGGCTTTTTCATCGCCGCGACCGATCCAGCGCGATGCCGCCAGGGCGCTGGCCTCGGTGACGCGGACCACTTCCAGGGCCAAGTTGCGGTCCAAGGCATGCGGCGGCGGAACGAAGACGCGGTTGGGCATGGCGCTCACATATGTTCGATGCGGATCAGGCGCGGCGGCTCGACCACCGCGTCAAGCGCGGCGATGCGGGCGACGGCGCGGTTCATGTCGGCTTCCACCGTATCATGCAGGGTCATGACCATGGGCACGGTTTCGCCCGGTGCCCGGCCCGGCTGGATCATCTGCTCCACCGACACGCCCTCGGCCCGCAAGGCCTGGGCGACGTCAGCCAACACGCCGGGGCGGTCCAGCACCATCAGGCGCATGTAATAGGCGCCCTGACGGCGTTCCATGGCGGCGATGCCCTTGGCCGCCAGCGCGCCCACCGGCACGCCGAAGACCGGCGAGCGATTGCCGCGCGCGATGTCGATGATGTCGGCGGCGACGGCCGAGGCGGTGGGGCCAGCGCCGGCACCGCGGCCTTCATAGATGGAACGGCCGACGAAATCGCCCTCGGCGACCACGGCGTTGAAGACGCCGTCGACGGTGGCGATGGGGGTGGTGACCGGCACCATGCACGGATGGACGCGCTGCTCGATGCCGTGATCGGTGGCTTGGGCGATGCCCAACAGCTTGATGCGATAGCCCAGCTTGTCGGCGAAATCGATATCCACCGCCGAGACGTGGCGGATACCTTCCACGTACATGGAGGCGAAGTCCACCGGGGTGGCGAAGGCCAGACTGGTCAGGATCGACAGCTTGTGGGCGGCATCGACGCCGTCGATATCGAAGCTGGGATCGGCCTCGGCATAGCCCAGGGCCTGGGCCTCGGCCAGCACGTCGGCGAAGTCACGCCCGGTTTCGCGCATGGTGGTCAGGATATAATTGCAGGTGCCGTTCAAGATGCCGGTGACCCGCGACAGGCTGTTGCCGGCCAGACCTTCCTTCAGCGCCTTGATGATGGGGATGCCGCCGGCAACGGCGGCCTCGAAGCCGAGGGCCACACCCTTGGCCTCGGCGGCACCGGCCAGGGCGACGCCGTGATGGGCCAGCAACGCCTTGTTGGCGGTGACCACGTGCAGGCCGCGGGTGATGGCGGTTTCCACCACTTGGCGGGCGATGCCCTCGGACCCGCCGATGACTTCGACGATGACGTCGGCGTCGGCCTTGGCGGCCATCTGGGCCGCGTCATCGTACCACGCAACATCCGCCCCGATGACGATGCCGCGATCACGATTGCGGTCGCGGGCGGAAATTGCGGTGACCACGATGGGGCGACCGGCACGGGCGGCGATGATGCCCGCATTGTCGGACAACAGTTTGACCAGTCCGGCGCCCACGGTGCCCAGACCGGCAACAGCGATTTTCAAGGGTTTCATATCAGCCAACCACCGCGCGTTGCTTTTCCGATTCTTCCAGGACCTTATCGTAATTGCCCAGGAAGGACTTGATGTTGCGCACCGCCTGACGGGTGCGCTGGATGTTTTCCACCAGCCCGATACGGACGAAATTGTCGCCGTATTCGCCGAAGCCGATGCCGGGCGCCACCGCCACCTGGGCTTCACGCATCAAGAGCTTGGAAAATTCCAAGGATCCCAGATGGGCGAAGGCCGGCGGAATGGGGGCCCAGGCGAACATGGTGGCCGGCGGGCTGGGAACGTTCCAGCCGGCGGCGTGCAAACCTTCGATCAGGACGTCGCGGCGGCCTTTGTAGAGCTGGCGGATGTCCTCGACGCAATCCTGCGGGCCGTTCAGGGCGGCGGTGGCGGCCACCTGGATGGGGGTGAAGGCACCGTAATCCAGGTAGGATTTGATGCGGCCCAGGGCGCCGATCAGTTTCTTGTTGCCGGCGGCGAAACCGATGCGCCAGCCCGGCATGTTGTAGGTCTTGGACATGGAGGTGAATTCCACCGCGATATCCTTGGCGCCCGGCACCTGCAAGATCGACGGCGGCGGCGCCACGTCGAAATAAATCTCGGAATAGGCCAGATCCGACAGGATCCAGATGCCGTGATGACGACAGAAATCCACCACCTGTCCATAAAAGTCCAGATCGGCCAGCAGGGCGGTGGGGTTGCTGGGATAGTTCAGCACCAGGGCGATGGGCTTGGGCACCGAGTGACGGACGGCGCGGTCAAGGGCGCGCAGGAACTCGGCATCGGGGGTCACCGGCACATAGCGGCACGAGCCGCCGGCGATGATGAAGCCGTAAGGGTGGATGGGATAGCTGGGATTGGGCACCAAAACCACGTCGCCGGGGCTGGTGATGGCGTTGGCCAGATTGGCCAGCCCTTCCTTCGAGCCCAAGGTGACGATGCATTCGCTTTCCTGGTCCAACTCGACGTCGAAGCGGCGGTGGTAATAGGCGCACAGCGCTTTTCGCAGGCCGGGGATGCCGCGGCTCATGGAATAGCGGTGGGCGCGCGGGTTGCGGGCGGCTTCCACCAGCTTTTCAACGATGTGGGGGGGCGTCGGCTGATCGGGGTTGCCCATGCCGAAATCGATGATGTCGTCGCCGGCGGCGCGGGCGCGCGCCTTCATGGCGTTGACTTCGGCGAAGACATAGGGGGGCAGCCGCTTGATGCGATGGAATTCCTGCTCGGTGCTCATGACGCCAGTCGCTTTCCCATTGGGGACGGAACGGAAGAGACCATATCTAGCGCGGGCAGGGCCAAGATGCGACAGCTTTTTGGCAAAATCGGGCATGCGCGGACGGTGGGGCTGCCGCCCGCGCATGGGCCCGCTCAGGCGGCTTTGACGTCGGTGAGGAAACGGTCGACGATGGATTTCAGCTCGACCGATTCCCGGCTCAGCGATTGGGCGGCGGCCAGCACCTCTTCCGCCGATATGCCGGTTTCCGACGCGGCCTGACTGACCGAGCCGATATTGGACGACACCTCCTGGGTGCCGCTGGCGGCCTGCTGGATATTGCGGGCGATCTCGGCGGTGGCGGCGGATTGTTCCTCGACCGCTGCGGCGATGGCGCCGGCGATCTGGTTGATCTCGGTGATGCGTCCGACGATGCCTTCGATGGCGCGCACCGTCTGTACCGTGGCCGATTGCACCGAGGTGATCTGGGTGGTGATTTCCTCGGTCGCCTTGGCGGTTTGGTTGGCCAGCGACTTCACCTCGTTGGCGACCACGGCGAAACCCTTGCCGGCATCGCCGGCGCGGGCCGCCTCGATGGTGGCGTTCAAGGCCAGCAGATTGGTCTGACTGGCGATATTGGTGATCAGCCCGACCACCTCGCCGATGCGGGCCGAGGTCTCGGCCAGTGCCTTGACCGTGCTGTTGGTCTGCGCCGCGTCTTCGGCGGCGGCTTGCGATGCGGTGCTGGAGCGCTCCACCTGACGACCGATCTCGGCGATGGAGGCGGACAATTCCTCGGCGGCGGTGGCCACCGTCTGCACGCTGGCCGAGGCCTGCTCGGTGGCGGCGGCGACCACAGTGGCTTGGCGGTTGGTTTGCTGGGCGTTGCCCGACATGGACTGGGCGGTGGCCTCCATCTCGGTGGCGGCACCGGAAACGATGTTGAGCACGGCGGCGACCTGGGCATCGAATCGACCGGTCAGCCCGGTTACCGTTTCGGCCCGGCGCAATTGCTCGGCCCGGCTCGCCTCTTGCTCGGCGGCCATCTGTTCGGCCCGGATCATGTTGTCCTTGAAGATCTGGACGGCGGCGGCCATGTCGCCCACTTCGTCGCCCCGGCCTTGGGCCGGGATGAGGACGGATTTGTCGCCGGCGGCCAGTTTGGTCATGGCGTCGGTCATGGCGACGATGGGGGTGCCGATGGCCGAACGCAACACCATGGCGGATACGGCCAGCAGCGCGACGATGACGATGCCGACCACAATCAAGGCCAGGCGCACGCTGTCGCCGGTGGCTTCAAGAGATTTCTTCGAGGCTTCGGCCCCCTGCTTGTTGATGCCCAGCAGGTTTTCCACTTCGTGGAGAGCTTCACGGAATTTGGGGCGGCTTTCCTGGGTCATGACATTTTGTGCCGCTTCGTTTTCATTTTTCCGCGACAGATCCAGCATCTTGGTGCTGACGCTCAGATAGGCGTCGATGTGTCCGCTCAGACGCTTGAAGGTTTGCCGTTCCTCGTCGGACGAGATCAGCTTTTCGTAAACAGCGCGGGCATGGGCGATTTGCGTCCCAAGTTCGACCACTTCGGTATCGACCTTGCGCATTTCGGCATCGTCGGTGGTCAGGATGTGTTGATATTCCACCCGCCGCAACGACAGCAGATCGGCTTTCAGGTCGTCGATGGCGGCGACGCTGGGCAGCCAATTGTCGGACAGGTCGTGGCCGGCCTTGTCCAGTTCGTTGATGCCCTTCAGGCTGAAGCCCATGGATACCAGAAGCAGTACCAGGATGGCGCCGAAAACCACCGCCAGTTTGGCGCCGATACGCAAATTGTTGATGAAAGTCATCGCTGTCGCCCCCAAAACGATACCGCCTCAGTTTGGGGATTATACGCCTGCAATCAGCGTGCGTCTGCGCTGTTTTCTTTTGATTTGTTATGTATATCAGTCTCTTAGGTCTAGGATGCGTCCGACCAAAGTCGGAGCGGCCCCCCACTCACGCAAGGTCACCGTCATCGCTTCGGCGCAGAAATGCCGGGCGGCGTCACGGTCATAGCCGTCGGCCAGCAATTGGTCGTATTCGCTGTAGCGATGGCGCACGTGGCTGGTCAGGGCCAGCCAGGCGGCGGCCTGGGGCGAGCCGCTGCGCAGGCCGGGGGAATCCTCGGCCAGGTCAAGCACGGCTTCACGGTCAAAGGCGGGAATGTCCGGCGCCAGCACCGCCAAGGCCTCGGCGATGGCGGCGCGGCGTTGGTTCAAATCACATCACGTCAAGATAGACTTGGGCGCCGTCCTGGCCATATTCGGCCATGGCGGCAACCATGATCTTGGACGCGGGAATGCCGCGGCGGTTCAGTTCGCGGGCCACCGCGTCGGCACGGTCCTGCGACGCATCCAGGCCGCCGATCAACTGATAGCCACCCTGGCGCGGAGACGGGGCGAAACCGACGACGCGGACCACGCCCTTGGTCTGCTTGTACAGGCGGACCACCTCGCCGATGGCGGCCTTGTCGGCGCGCGACAGGGCAGCACCGGATTCGAACTGCACCGAGGCCACCTGGAACGATGCCGCCGGCTCATGGGTGGGCAGCGGCGCGGCAAAGCCCTTGCCGCCGCCGACGCTGGCTTTGGTGGCCTTTTTGGCCGAACCCGGCGGAACCAGATGGATGGGGGCATCGTCGCCATAAGCGACGTGGCTGGCATGGGGCATCTCGACCATGCCGGGGCGCACCACTTGCTGGGCCGATTCGGCCAGACGCATTTCGTATTGCTGCTGCAACCGCTTGGGCCGGCCCGGAATGGCCACGGTTTCCGGGACGTCGGCGGGCGGCGGCGGCGTCATGTTCATGGCTGCGGGCGGGGCATCGGGGCTGCTATTGGCGCGGCCAGTAGCATTTTGTCCGGCAGCGGTCAAGGGTGCCGCCTGGATGGCCGAGGCCGGGGTGTTGGCGGCGGCGACCTGGGTTTGCTCTGCGGTCTGGGTGCGTCGTGCCAGCGGACGGGTGGGGGCGACCTCACGCCGGATCGGCTCGGCGTATTGGGCATTGCCACGGTCAGCCACCAGACCCTTGGGGGTGGTCTTGCGGTTCTCGGCGGTGGGGACCGGCTTGTTGTCCGCCTTGGCGGCGGTGCTGGGCTTGGCCACCGGCGCCGGCTCATCCTTGCCGGTGACGAAGTCGCGGGTGCCCTTGTACCATTCGACCGGATTGACGGCATCGGGAACCGTCGAGCATGCGGACAGCGCGGTGAGCAGCAGAAGGCTGCGGCCCCACACACGCATAGTGTTCGGAAAACCTGCGTCTTTCCGCACGAAATTACCAGTCATGGTCTGACCACCCACCCCTGAAGACATGGAAAAATGGCTTGCTACCACTCTTTACGGCAAGTTCACGTTTAACAGGGCAGCGAAGGAAAGTATATAGGGCTATGGGGGGTGATGAGGCGTGATCCATGCCTTGCTGCCCATGACGGCAAAATCCCCCCGCCAAGGGTGGCCGCACGGTTGCGCGGACGCTGTTTTCAGTCGCTGTAACGAGGAATTCATATGGCCGAGGAAAAGGGCGCTGACGTCAAGGTGATCGACCCCGCCGAACTGTCGCAGGCTATGGCCAACATCGCCGAGCGCTCGCAGCGCATCGTCGCCGATTTCGTCGCCCGTCAGGCGGCGGAGCCCGGTCCGCAGAACTTCGACCCGCTTAACATCGGTAACGCCTTCATGGAAATGACGGCGAAGATGATGAGCGACCCGGCCAAGCTGGTGGAAGCCAACCTGACGCTGTGGAACGATTATCTGTCTCTGTGGCAGAACACCGCCCGGCGCCTGATGGGCGAACATTCCGAGCCGGTGGCCAAACCCGAACCCGCCGACCGTCGCTTCAAGGACGAGATGTGGGAGGAGAACGAGGTCTTCGACTTCATCAAGCAATCCTATCTGCTGTCGGCCCGCTATATGCACGGGCTGGTGCACGGGGTCGAGGGGCTGGACGAGCACACGGCGCAGAAGGTGGATTTCTATACCCGCCAGTTCGTCGACGCCATGGCGCCCAGCAATTTCGTCCTCACCAACCCCGAGGTCTTGCGCACCACCATCGAATCGGGCGGTGAGAATCTGGTCAAGGGCCTGAACAACCTGCTGTCCGACCTGGAGCGCGGCAAGGGCAAGCTGTCCATCAAGATGACCGATTACGATGCCTTCAAGGTGGGCGAGAACATCGCCGTCACCCCCGGCAAGGTGGTCTATCAGAACGACCTGATGCAGTTGTTGCAGTTCAACCCGACCACCGAAACCGTGGTCGACCGTCCGCTTTTGATCGTGCCGCCATGGATCAACAAGTATTACATCCTCGACCTGCGACCCAAGAACAGCTTCATCAAATGGGCGGTGGATCAGGGCCATACGGTGTTCGTCATCTCCTGGGTCAACCCGGATGAGCATCTGGCGGCCAAGGATTTCGGCGATTACATGCACGAAGGTCCGCTTGCCGCTATCAAGGCCATCGAGCAGGCCACCGGCCACCAAGAGGTGAACGCGGTGGGTTATTGCCTGGGTGGCACGCTGACCGTGTGCACCTTGGCCTATATGGCGGCCAAGGGCTTGCCGGGCATCGCCAGCGCCACCTTGTTCACCACCATGACCGATTTCTCGGAGCCGGGCGAACTGGGCATCTTCATCGATGAAGAGCAACTGGTCAGCCTGGAAGCCAAGATGAGCGAGCATGGCTATCTGGATGGCCGCGACATGGCCATGACCTTCAACATGCTGCGCGCCAACGACCTGATCTGGTCGTTCGTGGTCAACAATTATCTGCTGGGCAAGGATCCGTTCCCGTTCGACCTGCTGTACTGGAATTCCGATTCCACCCGCATGCCGGCGGCCATGCACAGCTTCTATCTGCGCAAGATGTACCAGCAGAACCTGCTGACCCAGCCGGGCGGCATTCAACTGGATGGTGTCGACATCGATCTGGGCAAGATCAAGACCCCCATCTACATGCTGTCGGCGCGTGAGGATCACATCGCGCCGTGGAAGTCCACCTATGCCCTGACCCAGAATTCCGGTGGTCCGGTCAAGTTCGTGCTGGCGGCCTCGGGCCATATCGCCGGGGTGGTCAATCCGCCGGCGGCCAACAAGTACTGCTATTGGACCAACAACAAGAAGGTCAAGAATCCCGACACCTGGCTGAACGGCGCCACCCAGATGGAAGGATCGTGGTGGCCGGATTGGCACGCCTGGGCGACCAAGGGCACCAAGCCGGTGCCGGCGCGAACCCCCGGCGACGGCAAGCTTGCCATCGTCGAGGACGGTCCCGGCGCCTATGTCAAGGAACGGGCGGTATAATCCTTAGGGGGGAAAGTCCGCCGAGTGAGACGACGGACTTTTTCACCGGTAAATAAAAAAGGCCCCGGAGAAATCCGGGGCCTTTGCTTTTGCCGGTTGGTTTAGGTCCGCATGATCGGCTTGTACTTGATGCGGTGCGGCTGGTCGGCGTCGACGCCCAGGCGGCGCTTGCGGTCGGCTTCGTAATCCTGGTAATTGCCCTCGAACCACACCACCTGGCTGTCGCCCTCGAAAGCCAGGATATGGGTGGCGATACGATCCAAGAAGAAGCGATCGTGGCTGATGACCACGGCGCAGCCGGGGAACTCGGCCAGGGCGTCTTCCAGCGCCGACAGGGTTTCCACGTCCAGGTCGTTGGTCGGTTCGTCCAGCAAGATGACGTTGGCGGGGCGGCTCAGCATCTTGGCCAGATGGACGCGGTTGCGTTCACCGCCCGACAGCACGCCCACCTTCTTTTGCTGGTCGGCGCCCTTGAAGTTGAACAGGCCGGCATAGGCGCGGGAATTGATCTTACGCCGCCCCAGGTCGATTTCCTCCTGGCCGTCGCTGATTTCCTGGAACACGGTCTTGTCCGGGTCGAGGCTGTCGCGGCTTTGGTCGACATAGCCCAGGACCACGGTTTCACCCACGGTGAAAGTGCCGGTGGTCGGCTGTTCCTGGCCGGTGATCATGCGGAACAGGGTGGTCTTGCCGGCGCCATTGGGGCCGATGATGCCGACGATGCCGCCCGGCGGCAGGCGGAACGACAGGTTTTCATAAAGCAGGTTGTCGCCGAAGGCTTTCGAGACGTTGTCGGCCTCGATCACCTTGCCGCCCAGGCGCGGACCGGGCGGGACGGAGATGACGGCGGGGCCGGTGGCCTTTTCCTGGGATTTGGCGACCAGATCCTCGAAGGCGTTGATACGGGCCTTGGACTTGGTCTGGCGCGCCTTGGGGCTGGCGCGCACCCATTCCAATTCGTCGCGGATGGCACGCTGGCGGGCGGTTTCCTCGCGCTCTTCCTGTTGCAGGCGCTTTTCCTTCTGTTCCAGCCAGTTGGTGTAATTGCCCTCGTAGGGGATGCCGTGGCCGCGTTCCAGTTCCAGAATCCAGCCGGTGACGTTGTCGAGGAAGTAGCGATCGTGGGTGATCATCACCACGGTGCCGTTGTAATCGCGCAGGAAACGTTCCAGCCACGACACCGATTCGGCGTCCAGGTGGTTGGTGGGTTCGTCCAAGAGCAGCATGTCGGGGTGGGACAGCAGCAGGCGGCACAGGGCGACGCGGCGCTTTTCACCGCCCGACAGCTTATCCACCGACCAATCCGGCGGCGGGCAGCGCAGGGCGTCCATGGCGATTTCGACCTTGCGCTCCAAATCCCAGGCGTCGAGATGGTCGATCTTTTCCTGCAATTCGGCCTGTTCGGCGATCAGGTCGTTCATCTCGTCGTCGGACATTTCCTCGCCGAACTTGGCCGAAACCTCGTTGAAGCGATCCAGCAGCGCCTTGGTCTCGCCGACGCCTTCCATGACGTTGTCCAGCACGTTCTTGGCCGGGTCCAGGTGCGGTTCCTGCGCCAGATAGCCGATCTTCACGCCTTCGGCCGCCCAGGCCTCGCCGCCATATTCCTTGTCGATGCCGGCCATGATCTTGAGCAAGGTCGATTTGCCGGCGCCGTTGACGCCCAACACGCCGATCTTGGCCCCGGGCAGGAAGGAAAGGGTCAAGCCCTTCATGATTTCCTTGCCGCCCGGATAGGCCTTGGTCAGGTTCTTCATCACAAAGACGTATTGATAGCTGGCCATGGAACCTCCGGCACGCGCGAATCGAATTGGGTTGCATGGGGTTTAGACGCCTTGGGGGCAGCCCGTCAAGAACGACCCGCGCGAAGCACGAGACCGAGCCGCGCGAAGCACGAGACCGACCCGCGCCGGGCGAAAGGCTGGGCTGTCGCCAAAGCCCCTTGCCAGCCTTTTGCACAAGGAGGACCATGTTCGCCGATAAGAGAGAGAAATTGCTTGGGAGGGCCTGACAATGACTGGCAAGACAGTTTCGCTTCCGCGTGCCGCCGCCCTGGTGGGGCCGTTTTCCAGCGGCAAGACCAGCCTGCTGGAGGCGCTGTTGTTCCGCGCGGAAGCCATCCCCCGTCAAGGTCGCATCAAGGATGGCAACACCGTCGGTGATGCAAGCGTGGAAGCCCGCGCCCGGCTGATGAGCGTCGAGCCCAATCTGGCCGGGGTCGAGTATCTGGGCGAACGCTGGACCTTCATCGACTGCCCCGGCTCGGTGGAGTTTCAGCAAGACACGTATAATGTGCTGATGGCGGTGGACGCCGCCATCGTGGTGTGCGAACCCGATCCCGCCCGCGCGGTGATGGTGGCGCCGCTGTTGAAGTTTCTGGATGAACACGGTGTGCCGCATCTCCTGTTCATCAACAAGATCGACAGCAACGGCACCCGGCTGCGTGAGACGCTGGAGGCGCTGCAAGGCGTGTCCGACCGCCCGCTGGTGCTGCGCGAGGTTCCCATCCGCGAGGGCGAGCAGGTCACCGGCTTCATCGATCTGGTCAGCGAGCGGGCCTATAAGTACCGCCCCGGCCAGAAATCCGACCTGATCAAGATTCCCGATGCCATCAAGGACGAGGAACAATTGGCCCGCCAGGAAATGCTGGAGCATCTGGCCGATTTCGACGACCACCTGATGGAAGAATTGCTCGAAGACATCACCCCACCGCAGCAAGAGCTTTACGACGACCTGGCCCGCGATCTGGCCGATGATTTGATCGTGCCGGTGTTCTTCGGCTCGGCCGAAAACGATGGTGGCATCACCCGGCTGTGGAAGGCGTTGCGCCATGACGTGCCGGCCCCCACCGCCACCGCCGCCCGTTTGGGTTTCACCAATGGCGGAGCCGCCACCGCCCGGGTGTTCAAGACCGTCCATGCCGCCCATACCGGCAAGCTGTCCTGGGCTCGCGTGCTGCGCGGCGAGTTCGCCGATGCCCAGGCCTTGGCCGGCGGCAAGGTGTCGGGGCTGTATCTGCCCGCTGTGGGCACCGCCGCCAAGATGACCAAGGCGGGTCTGGGCGACGTGGTCGGTTTCGGTCGTCTGGACAATGCCCAGACCGGTGATGTGCTGGGCGGTGACGACCAGGGCGGCACCCTTTGGCCCAAGCCGCTGGAGCCCCTGTTCGCCCTGGCGCTGGAAGCCGAGAAAAAGGGCGACGACGTCAAGCTTTCGGGGGCGCTGACCAAACTGGCCGAGGAAGACCCGTCCTATCGGCTGGAACAGAACGCCGAATTCGGCGAAACCGTGCTGTGGGGCCAAGGCGAAATCCATCTGCTGGTGGCGTTGGAACGGCTGAAAAGCCGGTTCGGCCTGGGTGTCGTCACCCACAAGCCGACGGTGCCCTATAAGGAAACCATCAAGAAGCCGGTCAGCGTCCATGGTCGCCACAAGAAGCAATCGGGCGGGCATGGCCAGTTCGGCGACGTCCACGTGGACATTCGCCCGCAGCCGCGCGGCGCCGGTTTCGTCTTCGAGGACAAGATCGTCGGCGGCGCGGTACCGCGTCAGTATATTCCGGCGGTGGAAGACGGTGTGGTCGATTTCCTCAAGCAGGGCGCCCTTGGCTTCCCGGTGGTGGACATCGCCGTCACCTTGACCGACGGCAGCTATCACGCGGTGGACAGTTCCGACATGGCCTTCAAGACGGCGGCGCGCATCGCCATGGCCGAAGGCATGCCGCAATGCGACCCGGTGCTGCTGGAACCCATCCTGGCGGTGGAAATCTCGGTTCCCACCGATTTCACCTCGAAAGCCCAGCGCATCATCACCGGACGGCGCGGCCAGATCCTGGGCTTCGACGCCAAGGAAGGCTGGGCCGGCTGGGATCAGGTGTCAGCCTATCTGCCGCAGGCGGAAATGGGGGACCTGATCGTTGAACTGCGGTCCCTGACCATGGGGGTCGGCACGTTCGGCTGGCGTTTCGACCATTTGCAGGAACTGTCGGGGCGTGCCGCCACCCAGGTGGTGGATGCGCGCAAGGAATCCCTGGCGAAAAAGGGGTGAGATAAGGGAAAAGGCCGGGGCGCTATCCCCGGCCTTTATTTTCCGAACCCGGCGCGCACCAGCAGCACGTGGAAATCGCGCAGGGCCTTTTGTGCCTTGGCCGGGTCGGCGATGCCGTCAACGAAATGGGCGTCGAAATTGGGCTGACGCAACAGGGTCAGAATACGTTCCCGCGCCCGGGTCATGGCCTTGCCTTCCGGCAGCACGCCGGCGGCGCAGAACTGCACCAGACGGACGGCACGGTCGCGCAGATGGCTGTCATGGTGATCCAGCTTCTCGATGATCTGTTCTTCGATCAGGTAGCGTTCCAAGATGGCGTCGATGTGGGCGCACACCTTGTCTTTCATGGCCGCGGGGAAGGGTGAACGCTGCATGGACCGGTGGGCGGCGGTGGCACGACCCATCTTGTCGCGCGGCGTCAACCCACGCTGGCACAGGCGCAGGATGGAGACGCAACTCAAGACCCGCTGGAAATGACCCATGATGTCGGCGCTGTGTTCCGGTCCGATGGGACTGGCGGCCAAGTCGCACAGATACATGATGCCATAGGCCATGTCGGGCATGACGTTGAAGCAATTGGCGATGGCGATGGTCACGCCCTTGGCCCCGCCTTCGTCCAGCATGCGGGTATAGCGGGTGGTCAGGGCCTCGGCGGTGTCGGCGCCGAACAAAGGCCCGTCGGGGCCAAGCATGCGGCCGACGACCTGGATGAAGGCGTCGCGTTCCTTGCCCGGATCGTTGCGATAAAGCGGATTGGGCGAGCGCAACTGACGGTGCGCCCGGTCGATCAGGATGTTGCGGCTTTCCGGCAGCTTCTGTTGTTTGAACAGGTCGTTGAGCAAGGCCGCAGATTCACCCAACTCGCTTTTGTCGGAAACGAAGGTGCCTTCGGCCAGGTCCAGCATGGCGCAGATGGCCGCCGCCAGACTGGGCTGGAAGCCCAGGATTTCCTGAACCACGTTCGAGCCCAGCACGTCGGCGATGACGCCGTCCAACAAGGCCAGCGAATGGGTGTCACCCTCCGCCGCCGCCAGGGCGCACAGCCGTTCCAGTTTGCCGGCCCAGGAGCGGACATCGACCAGATCGCGCGACAGCACCACCATGGCGAGGAAGTCGGCCTCGGTCGGTTCGGCGGCCAGGCCGGCGACATGGTCGTACATGTCCTTGAAGGCGCCGTTGAGCTTGGGCAGCTTCATGCCGTCGGCGCGGCGCGCCTTGGCCGACATCTCGTCCAGTGACTTGAAGATTTCCTCGCGCCGGGTTTTGGAATCGCCCTCGCCATCCTTGGTCTGCAACATGGCGACCCGGTCCACCGCCGACGGCAGCAGCGTGTCCTTGTCCTGGAGGCGCTTCAGTTCCTTGTAATTGTGCATCAGCTCGGTGGGGGTGACGTAAGCCTTTTCCATGTAATTGCGGAACAGGCGGTTGGTCACCGCGCGGCTTTGCGCGCCGTAATAATCGGTGGGCGCTTCGCATTTTGGCGGCGCCTCGTCGATCTTGACGATATGCACGGGGCCGTCGTCACGCACGGCCTGGGTCTGGCTGAAAATCTCTTTTTCATCGAAGGTGCCGTCGCCGCGCGCCCAATTGCGCAGGACGCGCGCGCCCTCACATTTCTTGTCGGTCAGCAGCTTTTTGGCGGCGGTAACCGCAGCCGCCTCTTCGGCGACCAGTGACTGTTGAATCCAACGGCCATCTTTCATGACCTGGATTTCAAAGTTGGCGCGTTCAGACGCCATCGCCCGCTCTCCTTTTCCCGATCCCATTCTGACGACCGGTATCCATGCTTAAGGAATACCTGTGCGGTAAGTTCGTTGTCACGGGAAAGTTGGGGGATTATTCGTTATTTTTCTTGGGTCAGGACGCCATTCACCTAAAGGTAGATTGTTCTTGTGCCTGGAAAGTCGCAAAATTAGGCACAGAGTCGAGTGAAGGGGGCCATCATGTCCGGGAATATTCGATTTACGTGGCTGCGCCCGGGGGGCTGGACTCGCTTGGGGGTAGTGGTGGCGGTGGCCATCATGTTCTCGACCCCCATGCTGTGGTCGCTGGGGGCCTTTGGCGACGGTGATGAAGCGTTGCGCCGCGCCCTGATCTTCCTGTTCTCGGGCCTGTGGTTCGGCATCGGCATCGGTTACGCCGCCAGTTGGGCGTTGCGTGGCTTCGTCCTGCGGGCGAAGGACCATGACGACGACGATGACGAACCGGCCCATGCCCCCCGTCCCGCCGTCCGTCCACCGGCGCCGGCGCATCCGCCGGCGCGACCGGGACACTGATCTTCAGCGTTTGAGGATGGCCCCCAGCACGCCGCGCACGATCTGGCGGCCCAGGGCCGAGCCCAGACTGCTGGCTAAGCCGCGAGCCACCGATTTCACCGCCGCTTCGGCGATGGTGTCGGTGGCGGGACGGCGGCGCGGTGCCGGGGCGGGGGCGCCCTCCACCCGTCCCCAGGCCCCTCGGTGTTGCGGCGTCGGGGCGCTGTCCTGGACTGGGCTGGCGCGGGCGGTCAGGCGTTCATAGGCCGAGTCGCGGTCGATGGCGGCTTCGTATTCACCCTTGACCGGACTTTCTTCCATGACCTGTCGGCGTTGGTCGTCCGCCAGGACGCTGAGCGAAGTGGCCGGCGGGGCGATCAATGCCCGTTGCACCATTCCGGGAATGCCGTCGCCGTCCAGCAGCGATACCAAGGCTTCCCCCTTGCCCAATTCCTGAATGGCCTGGGCGGTGTTCAGGCGCGGATTAGGGCGGAAGGTTTCCGCCGCCGCCCGCACCGCCTTCTGGTCGCGCGGTGTGAAGGCGCGCAAGGCGTGTTGGATGCGGTGACCAAGCTGACCCAAGACGGTTTCCGGGATATCCAGGGGGGATTGGGTGACGAAATAGACGCCCACGCCCTTGGAACGGATCAGGCGCACCACCTGCTCGACCTGGGTGACCAGGGCGGTGGGGGCGTCGTTGAACAGCAGGTGGGCTTCGTCGAAAAAGAACACCAGCTTGGGCTTGGCCACGTCGCCCACTTCCGGCAGGCTCTCAAACAGTTCCGACAGCATCCACAGCAAGAAGGTGGCGTAAAGGGCCGGGCTTTTCATCAGTTCGTCGGCGGCCAGCACGTTGACGGCGCCACGGCCATCGGGCGCGACCATCATCAGATCGGCGAAATCCAGGGCCGGTTCGCCGAAAAAGCTGTCGCCGCCCTGGTTTTCCAGCGCCAATAAGGCGCGCTGGATGGCGCCGACCGAAGATGAGGCCACCGCCCCGTAACGGCTGTTCAATTGGTTGGCGTTTTCCCCCACATAGCTGATCAGGGCGCGCAAATCCTTGAGATCAAGCAGCAAAAGGCCTTCATCGTCGGCATAACGGAAGGCGACGTTGAGCACGCCTTCCTGCACATCGGTCAGGCCCAGCATGCGCGCCAGCAGGATCGGGCCGATATCGGAAACCGTTGCCCGCACCGGATGGCCCTGGCGACCGAACAGATCCCAGAACACCACCGGCAGCCCGGCTCCTTGCCAGTCAAGCTTGAGCTTTGCCGCCCGTTCGGCGATGCGTGGCGACGTTTCCCCCGGCTTGGCCAAACCGCCCAGGTCGCCCTTGACGTCGGCCATGAATACCGGCACCCCGGCGGCGGAAAATCCCTCGGCCAGCACCCGCAGCGACACCGTCTTGCCGGTACCGGTGGCGCCGGCGATCAGGCCATGACGGTTGGCAACGGACAGGTCGAGCCACAGCGGGCTTTCGCCGCCACCGATAAAAATTTTCTCCGCCATGACATTCCCTCAAGATTAAGCGTGATCAGCGACAGGTGGATGGTAGCAAAAAACTACTCATCCTCATCCTCATCCTCATCCTCATCCTCATCCTCGTCATCGTCGGATTCGTCGTCCTCATCCTCATCATCGTCGGATTCGTCGTCCTCATCCTCATCATCGTCGGATTCGTCGTCCTCATCCTCATCATCGTCGGATTCGTCGTCTTCATCCTCGTCATCGTCGGATTCGTCGTCCTCATCCTCGTCATCGTCGGATTCGTCGTCTTCATCCTCGTCATCGTCGGATTCGTCGTCTTCATCCTCGTCATCGTCGGATTCGTCGTCTTCATCCTCGTCATCGTCGGATTCGTCGTCCTCATCCTCGTCATCGTCGGATTCGTCGTCCTCATCCTCGTCGTCGTCGGATTGGTCGTCTTCATCCTCATCTTCGCCGTCGTCGGACTCGTCATCAACAAGGATGACGTCGTCGATGTCGACGCTTTCCAATTCGTCAAAGCGGCCATCAACGACCACCTCGGAATATTGACTATACTGGTCAGGCAACTTGTCCTTGGCGTCGACGCTGACCAATTTGAACAGGTTGGTGGCAACGAGAGACAGCAATTCGGTGGTGACTTGCTGGATGACGAAATCCACACCGGCGCCGCCATTGGTCACTGGGGCGTGGTCGTCGGACCAAGTGTCGCGAGAACTCAACGGGTCGCCCTTGGGGACGAAAGTCCAGCAATCGCTGTCGTTGAACTCCGTGCTCATCAAATAGGAATAGGGCATGTAGCAATAGCCCCGGTCGCCCCACTCCGTCCCCCATGAATTGCGGACGATGAACACTTGTTCCACGTCGGAGTAGCCAACACAGCACATGGCGTGGTTGCTGTGGTCGCCCCGGCTGATTTCCCTGGCCTTGGGAATGGGGACGACGCCGCCCCTGTCGCTGCATTCGTCGAAGGAATCGAACAAGGCACAGCCGAAAACAATGGGATAGCCTTCGGCCAGGCTGGTTTTCCAGGCCTCCAACTCGACCGGTACCTGGACCGTGTCGCGGATGCTGTATTTGGCGGCTTCCTGATAGGCGGTGCCGTCGGGCTTGCGCGTCACCAGCGGTTTGCGGAACGGCCATTTGCTTTCGGTGCAGACGCCGAAACGGGTCAGGCCCTCCATGGCGTGTTGGATGACGCTGCCTTCGTCCACATCCTGTTCGTCACAGCGCCAGCGGGCGTTGTAATAGATGAACAACCGACTGGCGTCGTAATTGTGGCCGCTGGCCCGCTTGATCCAATATTCATAGGCCCCGGCAGCGGCATTGGCGGTGCAGCTGTTGGTGTCGCCTTGGTCTTCCACCGGCGTCATGAACTGCCGCAAATCAACCTTGGCCGGTAAGGTGACCCGCTGGATACCGCGCGAGGGTACATAAAGCGAGGCGCCGGGCTTGGGCTTCATGAACTTATAACCGCCGCCCCTGGCCGGGCCTGATTTTTTGGCGGACGAAAACCAGTCGGGAAGACGAAACACCATGGCCGGGACTGCTTTCCTGCAAGGGGTGGTCGGCGACTTTATACCATATCCCGCTGATCGGAACCGGTCAGCGACGGCCTCAAACGGCGGGCGGGTTGCTCGGCAACCCTTGCCTCCCGCGGCATAAGCCGCGCGGCCCCTTGGGCCTAGCCAAATGAACAGGCAACAAAAACCCCACTTCCTGGTGGGAAGCGGGGTTCGTTGTCCGGGGGTGACCCCGCCAACGGCCAGACGCGATTACTTATTCATGGTCGCAAGCGTGGTGATCGCCTGAGCCCACAGAACGTACTTGTTGGTCGCCAGATCCTCGATGGACGAGACGCCCAGGTACTTCTTCAGGGCTTCGGCGCCGGCATCCGAGATACCCTGCAAAGCGGCGGGCGAAGCCTTGGCCACTTCGGCCACCGGCTTGTTCTCGAAAGCCTTGTCCAGCATGTCCTTAAGCATAGAAACCCCCATGAATGATTGTAACCCATCAGCGCCCTATACATAGAGGGGCTGCTGTTCACAAGAGTGCGATTAAAAAGTGATCGTGTCCAGGGGTATTGGCATCAATTTAAAGTGCAATTGTTAATGGGCGTACACATTGTGTATTGCTGTTGACCTTGTTGATATATGGTTTTGCTTTGTATATTTCTTGTCATCACCCCTCTCGGATGGCGACAAGATAAAGTTCATCCTGATGGACGCGAACCAGCTGGAAAAATTCCGGGTCCAACTCGCCGGACAGGCACATCTTGTCCATGATGGCGATGACCTGGTCGACCGACAGCCGACCGCGATAGGGGCGCATCTGACACAGCGCCTGAAAAATGTCGCACAGGGTCAGCAGACGGGTTTCGCTGTCGATATGTTCGCCATGCCAGCCAAACGGATAACCGGTGCCGTTCAGCTTTTCGTGGTGATGGGCGGCCCAGCGGGCGATGGGGGTGTCGGGAAACAGCGCCGACAGCACGATCTTGGTGTCCAGCGGATGGCGCAGCATGACGTCGTGTTCGTCGTCGCTGAGGGCGCCGGGTTTTTCCAATATTTCATCGGGGGTGCGCAATTTGCCGACATCGTGCAGCAAGGCGGCCATGCGCAACATCTGGCGCCGCTTGGGATCGAAGCCCAGGCGCTCGGTCAGGGTGTGGACCAGATCGGCCACCCGCAGGCTGTGATAATGGGTGAACGGGCTTTTGGCGTCGACGATGTGCGAGATCATTTCCCCCAGGGCGATGATGTCGTCGAAGCCCAGCCGCAGGCAATGATCCCAATGTCCCAACGTCTCGAAGATGGCGGCGTCAAGAAACTCGTCTTCCAACTCGATCCAAAAGCTGTCGCGGCGCATGGCCTGGGCCAGGGCTTCAAACAGATGCGGTGAAAACAAGGTGCCCACATGCGGAGCCAGGGTGGCCAGCAGGGTGTCGCGGGCCCGCAGAACCTGATGGTTGCGGTGATTTTGCAAGTAGGTGGCGCGCACCACGTCGAAACGGTCAGCCAGAAACACCAGGTTGGCGCATTCCCGTGTCCGTTCGTCGAGGCTTTGCGGCAGCATGGCCCAGCGGGCATGGTGGTGGCGGATGACGGTGGCATAGGGGGCGAAGGGGGCGAATCCCTGGGCAAAGGCGGCGCCGCGCCGGCAATGGTCGTCGGCACCTTCCCATTCCAACTCATCGATCAGTTTCTGGTGGGTGGCGGTGGACGACACCCCGCAATCGTGGATCATGCCGGCAATCATCATGAAATGCCGGGTCTGGCGGTCCCATCCGAGGAAATGGGCGATGCGATGGCACATCAGGCCGACGCGGCGACCATGGCTTTTGTCATCGACACCAACATAATCCAGGGCCTTGGTCACCGTATGGGCGACCCGCCCCAAATCGATGGACAGGCCGTCAAAATCCTGGGGCGGGACGCTTTGCCTGTTCATGGGAATATCCAAGGAGGACACGGCTTACCTATTGAGGTGGCGATGAGGTGGGAAACATCAATCCCGTGTGTGCGTAATCATACGCTTGGCGCTTGAATGCGGTTGGTGTCGGATTTGAACGGATGGTAAACGGTCGCGGTCGTCACACGCGCGGGACGATGACGGAGAAGCACGATCCCTTGTCCACCCGCGACTTGACCTCGATGCCGTGATCGAGCAATTCCGTCATGCGGCGTACCACCGCCAGACCCAGGCCCAGGCCGCGATCAGCGCCATGGCCCTTGACGCCAAGGCGGGAAAAGTCCTCGAAGATGGCGGTGAACTTGTCTTCGGGGATGCCGATACCGGTGTCGATCACGCAGATGGCGATATGGGTGCCGCGACGGCGGCAGCCCAGCAGGATACTGCCCTGATTGGTATAGCGCAGCGCATTGTAAAGCAGGTTGCGCAAGATGCGTTCCAGCAGGACGGGATCGGAAATCACCACCGTATCAGTGGGAACGACCCGCAGCCGCAAGCCGCGCTTGGTCGCCTCGGGCTCCAATTGCTCGGTCAGGGCGATGAGCATGGGCGCCAGGGGGAAGCTGGTCGGTGACGGTTCGATATGGCCGGCTTCCAGGGTCGACACGTCCAAAAGCGTCGCCAGCAAGGCTTGGGTGGCGTCGACGCTTTGGCGCATCTTGTCGACGATGTTCTGGTGCGGGCTGTCGCCCAGGCGGGCCGACAGTGCCTCGACGAACATGCCCGCCGCCTGTAAGGGCTGGCGCAGATCGTGGCTGGCGGCGGCCAGGAAGCGGGTCTTGCTGTCATTGGCGCGCCGGGCCTCCTCGGCCCGCTGCTCGGCTTCGCGGGTACGGGCGCGGACGGTTTCCTCCAGTCCCTGGATCAGTTCCTCTTCCCGTTTCAGGCTATCGAAGGTCATGGCGGTCAGCCAGCCCAGCAATCCCATCAGCATGGTCACCGCGGCGATGGTCAAAAGCGCGGTGTCCCACCAATCGGACAGCACGTCGTCAAGGGCGATGCCGGTGGAGACGATGACGCCGAAATCGTTCAAGACCCGATAGGCCAGCACCCGCTCGACACCGTCCAGCGGCGAGACCGTGCGCAGCACCCCGCGCACCCGCCCGGATTTCACCGCATTCAGCAAGGGGCCGGCGGGCAGGGCGGTTTGCGACCATTGCTCGGGGTCGGGCTGGCGCAGGATGATGCGCCCGTCCGTCCCGGCCACGGTCAGCACCGAATGCGGGCCCAGGCCCAGATTGCGATAGAAATCGGTGAAGGTGATGGCGTCGAAGCCGGCGGCGGCGACGCCGACCAGATTGCCGTCGGTATCATCGATGCGGCGGCTCAGGTGAAAGGCCTGAGCGTCGCGCTGCTTGGCGGTGACCAACGGGCCGATGACCAGATCACGGCGTTTTTCGAGATGGGCGCTGAAATAATAGCGGTCCTTGACCGATACCGAGCGCACCGGGAAGGTCAGGGTGCCCAGGCTGGTGTTGCCGTCCTTGTCGATGATCCACAAGGTGCCCGGCTCGGGCATGCCGCGCTTCAATTCGGTCAGGCGCATCCAGGCTGCTTCCGACGCCGCCAGTTGATCGATGGGCTGGCTGCGCCCCAGCACCGCCACCTGCTCGACGATGAAATCGGCGGTGCGGAAAGTGCGGGTGATGTGTTCTTCCAGCAGCCGCGCCACCGAGGTGGCCCGCTCCTCGGCATTGCGCAGGGCTTCGCCGCGCAGATAAGCCAGGAACAGGCCGCATGCGATGATGACCAGCACGGCGACGCTGACGATCAACGCGCGCAAGGTCTGGCGCGGTGCGACGGTCTTCGGCGGCGGGGCGATGGTGCCCTGGTCCTGGGCGTTCTCGGTCATACTGTCCCGCTGATGTTCAAACGCCGCGGCAGTCTAGGCGTTTACCGTCGCCGCTTCCAGTTGTTCATGCAGCTCCAGCCATTCACTTTCGGTATTGGCGATGGCGCGGTCCAGTTCGGCCAGATCCTTTTGCAGCTTGGCCACCGCCTCGCCCGGACCGCTATACAATTTGGGATCGGCCAGCTTGGCTTCGATCTTGGCTTTGTCCCCGCCCAGCTTTTCCAAGCGTTTTTCCGCGTCCTGGACTTTCTTGCGTAACGGCGCGGTCTGGGCACGGGCTTCGGCAGCGGCGCGCCGTTCGTCCTTGCGGTTGCCAGAGGCGGCGCGCTCGCCGCCGACATTGTCGCCACGGCGGGCGTCGCGGGCCTGATCGAGCAGGAATTTGCGGTAATCGGCCAGATCGCCGTCGAAGGGCGCGACCTTGCCATCGGCCACCAGCCACAGGCTGTCGGCCACCAGTTCCACCAGATGGGGGTCGTGGCTGACCAGCACCACGGCGCCGTCATAGGCGTTGAGGGCGGCGACCAGGGCCTCGCGCGCGTCGATGTCCAGGTGGTTGGTGGGTTCGTCCAAGATCATCAGATGGGGGGCGTCACGGCTCATCAGCGCGAACAACAGCCGGGCCTTCTCGCCGCCCGACAGGTTGGCGACCTTGACGTCGGCGCGGTCCTGTTCGAAGCCGAAGCGGCCCAACTGGGCGCGCACCTTGGCTTCGGGGGCGTCCTTCATCAATTGGGCCATGTGGTCGTAAGGGGTGGCCGCCATGTTCAGTTCGTCGGTCTGATGCTGGGCGAAATAGCCGATGCGCAGCTTGGCCGGACGATGCATGTCTCCGGCCAGCAGCTTCAGGCGGCCCGACAGCACCTTTGACAGGGTCGACTTGCCGTTGCCGTTGGCGCCCAGCAGAGCGATGCGGTCATCCATGTCGACGCGGATGTTGAGACCCGACAGTACGGTCTTGTCGCCATAGCCGGCGATGCCGTTGTCGATGGCGATGATCGGCGGGCTCATGGGTTCGGGATCGGGGAAATCGAAGCTCATGCCGCGATCCTCGATCACCGACACCACCGGCCCCATGCGTTCCAGCATCTTGACCCGGCTTTGCGCCTGGCGCGCCTTCGACGCCTTGGCGCGGAAGCGGTCGATGAAACCCTGGATCTTGCGCCGCTGTTCCAATTGCTTGACCTGGGCCTTGGCCGCCAGATCCATCTTTTCGCGCCGGGTGCGCTCGAAATCGTCGTAATTGCCGCCATAAGGCACCAGCTTGGTGCGGTCCAGATGAACGATGCGGTTACAGACCTCGTTCAGCAATTCGCGGTCATGACTGATCACCACCAAAGTGCCGGGATAGGTGGCCAGATAGGCTTGCAGCCACAGCGTGGCTTCCAGGTCCAGGTGGTTGGTGGGTTCGTCCAGCAGCATCAGGTCGGGGCGGATGAACAGCACGGCGGCCAGGGCCACGCGCATGCGCCAGCCGCCGGAATAGGACGACACCGGGCGGGCCTGGGCTTCCGCGCCGAAACCGAGGCCGGCCAGGATAGCCGCCGCTCGGGCCGGGGCGGAATGGGCGTCGATGGCGTTCAGGCGTTCATGCACCTCGGCCAGACGGTGGGGGTCGTGGCTGGTTTCCGCCTCTTCCAGCAATTGGCTGCGTTCGGTATCGGCGCCCAGCACGCAATCCAGCAAAGTGGTCTCGCCCTCGGGGGCTTCCTGTGCCACCCGGCCGACGCGGGCGCGCGGGCGGATGGAGATATCGCCGCCATCGGCGGCGTATTCACCCAGGATCAGCTTAAACAGCGTCGATTTGCCGGCGCCGTTGCGGCCGACCAGGCCGACGCGGGCGCCGGCGGGAATATGCACCGTGGCCTGATCGAACAAGGCGCGACCGCCGATGCGAAAGACGAGATCGTTGATATGCAGCATGCCCGCTTCCTATCACGGCTACGGCCCCTTCGCCACGAGGTTGTTGCCCTTGGCGATCAATAGGGTTATAACCCGCCCGCTCTGGGCTTCCTACAGTGCCGGCCTGATGGCTGGCGCGCGCCCGACCGCCACTTCAAGGATATGACCAACATGGCTACCGAACGCACCCTGTCCATCATCAAGCCGGATGCCACCCGCCGCAACCTGACCGGCAAGATCAATGCCCGCTTCGAGGAAAACGGCCTGCGCATCGTCGCCCAAAAGCGCGTCCGCCTGACCAAGGAACAGGCCGAGGCCTTCTATGGCGTCCACCGCGAGCGTTCGTTCTTCGGTGAACTGGTGTCCTTCATGATTTCCGGCCCGGTGGTCGTGCAGGTTCTGGAAGGCGAAAACGCCGTTCTCAAGAACCGCGAGATCATGGGCGCCACCAACCCGGCCAACGCCGCCGCCGGCACCATCCGCGCCGATTTCGCCGAATCGGTGGAAGCCAATTCGGTGCATGGTTCCGACTCGGCTGAAAACGCTGCCACCGAGATCGCCTATTTCTTCGCTCAGAGTGAAATCGTCGGCTAAGCACCGCGATTTACGCACAGCGTTTGAAGCGCCCCCGGAGCAATCCGGGGGCGTTTTGCGTTTCAGGGTCTAATCCCTTGGGATAGTTGAGGTTCCTAAGTTTCGGTTGTGCATTACCGCTACACGTGGCTTGCCCTAGACGATATGATGCATTTATTAAGCAGGTTGTCGTCGGTCTGCCCGTCCAAGGGGGTGTGCACAGGCCGGGGGCGGGACGATCATCGGGGAAGGGATTGGGGACGGTTCTTTCCGCCATGTTTGGGGACCACACTATGGTTGAGTTAGTTCGTAAGCGAGCCGGAGTATCGCGCCGCGCCAGTCGCGGGCGTACGCCGTCGGGAAAGCCAAATCCCATCGACGTGCATGTGGGCAACCGGGTTCGGTTGCGCCGCACGCTGTTGGGGATGAGCCAGGAAAAACTGGGGGAGGCCTTGGGCCTGACCTTCCAGCAGGTGCAGAAATACGAACGCGGCGCCAATCGTGTCGGCGCATCGCGGCTTTATGACCTGTCGCGGGTGCTGGACGTGCCGGTCAGTTATTTTTTCGACGACATGAACGACGAAACCATGGCGGCCAGCCCCCGCCATATGGTGCGTGCCACCGAGGATCCGCCGGAATCGGAAGAAGCGATCCTGGCCCAGCGGGAAACCCTGGAACTGGTCCGCGCCTATACCCGCATCAAGGATCCCAATGTCCGGCGGCAGGTGCAGGAACTGGCCCATACCCTGGCCGCGCCCGAGGATAGCGAAGGCTGAAGGCCGTGTCCCGCCGGCTGGGGTCGGGCGGTCTTCAGACCCGATCGTCGGCGCCGGGATGGCTTTCCCGGATGCCGGCGGGGTCTTGGTGGATGATCACCTCGAAATTGGGAAAGGCCGCCTCGATGGCCTTTTCCACCCCATCGGCGATGGCGTGGGCGCGGACCAGCGGCAATTGCGGGTCCAGTTCCAAATGCATCTGGATGAAGCCGATCTGTCCCGACAGCCGGGTGCGCAGATCGTGCAGGCCCAACACCTCGTCGTGGGATTTGGCGATGTCGATGATGCGGGCGCGTTCGTCCTCGGACAATTCGCGATCCATCAGCATGTCCATGGAACCGATGGCGATGCTCCAGGCGTTCCACAGCAAAAACAGCGCGATGGCGATGGCGAACAGCGGATCGAGGAAGGTCCAGCCCAATACCATGCCCGATCCCAGCGAAATGATGACGCTGCCGTTGATCAGCACGTCGCCGCTGTAATGCAGCGAATCGGCGGCGATGGCCACCGAGCGGGCGCGGGTCAGGACGAATTTCTGGAACATCACCAACCCAAGGGTCATGACGATGGAAAACACCATGACGCCGATGCCGATGAAACCCTGGGTGACTTCCTCGGGCTGAAAGAAGCGTTTGACCGCCTCCACCAGCAGCAAAGCGCCCGAGCCCAGGATGAAGGCGGCCTGCCCCAGTCCGGCCAGGGGCTCGGCCTTGCCGTGGCCGAAACGGTGGTCGTGGTCGGCGGGGGTCAGGGCATGACGGACCGCCCACAGATTGACCAGGGACGCGGCGGCATCGAGCGCCGAATCGATCAAGGTGGACAGGATGGCCACCGACCCGGTCATGGCCCAGGCGGCCAGCTTGGCGATGATCAGAATGGTTGCGGTAGCCACCGACGCATAGGTGGCCAGCCGCATCAGCCGCTCGTTGTCGGCGCGGGGGGCGGGGGCCGTGTTCATGGGAACAGGTGCCGGGCGGACCAGCCATCGCCGTCGCGGCCATAGGAAAAGCGGTCATGCAGGCGGAAGGGGCGGTCATGCCAGAATTCCATGGCGCGGGGCACCACGCGGAAGCCGGACCAATGGGGCGGACGGGTGATTTCGCCCAGGCCGAATTTGGCGGTGAACTCGGCGACGCGCCGTTCCAACTCGAAGCGGCCTTCCAGCGGGCGCGATTGCAGCGACGCCCAGGCGCCGATCTGGCTGATACGCGGGCGGCTGGCGAAATAGGCATCGGCCTCTTCCGTCGTCACCGGCTGGGCTGCGCCTTCGATGCGGATCTGGCGCTTCAGGCTTTTCCAGTGAAACAGCAGGGCGACATTGGGATTGGCCCGGATTTCGCAGCCTTTGCGGCTTTCCAGATTGGTGTAGAAGACGAAGCCATCGGCATCCCAGCCCTTCAGCAGCACCATACGGCTGCTGGGGCGGCCTTCGCCGTCAACGGAGGTCAACGCCATAGCGTTGGGGTCGTTGGGCTCGTTTTTCTCGGCTTCTTTCATCCATTTGCCGAACAACGAGAACGGATCGTTTTCCATGGCGGACATGACGCTCCTGGGGGGAGGGACGGCTGAAGCCGATGCCCTCCTTTTTAGCCCGCCCGTCCGCCCAAAAACAGCCCCAATTCCGTGTCAATTTGGTAATGCCCCGTTCTTGTAAGGCATGACAACCATGATCACCTTGTTGAAAAAGACCATTCCCGCCGCCGTCGTCGTCGTCCTGCTGGCGGCTTGCTCCAGCGATTACGGTCCCAAGCAGACCGGCGGTACCGTTCTGGGCGGCGTCGGCGGCGCCGTGGCCGGGGCGCAGTTCGGCAAAGGAACCGGCAATCTGGCTATGACCGCCATCGGCACCTTGCTCGGCGCCTTCGTCGGTTCCGAGGTGGGCAAAAGCCTGGATCGCGCCGATCAGCAATACGCGGCGCAGGCGGAAACCCGCGCCCATGCGGCGCCGGTGGGGCAGACCATCACCTGGAACAATCCCGAGAGCGGCAATTCCGGCACGTATACGCCGACGCGCGACGGTCGTGACCAGTCGGGAAATTATTGCCGCGAGTACCAAAGCACGGTCAGCATCGGCGGCCAGAGCGAACAGGCCTATGGCACCGCCTGCCGCCAGCCTGATGGATCATGGAAGGTGGTGAAGTAATCTGCGTTTTCTGGCAGAACAGGGGGGCGGCATCTGCCGCCCTTTTGCATTGCCCAAGGATGATGCCGGTGAAGGACCCCTATCTGGTGTTGGGTGTGGCCAAGTCCGCGTCCGACGATGACATCAAAAAAGCCTATCGCAAGCTCGCGCGCGAGCTGCACCCCGACGTCAATCCCGGTGACGCCCGGGCCGAGGAACGCTTCAAGGATATCTCGGCGGCCTATGATTTTCTGTCGGACGCGGAAAAGCGCCGGCAATACGATAATGGCGAGATCGACGCCACGGGTGCGGCCAAGCGCCGCACCTGGAGATCAGCCGGTGCCGGGGCGGGGGCTGGTGCGGGTTTCCGCAATGCCCGCACCTCGTCCGGCTTTTCCTTTGGCGAGGATGTGGACGACATCCTGTCCGAGATGATGCGGCGCAAGGAAAAGGGACGTCAGCAATCGCACCGTTCCGGCGCCCAGGCCGGCCACGCCACCAAGGGCGAGGATGCCCACCACGCTCTGACCATCACTTTCATGGACGCCGCCTTGGGGGCGACCAAGCGGGTTACCCTGGTGTCGGGCAAGTCGCTGGACGTGAAGATCCCGGTGGGAGCCGTCGATGGCCAGTCGTTGCGTCTCAAGGGTCAGGGCTATCCCAGTTTCATGGGCGATGCCGACGGCGACGCCTTTATCGACCTGAAGGTGGAAAGCCACCCCTATTTCGTCCGTCGCGACAAGGATGTGCTGCTGGACCTGCCTATTTCGGTGCAGGAAGCGGTTTTGGGCGGCAAGGTGCCGGTGCCTACCGTGCACGGCAAGGTGATGCTGACCATCCCGGCCAACGCCAATACCGGTACGGTCATGCGTTTGAAGGGCAAGGGCATCGATGGCGGCGATCAGTTGGTGACGCTGAAGGTGGTGCTGCCGGAAAACGATGCCGAATTCGCCAAGCTGGTGGAGAAATGGGGGGCACGCAACGGCTATGACCCCCGTGCCAAGGCGGGGATGGTTTAGATTCCGTATCCCCCTAGCCGCTTTTGACGGTGCGGCAGAACTGGACGAAGCGCGGCGCCCACGGGCTGGCGCCGACGCTGCGCATATGGGCGTAATTGGCCAACACGTTGCCGATGACCAGTCCGTCGCGGTGTTGGCCGATACCGGCGCCCCGCACCACCTCGTAGGCGAAGCGCGGCTCACCCTCCAGATTCTCCAGGCGGGAATGATGGAATTCGTGCGCGGGCGTGATGCCGGGGCCGGGTTCCAGCCGCGGCCAGGGGAAATGGGCGGTTTCGCGCAGGCGCACATAGCCGCGCCCCTGCGGTCGTGCATGCATCACCGCATCGCCGGGGATGATGCCGACCATCTGCCGGCGTTCGCCGTTCCAGACGATGGCGCGCGACAGATACATCAGTCCGCCGCATTCGGCATAGACCGGCAGGCCGCCGCCGGCCTTGGCCGCCAGATCGGCGCGCAGGCCCACATTGGCCTCAAGCGCCTGGGCCTGGGTTTCGGGAAAGCCGCCGCCGATGAACAAGCCGTCCAGGTTTTCCGGCAGCTTGGCGTCCTTGAGCGCGTCGATGAACACCAGCCGCGCCCCGGCCCGTTGCAGGGCCAGCAGATCGTCGGCGTAGTAAAAACCGAAGGCGGCGTCGCGGACCACGCCGATGGTCACATCGGCGGTGGGCAGGGCAGGGG
>Ga0209066_10001483_pt1 | contig 30826 bp, 31 predicted proteins | sample All_14_2_FD_187198 | JGI IMG/M metagenome (GOLD analysis project Ga0209066, IMG submission 187198) | Freshwater microbial communities in response to fracking from Pennsylvania, USA - Allegheny Zone_MetaG_DW_15 (SPAdes) (version 2) ... | reverse complement strand
AAGCCTTCCATACCACTAAACCTTAAAATTGATCATGGCGCGCATAATTAAAATGCCGCACATCATCCAAAAAACAGCCCCGGCCAACAAAACATTTCCGGTCGGGGAATGAAACAGCACACTGACGTAGGGTTCATTCACTGCATAAAGGCCCGACGCTACCAAAATAGGCAAAGCCGCAATAATCGCGGCGGATGCTTTCGCCTCGGAGGACAAGGCCTTTACTTTCCGCTTTAACCGAAAACGCGCCCGGATCACAGATGACAGGTTCGATAGAACTTCACTGAGTGACGAGCCCGTCTCGCTCTGAATTTGCAAAGCGGTTGCAAACATATGTGCTTCCGGCAGCGGAATACGCCCCGCCATTTCAAGCGCCGCCTGCCCCAACGGTACACCAATTTTCTGATTTTCATAGATGCGCATCATTTCATCGCGCAAAGGACCTTCAAATTCGCGCGCCACCATGGCAATGGCTTCGCTGATCGGCATCCCCGCTTGCAGCAACCGCACCGAAGCATCCAGCGCGTCGGCAAATTCTTCCAAAAACTGTCTCTGCCGGCGGCCCGCACGCCATTTCAAAAACAATTTTGGCACCCCCAGAAACGCTGTGATCGCAATAAAAACCAAAGCAATGCTGGGCCAGCCGGTCAAAAAAGACATTAAGCCGTATACAATCGTGGCAAACAGCAGCGACACAAGCCAGTAGCGCGTGGCAGAAGCTTCGATACCGGCTTGCATCATCTGGTCTTTTAAACTGGTGCGGTCTTTTTTCTTGGCCGCTTCGGAGGCTCCGGCCTCTTTCAACTTTTGGGCAATATCTGCCCGCTGGCGGGCAAGCTGCTTATCCTTGGTTTCTTCGCGTCCGGTCCGGTCGCGGGCAATCACCGACATATAGCGCGCCTGCTTTGCCTGACGCTGGTTCACAACCGTGGCAAAAACACCCGCACCAAGCAGGATCACAAGAACGGATATCGCTGTGATCACACCGATCATTCAAGTATACGCCTCCGCCATAACATCCAGCAGCTTCTTCTCGAGGCCGAACATACGGGCGCGCTCGAACAAAATCGGGCGCAAGCCGCTGGATTTTTGACGGCCCGTAATACGTCCGAATTCATCTTCGCCTTCAAAATCAAAACGGAACAGATCCTGCATGGTGACGACGTCACCCTCCATCCCTGTAATCTCGGTCACATGCGTCACCTTGCGCGAACCATCTCGCAGGCGCTGCACCTGAATAATCACGTTCACGGCAGAGGCAATCTGTTCCCGTACCGCCGCCGTCGGCAGGTTCAAGCCCCCCATGGCAATCATGTTCTCCATACGCGACAAGGCCTCGCGCGGGTTGTTGGCGTGCACAGTACCCATGGAGCCATCGTGGCCCGTATTCATGGCCTGCAACAGGTCAAAGGCTTCGGGGCCCCGCACCTCACCCACGATAATTCTATCCGGGCGCATACGCAGACAGTTTTTAACAAGGTCACGCATGGTTACCTCGCCCACGCCTTCAAGGTTTGGCGGGCGGGTCTCAAGACGCACCACGTGCGGCTGTTGCAGTTGAAGCTCGCAGGCATCCTCGCAGGTCACAATCCGCTCGCCTTCGTTAATATAGCGCGTCAGACAGTTCAGCATGGTGGTTTTGCCAGAACCTGTACCGCCCGACACCAGCACATTCGCACGGCAATTGCCCACAATTTTAATCATCTCCGCGCAGTTGGGGGTCATGGCATTGAAGCCGACAAGTTTGTCCAGTGTCAGTTTATCTTTGGCAAACTTACGAATGGTCATCGTGCAACCATCCACCGCCAGTGGCGGGATGATCACGTTCACGCGCGACCCATCCGGCAAGCGCGCATCGCATATCGGGCTTGATTCATCAACACGGCGACCAATCACGCCCACAATACGCTGGCAGATTGTCAGCAAATGCTGGTTATCACGGAATTCAATTTTCGCCCGCTGAATTTTGCCGTGCAATTCAATATAAATTGTCTTCGGCCCGTTGATCATGATGTCGGCGATGCCTTCCATCTCGAGCAATTCCTCGAGCGGGCCAAAGCCCAGCATATCATCTGCCGCTTCTTTGGCGATCTGCGACAGCTCGGCCGGCGTCACATCCAGCCCGCGGAATTGGCCAATTTCCTGCACGGCTGACAAAATTTCGGCACGGGCGGCTTCCGCATCCATCCGCGCCAGTGATTTCAAGTCGATCCCGTCACGCAAATCTGTCCAGATTCTTTTGCGCGCGCGGTCCATGCGCGGGTTTGGCGGCGTATTGCTGGGTGCACCGCTGGCTTGTGCCTGTGCCTCCATCTTTTGCGGGGCTTGTGCGGCGGGCTTGGGCGTGGCGGATCGTTTGGGCGTTTCTGCGGCCGGCACAGCACTGGCATCATCGGCCGGTGCCGCTACATCCGCAGGCGCTGCCGCCGCTTCTTGCGGGGCATCTTTTTCTGGCTCTGCTTCCGGGCTGGGTGCCGCCGCGGGTTTGAGCGGTGTATCATTTGAGCGTTTTCCAAACATGGATCGAGACGCTGCTCCTTATGTTATGACGTTACTTGCCTTTGCCCAATGCACGCAACAGGCTGAAGCCGCCGTCTTTTTTACCCTTGGCATCCGCGTGTAAAAAGATGCCGGCCGCACGTTCTGCCACCGTGTTCAGGGCTTTCATCATATCTTGTGCAGATTTATTCTCACCGACCGGTTTGCCTGCTGTTTCACTGCCCATGATGATTTTTGGCGCATAGGGCAAAGACGCGGACGGTTCCAGATCCAGTACTTTTTTAATATCGGCCAAGGGCACCTCATCGGCAGCCGGCATCCCCTGCTTGTTCATCACAAGGGCGACATTTTTAAGATCATTTCGCAGATGTTTCATTTCATTCAACAGCGTGCGGCAATTGCGCAAGGCCGTGATATGCGGTGTCGAGACCACCACAACCTGCGCAGCCCGCGCCAGCACACGTTTTTGAATAGCCGGTGCTGCGGCAGACAGATCCACCACCACCACCGGATATTTTTTCATGACACGGTCCAAAAACGCTTCCGCGCTATCCGCGTCAGGGCGATCACCCAGCAAAGGATCACCGCCAAAAACCATGACATCCAGGTTATCTGTCATGTGCTGCACCAGACGCTTCAGATCATCATCGGTGCCGGATTGACCAACGCGCACAGCTTCTGCCAGCGTTGTCGAAGGCTCCAGCCCGCAACCCACACCCAAACTGCCCGCGCTGCCTGCCATATCCAGCAACAACGTTTTTTGTTTCAGCGTATCGGATACACGCCACGCCAGCATTTGCGTGACAATGGTTGTGCCCACGCCGCCTTTACTGCCGGCGACGGCCACAAGACGGCTGCCATCCAGCCCACGCTTTTCAACCAAGGCTTTGGCAATCACGCCCGTTATTTCTTCAGCTGAAATAGGACGCACAAGATAATCACGCACGCCCATACCGACCAAACTGCGGTAGAGATGGACATCGTTGGTGGGGCCGATAATGACGGCATCTGTGCCTTCGGCGCATACTTCGGCCAAAGCCCCCAGCTGTGCTGTGAAGTTTTCGCTGATGTCATTTGTCTCGATAATAATCAGCTCTGGCGACGGCACCTGGCCATAGCGCTCCACCGCCGCTTCAATACCGTTGCGGATAATATCAACCTCAACGCGCGCAAAACGCCAGTCTTGTGATAAATCTTCGGCTGTTTTTGCGGTACCATCATCCAGCGCAAAAACATCTATGCGCGAAGCGGGCAACAAAATGGAGGTAATATCATCTGTCATGCTTTAACCCCCGCCACCAACAGCACTTGCCGTGCCACCTTGAATGCGTTCATTGGGTGTACCGGAAATATGGCCTTCAACCAAACCACCTTGGCGGCGCGCTTCGCTCTGACCGGAGCCGCTTGCACGGCCCATCAAATCTTGCGGGTCCACAATCATTTTACTGAAAGCCGTATTGGTTTCACAGCCCACACGGTACTGGTGCACGTCTTCGAGTGAATCAGCGCCGTTGTACCCTGTCAAACGGCGGCAGCCTTCCGGTGGCATGGCCGAGAGCGCCGGATAGCTGATCACAGCCGTGTTCAAAAGCCGTGCGTCTTCCACGCCGACATAATCTGCGGTTACGCTTTTAATGCCCTTGCGCTGCAAAGCCTGCACCCAGATTTTGCCCTGACGCTTGGCATCCATTTCATCCATCGGACTGCCACTGCGATAAGGCACCACAACGGCCACGGGCCCACGCCCGTTCAAGCTATGGTCGCGCGCGATGGCTTCGACCGTTGCCGCATCAAACTGTGTCGGATCGATCCGGACTGTTTTGACTTCTTCGCCAAGACGGATTTGTGCGGTTTCAAGTTGCGACGGCGTTGTCATGTCACAGCCTGTCAGCAACAGGACGGACAGCAACATACCGCAATATGTGTATAATCTGGACATCTGCATCGCACTCTCCTTGAATACGCCTAGTCTACAATATAGCCGTAAGATGCGCCGTTGCCTACATTCGTCGCCGCTTTCTTGCCATAAACAGATTTAAGGTTATGCATGAAGCTACGCGACAAGGCATCGCCCGTATTCCGGCGCGGCATTTGTGCGGCCACTGGTATCACATTTGTTTCCGGCGGAATGTTCGGGATCGCTTGAATATCCTGTGCCTCGGCGTAGCGCTGTGCCGGTACGGCCACGGCTTCTGCATAAGGCTTCACAATGTACGGTGTGACCACGATGATCAACTCGCTCTCCCCGCGGGAGAATGATTTTGATTTAAACAATTCACCCAAAATCGGTACATCTTTCACACCGGGCAGACCATTAAATGAATCCAGCGTGTCGGATTTGATCAGACCCGCAATCATCAACGTGCCGCCACTGCCCATTTGCACGGTTGTATCCGCACGGCGAACCGTCAAACCGGGAATACGTGTCCCGATCAGCGTCAACCCGTCCTCGTCAGAGCGGGCCGATACTTCGGTAGAAAGTTGCAAGGAAATTCTGTCTTTGGACAGCACTGTCGGTGTAAAATCGAGCGCCACACCGAATTCTTTAAATTCGATGGTCACGTTCCCATCCTGGTCGCGGCCAACAGGTACCGGAAATTCACCACCAGCCAAAAAGCCTGCGGTTTCACCGGAAATAGCGGTCAGGTTCGGCTCCGCCAAAGTATTCACAAGACCATCACGTTCTAGCGCCTGCAAACCAACCGTCAAGGGCCCCAGCGGGCCGCCTGGATCCATCATCACAGACCCCGTGGCAAAAGGCGCTGTTAAAGCCGTGGCACCTGCCAGTGCCAGACTGCTGCGGCCACCGGTCGCATTGAGGCTTGTATTAATACCGTATTCACGCAAGACACGGCGCTGCGCTTCGATCACCTTGACCTTCAGCATCACCTGCTGCTCACCCTTAACATGCATCAAATCCACAATTGGGCGGTTGGCCTGACTGGCAAAGCGCGAAGCCAAATCACGCACCTGATTTGCAACAGCCGGTGTGGAGACATCACCACGCAAGATAATATCCTCGCGCACAGTTTTTACTTCAACATCTTCGTCCGGAAAAAATTCACGCACAGCGTCTATAAGCGTTTTTTCGTCGGCACGTACACGCACAGAAATATCTGCAAGCTGATTGCCCTGTTCATCAAAAGCCAGAACGTTGGTATCCCCGATGGCTTTTCCCACAATGTATAACCGGCTGGAGCGCAAAGTTCCCACATCAGCCACCGCTGGATTGGCGACCAGCACATCGGCGACAGACTGGCCCAAATCCAGCGTATCGGCACGGCCCATGGTCAGGGATACCGTTTTATTAATTTTTCCGGCCCCTTGTGCCACGACAGAAAGACCGGACAAAAGACCGATCAAAAAGGTCACGCTCAGAATTTTAACGAAAGATGACGGCATGGTCATTCTCCTGCGGTTTTCGGCGTTTCGCGCACGGGCACGTTCATAATGGTCGTGCCGTTGTACATGCGTACCGTATTGCTTGATGTTCTGGATTGTTTCACAAGTTCGTTCAGCCTTTTAACGACATCACTGGTTGTGGAATCTGTTGTAAACGGCACCGGGACGGAACGCGGGCTGTCCTTGTCGCCAATGCGGCGCAAGGCAAGCGTGATATCGCCCATCATATCGGCGAGTGCCAGAATTTGCGCGCCTTCTTGCGAGACTTCAACCGTGACTGTTTTTGCAATCTTGGCTTCACGTTCGGCATCTTTGGCATTTTGGTCAACAGCCAGCACGCGCACATTGCTCAACACCGTCTGGCTGGCAAAGCGACGTACATATTCGTTCGCGTATTGTTCGGAACCTGTCGGCAGGCGTGGCACGTAAGATAAAATAATATCCACATTATCGCCAGGGGCCACAAAGCCACCTGCCATGGTGCTGGCCTTCACAGAAACAGCAACCGCCCGCATTCCCGGACTGATAAGGGCTGCCAGAAAATTATTGCCGCCCTTTGTATCGGGGATCAGCGCCTGTTTGGTCACAGGCTCGCCCGCTTCTATATTACGGCGCAGTGGCGCATCGTATACATCCAGCTTGTCCAGGTCTTCTTGCTCGCTCTTGAGGATCACCCCTTGAAACGATGCGGATTCAGGCCACGCCTGCCAGCGCACATCGGCGGATTTAAGATTTTCACCGACCAGCATTTTTTTGCGCGCCACCAGAATATCAATCGTCGCAGGTGCCGATGCACCCTGCTTCGGTGACAGCTTCGATTGCACGATGAGCGCGACTGTCATTGCGACAACCAATGCGCCCCCCATAATCATTAAAACGCTTTTATTCATGTTATCTCCCCAAAGAAACCGCGGTTCCTTTTACTCCCGCTTCTATTCTTGCACGGAAACCACACCGTCTGTCCAGAAAAAATTGTGTGTTTTTAATGAATTATTCTGATTAGTTCATCTAATTGATGAAATGCAAAGCCAGTATGGAAAATAGCGCCCCAGGCCCCCGCTGTAATGGCAATGCCGTAAGGTACTGCATTTCCACCATCTTGCACCGTTGCGGCCCAGCTGCCGACGCGCGGGTTTTTGACAGGCTTGTATTTGCGCAACACCAGTGACAGAACACCCAGCACGCCACCCACAATTGCCATATACAAAACAAACGGCATCAATCCCTGCAATCCAATCCATAGAGCCAAGGCCGCGCCATACTTCGCATCACCGGCCCCCAGCATGTTCCAGACAAACATCACATAGGTGATGACCAAAAACACCAGCATGGCCCCAAGATGTTCCCACCACGTGCCGAAGGCATCAGGCATAAAAATAAACGCCGGAAAAAAAGCCGCAAAAATCAAAGCGACATAAAGGTTGGGAATACGCAGCCCGCGCACATCAGATATGCAGGCCAGCACAGTGATGACACCCACCGCCATTGTCAAAAGAACACCGGGCATTTTATAATTTTTCCATCATGCACCGCTGATCATAAAAGACAGGTCATCGATCAATTCGGTCACTTCACTGCCAAGCGCAAAAACAACGGCCACAATGGCAACCCCCACAGCTGCAGCAATCAAAGTATATTCAATCACCGTTGCCGCACGGTGATTTTTCACAAATTGTGAAACAATGGAAATAACCTTGCTATATATACGTTTCAAAAAACACCCTGAAAATACCTATCTTTCCATCATAGGAAATCCATCTTAACACCCCGTTAAAAAAGAAACCCGCCCTTGCGGGGCGGGTTTCTTTTCTTCAAGCAAAAGCAGACTAGCCGCTCGCGCCGGAAATTCTGTCAGACATGTTCTGGAACAGATCGCGCAGATCCGAACCGAATGTGAAAACAACAACGGAAATGGCAACCGCAATACCGGCCGCAATCAAGCCGTATTCAATCGCCGTCGCGCCCTTTTCGGAACGCACAAAAGATTGTTTGTAAGCCAAAAGTTTCAACAGCATTTTTCCCTCCATGGAAAATTTTGTTTTGAATGTGAACCCAAACCCTATACTTCCATCGTAAGCCCGCAGGTTTTAAGATTCGGTAAATAACAGGCTCTCTTTGGTTAACTTCCGAGTATAAAAATGACTTATCCCCGCTTCTTCACTTCTTTTAAAATAAAATCCCGATAGATAAAAAGTAAATAAAATTTTTTATATTATTTACGACCGTTTCTATACTGGGCCCTATCTTTTCGGTGTAAAGTTAACGCAACCCCTTTATTTGCCGCATTATTCAACAATGTGCAACTGGCTCAGCTGGTTGGCAATATTTTCGAAAACGTTTACCAGATCTTGGTTACTGGGCGCATCAAAATACATTTCTTCCTTGGTTGCACAGTTTCTGAACAACGTGCGCGTGCTGTTGCTGATGCCGGACTGAAACGTAATTGTATAGAGCGTGACTCCCTCCGCTTTCATATTGTTACAAACAGTTGTCACTTTATTATTCAGGTTATTCGCCGATAATCCGGGATTTTCGCCATAGGCCGAATAGGTATTGTATGGCACGTTATCGCCATCTGTCATCAGGATGACCGTTTTGCTCCAATCCACATCATCATAAGCAGCGCCTTCTGTGAAAGGATAGGTTGGCGAAATAACACGCCAGCCCCAGACCAAGCCTACGTTAATATAAGTGTTCCCTGTAGCCTGCAGCCCGTCAATGGCGGCCTGCAAGGCGGCCTGATTATTGGTCAAAGGCACAATACGGTTATTGGTGCAGCCATTGTTGGGATTATTATTGCTATATGAATTACAGCTGCCATTTTTCTTATAGCTGCTGCAAATCTGTGGGAAGCGATACATTTGCCAGCCGGGGCTGGCATCATCGGTCACATCGCGCCCACTGCTGCGCTCCCGTATGCATCCACGCCAGTTGCTGGTGGTGCCGGATGTGCCACTGTTGTACTGAATGTTGGATGCAGGATTAATATAATCATCCGATCCTGGCCAGAGAATAAATCCAGTGTCATAAGCGGCCCCACCGGGTTCCAGCCCCACGCCATAGCTACCGACGTTAACACTGGCGCTAAAAGGGACAATGCCGACCTTGAGATATTCCAAATCGGAAATGCGATCGAACATAATATTTAAAAAATTGGTAGATGCCGTTTTCAAGGCACTGATGTTATTACCCGCCATGGAGCCTGTGACGTCCAGCACCAAGACCACTTCCACACCACCCAGTTCGCGTTTGACAGTTGTGGTCTGGTTTACATCTACATATTCCTTGCCCATGATGGACATAAAAGTGGTTTTAACGCGCGCACTGGCCTGCACCGTGACGGTGCCATCCCCAAGAATAACATCGACGTTGAAAGTATTACCCAAAGCGCCTTCAGGATAATTGGCTTCCAGAAAATTCATGACCTGTTCTTCAATGTCATCCGCATCGCCGGTTGTGCTGCCGGCAGCAAGGGCCGCCTTGTCAACCGCATTTGCCAAGCGTGTTTTGACGTTATAGGCCTGCGCCAAGTCAACGGCCACACCTGCGGCACCAAAAAACATCGGAATAGAAAGCGCAAAAACAATTGCCGTGGCGCCCGCCGTTTGCGTCGTAAATCGGCACAGCTGCAATTTCAAAGTCCGCCAGAAAAGATATTTCATGGTTTATTCCTTTTGCACAAAAAGCCCTTTGCGCCCCCGCACATAAGCTTCTTCATGCATTTGAATGTCATTAATCATAAACCCGCTAAAATAGGGCCTGAAAAGATACTCGACGGTGACTGCAATCACGCCTTCGTTTTGCAGGCCCAGGCCTTCGCTGCGGTCCAGCACTTGCGTATTTTCCGACATGTTCTGCGTTTCCCGCCAACGCACCGTTGGCTCCAATGTGGAACCAACGAATTGTATACCCGCAATATCCACGCCATATGTGCCCGTGTTATAAGGCATCAATGCCAAACGCCCTGCCACGACCGCATCTTGTATCTGTGCTTCTGTCACGCTTCTATCCCGCGCCAGCAAGTCTGCAATAATCTGGCACGATGTTGTGACCTTCTGGTTTGTCACGAGCGCCGTGCCCATATCAATCATGCCGCACATGACACCCACCATGACCGGAAAAAGAAACCCGGCTTCTATCGCAGCATTCGCGCTGTCCTGCTTGATAAATTTAACAAAGCGCCGCATCGCTATTCTTCCCCGAACGTATAAGGCTCGGCCTTCAACACTGACATGGACATATGCATCATGCTATTGCTTTCGCTGCCCGCAGTCATCAAGCTGCCGATAAAGGGGGTCAGAAATTCATAGCGATAAACAGTGCGTACCATCACAATATCGTTGGAATTACCCACACTGAAATCGGCGGGCACCAAATTGCCATCTTCGTCAAACTCGGGCTCGTAGGTTTCTGCCGCACCAAAGGTGCCTTCGGATACGTTGATGACTTCATACTGGATCTTCGAACAATCCAGCATGGCATCCACATGGTCGCACAAGGCCTCACGGAATGCCGTTTCCGGATCACCTGACAACTGCGCTTGCCCTGTGCGGATCAAACGCGAAGCTGCCGCGGAACCACCTTCCAGCACGGTACCGGCGGCAAAGAACAGCGCCATTTCAATGGTGCCAATCAACAACAGAAAAAACGGCATCGCAATCAATGCGAATTCAACGGCGGCAACACCTTCTTGCCTGCGGAATAATCTGTTGAGTTGTGTCAGCATGTTTTGCCCCGGCAATACTGCCCGTGCCCCCTTGGTGCGGGATTTCGGCCAGTCTCTCCCTTAACCTTTCTATTCTACGCCTGTCTTTTTTAACGAGTCGTTAACGATATTTGAAAAATCCTGATATTTCAGTTGTTTAAAATTTTATGCATTTTAAAAAGCCTCAAGCTTTTTGTCCTGCAATGCCCGGGCCCCATTTGCGCACCAGTTCTTGCTGGCGTTTTTCAATATCCTTCAGCCGCTTTTCATTCCGGCGCACCATCATGCCCGCCACAATAGGCGGAACATAAAAATAAATGGCCCAGCCAAAGGCAGCAGCCACATAAGCAATCATCAGCGTTTGCGGCTGCAACAGCAAGGCAATCGCTTGTTCAATTCTTCCGCCTTTTTCCCAAAGCGTCAGTGCAGCGGGGAGTGTGCCTACCAAATTCATCGCCCCCACGGTCATGCCCGCTGTCCTTTGCCCCTGCGTATCCACAAGAGAAGCCACAAAAGCCGGCAGCATACAACCGCAGAACAACACCGTTGTGGGAAAGAAAACCATGGCCACCACCAAAAGGCAGAAAATGGCAAAACGGACAGACCAGGGTGCTTTTTGACTCTTTTTTTGCTGCGGCATTTAGGCACCCCACCAAAAATGCAAGGCGACAATCGCCAGCAGACTGCAAGCAGCCAGCACCGAAGAAACCAGCATAGCCACTTGACGGCCTGCCGCCAGACCAAAAGTTTTGCGCCGCGACAACTGATTAAAAATCCCCTGCCCTTCCCGTGATAACAAAGCAAATTCTCGGCGGGCCACCGCATAGCGGTGCTGGTCATCCTGCACCAGTGCAGGCGCATCCACCATCTCTAAAATAGCGTTTAAATTACCGCTATCGGCCAGTGTCGCCAGTTTTTGCAAGACCGCCTGACGCAAATCATGGTCGTGAAAACGCTCGACAGCAGGGGCCATCAATGAGATCAGCCAATCGCCCAATGCAGGCACCGGCGCAATCTGAAAGCGCCGCTGAATGGCCGCCAGAGTCCGGACAATACCGATCAACTGATAGGCCCGGTCATGCGAAATAATGTGACCCAGATGCGGGTCAATCATTTTTGGTTCGCGCACGGAAATAAAAGAAATCATGTGACGGTCCAGCACCTGATCCGGCCGCTTGCCTGACTTTGCAAGCCCTTCCAATGCCAGCAGCAAATGTCCGGGGCTTAGCACATAATAATCCCGCAACTGCGCACTTAGGCAGACCGTTTCTTTGTTGAGCAGGTAAACAATCCGCTCCATGCCATAGCCCGGCATTTTTTGCGCCAGAAAGTTCCGGCATTTTTCAAAAATTGTAATAATCGCGCTGGCATCTGTAATTTCTTCAAAACGCTGGTTCACCCAGTTATTGAACAACTGCAAAGCGACCAGTTCCGCATGGACCTGTACGTCTTCATCACGCGCCATAGCATCCGCGAGTGCCGTTCCAAATCCAGCTGGAAAAATAGACAACCCTTTGTAGCGCACCGGTGCCAACGGATCAAGCGCGAGGCAATAACTGGCCACAACGCGCTCCCTTGATGAGCCATCTTCTTTCTGGCGGCACTTTTCAATACGGTCTTCCAGATCACGATCTTCAAAATTGCGTTTTAACCAGAGACTGAAATTATCTTTTTCAAGTGCCCCCGCCGCATCTGAAATATGCGCGGCGAAGCTCACGCCCAATGTTCTTAAATCCCAATACTTGCGATCGCGAAAAACATAAGGACGTGACGCCGTCAGGGTAATATGCGGCTGTTTGGCACTCAATCGCCGGCCTTCCAGCCAGCGCAGCACATCATCAAGCCCCCAACGGCCATTTTCGTCATCGTGCAAAACACCGCGCAGGAATTCAGTTATGTCACTGGAGATACGCTCGCTGCCCACAACACAGGCATAGGTGCCATGCTCGATTTTATTGCTTAAAATTTGCTCGGCCGTTTTACCACCAAACGGATTAAACCCACGCAACGCCATGGCAACCGAAATACCCAATGTATAAAGGTCATTCCTGATTGTGCCCTGCCCACGGCCAGAAGGCTGCGCCATGGAACGCTCAATCGTTTCAAACGCAATATTCAGGCGAAAGCCCGGCGCGCTCGAAATACACTCCCCAAGGATTGCCATTTCTGATCCCTCGGCACCGGCCAGAAAAATATTATCCGGCGACAACCCGCCGTGCACAATTTCCGATGTGTTCAATTCACGCAGCACTTCAACAGCAGGTGCAATCAAGGCATTGATAATCCGGTCCCCGCTGATACGCTGCACACGGCTGCCATCCGGCGCCATCAAGCGCTTGGCGGGTGGCATATCAAAAACAAGAGCAAACAGCTGGCGGCCTTCCGGCTTCCAATTCACGACACCGGCTGCACGCAGCTTCAACAAATGCGGGCTTTTGATGTTTTGATATGTAGCAATCGCTGTAATACGGGGCCCGCGACTGCGGCCACAAAGAAGCGCCAGCTGCTGGCCGTTTTCACGGGTATCTTTTGCTTCAAACGCGCGGGTTTCAAAACTGGCGAGAGACTCAAGCGGTTTGCCTGGGAAAATTTCGACATCGCGCCCCACCATGACGCGGCTATCCCCCCCGCCATTGGTGACATAATAACCGTCATCTGCCGCACGGCGCATTCCGCCGCCGGATGGCTCGGTAAAATCACGACTGATATGTGGCAGTGCCTCGCGTACGGCCATAAATTAAAACCCCGGCTTTCAGTCTAACCACTCTGGTACAGTTTTGCATTCAAAACCTGTGCCAGACCAGCCGTGATAGCACGCAAAAGGTAAAACATATGTTAAAGAACGGGCATTTATCTCAAGGCCCGGCTTATAAACCGCCCAAGGCAACGAGCTTCAGTTCAAGATAATCTTCGATGCCGTATTTTGAACCCTCATGCCCGATACCGGATTGTTTCCAGCCGCCGAAGGGTGCCTGCGGTGCCACAACGGACACACTATTGGCACCTACCATGCCGTATTCCAAAGCTTCCGACATACGCCAGATACGGGCCATACTGGTTGTATAAAAATAAGCGGCCAGCCCATATTCCGTATTATTGGCAAAAGCAATAACCTCATCCTCTGTTTTGAAACGGAAGACAGGTGCCAGCGGGCCAAAAGTTTCTTCACTGAAACAAGCCATATCGGGCGTGGCATTGGCCACCACGGTGGGTTCAAAAAACGAATGGCCCAAAGCATGGCGCTTGCCGCCTGTTGTCAGCTTGCCGCCCTTGGCCGTTGCATCGGCCAGATGCTGTTCTACTTTCTCAACACCCTTCTGGTTGATCATGGGGCCCAGATCAATATCGCCCTCCATCCCGTTGCCGATTTTCATTTCTTTTACGGCGGCTGTGAACTTTTCGATGAAGGCATCGTAAATACCCGCTTGAACAAAAATGCGATTGGCACAAATGCAAGTCTGACCGCTGTTGCGATACTTGGAAATAATCGCCGCCGGTACAGCAAGGTCCAGATCCGCGTCATCAAACACAATAAATGGCGCATTCCCGCCAAGCTCCAGCGATACTTTTTTAACAGTGCCCGCTGCCTGTGCCATCAATAATTTGCCAATGGCGGTAGAACCTGTAAAACCGATTTTTTTCACAACCGGATTTTCTGTCATTTCTTTGCCAATCGGCGGTGCGTCGCCTGTGACGATGTTAAACACACCTGCCGGAATTCCCGCACGCTCTGCCAGCACAGCCAGTGCCAATGCAGAAAACGGTGTCAATTCGGACGGTTTCAAAACAACCGTGCAACCCGCCGCCAGTGCAGGGCCGGATTTACGGGTGATCATGGATGACGGAAAATTCCAGGGTGTGATCATGGCCGATACACCAATAGGCTGTTTCAGCGTGATCAAACGGTGCGTGGGATTATGTGTCGGGATAATATCACCATAGACACGACGGCCCTCTTCAGCCATCCATTCGACATAGCCAATACCGGATTGAATTTCGCCCTTGGCTTGGGCCAAAGGCTTGCCCTGCTCCGCCGTTAAAATGCGGCACAGGTCATCCAGATGTTCTGTTTGCAAATCCGCCCAGCGTTTTAAAATTTTCGCGCGGTCAGCCGCCAGTATTTTTTTCCATTTTGCAAAAGCCATATCCGCTGCTGCGATTGCAGCCTTGGTTTCTGCGGCCCCCATGTTCGGGACAGCCCCTAGAAATTCACCTGTGGCCGGATTGTATACTTCGATTGTCTTGCCACTTGCGGCGTCTACCCATGCACCATTGATATAGGCCTGCTGACGAAAGAGGTCCGGATCTTTCAGTTTCAGCGCGGCAAGTGTCGCATTCGGGCGGGGGGTAGCATGGGACATAACAATCTCCTTGATAAATAGGGCGTATCTTAATATGGCCCGTTTTAGAAGGTACGGCAAGGCCGCGCCACATGTATACAACTCCCTGATAAATAACGCTTCGCAACACAAATGGGAGCGTTTTTTTTCATAGCCATTGACCAGATGTTAAGGCCATTGCGTTAAAATGAAATGCACAAGAGGGCAGGAACACATATGCAACTGCATGAAAAACTGGAAGCCTTTATCGACCGCAGCCTAAAGATGAAACAAGCGCTTGGCAAAGAGCCCGTTTTGCATCAGGCCTTCGTTGGCCCCGTGGGGTCTGGCAAAATGATGCATGCCCGCATTTATGCCCAGCGCCTGCACGACGTGGGTTTGACACCGGATGCCCCTATCGAAATCAATTGTAGTGAGTTCAGTTTTATCGGTCAGGCCGCGCAGACTTTTAGCAAAGCTGCAGAAAATTCAACACTGATTGTCGATGAAATAGATAAAATAGCCTCCGGCATTTTTGGACAGGAAGCAATCAGTAGTCTTTTACAAATCATGGAAAGTAAAAACTGCCACGTTATTTTAGTGGGCGATGCAAAAGGCATGGAGGCAATCATGCGATCGAACCCCGGGTTAAAAGCCCGTATGCCCGCACCATTTGATGTGCAAAACCCCGACGGACCAGAGATACCCAACACACCAGAGACATGGGGCGCCGATGTGACCCTGAAAAATGCCATCAAACCGCTACGCCCGATCAAACTGATGCGTACGCCGAGGCCGGTCTAGACGACATAAATAAAGCAGGGATTAAGCCGCGTGTTTCACAACTTCGCTGAGAGCGGCCAGTTTGGCGCGTGTGACATCCATTTCGCGCTGCACATGCGCACGCTTTACGGCATCTTCTTTGGCAAATTCCAAATCATCTTCCAGATTTTTCAAATCTGCCGACAGTGCGTCACGGTCAAGATCGGATACGCTGATCGCTTCTTCGGCCAGAACGGAACATTGTGTGCCCGTGACATCGGCAAAACCGCCGGAGACGAAAATACGCTGCACATCCCCCTCCGCAGATGTCACTGTTACAACGCCCGGGCGCATGGAAGACAGCAAAGGCGCATGATCAGCCAACACGCCGAAATCACCATCTTCGCCGGGAACAATCACCATGCGCGCATCGATAGACGCCAGAATTCTTTCCGGTGAGACCAGTTCGAACTGGAAGGTTTTATCGGTGAGTGCATCAGCCATATCTCGACGCCTTTGTTATATCCGTTTTTCTTACGCAGCCGCTTTTGCCATTTTCTTGGCTTTTTCGACAGCTTCGTCGATGGTGCCCACCATGTAGAAAGCCGTTTCCGGCAGGTGGTCGTAATCGCCGTTGACGATGCCCTTGAAGCCTTTAATGGTTTCTTCCAGCTGGACGAAAACACCCGGTGTGCCGGTGAAAACTTCGGCAACGTGGAAAGGCTGGGACAGGAAGCGCTGAATTTTACGCGCGCGGGCCACGACCAGTTTATCTTCTTCAGACAACTCGTCCATACCCAGGATCGCGATGATATCTTGCAACGCTTTGTAGTTCTGCAGGGTTTTTTGTACCAGACGGGCAACGTTGTAATGCTCTTCACCAACAACGCGCGGGTCAAGGATACGGCTGTTGGAATCAAGCGGATCCACAGCCGGGTAAATACCTTGTTCCGCAATCTGGCGGGACAGAACCGTTGTCGCATCCAAGTGCGCAAACGAAGCGGCAGGCGCCGGATCCGTCAAGTCATCCGCAGGTACGTAAATGGCCTGAACGGATGTGATCGAGCCTTTATTGGTGGATGTAATACGCTCTTGCAGGGTCCCCATCTCGGTGGACAGCGTTGGCTGGTAACCCACGGCAGAAGGAATACGGCCCAGAAGCGCGGACACTTCGGCACCGGCCTGTGTAAAGCGGAAAATGTTGTCGACGAAGAACAGAACGTCCTGGCCTTCCTGGTCACGGAAATATTCCGCAACCGTCAGACCGGACAGTGCCACACGCGCACGCGCGCCCGGCGGTTCGTTCATCTGGCCGTATACAAGCGCCACTTTGGAGCCTTCGCCGTCCAGTTTGATAACGCCGGAGTCAATCATCTCGTGGTACAGGTCGTTCCCTTCGCGGGTACGCTCGCCAACACCTGCGAATACGGATACACCACCGTGCTGCATGGCAACGTTGTTGATCAGCTCCATAATCGTCACGGTTTTGCCAACACCGGCACCACCGAAGAGACCAATTTTACCGCCCTTTGCGTAAGGTGCCAGAAGGTCAACAACCTTGATGCCTGTCACCAGAATTTGTGTTTCTGTGGACTGGTCTGTAAATTCCGGAGCCGCGCGGTGGATCGGGTACATTTCTTTGGCTTCAACAGGGCCACGTTCGTCAATCGGCTCGCCGATCACGTTCATGATGCGGCCCAGTGTGGCAGGCCCTACGGGCACAGAAATCGGCTTGCCTGTATCTGTCACGCCTTGGCCGCGCACGAGACCCTCGGTCGAGTCCATGGCGATGGCGCGGACTGTGTTTTCACCCAAGTGCTGTGCAACTTCCAGTACCAGTGTTTTACCATCGTTGTCCAATGTCAGCGCGTTCAAAATCGCGGGCAGCGCGCCTTCGAACTGAACGTCAACAACCGCACCCATTACCTGGGTGATTTTGCCGGGGGCGCTTGCGTTTTTCGCGGCCAGTTTAACCATGGGGGTATTCTCCTTCTATGCCTTATTCTTTTTTGTCTGTTTTTTTATGCTCGGGTTATACCGCTTCGGCACCCGAAATAATCTCGATCAGCTCTTTTGTAATATATGCCTGACGTGCACGGTTGTAAGTGAGCGTCAGTTTCGCAATCATATCGCCCGCGTTGCGGGTTGCGTTTTCCATTGCTGTCATACGGGCCGCTTGCTCGCCCGCCGCAGAATCCAGCAGTGCACGATAAATTTGCACAGCCAGATTACGCGGCAACAGTTCTGCCAAGATACGTTCTTCATCCGGCTCGAATTCATAAAGCGCTTTGGGCCCTGCATCTTCGGCTGCGGTCTCTTCGGTCTCAGCCAGCGCAACGGTATCCACGGTCAACGGAATAATCTGCTGGGTGGACGGCACCTGGCTGATAACCGACTTGAATTCGTTGTACACAAGACTGCAAACATCAAACTCACCGCGCGCCAGTGCATCCAGAACAAAATCGGACACCTGTGCCGCTTCGCTGAAGGTCAGGCGCTTTTTGCCAAGGCCTTCAAACGTGTGGACGATTTTATCACCCATGTCACGCTTCAGCGCAGCAGCCGCTTTGCGGCCCACACAGACGATTTTTACCGTTTTGCCTTCTTTGGTCAGTTCACGCACTTTTTGGCGGGTCAGGCGTACGATCGAGCCGTTAAAACCACCACACAAACCACGGTCAGATGTAATAACCACCAGCATATGCACATCATCACGGCCTGTACCTGCCAGAAGCGCAGGTGCGCTCTGATTGATATCGATGCTGGCAACCAAACGGCCCAACATGCTGGCCATACGTGTTGCATAGGGCTGGCTGGCCTCTGCCTGGCTTTGGGCACGGCGCAATTTGGACGCCGCCACCATTTTCATGGCAGAAGTGATCTTGCGCGTGGATTTCACGCTCGCGATCCGGTTTCTAAAGTCCTTTAGACTGGGCATATCTGTTCAATACCTTCCGGTCTTAAAATCAAGCGGCTTTTTTGCTGCCGGCGAATGTGGAGACGAAATCTTTCAGGAATTTTTCCAACTTGGCTTTTGTCTCGTCACTGATTTTTTGTTCTGTCGCAATCGCTTTGAGAATGTCTGCGCCCTGATTGCGGGCAGCATTGAGCATTTGCTCTTCGAACAAGGTGACATCAACAGTCGCCACTGTATCCAGATAGCCGTTTACGCCCGCGAAGATCGACACAACCTGCTCTTCCATCGACAACGGGCTGTATTGGCCCTGCTTCAGAAGCTCTGTCAGGCGTGCACCACGGGCCAGCAGTTTCTGGGTGGACGCATCCAGGTCAGACGCAAACTGCGCAAAAGCTTCCATCTCGCGGAACTGGGCGAGATCGAGTTTGATTGTACCGGCAACCTGTTTCATCGCTTTGGTTTGTGCGGCAGACCCCACGCGCGATACAGACAGACCAACGGAAATGGCAGGGCGAACACCTTTGTAGAACAAACCTGTTTCCAGGAAGATCTGGCCATCGGTGATCGAAATCACGTTGGTTGGAATGTAGGCGGAAACGTCACCGGCCTGTGTCTCAATAACCGGCAGCGCGGTCAAAGAACCGGCACCCAGTTCATCGTTCAACTTGGATGCGCGCTCCAGCAGACGGGAGTGGAGATAGAATACGTCGCCAGGATAAGCTTCACGGCCCGGCGGTCGGCGCAGCAGCAACGACATTTGACGGTACGCAACGGCCTGTTTGGACAGGTCATCGTATACGATCAGGGCGTGCATACCGTTGTCACGGAAATATTCGCCCATTGTGCAACCTGTATAAGGCGCAAGGTACTGCAAAGGTGCCGGCTCCGAAGCTGTTGCGGCGACCACGATGGAATATTCCATTGCGCCGTTTTCTTCGAGGGTTTTCACGAGCTGTGCAACGGTCGAGCGTTTCTGGCCGACAGCCACGTACACGCAGTACAGTTTTTTGCTCTCGTCTGTACCTTTGTTGATTTCTTTTTGGTTCAAGATGGCATCAACGGCAATCGCGGTTTTGCCGGTCTGACGGTCACCAATGATCAGCTCACGCTGGCCACGGCCGATAGGCACGAGGGCATCGAGCGCCTTAATGCCTGTCTGCATCGGCTCATGTACCGATTTACGGGCAATAATACCGGGCGCTTTTACGTCTACGCGTTTCAGTTCTTTGGATTTGATCGGGCCTTTGCCATCAATCGGGTTGCCCAAACCGTCTACCACGCGGCCCAGCAATTCCTTGCCGACGGGTACGGATACGATCTCGCCTGTCTGGCGCACGGTATCGCCTTCTTTAATGTCGCGGTCGTCACCGAAAATAACCACACCGACGTTGTCGGTTTCAAGGTTCAGCGCCATCCCTTTAATGCCGTTGGAGAATTCAACCATCTCACCGGCTTTAACGTTATCCAGGCCATATACGCGGGCCACACCGTCACCGACGGAAACGACTTGACCAACTTCGGCCACATCTGCTGCCACACCGAATTTTTCGATCTGGCTTTTAAGGATGGAGGAGATTTCAGCTGCACGGATTTCCATGGTTTACGCGACCTCTTTCATTTTTTTTTGATCGGATGATGAGTTGTTGTTTTTCAGGGCACGGTGCAGACGTTCCAGCTTTGTGCGAACAGAGCTGTCAATCAGGCGCGAGCCCACGCGGATAATCAAGCCACCCATAATTTCAGGGTCAACATGCAGGCTGACGCGGACGTCCACACCCAGCACTGATTTCAAGTTGGCGGCAAGTTCGGTAATTTGTTTTTGGTCCAGCGCCTGTGCGGAGGTTACCTCTGCCGTGATTTCACCTTTGTGAACAGAAATCAGATCACGCATGGCGGTAATAATCGCGGGCAACACATCCAAACGGCGTTTCAGCGCCAAGGTGCCAAGAAACTGGGTTGTCAGCTTGGACAGTTTCAAATGCTGGGCAATGGCTTCTAGTGCCGTGGCCTGTTCCTGACGGCGCAGCGTCGGGTTATGCATGAAAGACAGAACATCGCCTTCCAAGGCAAGCAACTGGACCAAAGAGTCAAGATCGGCTGCAATCGCATCAATGTGCGATTGTTCCTTCGCCAGCTCAAAAAAGGCGGTGGCATAACGTTTTGCGGTGTTCTGGTTTCCGGTGCGCGAAGCCACGGTCAAAGCCCTCTCAAAAATTCATGTTTTCCGCGCATGTGGCGGGTTTTTACCTGTTCGTGGGGGATTTAGCACGACTCGGCGAGGGGATGCAACTGAATCCCGCGCCGAAGCTCAAAAAACAAGGGCGCTTTCTGTATTATAGAAAACGCCCTTGTTTTTCGTAAAGCAATACGGCTTTTATTCAGCCGGCGCCAGATGCGGCTTGGCTTTCTCCGCGATCGAGGCTGCGGTATCCGAACTGCCGAAAATCTCCAGCAGTGCATCATCTGCCGACATCAGGTAAATATAGCCCGAATGGTCCATCAGGTAGTTTTTCGCGTCTCCTGTATCCACCTTGGCGGCATATACCTTGTAGCCGTCTTTGGCTTTGGCAATCTGCTCTTCCGTACCCGTCAGGCCCACAATCGCGGGGCTATAGTCGGCCAGATATTCTTTCATACGCTCGGGCGTGTCACGGGCCGGATCTGTTGTAATAAACAGCGGCTGCACCTGATTGGCAGCCCCGCCCCATTGTTCCAGCACAGTTGTCATTTTTTCCAGGTTGGTCGGGCAGATATCGGGGCAATGGGTAAAGCCAAAAAATACCAGCTTCATTTTGCCGGGCCATGAAGCTTCTGTCACGGCGTTGCCGTTATGATCGGTCAGGCTGAACGCCCCACCCACGGTTGAACCGGCCACTTTTTGTGCGGCTTCGGCTGTCACACCGACTTGCGCTTCTGCCGCTGCCTCTTTCGGGGCAATGCGGTCAGCCTTGGTGTCTTCGGCCATGGCATCGATCACGTTCTGATCTGTCACGGCTTCTTCCCCGGCTTCTTCAGCCACAGCAGCTTCGGTGTCAGCTTCACTGCCCGGCATAACGGGAGCATCCGGCACAATCGTGCTGCCGTCCAGTGCGGTGCTGGCTTCTTTTTGCAGGTCAGATTCATCTGCCGTCATCACCATATTCGCGCCTGCAGGCGGGGCCTGACGGGTTTTCTGGAACCAGGCAAGACCGGAGCCCAGACCAAAGCCCACAACAGCCAGGATCAGAAATTTTACAAAACGTGCCATATTCAAACGCCTCTCATAAGAAAAAATGCAGGATAAGCCTCTTCAGGATGCCCAGATATAAGCGCGGTATGGCCTTAAAATCAAGGGCTATCGGCAGATCAGGCGGCATCGCGCGGTTGTTCACCCGCTTCACGGGCAAATTCGTTCAGATACTGGCGCATGAAGGCCACACGGCGGGCACCTTCGGCACGACCTGCCGGGGTTTGCAGCGTCTCTGCCGTTTTGAACAGTTTCACATAGAAATGATCAATGGTCTGCGTCGCGTCATCCAGCGGACGGTGATGCGCCAGCATGTCGCCATCAAAATAATACGGGCGGGACAAAAGCGTGCCCACGGTAAAACATCTGGCAATGCCCACCGCCCCCAGGCCATCCAGCCTGTCGGCATCTTGCACCACACGCGCTTCCACCGTTTCGCAAGGGATTGCGGCGCTGTAACTGTGCGCGGCAATGGCATGGTGAATGGCCTCAAAATAGTGTGCCGGATATCCGGCCTTGCCCAGCCAGTCAATCGCGTAGTCCGCCGACAGGCGCGAAGCCTGGCTGCGGCGCGGATCATCCTTGGGCACATTCACGCAATCATGCAGCCACGTGGCGGGGCGCACGATCATCATATCCGCGCCCTCTTCCTTCGCCAGCTTTTCAGCCATGCGCACCACGCGGTTGATGTGCAAAATATCGTGGGAAGGATCCGACGCCGGATAAAGATCCACCGCCGCTGCATAAAAACGCGCTGTCCAGTCCGCCGTTTCTTTTTGCAAGGCGGCATCGGATGAATGTGTCATGGCAAAATCCCTTTCATATACGTGCCCGCACTATATCGCGCAAAACCGCTTACATGAAAGATTCTTTTAGGATTTATGAGATAGATATTTTAGTAATAGCGGCACTGCACAGGCCGGAAGGCGCGTGAGCTGGAATTCTCATGCGCCACTTCATAGCAGGTTGTGCGGATCACGCGCTGGCGGTGCATTTTACCGTCCTTGCCCATACGTTCCACCACCACGCGGTCGATCTTTTTGTATTGCTGGCCTTTTTCATCAAAGAAAAACCCGGGCGGCAACGGCATATCGCTTTGCACACGCGGATCGGCCAGCGGATAATCTTCTGCCGCTTTTTTGGCATGGGCCGTCAGGGGCAAAAGCATCAGCCCCACAAGCACAGATACCAGAAAAAAGGTGTTTTTAAAGGTCATACGCTCATTATATCACGAAAGCATTTGGCGCGTAAAAAATTAAAGCAGTCGCGCACCGTTGGGCACCGGAAAATCCGGACTTACCAAGACGATATCACCGCTGCCATCTGCGGCCCCTGTCGTGAGAACCTCGGACATAAACGGACCGATTTGTTTGGCCGGAAAATTTGTGACGCACAAAACCTGCTTACCCACCAGCTCTTCCGGTTTGTAATGCGCGGTGATTTGGGCGGATGATTTTTTAATGCCCACCTCGTCCCCGAAATCAATCCAGAGCTTATAGGCGGGCTTGCGCGCTTCGGCAAAAACTTCGGCTTGCGTAATGGTGCCAAAGCGCAGGCCCGTCTTCATAAAGTCATCCCACGAGATAAAGCCGGAAGGATCTTGGCTTTGATCTTGCGTCATTCTGCTGCCGCTTCGCCCCAGAAAGCATCCAGACGGTCTTGGCGGCCACAGCCGTTTTTATACAGGCGATAGGCCAGTTCGTTCTTTTTGTAATATTCCTGATGATATTCTTCTGCCGGATAAAACGGCATGGCTTCACGCAAGAACGTGACTACTTTGACACTCTTCTTCTTTTCAATATCTTCGATGGATTTTTCGGCCGCTTTTTTCTGTGCCGCGTTAAAATAGAAAATACCGGCGGCATACTGGCTGCCCTTATCACAGAACTGCCCTGCCGGATCTGTCGGGTCCACATTGCGCCAGAAAATTTTCAGCAGTTCTTCGTAAGAAATCACATTCGGGTTATATTTAACCTGCACCACTTCGATATGGCCCGTCTCGCCAGATGACACCTGAAAATAAGTGGCGTTTTCAACAGAGCCCCCCATGTAGCCGGAGGAAACATCGATCACGCCATCCTTCTGGTCAAATTCGGCTTCCACACACCAGAAGCAACCGCCGGCAAAAACCGCTGTTTCAATTTCAACGCTCACAACCCTTGCATTTGCCTGTGTGGACAACAGTGGTGCCAGCGCCATCATGGCCAGCATAAAAATGACGAACAACCGTTTCATGGCGCGACTCCCGTTTTGAATACCTGACTTTAACCATAAGCTGCCACGCTTTTTTTATCAAGGGTGACACCTTCAGGCTTTTGTTCGCATCAAACGGGCAAAAGGATACAAAAAATTTCGCAAATATGTGCAAAAGCCCCCACAAAAAGCGAAATGGATCAAAACCTCAGCTTTTCAGGTTCTTCTCCGCAGCCAAAATAGCCTCCAGCCTGTTGTCAAAAACCATATCCTTGGGCAGTTTTTCATCCACGCCCATGGCTTTCATCACCTTGCGTACCTTGCTGTTCATGCCGCAGACATAAACATCGCGGCGCGAATATGTGGCATCAACGATAATATTTTCCATCGCCACCGCCGCAGAGACATCAATGTACGGGATATGCGTAAAATCGAGAACAATCGCACTGGTGTGCTCCTTCGCCCTCTCGCGTGCACGGTGAGACAAATCAGCCGCCGCGCCAAAACTGAGGGGGCCTGAAAAACTGAACACCATGATTTTGCCGCCAATGCGTGCCAGCACATCTTTTTCCGCATCCGTGGGCTCCACCAACGCACCATCCCCAAAAGCTTCAAGCTGGTCTTTGGCGATGCGGTGGACAAAGGCCAGCGCTGCCAGCACGACACCCACAATGACCGCCGTGATCAAATCCACAAACACCGTCAGGCCCAGCACAACCGTCATCAGGACCAGGTCCCAGCGCGGGCCCTTATGGGCTTTGCTCAGATAACGGAAATCGATAATGTCGTAGCCAACCTTGATCAAAATCCCTGCCAGCACCGCATGGGGAATATGCGCCGCATAAGGGCCCAGCACCAAAGCCACCGTCAGCAAGACAGCCGCATGGGTCATGCCGGATATTTTGGTTTTACCGCCGGTACGAATATTCACAACGGTGCGCATGGTGGCACCGGCCCCCGGTACACCGCCAAAGAAACCGGCCACCGCATTGCCCACGCCCTGACCGATCAATTCTTTGTTCGAGTCATGCCGCGTGCGCGTCATGCTGTCAGAAACAAGGGAAGTCAACAAACTGTCGATCGAACCGAGCAAAGCCAGAATAAAGGCCGCCTGCAAAACAACCAGCCCCGTATCTGCACTGAAAGACGGCATCACAAACGGCGGCAAACCGCTTGGAATATCACCCAGGATCGGCACAGCCGGCAAGGCAAAGGATGCAAACGTGCCCACCAGTAACGCCGCAAGCGGCCCCGGCATGAAGCGACCAATTTTTTTCGGCCAGAAGAACACCAGCGCCAGTGTCAGCGCCCCAATGCCAAAGGCATAAAGGTTCGGTGCCGTCAGTGCCTTGGGCAATGCGGCAAGGGCACCCAGTGTGCCGCTGCTTTCCGGCTCATGCCCGAACAGGCGTGACACCTGCAGGGCGATAATAATCACCCCAATGCCGCTCATAAAGCCGGAGATCACCGGATAGGGCACAAGCTTGATATATTGCCCCAGCTTTAAAAAGCCGAACAACACCTGCAACACACCGGCCAGCACAACCGCTGCAAAAACCAGTTCCGGCTTGCCGGACAAGGAGGCGAACAAACCCGCAAAGACCACAACCATCGGCCCTGTCGGCCCCGAGACCTGCGGCCCTGTCCCCCCGAAAAGAGAGGCAAAAAAGCCGACAAAAATCGCGCCGTATAAACCGGCAATAGGGCCTGCACCCGATGCTTCACCAAAAGCCAGCGCCAAAGGCAGCGCAACAATACCCGCCGTCAGGCCACCGAACAGGTCACCACGGAGATTGGAAAAATCAAAAAACTTCATAAATACCCTGAGAACAGAAAGTGAGATTTAAGCTGTGATGGGTGTCGCCGATGACATCATGGAAGCCACATGCTGGGCATAGCGCTCCGCCACAGGAAGGAAGGCACCCTTTTCTTCATCATAGGCCTCAACCGCGCCGGTTTTGATATCATAGACCCATCCATGCAAATCAAGCTGCTTTGTGGTCAGACCGACCGCAACATAAGGGTGCGTGCGCAAATGCTGCAATTGCAGCAAGACGTTTTCCTGCGTCAGCAAATCAAGGTGCTGTTCTTCGGTCAAATTCTGCCCTTCGGTTTTGGCACGCGTAATTTGCGCGGCGGCTTTGGCGTATCCCAACCATTCGGAAACGTGCGGCAGTTCTTCAAGCCCTTTGGGGTGGTGCAACGTTGCCTTCATTGCGCCGCAACCGGAATGGCCGCAAACAACAATGTGCTTTACCTTCAAAACAGCAACAGCGTATTCGATAGAGGCCGTCATGCCGCCGGTATGGTTGGTATGCGGCGGGACAATATTGCCCGCATTGCGGCAGATGAACAGCTCCCCCGGATCGGTTTGCGTCATCATATTGGGATTGATACGGCTGTCTGAACAGGTGATGAACAGCGTATCGGGATTTTGCCCCCCGGCCAGTTTTAAAAACAGATCTTTTTTTGTCGGGAAGACTTCTTTTTGGAATTTGACAACACCGGCAGCAATATCTGGCATAAAAAACCTCTTCGGATAAAAACCACAACTAGCCAATAAATAGGGCGCACCTGCCCTTCTGCCAAGCCTTTTCGGTTCTGTTTTGTGTTTTGCACAGGGTGTATATAATAAGTGTAACTATTTTTAAAAAAGGTCCTTTTCGAATGAAAAAAATGAGCCCGGCCACCGAAAAAAAGATCCTCTTTGTCTTAATTCTGGCTTGGACGGTCGCGGCCCCCCTTGGCACCCTTGCCCTGATGGAGGTGATTACCGACACAAAATACGCACCGGTTGAATCACTTCACAAAATTTTTGCCTATAGCCTGATTTGCGGCCTGCCGGGATTTTTTCTCTATCTGCGTTTTGTCAAAGAGGCCCGCCAAAGGGCCCTGATGCTGCTGGTTGTGCTTGGTATGTTGAACCCGGTTGCCCTCCCTGCCGCCACGCATTACGCCAACTTGGCCCTTTCCGGTGCGGATATTTACACCGTGGATGCCCCCGTTGAAAATAAAACACGGCAACTGCGCAGCCCGCGCGGCGGCCCCGCGTTCACCGCCTACCGACTGCACCTGAATTTCGCGAACGTAAAAATTGATGGCACCACGCTCAACGGCGAACACATCGTCTTTGTGAATGAAGAAAAATATAACACCTATAAAGCCGGCGATCTTTTCCGCCTGCCCCTCAAAAAAGGCCCACTGGGCGTCTATCACCTGCGCAACGATGACATGGTGAACTTGGCAAGATAACCATCAGCAGATGGCGTGGTGAGGCAGTCCCCTGTAACACCCCTCTCTAAGATAGATGAACCAAATTCCCGTTAAAATGGGAAAATAGCGGGAATTTGAGGCTTTCAGTTTCTATCTGCCGAGAATTGTCATTTTATTATCCTGGAAACCCTGCCAAAAACCTCGCTCGCCTTAACAATTCCCGTAGGCCTTTACCGGGAATTTTTACAAAAATGACGCGTATTTTAAGAACAATTGGGATTGGGTAGGACACGCCAGACGCGATGACTACGTTAAATTAACCCATTATTCCTTTGGGCAAGCTAAAATCAGCGCAAGTCCAATATAAATGCGAGGAGCATGTAATATGCCACGATCTAAGCCGCTTACAGGCGATGCTTTGAAAATACGCCAAAAGAGAAAGGCACAAGAGCTGCGCGCCTTTTCTGTCCCCGAAGAAGAGGCTCTGCACATCCTCGAGGCTCTTGACATAGGAAAGCACCACCTGAAGCCCTTTATGAAGACACTTTTTGACGCACGTTTTACTTTCTTGTCACTTCATGACAAGAGAATAAGCCAGCAGCCCATCATTGGCCTTATTCAGCCCAGTCCGGCTGAAATGGTGGCGACCCTGACGCCACTTTTAAAATCTATAGAAAACGTGCAGAAAGACTATGCCACCTGCCCTGACGGCGCATTCTCTAAAATCGATATAGAATTAGAGGGAAAGCGCATTTCTGTGAAGGCGGCCCTGCAGGTCATTGACGCATTTCAAGAAGCTCTGAAAAAGGCAATCGGCGCACAGAAGAGCGCACGTGGGAGCCTGAGTAAAAACAAAAACGCTCGGGTTGATGCTGCGTTAAAGCTTATTGATTTTTTACGCTTTCTCCCGGCACGCAAGAAACCTCTCCAAGAACAGCAGATGTTCGAATATCTGGATTGGTGCTTTGCTTTGATAGGCATCGAGCACTCTGCCGATTGGTCTTTTTTGGTTTCTCACCCTTGGTATCCGGGTGAAAAAGTCACTGCTCAAAAAATATTGCGCGAGTTTTTTCTGAAAAAACCCTGACTTCCAGCTAAAGGAACAAAATGATGTACTTTTAGGACATCGTTTTACAAACGCCTCCGATGTAACGATTGAGTTAATAGCTCAATCTGCAATGGAGGCTCTTATGAAGTACAATGAAACCATCTCTCTAGAAGGCCATGCGCACAAAAAACGCCTGACCATCACGTATCGCTCCCCGGACAGCCTGATCCCAGACCCCAAGAATCCAAGGCACCATCCCGACGCCCAGATAAAGCTGCTTATGAATAGTGTAAGCAAGTATGGCTTAAATTTGCCCGTGCTGACGGATGCTGCCGGCAATATTATCTCCGGCCATGCTCTTGTAATAGCAGCTTTGCGATTGGGTCTGACTGAGATACCGACGGCAGTAATCGACCATCTTTCTCCAAAAGAGATAAAAGCACTCAAGATCGCACTCAATCGCCTGGCAGAGCTATCGGAATGGAATGAGCCTCTATTGGCTGAGACACTGCAGGAGATAAAGCTGGAGAGTCCTGAGCTTTTGAGCGACACAGGCTTCTCGCTTGACGAGATCGATATCCGCATTGAGGCTCTGAATATCGGGTCGGAAGATGCACCGGATCCGGATGATCAGTTGCCCGCGGCAACAGATGTCCCCACAGTTAGCCAGATCGGAGATCTGTGGCTTTTGGGCGAAAATCGGGTTTTGAATGGAGATGCGACCAATTCCGCTGATATTCAAACATTGATGGATGGCAAACAGGCCGACGTCACATTTACTGACCCGCCCTACGGGGTCAATTACGCGAATTCCGCGAAAGACAAACTTCGCGGCACACAACGTCCCATTCTTAATGACAACCTCGGTGAGGATTTCGGTGCGTTCTTGTTTGCCGTTTGCACCAATATCCTGTCTGTAACTGCAGGCGGCGTTTACATCTGTATGTCTTCCAGTGCCCTGCATCTTTTGCAGGAAGCCTTTGTGAAAGCAGGCGGTCACTGGTCAACCTTCATTATCTGGGCCAAGCAGACCTTTACACTGGGTCGCGCTGATTATCAGCGGCAGTATGAGCCTATTTTATATGGCTGGCGGGATGGGGCAGAACGATACTGGTGTGGCGCCCGAGATCAAGGGGATGTCTGGTTCATAAACAAGCCCGTCAAAAATGACCTTCACCCGACGATGAAGCCAGTCGAATTGGTCATACGGGCGCTACGTAACAGCAGCCGACGTGGCGATATCGTCCTTGACCCCTTCCTGGGCTCGGGCACCAGCCTTATTGCCGCCGAACGTACCGGACGTACTTGCTATGGCCTAGAGCTGGACCCAAAGTATGTCGATATCCTGATTATGCGCTGGCAGCGCCATACCGGTGGTCAGGCGATCCATGCCGCCAGTGGGATGACATTCGATGCTCTTGCCGCGAGATCGGAGGCGACCGATGCCGCAGGACAATGATGATACCAAGGATCATAAGCCTCCCTATGAGGTGGGCTATAAGAAGCCGCCAAAACACTCGCAGTTTCAACCAGGGCACAAGCGCGGGAATCGCAAGGGACGGCGCAAGGGATCGAAAAATTTCGATACAGCCTTCGAGGCTGCAAGCAAGATGACCCGTCACATCACAATAGATGGGCAACGCAAGAAACTCTCGAGCGAGGAACTGATTGCCCTGCAGATCGTCAACAAGGCGGTAGCCGGAGATATGAAGGCCCTGGCCATCTACCTCAATGAGGTGAAGCGACGGGAGGAAAAACGCGCACATGCCGAGCCTGCAGAAGATGAACCGCTTGCCAGCAATGCTCATATGACGCTTGAAGAAGCAGAAGCCACTTACCGCGAGGCCATAAAAAATGCAAAAGACACAGATTAACTGGCCACCGGATTACCGGGCGGAATATCTAAAACGGCTCCGTCTGCTGCAGGCCTGCAATACAGACAAAATGCTTCGGGAAGCCCTCCTGATGCATTACACCCATCATCCGATCGACTGGATCCAGGACTGGGGCATTACCTATGATCCGCGCGTGCCTGCCCCGAACGCCAAGACGATGCCGTTCTTGCTTTTTCCTCGGCAGATTGAGTTTATCAACTTTCTGCAAGGCTGTGTGGTGAACAAAGAATGCGGACTCGTAGAGAAATCACGCGACGTTGGCGCCACATGGCTTTGTTGCTCCTATTCTGTCTGGCTCTGGCTGTTTGTACCTGGAGCTTCTATCGGCTGGGGCTCACGCAAAGCGCTATTAGTCGACCGGATAGGAGACCCCGACAGCATCTTTGAGAAGATGCGCATGATCCTCCGCAATCTCCCGGCCTGGATGCTGCCGAAAGCATTTAATTTGGGCACGCACGTCCCCAAGATGAAAATCATCAATCCGACCACGGGCGCAACCATTACCGGCGAGAGTGGTAATAACATCGGCCGCGGTGGCCGGTCAATGATTTATTTCAAGGACGAATCTGCCCACTACGAAAAACCAGAGATGATCGAGGCCGCCCTTGGTGATAATACAGACGTACAGATTGATATTTCTTCGGTGC
>Ga0209066_10001482_pt1 | contig 30835 bp, 29 predicted proteins | sample All_14_2_FD_187198 | JGI IMG/M metagenome (GOLD analysis project Ga0209066, IMG submission 187198) | Freshwater microbial communities in response to fracking from Pennsylvania, USA - Allegheny Zone_MetaG_DW_15 (SPAdes) (version 2) ... | reverse complement strand
GACAATCTTCGGCGCAAGCGATTCGAGATCGACACCCTGATGCTCGTGGCGGCTGCCGGTGCCATTCCACTCGGCGCACTAGCCGAAGGAGCGCTGCTGCTATTTCTGTTCAGCCTCGGACATGCCCTTGAGCACTACGCAATGGGTCGAGCAAGGCGCGCGATCGAAGCTTTGGCAGAACTCGCCCCAGACACTGCAAACGTTCGGCGCGGTGGCCAGATTACGGAGATTGCGGTCGAGGATCTAGCAGTGGGAGACGTTGTTATCGTTCGACCCAATGAGCGTCTTCCGGCAGACGGATTCCTCGTACAGGGGATGTCCAGTATCAACCAGGCGCCTGTTACCGGCGAAAGCATTCCTGTCGACAAATACCCCGTCCCAGATGTCGCCAACGCTCGCTCAAAGCCTGATCTGGTGGATTCGTCTTCACGCGCATTCGCCGGGACTATCAACGGCGCAAGTGCGATCGAGATCGAGGTCACACGAACCTCGGGTAACTCAGCCTTGGCCAAGATTGTGAAGATGGTGAGCGAGGCCGAATCCCGCAAATCCCCAACGCAGCGTTTCACTGATCGGTTCGAGCGCATATTCGTTCCCGCCGTGCTTGGCTTGGCCCTTGCGCTGCTGTTTGCCTGGATTGTCATTGATGAGCCGTTCAGTGATAGCTTCTACCGGGCGATGGCTGTTCTCGTTGCGGCCAGCCCGTGTGCATTGGCGATTGCTACGCCGAGCGCGGTGTTATCTGGCGTTGCGCGTGCGGCGAGAGGAGGCGTGCTGGTGAAAGGCGGTGCCCCGCTGGAAGAGCTTGGTTCCTTGCGCGCCATGGCCTTCGATAAGACCGGAACACTGACTGAAGGCAAACCCCACATCACCGAGGTCGTTCCGGCTCCGGGTGTTTCGTCGGATGAGTTGCTATCAATAGCCGTGGCGGTGGAGAGCTTGAGTGATCATCCGTTAGCGCTCGCTCTGGCTCGCGACGGACGCCAACGTCTGGAAGGGCAATCAATACCAACGGCGACAGATCTTCGAAGTCTGACTGGCCGCGGCGTCGTTGCAAAGGTGAATGGTAGCCAGGCATGGGTTGGTAAAGAGGGAATGTTCGGTGCCGACGGCATTCCAGATCTTGGGGAATTTACGGCGTCGGCCATAGCACGGCTAAGCGACGCAGGTCATACAACCATGGCTGTACGCTTAGGTAACCGTGATCTCGGGGTCATCGGCATGATGGACACACCCCGTCCTCGTGTCCGGGAGGTTCTGCAGCAACTGCGGGAGCTGGGCGTTAGTCGCATGATCATGATCTCCGGTGATCACCCAGTCGTTGCAACAGCGGTGGCTAAAGAGGTTGGGTTGGATGAGGCATGGGGAGGTCTCATGCCTGATGACAAAGTCAAAGCGATCAAAGAGCTCAAGGAGCGGGCCAAGGTTGCCATGGTCGGTGATGGAGTGAATGATGCTCCAGCTATGGCGAATGCAACTGTTGGAATCGCGATGGGCGCTGCCGGATCTGATGTCGCTCTGGAAACAGCGGACGTTGCATTGATGACTGATGACCTTCGCCGCTTACCATTTGCGGTGGCGCTGAGTTGGCGTACACGAGCCGTTATTCGGCAAAACGTTTTCGTCAGTCTCGGAGTGGTGGCATTCCTTGTTCCGGCGACCATATTTGGTCTCGGCATCGGCCCAGCAGTCGCCATCCACGAAGGTTCAACGCTGCTCGTGGTGTTTAATGCGCTTCGTTTGCTGGGTTACAGAGAACGGTGAGCTTATTCCAGTGATGTGAACCGCCCCGGGTTTTGTGGAGGCTCCAAGTCTTGAGAAGATGGAGCCATCAAGAAGTCATCGAAGTTCTCACCTGAGGTTAGCGAGCGAGCTGTGCGACTGGTGCAGGAGCACCGCGGGGAGTACCCGTCGCTGTGGGCAACGATCGAATCGATCGCACCGAAGATCAGATGCGTGCCGCAGGCACTGCTCGATTGGGTCAAGCAGGCGGAAGTCGACGCGGGGGCACGTCCTGGCGTGAAGACGCCGGATGCGCAGCGCATCAAGGATCTGGAGCGCGAGGTCAAGGAGCTGCGCCGCGCCAACGAGATCCTGAAGCTTGCCAGCGCGTTTTTCGCCCAGGCGGAGCTCGACTGCCGTTTGAAGTGATTTACGGGCTGGTCGATGAGTACTGCGACAGCCACGGGGTCGAGCCGATGTGTCAGCTTTGTCCTGCAGTGCTGCTCTGCCGCCTTTACACCAGCGTTCCAGGCAACCATCCCGGATGTTCTGCCAAACGAAAAGGACTATACCCGCGCACTGTCCCTCTCTCGCATGGCCTATGACATGGAAAGCCTGCTCAGTCCAATGATTGCTGCAGCGCTCCTGACAGTGATCAGCTTCCACTGGTTGTTTGCATTCACGTCGCTGGGATTCCTGATCTCTGCGTTGCTCGTTCTATCCGTCGTGCTGCCCCTGTCGGAGGCCAAGGAGCGCACCGGAACCGTTTATGAGAAAACGTTCCGTGGCATGTCAATCTATCTGCGTACCCCACGGTTGAATCTAGCCGCTGCCGCTGCGAGTTCAATGGTGATCGTCAACACGGTGGTCTACGTGCAGACGAGGCTCGGGCGTGAGAGCGGCGATGTTCCGCTGGCCCTAGCGTGCTTTGGGTTTGGATCGATGGTTGTGGCGTTGCTGGCTCCCGATATCTCTGGACCGCATGTCTGATCGTCGCCCCATGCTTCTGGGGGCGACCATCATGACAGTGGGCCTGGCGGTGGGGGCTGCTGTAGGCCTTTTGGGCAAGCCACAGAGTGGCCGTTCTTTCTCCTGACGCTGTTTGTAATTGGCGTTGGCTATTCAATGACGCAAACGCCAAGTGGCTGCCTGCTACGTCGCTTCGCCACTGCGGATGATCGATCTGCAGTGTTTGCAGCTCAGTTTTCACTCTCGCACCTGTGCTGGTTGCTGACCTATCCATTGGCAGGACAAATCGGGATAGCGGCGGGGCTGCCGGCGGCATTTGGAGTACTGGCGGTCGTCGCACTTCTGGGTACGTTGAGCGCATGGGCGCTATGGTCTGCCAATGACGCGGAGGAATTGGTGCATTCCCATGGTGACGACGATGCCAGTCTTGCTCATCTCGAGACAGGTGAGCCCCACGGTGCAGGCCGACACAAGCACGCCTATGCCATCGATGAATTGCATCTGAGATGGCCGACAAGCGGTAACTGAGTCGCTAAGCCAATGAACCAATTCCTCCTTGCAAAGACCGTTGACTGATATGAAGGGTGATTTGGCACTGCTATCCTTGCTGCACGATTACTTCTTCTGGATTCTCGGAGGCGGTGGTGCACTCATGCTTGTTCTGTATATATTTCTAGATGTTACGCAAATGCGCAGCGAACGCAAGAAACGGAAAATAATCGAGGAGGCCGTGCAGAACAGTCAGTCAAGAGGCAAAAAGGACTGTCAGAAAGAATGAGGTTGAGGTTTTGGATGAAATTTTCTTGTGGGGGTTTTCAAGTTTCCGTTGTGATCGTAGATGGTTTTGATTGGTGGGTCGTAAATGAGGGTCGGATGGCGGATTTGATGGGGGTTGATTGGGCGTTGCTATGGTGGCGAACGATCTGCATATTCAATATTTCACGCACTTGAGGATGATGGTGATCAGTAAAAGCCGGCTTGAAGGGCGCTGTCGTTCGATTTAGAAAGCGCGGAGAACGCAGGGAAATTTCAGGGGGGTATATGGCGTTCATGAATCAAAGATTTGTTGGCGTAATTCCGGGCTGCTATCGGCTAACCTGGCAACGAGTTTCACTCTTTCTCATAGCGACGCTTCTCTTGTCGTTCGCGTGCGCAAGTCAGGTGCACGCCCATGCTGTGGCCGAGGGCGACAAGGGCTACATTCAAGAGATATCTGGCGTAAATATCATCCATTTTATGTATTTGAGGGGCGAAGCACATGGCTACAGGATATGACCATATCCTGTTTTTGCTTGGGGTGATTTTCTTCCTGTACCGGATGAAGCCCATTGCCTTGTGTATGACGCTGTTCGCTGTTGGCCATTCGACAACGATGTTTCTAGGTGTGTACTTCAATGTCGGATAAATGGCTACATAATTGATGCAATCATCGGCCTTTCGGTGGTTTACAAGGCGCTCGACAATGTTGGGGCGCTTCGGCGTTGGCTCGGTTTTCAGCCCAACACGAAAATCGCAACAGTTGTATTTGGACTCTTCCATGGGTTTGGTCTGTCCACAAAGATCATCGAGTACAACATTTCGCCTGACGGCCTGACCCCCAACTTGCTGGCATTCAATCTAGGCGTTGAAATCGGACAGTTGCTTGCGCTTGGCACCATTTTGATTGCGATGAGCTATTGGCGCCGAACAGCTGGTTATTGGCGCCATGCGTACGCCGCAAACGTAGCTATGATAAGTGCCTGTTTCATTCTTGTCGGCTATCAACTCACTGGTTATTTTTTCTGATTCACACACCGAGAAAATCTTATGTACAACGCAACCAAGCCGACGCTCGACGAACCTTCCCACATCTAAACAACTGCTTCGCTCGACGTCGATTGCATTCATCGCTACTATGGCCATTTTGATCGCCATTGTCCTTCCCTCAGAGTATGCGATCGACCCGACCGGGATTGGACGCGCTCTGGGCTTGACGGAAATGGGAGAAATCAAGACGCAGTTGGCCGAAGAAGCCGCTGCTGACGCTGCTTTGGATGCCGAAAAGGTTGCGACGAAAGGGAGCGCCGGTTCCGCAATGCCAGCGCAGGTACAAAGTGGTACACCGGTAGCGAACGATTCGGCTTGGCGCGATGAAATGCGTGTCGTGATAAAGCCCGGCCAAGGCGCCGAGGTGAAGTCGAGTATGAAGGTTGGCGAGCAAGCCGAATTCGACTGGGTTTCCGAAGGCGGCGTGGTGAATTTTGATACCCACGGCGATGGCGATGGCCAGTCTGTTAGCTACAAGAAGGGACGTGCTGCGCCTGCAGGAGATGGCGTGATTCAGGCCGCTTTTAGTGGCAACCACACTGGTTCTGGCGAAACCGTGGTGACGCCGATGTCACGGTGATCGTTCGTACTCGAGGCCAGTACGCGGAGATGAAGCACGTCCTGTAATCAATCAAGCTGACACAGACCAATGTCTTTTCATTTTAGTTCTATTGTTATGTCATTGGTTCGAAATGAAACCGAAGTTTTCCGTTCTGCCGCTTTGGCAGGGCTTTACCCCAGGAGATAGTGATATAAAAGTTCGCCCGTTCTTGATTGCAGCCATCATAAGGGAAACGCTGATCAAAGCCACCCTTCCGGGATTTTTCGTCCGTGAGGCAGCAACTCCGAAATTCGCATCGTCATGACATCGAATTTCGGCTCTTTTTCAGCCCCGAATCATCGACCCGAGGCCCTTTCGGAGCTCATCGCTCCGATTTCTCGCCCTCAGGACGCACCTGTCCTGTAGGGCGCGCACAGACTTCTCTGCGACAGCACCAGATTCGCCATCGCGAACAGCACATGCAACTGCGCCGTGTTCTTCGCCAAACCCTTGTAGCGGCACTTGCGATGCCGGAACAGGTTCTTCACCACATGGAATGCGTGCTCGACCTTCGAGCGGATGCTCGCCTTGGCGTGCTCCGCCTTCTCGATGAGTTGGCGTCTCGGGTCCGTCTTGTCCAGCCTCTTGTAAGTCGAACGCCGGCGTGCGATCACGAATTCGGCCGGGCAGTCCTTCAGTTCGGGACGCTTGCCTGCACCCTGGTAACCAGCGTCGGCATGCACGTGCTTCTCCTCACCATGCAGCAGCTTGTGCGTCTGGCTCACGTCGGACGCGTTCGCCGCCGTGGCGGCAAGCGAATGAACGATGCCGGTGTGCGCATCCGTACCGATATGCGCTTTCATGCCGAAATACCACTGCTTGCCCTTCTTCGTCTGGTGCATGTCGGGGTCGCGCTCGCCCTCCTTGTTCTTCGTCGAGGGGGGCGCAGCGATCAAGGTGGCGTCGACGATCGTGCCTTCGCGCAGGATCAGCCCTTGCTGACCGAGCTGTTCGCGGATCAGCGCGAAGATGCGCACCGGCATCTCGTGACGTTCGAGCAGGCGGCGAAATTTCAGCAGCGTGGTGGCATCGGGTGCCTGACGCTCGATCAGGTCGATGCCCACGAAGCGACGCACCGCGATGCTGTCGACGATGGCATCTTCAATTCCTTCGTCCGACAGGCCCAGGCAGTTCTGGCACAGATACATGCGCAGCATCGTTTCCAGCCCGACCGGCGGACGACCGCGCTCGCCGCGGTAGTAGTGCGGCTCGATCAATGCCACCAGCTGCGACCACGGCACCAGACGATCCAGGTCGGTCAGAAACTTCTCCCGCCGCGTCGGCTTGCGACGCGCCGAGTACTCGAGATCGGCGAAGCTGGTTTGCTGTTTCATCTGGATGGTTGCGCCTATCGGGATGACCGGGGCATTCTACGGGGACGGGGTTAAATCAGTGTTTCCTATGATTACAGTGTAATCAAACGTGCGGCTTGCAATGACCCAAAAGCGCCAACAACAAATCTCTAGCGCCCAACGTGGATTTCGCGCCCGAAAGCGCGAGGCTGGGGATCATCGTCTTCAAACCTGGTTATCCGCGAATGCTGCGGACCAGCTGCAGACTTTATGCGCGGAACTTTCATTGGGCCAAGCGGCAGTCATTGAAATGGCAATTGCCAAATTGCAAGATGAACAGCACACTCACGGAAAAGGCGACCTATGACCACCGTTAGCAAGATTGAATGGACCGAGCGCACCTGGAACCCTACCGTCGGGTGCACCAAAATCTCACCGGGCTGCAAGCACTGCTATGCCGAGGGCATGGCTGGCCGCTTGCAGGCAATGAGAACGCCGGGATACGAAAACGGCTTTGAGCTCACGCTCTTGCCGCAACGTCTGCGTGACCCGCTACTGCGCAAGACGCCGACCACTTATTTCGTGAATTCCATGTCCGACCTCTTCCATGAAGACGTACCTACCGAGTACATCAAACAGGTCTTCGACGTCATCGAGCAGGCGCATTGGCATACCTTCCAGATTCTCACCAAGCGGGCCGATCGTATGGCCGAGATTTTTCGCAAGAAAAAGGCCCCATCTAACGCCTGGCTTGGGGTATCGGTTGAGGACAGAAAATACGGTGTGCCACGAATCGACCACCTGCGTACAGTGAATGCCGCTATCCGGTTTCTGTCCGTCGAGCCCTTGCTGGAGGATGTTGGTTTCCTCAATCTGGACCATATTCATTGGGTTATTGTCGGCGGCGAATCCGGGCCGAAAGCGCGCCCGATGAAGATTGAATGGGTCGACTCAATCCGGGCACAGTGCGAAGATGCCGGAGTGGCCTTCTTCTTCAAGCAGTGGGGGGGCTGGGGTGCTGACGGCGTCAAACGCGCAAAGAAACACAATGGCCGCGAGTTGCATGGCCGCACCTGGGATGAAATGCCGGCTCAAGCCATGGGAACCTAATCGGCATGGCTAAGAAGGAGAACAAATACGCTTGGCGTATCGGCTCCCCGCCTCCCGTTCTGGAGCAACACAGTGCAGTCAAGCACCGCATTATTGAAAACTATGTGCGTAACTATATCCAGACACTCATGTCGCAGGCGCATATTCCGAAGCTGCAGCTCACTCTGATTGATGGCTTCAGCGGCGGTGGTTGCTATCAGGTTGAGGATGCCAACGCTTTGGTAGACGGTTCTCCGCTGTTGATGATGCGTGCGGTACGTGAGGCCCGAGCCGCCTTAAATCGTGGCCGTAACAAGCCGCGTGAACTCTGCGTGAACTACGATTTCATCGACATCGAACCAGAGACGATCGACTATCTAAACTACTGGCTCAACGGGCGCGCTGACGATAAAGCGATTGACATGGAGGATAAGCAGCGTACCTCTGTCCGTTGTGCAGACTTTCTCGCCGAATTGCCACGCATCCGGAACGAGATCAAGCAACGAAGGTTCGGTGAGCGGGCTATTTTTGTTCTGGACCAATACAACTATAACGACCTTCCAATGGCCGAGATGGCAGGTCTCATGCGAGACCTCAAAGGTAGCGAAATTATCCTGACCTTCAATGTAGGCTCGCTCCTTACTTATATCTCCGACCACGCCGCCAACCGGAAACCCATGGCCCGGATCGGCCTAGAGAAATACATCCCCTGGGAACAGATCCAAACACTCAAAGCAACCGACTCGCAGCGCTGGCGCCAAATTCTGCAGCGCCATGTGGCGCACGGGATCAAGACTGAAACCGGAGCGCAATTCGCCACGCTTTTCTTTGTACGCCCACTAGGTAGCAACACATGGGATTACTGGCTAATCCACCTATCCAATCACTACAAGGCACATGAGGTCATGAAAGACCTTCATTGGGATCATGCTACCGAATTTGGGCATGAGCTCGAACCCGGAGTCTTTATGCAAGGCTATGATGCGAACAAGGATGATCGTTATACCCAGCAGTCTCCATTCGATTTTGGCCCGGACTCACGCCAACGCTGTATTGAAGGTATTCACGAGCATCTAGGGCAGATCGTGACGGCACTAAACCAACCCATCACTATCAGGGATCTTGTTTACCAGTCGGCTAGCCGCTCCCCAGGTTCAACACAGCACTATCTGGAAGCGTTAAAGGTACTTCATCACTCCCAAGATATTGTGGTTTGTGGAGCTGATGGGCGCGTACGCCGACCAGCAAAGAACTACAGCCTCAGTGACGTAATTGAGCACTCGAGACGTATTCGGCTCATTTAACGCCGGCCTCTTGTGGGTGTTACTCAACCTGTTTCTTTAGCCGCCACTCCTTAACCAGTGCATAAATCGCCGGAATCACGGCTAGCGTCAGGATGGTTGAGGAAATCATGCCGCCTACCATAGGGGCAGCAATCCGGCTCATGACTTCGGAGCCGGTGCCCGTGCCCCACATGATCGGCAGCAGGCCGGCCATGATGGCGACGACGGTCATCATCTTAGGGCGAACCCGTTCTACAGCGCCTTCCATGATGGCCTCATAAAGATCGTGAACTGAGGGTGTCTGCCCCTGCTGCCGCCGTTTCTCTTTGATCTCTTCCCAAGCATGGTCAAGGTAGATCAGCATGATGACCCCGGTTTCGGCCGCAACCCCTGCCAGCGCAATAAAGCCGACTGCGACGGCAACCGACAGGTTGTAGTTGAGCAGCCACATCAGCCACACACCGCCAACCAGCGCAAAAGGCACCGACAGCATGACGATGATGGTCTCCGTCAGGCGCTTGAAGTTCAAATAGAGCAGCAGGAAGATGATCAGCAACGTGACCGGGATGACGACCTTCATCTTCTCGATGGCGCGTTCCATGGACTCGAATTGGCCGCTCCAGGTGGCGTAATAGCCCGGCGGGAAATTGACCTGTTCCGCCACCGCTTTGCGCGCATCGGCGACATAACTGCCAATGTCGCGATCACGGATGTCGACAAAGATATAGGCCGACAGCAAGGCATTTTCGGTGCGAATTCCCGGCGTGCCCTTGGCGACTTCGACCCTGGCCAGTTGCCCCAGCGGAATCATGCCACCATCCATGGTCGGCACCAGTACTTCGCGGGCGATGAGCTGCGGGTCTGAACGCAATTCGCGCGGATAGCGCACCGTAACGCCAAAGCGCTCGCGTCCTTCGACCGTGGTGGTTACCATCTCGCCACCCAGCGCCTGACCGATTACATCCTGCAACTCCCCAATCGTCAGGCCGTAACGCGCCAGTTGGGTACGATCGGGTTCGATGTTCAGGTAGAAGCCGCCGGTAATACGTTCAGCGAATGCTGAGGTCGTGCCGGGAACTGCCTTGACCACGGTTTCGATCTCGCGTGCCAGGCGCTCCATTTCGTTGAGATCCTTGCCGAAGACCTTGATGCCGATAGGCGTTCGTATTCCGGTCGACAGCATGTCAATCCGTGCCTTGATCGGCATGGTCCAGGCATTGGAGACGCCGGGGAATTGCAAGGCCTTGTCCATTTCGGCGATGAGCTTGTCGGTGGTCATGCCGGCTCGCCATTCAGATTCCGGCTTGAGGTTGATCACCGTCTCGAACATTTCGGTCGGTGCCGGATCGGTAGCGGTATTGGCGCGTCCCGCTTTACCGTAGACTGAGGCGACTTCCGGAAAGCTTTTGATGATCTTGTTTTGCGTCTGTAGAAGCTCGCCTGCCTTGGTGATCGACATGCCAGGCAGCGAAGACGGCATGTAGAGCAGTGTTCCTTCGTTCAGCGTCGGCATGAATTCGGAGCCAAGTCGACTGGCCGGAAAAATGGAAACCAGCAGCGCAAGAATGGCCACCAGCACAGTGGCCTTCTTCCAGCGCATGACCGCTGCAATGATCGGACGATAGCCCCAGATGAGGAAGCGATTCACCGGATTCCGGGCTTCCGGCATGATCTTGCCTCGTATGAAAAGCATCATCAGCACAGGAACCAGCGTCACCGATAGCAAAGCCGCGCCGGCCATGGCAAAGGTCTTGGTGTAGGCCAGAGGCGCAAACAGGCGCCCCTCCTGTGACTCCAGTGTAAACACGGGCAGGAAAGATACGGTGATGATGAGCAAAGAGAAGAACAGCGCCGGGCCGACTTCCTTGCAAGCTTTAATCATTGCCTCGATTCGTTCGGCATGACAGTGCTCCGCCGGCAGCCGCTCGATGTGCTTGTGGGCATTCTCGATCATGACGATGGCGGCATCGATCATCGCGCCGATGGCAATGGCAATTCCGCCCAAACTCATCAAGTTAGAGTTCATGCCGAGCAGCCGCATGGCGATGAAGGCAATCAAGACGCCCACCGGCAGCATCAGGATGGCCACCAGGGCGCTGCGGAAGTGCATCAGGAACACCATGCATACCAGCGCCACGATCAGGCTTTCCTCGATCAAGGTGCGCTTCAGGGTGTCAATGGCGCGGTGAATCAGTTCCGAGCGATCATAGACGGCCTCAATCGTGACACCCTCCGGTAGGCCAGAGGAAATTTCACCGATTTTCTGTTTGATGTTGTGGATGACTTCCAGCGCGTTCTGCCCATAGCGCGCCATGGCGATGCCCGAAACAACCTCGCCTTCTCCGTTCAGCTCGGTGAGACCACGCCGTTCATCCGGCGCCAGCTCGACGCGTGCGATGTCCTTGACCAGTACCGGCGTACCATTGCTGGTCTTGACCACCAAGTTCTCAATGTCGGAAATCCCCCGCAAATACCCCTTGCCGCGAATCATGTACTCGGTCTCCGCCATCTCGACGACCCGCCCGCCGACATCGCGGTTGGATTCGCGAATGCTTTGGCTTACCTTGCTCAGGGGGATGCCGAAGGCGCGCAGTTTGACTGGATCGACAGTGACCTGATAGGTCTGCACAAAGCCACCGATGGAGGCAACCTCAGCAACGCCATGCGCCTTGGTCAGTTGATAGCGTAGATACCAGTCCTGCAAGGTGCGCAGTTCCGCCAGGCTCTTGTCCTTGGCCAGAACGGCGTATTGATAGACCCAGCCGACCCCAGTGGCATCCGGGCCGATCTGTGGGGTCACCCCCTTGGGCATGCGTCCGGCGGCGGAGTTGAGGTATTCCAGTACCCGGGAGCGCGCCCAGTAGATATCCGTGCCGTCCTCGAAAATGATGTAGACGAAAGAGGCGCCGAAGAAAGAAAAGCCGCGAACCACTTTCGACTTCGGCACCGACAGCATGGCCGATGTCAGCGGATAAGTAACCTGATCTTCGACGACCTGGGGCGCCTGCCCCGGATACTCCGTATAGACGATGACCTGCACGTCAGAAAGGTCGGGCAGCGCATCCAACGGCGTGCGCATGACGGCAACGATGCCACCGACGATGACAAACAGGGTAGCCAGCAGAACTAGGAAACGGTTGCGTCCCGACCATTCGATGATTTTGGCGAGCATACTGTTCCCCGTCAGTGGCCAGCGTGAGGATTGGTGGCCGAACCGGAATTGGCCGGCTGTTGCGGCGTAATGCGGGTAATGACCCATTCACCAGCCTTGCGCTCGACGAATTCGAATTTCACCGCCATGCCGACCTTGATACTGCTCAGAAGCGCCGGGTTTGCCGTCTGGAACTCCATGCTCATGGCGGGCCATTTGAGGCTGGCAATTGCACCATGATTAAGTGTGACGGCACCCATCTTGAGATCGATCTCCTCGACCGCTCCTTCTGCCTGATGTCCAACTGTGGTGGGCTTTGCACCGGAAGATGTGGCTTCTCCCTGGGAAGCTGGGGGCGCAGCACCATGACTGGCATGGCCAAAGCTGCCGACAGCCGCCTTGAGATTGCTTTCTGCATCGATCAGGAAGTTGGCGGTAACGACAACGGCTTCGCCTTCCTTGATGCCGTCCAGCACTTCCACCTGATTATCGCTGCGTTGCCCCAACCGAACCTCGCGTGGCTCGAAGCGACCTTCGCCGGCCTGCACCAACACAATGCGCCGAGTGCCGCTGTCGATGACGGCAGAATTCGGAATGACGACCACCTTGCTGCGACCACCGACGGGCAGCTCTACCTGAGCATACATGCCCGGCTTGAGCAATTGCCCCGGATTGGCAAGCTCGATCCGTACCTGAACCGTCCGCGTGTCAGCCTGTAACGTAGGATAGACGTAGCTGATCGTGCCTTCGAAGCGTTTGTCGGGGTAGGCATTGATGTGCACCAGGGCTTTCGCACCGGTTTTGACGAGACCAATATCCTGCTCGAAGACATCCGCAATCACCCATACCGAGGAAAGATCGGCAATTTGGTACAGCGCCTCTCCAGGCATGAAGCGCATGCCTTGCACCGCTTTTTTCTCGATCACGATGCCGCTAACCGGTGAGCGAAAGGTCAATGTCCGACGGGCTTCCTCCGACTTGGCCAGCGCCTTGATCTGCTCATCCGAAATATCCCAGTTGCGCAAACGCAGCAGGCTGGAATCAGCCAGTTGACGCATGCTTGCCTGGGCTTGGTCACCAGCGCCCTTGAGCGACTCGACGCCTTGTGCCGCAACGGCGTATTCGCGCTGAGCAGACACCAGCTCCGGGCTGTACACCTCGAACAGCGGCTGTCCCTTGCCAACCGGCTGCCCGGTTATGCTGACATGCAGGCGTTCGACATAGCCCTCGAACTTAGGTGAAATCGTATAAAGGCGACGCTCATCCGGTTCGACTCGGCCGGCCGCGCGGACAAGCTTGTCGAGCGTTTGCAATTGCGCGAGTTCGGTACGCACGCCAAGTTTCTGGACCTTCTCGCTACTAATCCTGATCTGGTTGGCGCTGCTGGGTTCCGCTTCCTGTTCCCCTTCATAGACAGGAATGTAGTCCATGCCCATCGGGTCTTTCTTTGGCACTGTTGAGGTGTCGGGCAGCCCCATTGGATTGCGGTAGAACAGAATCTTGCGTTCAGCCCCTCCTACGGTCGCTCCTGCTGAGTCATGAGAAGCCCCACGCTGACCGATCCAATATCCACCACCTGCCGCCAACACAGCAACCAGGGCCCCAACGGCCAATCCTGAACCCCGATTCATAGTTCTTCCCCTAACAGTCGTTCAATTTCGGCTAGGCGCACTTGCGCGTCCACCTCAGCCTTGATTTGGTTTTGTCGTGCCTGACGTATCTGCCGCTGTGCATCGAGCAGCGTTGCGAAATCAACCTTGCCGTTCTCATAGCCGGCCAGCGCGGCCTTGAAGGTCAGCTCGGCCTGCGGCAAGAGGCTGTTCGTCAGTAGCGTCTCGGTCCGGCGAGCGGCATCCAAGCCGGCCAGGCTTTCGCCCAGCAGAGACAGAATCTGGTTGGCGGTTGCCTCCTTGCGCGCTCTGGCAGCGGTTAGCATGGATTCCGATTCCCGCTCCTGAGCGCGGCGCGTGCCTTGTTGCAGGGGAATGCTGAACTCGAACATCAGCTCCCATTCCTTGACCGAGTTCTGATACTGCATGGGTGAAACCCCTAGCGTGACATCCGGGTAACGGTTCTTGTAGGTCAGATCACGGTTCTTCTCGGCCGCCCTGATTTTGGCTTCCGCGGCGAACAATTGGGGATTCCGGGCGCGCACCCGGTCTTCAAGCGCAGCGAGCTCAAGCGCAACGGGCTGGGGGAGCTTGCGTAGCTGAGCCGGTTCCTGCATCGGTGAGTTGATTGGCCGGGCCAAGAGCGCATTCAGGCGTGCCCGCAGATAGTTTTTTTCAGCCTCAACGGCAATCAGTTCGTTGCGCATGTTGGTCTGCTCGACCTGAGCTCGGATCACATCCTGCTGTGCCGCAAGGCCCCCAGCGTAGCGGGCTTGCGCGACCTTCTCCAGACGGCTCATCAGATCGAGGATTTCGCGGGTCAGCTGTTCATTACGATAGGCGTAATACATCTGCGCAAAATTGAGTTTGATCTGCCCGGCAATATCAGCCCAAGCTCCCATGAGCTGCCCCTTGGCACCATCTGCCTCCAGCTCGGCGATTTCCCGTTTAAGGTCGCGCTTGCCAAACCAAGGTAGTTCCTGCATCAGCAAATAGCGGGTGCTGCCGACCTTACTGGGCGCCAGCGTGGCGTTCTGTTCGCCCATTTTGGTAATGTCGCGCAACTCGGTTCTGAAACGAGGGTCGGGCAACGCGCCCGCCGGGTTGATGCGCTCGAATGATGCATCGGCTTCCGCCTGCATTGCCGCATATTCCGGATTCCGGGGCTTGGCATATTCCAGCAGGCTTTCGACATTCCGCCCCAGCGGCGGCTCCTGAGCCAAGGCGGTACTGCTGATGGCCAGCCCCAAAAGCAGGCTCTGCAAGCTTTTTAACGACGACATCTCAGACTCTCTCCACAACATCTGTTTGCTTCATCAGAATTTCCTCCACTTCAGGCGCAAGGCATTGCCGACCACGGAAACAGAGCTAAGGCTCATCGCCAGCGCTGCAATCAAGGGCGACAACAGCCACCCGGTCACGGGATACAGGAGGCCGGCGGCAATCGGAATGCCGAGAGCGTTATAGAGAAATGCAAAAATCAGGTTCTGGCGCATGTTGCCTACCGTTGCCTGCGACAAAGCCCGGGCAAAAGCAATGCCACGCAAATCGCCTTTGACGAGCGTGAGTTGTGCGCTGTTCATGGCGACATCCGTACCTGTGCCCATGGCAATACCGACATCGGCTCTAGCCAGTGCAGGCGCATCGTTAATGCCATCGCCAGCCATCGCAACCACGGCCCCGGCTTTTTGGAGTTGTTCGACCAAAACCAGCTTGTCGGCGGGTTTTACCTCGCCATGCACTTCATCAATGCCCAATCGCGCACCCACGGCCTTGGCGGTGGTCAAGCCATCGCCGGTGGCCATGACCAGACGAATGCCGACTTGTCGCAACATGGCAAGCGCTTCTGCAGTGCTCGACTTGATTGGATCAGACACAGCCAGCAGACCCGCCAGCTTTCCGTCGACACCGAGATACATCACGCTGGCGCCTTCGCTACGCAGGCGTTCGGCATCCGTTACTAGGGGGGCCACTTGAACCCCGGCCTGTTCCATCAGCGCAGTATTACCAAGTGCCAGCAACTTTCCGACCACGCGACCATGCACACCAATGCCGGTGGAAGACTCAAAGTCCTCGACCTTATCGAGACTGAGCGCCTGTTCTCGGGCCGCCTGAACGATGGCATCGGCGAGCGGATGTTCGCTGCCTTGGTCCAGGCTGGCGGCGAGCCGTAAAACTTCGTTGGCATCAAAGCCCGCGGCCGGAACGACACGATCAAAACGCGGCCTGCCTTCCGTCAGCGTGCCCGTCTTGTCCACAATCAAGGTGTCGACCTTGCGCAGATTTTCGATGGCGGCTGCATCACGGAACAGTACGCCGCGGGTGGCGCCTTGGCCAGTAGCCACCATGATGGACATTGGTGTAGCCAGACCCAGCGCGCAGGGGCAGGCAATGATCAACACGGCCACTGCGTTGATGAGCCCGAACACCCAGCTCGGTTCAGGTCCCCATACACCCCAGCCGACAAAGGTCAGTAATGCAATAACGACGACCACCATGACGAAATAGCCGGCCACCACGTCGGCAAGGCGCTGCATCGGCGCTTTCGAGCGCTGTGCCTGTACCACCATCTGCACAATCTGCGACAGCATGGTTTCCGAGCCGACACGCTCCGAGCGCATGACCAGCGCGCCGTTAGTGTTCATGGTAGCGCCGATGACCTTGTCACCGACACGCTTACTGACCGGTAGCGGCTCGCCCGTCAGCATGGACTCATCAACTGCGCTGCTGCCTTCGACCACCAAACCATCCACCGGGACTTTTTCGCCTGGGCGAACTCGCAGAAGATCACCCACATGCACATGGGTGAGCGGCACGTCTTCCTCGCTGCCATCTGCACCAATGCGCCGCGCAGTTTTTGGCGAGAGGCCGAGCAAGGACTTGATGGCGGCTGAAGTCTGTGAGCGGGCCTTGAGTTCAAGCATTTGTCCCAACAAGGTCAGGGAAATGATCACGTCCGCCGCTTCGTAATAAACCGCAATCCGCCCCATGGAAAAGAACGACTCGGGAAATGCACCCGGGATCAAGGTTGCCGCCAGGCTGTAGACAAAGGCAGCCCCGGTGCCGAGACCGATCAATGTCCACATGTTTGGGCTGCGCAGCATCACCGACAGCCAGCCGCGATGGAAGAAAGGCCAGCCGGCCCAGAGGATGACCGGCAGGGAGAGAACGAGCTCGACCCAAGATTGGGTCTGTGGCTCCAGCCAGCCATAGCGGTGGCCGAACATGGCCAGAATGACGACGACGATGGAGAGCGGCAGCGTCCACCAGAAGCGGCGGGTGAAATCTTTCAGTTCAGGATCCTCTTCATCCTCTACCGAAGGTAATTCCGGCTCCAGCGTCATCCCGCATTTCGGGCAAGAGCCCGGATGGTCCTGGCGAATCTCCGGATGCATGGGGCAGGTGTAGATCGTCCCGGTCGGTACCGGGTGAGCCTGCGGTGCAGCGGGGATTGCGTCCGTCACATACTTCGCCGGGTCGGCAACGAACTTGTCGCGGCATTTGGTGCTGCAGAAACGGTAATCATGATCGACGTATCGATAAACATGGGAAGAGTCTGCCTTGACCACCATGCCGCAGACGGGGTCTTTCAGCTCCCCGGCATTAGGTTCTGGCGGCGGATTGGTGTGATGCGCATGTTTATGAGCATGGTGGTCCATGTTTATTTTCCCGAGTATTTAGATTTGATTCCGGTGTAGGTCTTCACGGTTTGTTGATGAAAGAAAGAACCCAATCCGCCATGACCTTTGGCATCAAGTCAATGCCCGCAACAGCCACCGCCAGTACGCGTGCTGCCAGTAGCGGAACCAAGCGGCGTCGCTGGATAGCCAGCTTTCGTTAGGGCGTGAATGAGCGCAGCCTGCAAGGCACTGGCATTGTCTCCGCTGGCCCGGGCCACGCCTTTCGCCAAATCCACTTCTGCAATGTAAACCCCGGGTACGTCGAGCATGGCTTGTTTGACTCTCGAGACACACCCCCCACATGTCATGCCCGTTACATCAAGTTCGATCTGTTCCATATAGCACTCCTTTGCACACTGTTTAAGACGATAGACAGAGAGGAACAAGCACATAGACTCGGCCTGCTCTGCGACAGAGACAGCAATTAATGACAAGCTCAGTTTTCATGGCGGCCGAGCTCGCTTTGCCCCCAGCGCGGAAAGAACCGAGGGGTCTTCCGGGCATAACGATCAAACTCATCACCGAACTGCGCACGCATTTCCTCTTCTTCCTTGACCGCCAGCCGACCGTACATCAGCAGCAGGATGGGGAACATAAGTAAGGTCAGCAGCGTCGGCCATTGCAATAGAAAGCCGAGCAGGATCAGCACAAATGCAACATATTGCGGATGCCGTATACGGGCATAAGGCCCCGCTGTGGCAAGGCTGTGACGGCGCTGCGCGTGGTACAGCACATGCCAGGCTTTCGATAGCAAATAGAAACCGTAGCCAAGAAAGACATAGCTGGCGATATGTAGGACGCCGAAGTGCGGATCGCCTTTCTCACCGAGCAGGGTTGCCCATAGATGGCCTGCCTCATGGGAAAGGATGTCCAGCCCCGGATACTTGGTCTGCAACCATCCCGACAATAGATAGATGGTCAGCGGGAAACCGTACATTTCGACGAACAAGGCCACGATGAAGGCCGAGAAAGCGCCGAAGGTGCGCCAGTCGCGCGAAGTCTGTGGCTTGAAGAAGCTGAAGGCGAAAAAGATGAAAATCGCCGAATTGATCAAGACCAGAGACCAGAGTCCGTAAGCATTGGTCGCGTGGTTCATGATGGGCTCCCATTCTTGTCGTTCTTGTTCTGGCTATGCTGATGCCCATGGCTTCCGTGCCCATGTCCACCATGCATGAAGATATGCATCAAGGGGCAGGCCAGCAGAATCAGATAGGGCAAGACACCGACGACGTGTGCCAGATGTTCGGTTAGCAGGTAATAGGCCGCGACTGCGCCGATGACAAGATAGCCAATCGCGAAACGGGAGCGCCAGAAACTAGGTGGCGTTTCATGGTTTTCATGTGGTTGTTCCATATACGGCCCTCCAGAAAAGGGTGGCGAGCGGAACGGATGGACTCATTGCAGAGTCATTCTGCTCTGCTCAGTATGCTTATTTGCCGTCACGAGGGTGGTTGTGCTTGTCGTGGGCCGACGCAGCATCTTCCCGCGGCGATTTTTCCGAAGCCTTGCCGGCCGCCGGCTTCATTGGCATACCCTCCTTCATATGTGGACATTCGTTCATCGGCATTCCTTCTTTCATCGACATGCACTCCTTCATCGGCATATCCTTTTTCATTGGCATGTCTTTCTTCATTGGCATTTCCTTGTCCATGGACTTTTCGTGATCCATCGCCATGGCCGGAAACGCAACGACGAGGGCGGCGGATAGCAGAACCGACAGAACCGATTTCTTCATGACAGACTCCTTGAGTGATGGCTTTGGCCCTTCTTGGCTTCAGCCTTTGAGGTGACTGGAGCGCCCGCCCCAGCCACAACCTACGGTACTACTCAGTTCGCAAGCTCAACTTGGGTTACGGTCAGCGCACCGTTGATCTTGTCGGCAGAAAAATTCACCTTGTCACCGACCTTGACCTTGTCCAGCATGGCGGCTTCCTTGACACGGAACACCATGGTCATGGGCGCCATGTCCAGATTGACCAGGGGGCCATGCTTGATGGTGACCTTGCCAGCTTCCTTGTCGATCTTCTTGATTTCGCCGCTTGATAGCGCTGCCGGCGCAGCAGCCGCTGCTTTCTCGGGGTGGTGGGCATCATCCGCATAGGCCACCGAAGACAAGGCCATGCTCAGTGCAACCAAAGTGGTAGTAATCAGTTTCATGTTGAGACTCCTTTAGTGGGGGGGGTTACTTGACGGCAACCTTGCCAGCCATACCGGCTTCAAAGTGACCGGGTTGCAGACAGGCAAAGTCAAACGTTCCTGCATTGGCGAATTTCCAGATGAACTGCCCGGTTTTGCCGGGGTCGACCTGCACCTGGTTCGGGTCATCGTGCTCCATCTCCGGATGCTTGCGCATCTGTTCAGCATGCGCCTTCAACTCCGCGACAGAGCCCAGGACCATTTCATGGCGCACCTGGCCGCTGTTCTTGACAAGGAACTTTATGGTTTCACCCTTCTTGACTTCGATTTTTGCGGGAGTGAAACGCATGTTGTCCGTCATGTCGACATTGACCGTACGAGTCACTTGACTTGCCTTACCAGGTTTGCCGATGGAAGCCGCATGGCCGCTATGACTGTGGCCTGCGTCGGCGTGTGCGATGGTGCTGCCTGCTGTCAATGCCGCCATCGAGACAAGAGTGCTGATAACAAAGTGCTTGGGGGATTTCATGGTGTTTCCTTTCTAGTTAATGGTTGTGGCTGCTGCTACCCTTGCGGGCCTTCATGACGGTGTCGCCCGGGTTGATGGAAGTCCTTGCATCGGGCGCGTTTTTTGCGGCGGGCATATCCTGCTTACTGCCGCCCTTCCATTCGGAAGCGACAGTGCCCTTGGGATGACGGTACCAGCCCGGATCCTTATAGTTGCCGTGCGGTTGATCCTTACGCACCTTGACGATGGTGAACATGCCGCCCATTTCGACGCCGCCGAACGGCCCCTCTCCAGTCATCATCGGCAGGGTGTTGTCGGGCAGAGGCATTTCCATGCCCTCCATGGAGCCTCCCTTGTCGCCCATGACCATGTAGTCGGGGATAAGCTTGTTGATCTTCTCGGCCACGCCCTTGTGGTCCACGCCAACCAGGGTGGGAACGTCGTGGCCCATGGCGTTCATGGTGTGGTGCGACTTGTGGCAATGGAAAGCCCAATCGCCGAGGTCCGTAGCGTCGAATTCGATGGCGCGCATCTGGCCAACCGCGATGTCCGCTGTCACTTCGGGCCAACGCGCAGCGGGCGGAACCCAGCCCCCATCCGTACCGGTCACCTCGAACTCGTGACCATGTAAATGGATCGGGTGATTGGTCATGGTCAGATTGCCGACGCGGATACGCACCCGGTCACCCTGGCGGCAAACCAACGGATCAATCCCCGGCCAGACACGGCTGTTGAAGGTCCACAGGTTGAAGTCGAGCATCGTATTAACCTTGGGGGTAAAGCTGCCCGGATCAATGTCGTAAGCGGAAAGCAGGAAGACAAAGTCGCGGTCGACCTTATATTGCGACGGGTCTTTCGGGTGTGTTACCCAAAAGCCCATCAGGCCCATGGCCATCTGCACCATTTCATCTGCGTGCGAGTGGTACATGAACGTGCCCGGTCGTTTGGCCTCGAACTCGTACATGAAGGTCTTGCCAGGCGGTATGCCGCGCTGGTTTAGACCGGTGACGCCGTCCATCCCATTTGGCAGACGCTGGCCGTGCCAGTGGATGCTGGTATGTTCTGGCAGCTTGTTGGTCACGAAAATCCGTACACGGTCGCCTTCCACTACTTCAATGGTCGGGCCGGGCGATTGGCCGTTGTAGCCCCAGAGATGTGCCTTCATGCTGGGGGCAATTTCACGCACGACCGGCTCGGCGACCAAGTGAAACTCCTTGACACCGTTCTTCATGCGCCAGGGAAGCGTCCAGCCATTCAGCGTGACGACGGGGTTGTAGGGGCGGCCATTGGGTGGCATCAGCGGGCCTTGGGTACTGGCCTTGCTCATGGTGGGGGCTTCAGGCAACGATGCTGCGCCTGCCTTGCTGACAAGCCCAGCGCCCAATGCGACAGCACCGGCACCCAGAAAAAAGTCTCTACGTGAGGTCATGTGATTTTCCTTGTTATGGACGACTCAGTGGCCGCCACCTTCGTTGGCTGCAACGGCACCCATGGATGCCGGAACGTTGCTGGGACTGGGCTTACCGATCAGCGCCATATCGAGATCGGCCTGTGCCAGCCAGAAATCACGTAGGGCTTCGATGTAGCCATTCACCGTGGTAATTTGCGAGCGTGCATCGGCGAGCAAGTCGAACACACTGAGCAGCATGCCGTTGTAGCGCAGCTGGTTCTCTTCGGAGATGCGCTTCTTGAGCGGCACGATCTCGTCGCGGTAGTGCTTGGCGATGTCATAGCTGGTGCGATAGGACTGGTAGCTCTCGCGTACCTCTGAGCGTGCATTGACGGCCATCTCGCCAGCGCGATTGAGGGCTTGCATGTAGATCGACTCAGCCTTGGTGACCTTGGCTGTACCCCAGTCGAAGATAGGCAGTTCGAAGCCGATCTCATAGCCCTTCTTGTAGGGGTCGGACCTGTGGCCTTCCAGCACGCGAGCAGGGCCGAACTCCAGCACATTGATGAAACGCGTCGCCTTAGTCAGACCCAGATTGCTAGCCAGACCTTCGGTTTCCAGGCGGATGGCCTGCAAATCAAGCCGCTGCTGCATGGCCAACGATTCGATGTCAGGCAGGTCGGTGGCCATTTTGGGCAGATCGGGTAAGCGCTCCGGCAGTTTGTAGTCGAGCTGTTTTCCCCAAAGCCCCATCAAGCGCGTGAGTTGCTCTCTAGATGAGGTCGCTGCTTGTCGCGCACGTGCCGCTTGCGCAACAGCATCGGCATAAAAGCCTTGTTCACGCGCCTGCGTGAGCTTGCTCCAATTGCCAACCTGAGCCATGCGCTTGCCAAGTTCCGCACCCGCTTCGGCGACATCCTTGACTTGCCCCATGTAGTCGGCTGTCTGCTGGCCAGAGATAGCGGTGTAATACGCCTTGCGCGTATCGGCGGCTAACCGCAGGACTTCGGACGTCACTTGCCGCTGAGTCTGAGCGAAGCGGCGCTCCTCAACCTTCTGGGCCAAGGGCATGGTGATCAGCGAAAAGATATTGAAAGTGAAGGCCTGTTCGATCTTGTACTCATCTTCAAGCCGGGCACGCAGCATGGAGAAGCGCGGATTGGGCAGACGGCCGGCTTGCACCAGATCAGCCTCCGAAATCCCCAGCTCGTAGAAGGCAGCCTGTAGTCCTTTGTTGTTGAGCAGTGCAATCTGCACGGCATCATCCACGCTCAGCGGCTTGTTCAGGAGTTCGGCCACGCGACTGTCGATGGTGTTCTGATCCTCGCCGGAGCGTGCCCATTTCACGTCCTTGCCAAGACGTTCCTTTGTCGTCTTCTCAACGGGGTTGAAGCCGCCATCGGCTGAAAAGCTTGCGCAGCCGGCCAGTACGGAACTAGCCAGCAATGCCGCAATCAGCCGGACCTTTGAAGAATGGAATAGCGTGTTCATTAGTGCTGCCCTCCATGCTTCATCGAATGTCCCCCATGCGGGTCGGGCTTGCCGGTAGCTGCACTGGGAGCACCTTTGGCAGCAGGCTGGGCATGCCCGGCATGGCCACTGCCCATCACATCGTCATGGGCTTCGCGCCAGCCCTTCATGGGAGCATCATCCCAGGCCTGATAACCGTCGAAGGCCGACTGATAGAGCGCCTTCGGGGCGGCCGCCTGCGGATCCATGGCGGGAATGGATTTTTCTTCTGCAAATGTTGGGGAATGCATCAGGGCGCCGACCAGCAAGGTCAGCCCCATGGCCGGCTTATGAACCGACTTCATCGTCTTGAACATGATTTCCTCACGTCGCTTGTCGTTTGAGTGAGCGGCAATGCCGCCACGGGAACATCGCGAATGCAGGCGTTACTGGGTAACGCGCCAGGCTTTCGACACGCGGTTCAGGCGTGCATAGACCTCTGCAAGCGCAGACTCGTCAGCGTGAGGAGCTTCGAGGAGGGTGTTGCAGTGCTTCGAGAGAAACACTGGTCAGGGTATCGACTGGATGGGGTGCCATGATGGCGGCACCGGAGGAGGTCAGCCAGTCGGCTGGGGAGCAGAACACAGCCATCGTGCACATGCAGCAAGCACTGCACGCACTACATTTGCCGGCCACTTTGTGTGGCTGGGACGATTGATCGGAGGTGTCGTCATCGTCGCCAGCCATCGCCATGTCACAATGCTCGGCATGGGCCAGGACGGTATCTGCATTGTCACCCAGGATCGCCTGCGTATCCCCAGGCACCATGGTCTGCATGACCATGCCATGATGCAGGGGCGCGCAATAGAGCATGCTGGCCGCTGCATAGCTTTGCAACGGAAGTGCAATCAGCATGATCCAGATGATGAGGCGCCTGAACATAGGATGAGGGCTGGGCAAGTGGAAGTCAGCCTAGGAAGCGGCTAACGCGTTGTCAAGCTGCGGAAATATCAGGGTAAATTTAGTCATGTCGCCCTCCGAACATAGCTTGATCTCCCCTCCATGGGCACGGACGATGGAATCGGTTATCGCCAATCCAAGTCCTGCACCTTGCCCCATGCGTTCGCGCGAGGCATCCACTCGGTAAAACCGGTCAAACAAACGGGTATGCAATTCGGCGGGAATGGGGTCACCCGTATTGCTTACACTAATCTGCACGGCCTGTTCGGCAGAGGACAGCACGACCTTGATTGCTCCGCCTTCCGGTGTGTGGCGAATGGCATTTGACAAGAGGTTGCTGAGTGCGCGGCGCAGCATGAGCCGATCGCCACTCATGCTGCTCGTGCCGGCGAGTGACAAAGCAATGTGTTTTTCGCTGGCAAGCGCCTCATAGAAGTCCAACACAGCCTGGGTTTCGCTAGCCAGATCAACCGGCTCCCGCGTGGGAATGACCATTGCATGATCTGCCTGGGCAAGGAATAGCATGTCGCTGACCATGCGCGACAGACGTTCTAGTTCCTCGGCATTTGAGGCCAGCACTTCACGGTACTCGTCTGGGCTGCGCGCTTTGGTAAGGGTCACCTGAGTCTGCGTGAGCAGGTTGCTGAGCGGCGTGCGTAGTTCATGAGCGAGATCGGAGGAAAACTCGGTCAAACGCTGGAAAGACCTCTCCAGGCGTGCCAGCATTTCATTCAAGGTGTCTACCAGCGGTTCCAGTTCGGCCGGCACAGCAGCGGAAGAAAGACGTTGATCCAGTCGCCGCGCAGTAATGCCGGAGGCCTCCTGGCGAATCGCCTGCAAAGGCTGCATTTCGCGGCGCACTACGTACCAAGTCGCCACGCCCGTGAGGAACATTGCCAAGGCAACCGCTGACCAAAGCGTTCGGCGGAACGCCCGCATGAAGCTGTCCTGATGAGTAATGTCGGTGGCCACCATCACCTGAAATGCCGTATCGGGCTTGGCTGGCGAACGAACATCACGGGCAATGCCTAGGTACAAGCGCCCGCTTTCCGTGCGCCAGCTGACTGCACTCAGATCGACCGAGGCTGGCTGGCGCGCCAGCAGGTGATTGGGAAAGTTTGCATGTTCGCTCGCAAAAATAGTCGTATCGTCTGCTTGTTTTACCTGTATCTCGATGTCGGCATGTCCAACCAGGGCGTCGCCCAGTTGACGTGAAATGGCTGCCATTGCATCACCCGTGGCGGCATTCTCAATGGCATGTGTCGCCAGCGTCATCTTGCCTTCCAGCATTTCCATATCGTGGTGACGGAAATGTCGTTCGACTGCAGTGCCGACAAGAATGCCCAGCAACAACAGGATGGCTGTTGCTGCCACGGAAATCAGCAGTGTCAGACGAAAAGTCATGGAGCGGCGTGACATGGCTCAGTACGCCGTTTCCAGGACATAACCCATGCCGCGCACGGTGTGAATCAGCTTGGCGTCGAAGTCATCGTCAATCTTGACTCGCAGACGGCGTACGGCAACATCAATGACGTTTGTGTCGCTGTCGAAATTCATGTCCCACACTTGAGAGGCGATCAGGGAACGCGGCAACACCTCCCCCTGGCGGCGCAGCAGCAGTTCGAGCAGGGCAAACTCCTTGACCGTCAGCTCGATGCGCTTGCCGCCCCGGCTGACCCGGCGACGCAGGAGATCGAGCTCAAGGTCCGCCGCACGCAGGACTTCGGCCTCCTTGCTGCGACTACCGCGCCGGAGCAGTGTGCGTATCCTCGCCAGCAATTCCGAAAAGGCAAAGGGTTTGACTAGATAATCGTCTGCACCTAATTCCAGTCCTTTGACGCGGTCCTCCACGTGGTCACGGGCGGTCAGGAACAATACCGGCACATCCTTGCCCGCTCGACGAATGCCCTCCAGTATCTGCCAGCCGGTCATACCCGGCAGCATGACATCGAGGACTATCAGGTCATAAGCCTCGGTCAGGGCGTGATGCAAACCATCCGCGCCATCACGATCCAGATCGACGACAAACCCGGCCTCCACCAGTCCTTGCTGGACATAGGTGCCGATTTTAAGCTCATCTTCGACGATCAGGATTTTCACAAAATTGCCTTGGAAGCAGGTTTAGATGCATTCTGCGCAGCTTTTCATCACAGAGGTGTTCGATGACAGAAATGTAATCTTTGTGTCAGAAATTTGTTGGTTGGCACAGACCAAACTGGCTCCATTGCGGTACGGAGAATCGCCATGAAGAAGGCGCTCGGCTTGTTCTTGTTGTTATCTGCTAGTGCCAGCACGACGCTGGCGCAAACTTACCCGCCTGTCGAGGTATTCAAGAGCCCGACCTGCAGATGCTGCAGCAAATGGGTAGAGCACCTGAAAAGTAACGGTTTCAGGGTCAATGCTCACGATATCTCGGATGTTAATGTCGAACGCAAGCGCCTAGGCATGCCAGACAGCTTCTCCTCCTGTCATACGGCCAGCGTGGGTGGCTATGTGGTTGAAGGCCATATACCAGCGACCGATATCCAGCGTTTGCTGAAGGGGAGGCCCAAGGCCGTCGGGATTGCGGTGCCCGCTATGCCACCGGGATCGCCTGGCATGGAAAGCCCCAGGCCGGTGAGTTACGAAACGCTACTTGTTCAAAAGGACGGTAGCCACAAAGTCTACGCCCGGCATTTATGATTAATGTCCCACGGTAATCCCAAGGGCCTACCTGAGGCAGCGCTGGATGCAATGGTCTCTGCATGGGCTGTGCTGATCCTAATCGTTGGCATCGCCGTACTGGTCATCAGCTATCGGCTACATGTTCAGCGCAGAGACAGTAAAGGCACACGCAAGCGGAGAAAGCTGCGGGCCTCTCGGTAGGTCAGGGAGGGATACCCTCCCTGTACCGCGATTAACCACCCAGGTACATCGGGTTTTCTGAAACATACACTCGGATGCCCTTGGCTTCAGGGATGATGTCCGAAAGCAGGAAGGTCGGGGTTCCCAGCGTATCGAAGTTCCAGGTAACAGACTTGCCGGCTACATTGATACGGACAGTTTCCATGCGGGCGACATTCAGGTACTTGGCATCCTTGCCCAGTGTGACAATGCGTTCAGGCTGGCCGTTGGTCAAATATCCATAGGGCGCGCGTTCGTTGGCAGTCGGTTCTGATGTGGTTGCCGAGAATCTGGTGTTCTCATCATCGGCATATGCAAACGCACTGCTGACAGCAGCGATTCCGAGCGTGGTAGCAAAAGCGGTTTTGATAATCAGGTGGCGCATGATGGGACTCCTAAGTTGGTTGCAATCAGTTCGACATGTCGTCGAACCGTGAGACCATCTTAGAAATCCGATGCCAACAAACGCCTGACCTACGCATTACGATCACGTCATCCTGCGTTTATGAACTGCTATCCTCATCGCGCCGACAAATCAATTCGTCCGAGCCCCTGGAGATACATATTCTTGGCGTACCTGACATTCCCTAGCTTGACCAAAAAGAAACGCGGACCAGCTCGCCAGTGCATAGCCCACAGGGCTTATTGACAGAAAAATAAATTCGCCATAATATTCGCCACAAAGTGTGATGTGCGGATAAAGGGGCTTTTGTGGCAAAAGATGTAGTGGTTGACGAACTCGGCGAAGTTGAAAAGGACTTCGCCAATTTGGCGCGTCTGGCAGCAAGCGATTCGCTGGAGGATACGCGTCTGTTGCTGGCGCGGCTCGTGCGCAAGTATCGTCAACAACGCCCTGAACTGGCCGCACTCCTGGACCAGTCCCTCAAAGCATCGCAGACGCGTTCCGTGGGTAACAATGTCCTGCGGCGTGGCATCTCCCCTCCGGCTGGTGAGGCAAATCTGCCGGTGGATGGTGACTCACGTCTCGCCCTAATCCGGGTTTTCGATGACCGCAAAGGACTTGCCGCGCCTATCTTGCCGCCTAACGTGCAGGACGCTATTGGTGCCATTATTCGAGAGCGCAAGGAAAGCAGTCGCCTGGCCGCGCATGGGATCAGTCCGACGCGCTCGGCCATTCTGGTCGGACCGCCAGGGGTAGGAAAGACGCTATCTGCCCGTTGGATCGCCAGCGCCCTCGACAAGCCTTTGTGGGTGCTTGATCTGACCGCAGTGATGAGCAGTCTCCTCGGTAAGACGGGTAACAATCTGCGCGCGGCGCTTGATCATGCAAAGACGCATGGTGCCGTACTCCTACTGGACGAAATTGATGCTTTAGCCAAGCGTCGTAGCGATGAGTCCGACATTGGCGAGTTGAAACGCTTAGTCACCGTGATGTTGCAGGAGGTCGATCAGTGGCCAGACAGCGGCTTATTGCTGGCTGCGACTAACCATCCTGAGTTGGTCGATCCGGCCTTGTGGCGACGCTTCGATCTGGTCCTGAAATTCGATGCGCCTGATGCCGCAGCCATCGCCATGGCTATCGAGCGCTTCCTGGGGGAGGACTTGAAGGTATTCGCCCCATGGCTGGATGTCCTGGCCGCAGGCATGCAAGGCCAATCACTGTCAGATGTCGAACGCAGCATCAATACCTTGCGACGTGGCCATGTCCTGCAGACCGCGTCCGCAGAAAAACTGATTAGTGGTGCTATCGGACAACGGCAGGAATCACTCAGTAAAGCCGAGCGCCTGCAATTGGCAATTGAACTGGCCAAGGCTGGGCAGCATACGCATGTGCAGATCAGCCAGATGACGGGTGTCGCCCGCGACACCATACGCAAACATGCGGGGCCTTCGCCTCGCCAGGGACGGGGACATAAATAATGAACACGCGCTACCTGATCGGCCGGGCCGAACTTCTGACTTACCCGATTGAGGCACCCAAGAAGAAACCAGGTAGCAAGGCGCATCCCTATACTTTCAGCGATGCCCGGCAGGTACTTCTACCTGCCATTGAGTCGGCAAACACCGTTTTCCAGACATTGCCCGCGAAAGCTTGCGTCGATGACTTGGCGGTTGCCAGTCTGGTGCTGCATCCGGCCTATTTGGCCAAGTCGTTTTTCCCCAAGCTATTGCTTGATCAGGTCGGTCTAAGCTCGGTTGGCTCGCGCACCCGTCGCATCAAGCCGCGCCACCAGACCAAACGCAACGCGCTGCCTGAGGCGGATACGACAGAGCTTTTTGTGGCCGGTACGCGCACAGCTTTGAAGCAATTCCCGGATTTCGTGCGCAGCCTACAGGCGGACATGCCCGCCGCAGAGCAATTTGCACGTATCGAAACTTTTACGGCCATGACGGCAGCCGACCGCCTTCGTTTGGAAGGCGCGGAACCAGGGCATGTGTATGAGGTTGGCCTGCATTTGCCGCCAGAAGGCGATACCAATGAGCTGCGGGCTTTATTTGCGGACTATGCCAAGGACTGTGGCTTCACGGTCAATGGGGAGTTTGGCTTCGAGGCGGGGAGCTTGCTATTCGTCGCGGTCGAAGGTGATCGTAGCGGCCTGGAACTGCTCGCTCAATTTACGCTGGCCCGCGTAATCCGCCCTATGCCGCAATTGCGGGCCGCTCGCCCGGTGACGCGCAGCATGCCATTGGCAGTGTCTTTCACATTGCCGAGCGGTGAGCCGCTCTCAAGAGAGCCCAAGGTCGCTGTACTGGATGGCGGTTTGCCCGACACGCATGTCACCGCACCGTATGTACGCCGGTATTTTCTGGCTGATCCGGACGCCAACGACGTGCCGGACTTTGTTGAACACGGCCTGAGTGTCACTTCGGCACTCCTGTTTGGCCCCATCGAACCCGGTGATGCGGCAGAGCGGCCCTATGCCCCTGTCGATCACCATCGCGTGTTGGATGCGCGGATCGAGGGGGAAGACCCTTATGAGCTTTACCGCACCTTGGGTCATGTGGAAACCGTGCTGTTGTCGCGCCAGTATCAATTCATCAATCTCAGTCTTGGCCCCGACATGCCGGTCGAAGATCAGGATGTGCATGCTTGGACCGCCGTCATCGATAGCATCCTCAGCGATGGTGAGACCCTGATGGCCGTCGCCGTAGGCAACAATGGCGAACGGGATGCCGCACTCTCCCTGAACCGTATTCAAGTGCCCTCGGACAGCGTAAACGCACTCTCTGTTGGGGCAGCCGACCGCACTGGACAGGAATGGAAACATGCCTACTACAGCGCTATTGGCCCCGGACGCAGCCCCGGAAGGCGCAAACCTGACTTGCTGGCCTTTGGCGGGACTCCGAAGGAGTATTTCCATGTTGTAGCCTCTGGCAAGCAACCTACCTTGGCAGCGACGCAGGGCACTAGCTTTGCTGCGCCGCTGGCGCTACGCTCAGCGGTGGGTATCCGCGCCATTCTTGGCGATCCGGTGCATCCCCTGACGATCAAGGCACTGCTCATCCACGGTTGCGAGATGACAGACGACCATCATGCTCATCATGTTGGCTGGGGCCGCGTCCCGGCCAACATCAATCGGCTGATCACCTGTGGCGATGGCGAGGCACGAATCATCTACCAGGGAGAGCTGCGTCCCGGCAAGTTCCTGCGCGCTCCGATCCCACTGCCGCCATTCCAGCTGGAGGGCAAGGTGACCCTGAAGGCAACCTTCTGTTACGCAAGCCCGGTGGATCCCCAAGATGCCGCTGCCTATACCAAGGCGGGCCTGGGCATCACCTTCCGACCGCATAGCGAAAAACGCAGCAAGGCCGGCGCAGCCAATGCGAAGTCCGACAGTTTCTTTCCAGCAGCCGAGTTCCGCACTGAAGACGAGTTGCGGACTGACCTCGGTAAATGGGAAACCGTGCTTCATGCAGAGAACAAATACTTCGGCAGCAGCTTGCATGAGCCGGTTTTCGATGTGCACTACAATGCCCGTGAGGCAGGCGGTCTGGCGAGCGCGGGGGCTCCTTCAATACGCTATGCCCTGATCGTGACCGTGCATGCACCTAAACACGCGCAACTGCATCAGGACATCCTGGCTGCACATGCCGTGTTACAGGCGCTGGAACCGCAAATCTCTTTGCCGGTACGTACTTGATCTTTGAAAGGCGGCAGGAATGAGCTCACTGGATACCTATCTGGCACTGGCTGAGCGACCCAACACGCAAAAAAGCTATGCGGCCTCGATCAAGCATTTCGAGCAGGCCATGCGCACCACATGGAACTTATCGACCACGATACGGGCCTGGGGCAGCACAGCCTTGACCGCTGCCCGGTAGGGGTTCCACATGTCCATGCTGA
>Ga0209066_10001480_pt1 | contig 30846 bp, 32 predicted proteins | sample All_14_2_FD_187198 | JGI IMG/M metagenome (GOLD analysis project Ga0209066, IMG submission 187198) | Freshwater microbial communities in response to fracking from Pennsylvania, USA - Allegheny Zone_MetaG_DW_15 (SPAdes) (version 2) ... | reverse complement strand
ATTATAATAAATTATACTATTTACAGTATTGACTTCTTCTCACATCTTACGTATTCTTCAAGTACAACAACGACAAGAAGGAGAGAGCAGATGAAGAAGTTAGCAACCATTACACTCACCATCATCCTGATGGCCCTGCTCTCTTCCTCTCTCTTCGCTGCAGGGGTGAACGACACCGTAGTGCTTAAGCTTCATGCCTACATCCCAGAGAGAACCACCTTCACCGCCGACGAGTTCGGATTCCAGGTGGCTTCCAACGCCTACAACTTCACCTACTCGGTATTCGAGCAGGGAATGGACAGGACCTTGTTCGTAGTTGCCAATTGAGTTGCTCACAGAAAGCGCGTCCGGACAGACAAGCTTGCAAATAGACAGAAGCCAGTGTTGCGGGAAACATCACTGGCTTCTCTTTTTATGTATGCTGTAATGGACTCTTTGCGTGCTATTAGTAAAACACCTCGTCGGCAAGGGGTATCGATGCCATGGCACCAGGTCGGGAAACAGCAAGGCCGGCCGCCTTGCTTGCATATTGGAGGGCCTGACGAATCGAATGGCCTCGGGCTATCGATGCAAGATAATAGCCGATGAAAGTATCTCCGGCAGCGGTTGTATCGACGACCTCGGTATCGTAGATGTCATGATGAATCCTCAAATCCTTGAAGGCATACCAGCACCCTTGTTTTCCAATCGTGAGAAGTATCTGTGAATTAGGAAAGCGTGTTACCAACCTCTCAAGGATGGCTTTGAAATCCGGGGTTTCCTGCATGCCTGCGAGACCTGCACCCTCGATTTCATTGACAACCAACAAATCGACGAGCTCCAGTGGAAGTGTAAGGACCGACGGGTCGAAGGGAGCCACATTCATACAGACCTTCATCCCCCGTTGCGCGGCCGCCTTGATCAGGTAATCGGTATGAACAATCTCGTTCTGAAGCACCAACACATCATCTGAGCCGAAGTGTTGGAGGGTCTGGTCGATTTCAGCCGTGGTGATCTGACCATTGCCGCCGCTGTATAGAATGATCGCATTCTGTTTGTTTGCATCCAACTGGATCAAAGCCTGACCGGTCGAACCCTCATAGGTACGGATGCAGGATACATCAACACCGTAGGAAGAGAGCAGCTGCAGCAGGAAACCTCCGTCTTGTCCGACCTTGCCTGCATGGAAGACGGGAGCACCCGCCTTAGCCAAGGCTGCACTTTGGTTGGCTCCCTTTCCACCGGCACTTTTATTAAGGGAAGTGCTTTGCAGCGTCTCCCCACCCTTCACAATATGATCGACGGTAAAAATCAGGTCGATGTTTACTGACCCGTAGTTTAGAAACCTCATCACTCCTCCTACATCAGCGGTGCGGCAATTTTGAGAATCAGACCGACCAAACGGATATACCAAGGCCGGTTTTTCATATAAGCAAGCGATATCTGTTCGCTGATCGCCAGGGTATGCTTGATATCCTCGTACACCTTGCGAATCACCGAGGACCCATAGAAGGCAACCCCGTTCTCAAAATGCAGGTAGAACGACCGATAATCCATATTGATGGTTCCGATAATGGCCACCCTGTCATCACTGACAAACATTTTGGCATGGATAAAGCCCGGTGTATACTCATAAATCTTCACTCCCGCTTCAAGCAGCGGACGGTAGTTCTCGCGCGTGACTGCAAAGACATACCACTTGTCCGGCATATGGGGTGTGATGATCCTCACATCGACCCCGCTTTGGGCGGCGATTTTGAGAGCTGTCAGCATCTCGTTATCCAAAACCAGATAGGGAGTAGTGATCCACACATACCGCTTCGCCATGTTGATGATCTGGATATAGGCGTTTTCAGCCACATTCACGTTGTCCAACGGATTGTCTGCAAACGGCTGCACAAAGCCGTCGGTCTTGGAGGCCAAGGTAGGCCGGTGCTTGGCGAAGTCCTCGAATTTTCCAGTCGAGAAAGCCCAAAGCTGGAGGAACATCTGGGAAAGACTCCAAACTGCATCGCCTCGCAGTTTTACCGCAGTATCCTTCCAATGGCCGAACTTCAGCTTCCGATTGGCATATTCATCGGCGATGTTCATGCCGCCTGTGTATCCGATGTTCCCGTCGATGACCAACACCTTGCGATGGTCGCGGCTGTTGAGCTTGCTGTTCAGATGTGCTCGCAGCGGATTGAAAGCGACCACTTCCAATCCAAGGGACCTGAGTCTGCGGTCAAAATGGGAAGGTATGTCCAAAATCGAGCCGACGTCGTCATACATGAGACACACTCTCACACCCATTTTCTGCTTCTGTAGCAGCACAGCAAGGAAAGAGTCCCACACCTCCCCTTCGCTGATAATAAAAAACTCCATGAAAATGAAAGACTTCGCCTTCCTCATCTCGGAAAGAACATCAACGACCCAAGCCTCTCCGGAGCTGAAATACTCGACCTCGGTATTCCCCCACACAGGAAAGCCGGTGATGTTAGCGATATACTGGGCTTGCCGGGCGAGGGTTGGAGAGTAGCTGGACAAGGCTTTCATTGGTAAAAGCTCGCTGTATGTTCCACCCTCCACACCTTTCTGATAGAAAATGTTGAGCTGTTCAAGGCGTGCACGCAATCGAGTATTGAGCTTACGGTTGCCGAACAGCAGATAGAAAAGGCCGCCATAGACGGGAATCGCCATAAAAATAAGCATCCATCCGATTTTATACGCAGGATTCAGGTCGCGGGTGATGACGACCAAGGTCATGAAGATGGAAAGCGCTGATAGAAATTGAATCCACAATGCACTGTTCTGTGCAAAGGAGAAGATGTTGACCAGAATACCAATCTGAAGAGAGATGAAAACAAAAGAGATGAACAGTCTTCCTGTGAAAAACTTCAGTAGTTTTCGCAACATATCCACCTCCTCCTGGCAGATGAGTATACCATCAGAAGGGAGAGGAGGCAAAGTACATTACTGCATGCTGAACTCACACCCGCAGTAGTGCTGTCGATAGATTCCCAGCTCCCGGGTTCGCTGTACGCTCCTGTCAAAACCACCTTTCTTTTTGAAATCGATACACTCGAACCCTTCAAACTGCTGCCCGACGGAGAAAATAAGTTTGCTGTTTTTGAAACGGCTTACGGTAAGGGTGGTGGTAAAATGGGTAAAGCCGAGCTCTCGGGCTTTGCCTGCCGCCTGGCCGAGGTTGTAGGTAAAGCACTTCTCACACCGTGCGCCGCCTTCACGCTCCCTCTCAGAGCCCTTGATAAAAGAGAGCCAGCTCTCGTGGTCATACAGCTCGGCGATCACCTCAAGCTGATACACTTTGGCAACCTCCAGCAGGGCCTCATACCGCCTCTCGGCTTCTTCCTCAGGGAAAATGTTGCTGTTCGAGAAGTACAAGACAGGATTCCACCCCTCATCGAGCAAACGCTCGATGCTGGCGGTACTGCAGGGACCGCAACAGGCATGTACGAGAATATCACGTGCTTCCATGCTGATACGATACGGCAAACAAAGCCTCTCTTGCAACCACCTTCCAATCCTTGTAGAGTACAACCGTACAGGGGAGGCCGATACGCATGAAACGGAATATGAATTGGGGACTTTGGATGTCACTGTTGGTCACAGTCATAGTGTTCACCCTTAAGATCCCGACATACAGCAAAATTCTCTTGCTTGGTCTTTTTATCGCAGGAATGCTCTATCTGAAGCGAAGCATTTTCTATTACGTCAAGGCCAACCGCAAGATCACCAGTGAGAATGAGCAGGAGTGGGACCAGGCATGGCCGCTCTACCGAAAAGCCATCAAGGCGGGGCTGCAAAAATCCTTTGTCATCACCTCTGCAAGCATGTTCCTCCAGCGAGGTGATGCTTTAGAGGGCAAGGCCATTCTGGAGCAGTATCTGGCAACATCAAAGGGAAAGGATTCCAACTTGGACAACATCGCCAAAACCATGGTCAGCATGGCTTATTGGATGGATGGTGACTTGCAAAAAGCAATCCGGACGGTGGAGGAGGTCTACGAAAGCGGATACCGCGATAAGAATCTCTTCATTAATTACACCACCTACGCCCTGGAGAACGGGGACCTGCAGAAGGCAGAGGCGTTGATCGATGAGTCGGGGGAGATGGAGAACACCAGCCCCGGCATCAAGGACAATCGTGGATGGCTGCACATCGTACAAGGTGAATGGGACCTGGCCGAAGCCCTCTTCTCATCCCTGATAGAGAAGAATCCGCGATTTCCCGAACCCTATGTCCACTATGCACAGGTTCACATTCATTATGGAGAAGTGCAGGCGGCGATCGATTTGCTCAAGCGTGCACTCAAGGCGCGCTTCTCCAACACTTCGGGCATGAAGCAGGAGCAGATCCAGCAGCTGTTGAGCAGGCTTGAAACGCCCGAAACCAGACTCAGAACAGCCAAGGAGATCGATGCCGATCCGGTGAATGTGGCATCAGGAAGAGTGCCGAAACCTCTTCAGGGCTCCTTCACCTCCCAGGACGCAGAAACGCTTCAAGGGTTTGCCACTCGGCCAAAGAAACCCCGGGTCAAGCAAGCGATTGAGAAAACTGAAGAAAGGCTGCCGAATACGGACTTGACGGAAGAGGACCTAGAGTACATCAGAAAGCACAATCTCGAGGAGACCTAAAAAATTACATTAAAGTAGAAACCCCACACGAAGGTATTCACACTCTGATCCCAACCACCATAAACGGTCACCGGAAGGGTGCGGATACCAATGAGTGAGATGTCGGTCTGCACTTCCAATCCCAGGGAGAGAGACGGCTTGAAGCTCTTCTGATGCCAAAGCAGATCGGTGTAGACCGCCACCGAGGAGTTCTGGAATATGAAAAGCTCGGCCATGGTCGGCCTGAACGACGAGGGCCTGTATCCGATTGCAAGGTTGATGCCAACCAGATGATTTGCGGGATTGGTTGAAAGACTCAAATCGTGGCCTTGAGCCTTGATCAGGGTATTGGTGGTCCTGAACCCATCACTGGTAAAGAAAGGTACCTCCCCGTTGCCATCCAAGGCAAAGCGCGCGAAACTTTCCACCGATGTGAACATGTCCCATGAATTCTGTTCAAGCTCGGACTCGACTCTGGCAGTAAGAAACGAACGGTTGGCCGAATAATCGCCCAGGATTTGGTAGTTCAAAGCCACCGAGGTATCGGAAAAACTCCAACCCTGCCTCTTTTGACCGGCCAGAACACCTTCCAAACGAATGGTATAGAGGTACGTAGTGCCGTTCCAATAATCCGTAAAGGAACTGTTCTGGAAATTGCTCATTTGTTCAAAGGATTGCATCAAACCAAGACGCAATTTGTTTCGAAGAGCAAACAGCCGGCCCTCGAGCACCGCTCCGAATGAGAGAATCGGGGCTTTCTTGGCAACATCGAAAAGCAGGGAGGCATAGCCGGTCGCCTTCAAATGTTTCAGCAGATGATAATCGACCTGGGTTCTTACAGCAGGAACTGCTGCAAAGTGGTCATTGGTAACACCATTAAAGGCAAACCCTGCATTGGCTGACAGCGAAAGATTGTCCGACTTCCACACGTACTTCAAACCAAGGGTTGTGTCGTCCTTGAGCGCAGAGGTGTCAAAGTCTGAGTAATCACTGTCCAGGCCTGTTCCAAGCAAATGAGAGGAAACGTTGACCGGCACATGATTGAATAAATCGTATTGGTCCTTGCCGCTCTTGATGGATTGTTGAAGCTGCAATCTCAACAGCGAAAGCTCGGAGCTGATCCCACTCTTATAGACACCCGAAAGAGCCTGCTCCTGCAATAGTGCTGACTCATACCCTTTTTGGGCGAGATAATCCACCTTGGAGAACTCCATGAAGGAGACGTCTTCAACATCGTTGCGAATCCAGATGACATCGTCGAGGGAACGCTTGAGCTCCTCCACTCCCCTTCTTCGCTTTCCAATATCCAAGGAAACATTCAATACAGTCAACGGATTCTTGAGATTCAGCGTATCCACATCGTAGAAGGTCGTAGAAACAATAACTGAATCGGCATACTCGTAGGCCAGGTCCACGGGTACAATATTGGTCACCCCGCCGTCAAGCAGCAGATGACCGCGGAATTCAACCGGCGGGAAATAGACAGGAAGGGCAAAGCTGCCTCTGAGTATGGTGTAGTAATCCCCCTCGCTGATATGAATCTGCCGCTTGGTCACCAAATCCTCATTGATGACGATAATGGGAATGGGAAGGGTTTCCAGTTTCAGGTCGGGTCCGAGAATGGATGCAACCTTGGCAAGGAATCGGGCCGAGTCCAAGAATCCACCTTGCAACGGCAGGGTGGTATCGAAGAGGCTCTGAATCGAAACACCGGTGATGCTCTCCAGAATCTGATCAGGGGAGAGTCCGGCCGCATACATCAGACCGACAATGCTTCCCATTGAGTTGCTGATGATGAAATCGACGACAATATCCTGTTCCTCCAGGTATTTCAGTACGCCGATGTGGGCAAAGGCGCGGGCGGATCCTCCACTGAGCACCAATCCGACCGGAGACCGTTCTCCGTTGGTTCGTTCAAGAACTCGTTGGCGAAACTGTGCGTCCCCATAGGCTACAGGAAGGTCGGCATTGAGAATGTCATCTGCATCCATACCTGCCAATGTGGAAACCGCCATACAAAGCAATAAAAGCATGGCCAGGAATTTCTTAAGACTCTTCACAATTCCCTCCGTGTACGCTTTACTCTAAAACAATTGGAGTGAAAAGACAATCTACCGCTAAATTTTTAAAACTGTGTTGCTTTTTCCAACCGGATTTGATAGCATGAATCTCGCTGATGCCGGCGTGGTGAAATTGGTAGACACGTCAGACTCAAAATCTGATGGATGAGTAATCCGTATCGGTTCGATTCCGATCGCCGGTAGTTAAATGTTTATTCTGCAAAGAAATAAAAGAAGTACACAACTGCTTTCAAGAGCGTGTGTACTTTTTTTATAGCAACCCTCAGGTCATATAAAGGGTATGCAGGCTCTGAACTTTCCCGACAAGGAAAAGTCCTCATTTAGTAATGAATGGAAATTTAACACAGATGAACCTCAGCCAAGGAGGATTTTCCTTGTCCAAAAACGTATAAAATGTACCTGCTGAATCGTCTCCACTTGACGAACATGTGAGCCGTGACTACTATCTATTTAGAATTATTTCGAAATAGGAGTAACCATGGGGTTCTCAGAAACCATGAAAGCCATTTCCGACCCTCAGAGGCGTGAGATGCTTTCCCTGCTGAAAAAGGGCAGGCTCAGTGCAGGAGAAATTGTAGGAAATTTCCCCAATCTTTCAGCCGCCACGGTATCCTACCACCTCTCCCTTTTAAAAAAAGCTTCCTTGATAACGGAAAGCAAATTCAAGAATTTCATTTATTATGAACTGAACGCCTCGGTATTCGAGGAAATCATGCTCTGGTGTGCGCAGTTTACTGGAGGATCTGATGAAACAACCACGCTCTCTTCTTGACCGAACACTCGTCGTTACCACCTTGGTCTGCCTGCTGCCACTCGTATTCTCGGCTTTGGTATATGCAGAGCTGCCCGACCGAGTGGCGATTCACTTCAATGCTGCCGGAGAGCCGGACAACTTTGCCTCCAAGGCCTTTGCTGCGTTTGGTCTCCCACTGTTGCTCACGCTGTTGAACGTAGTGCTGCAGGTTGCCTTGAAAGCCGACCCAAAGAGGGATCCCAAAGAGAGAATCTACCATATCTCCCGTTGGCTCATTGCATCACTCAATCTTTTCTTGACTCCCCTCACCCTTTTGATCGCCTTAGGAAAACCGATTGAAGTACAACGAGTCGTGCCGATGGCCGTCTCCATACTCCTACTGATCATCGGCAACTATCTGCCGAAATGCAAACAGAATTACACCATAGGCATCAAGATTCCCTGGACACTGGCCAGCGAGTACAACTGGAGGAAAACCCACCGCTTTGCCGGTTGGCTCTGGACGGTTGTAAGTATCGCCTTCATCCTCGGACTGCTGCTCAACCTGGATGCTGCTCCCCTTTTCATAATCGGCATACCAATCCTGGTCATAGTTCCGGCAATCTATTCGTTCATCCTGTACAGGACCGAACAGACTAGCGATACAGTTTGATATTTTCCTTGTGCTCCTCATAGGTACGTGCAAAATGGATCTGCTTGTCTGTATCGTGCAGATAGTAGAAGTACGGAGTATCGGCAGGATGGAACGCTGCCTGCACTGCATCGGAAGTGGGGCTGCAGATTCCTGTCGGGGGTAGGCCGACTCTACGACGGGTGTTGTACGGAGTCTTTGTTTCCAGGGCATGGGTTGGAATGGGATTGACCCAGTCGTTCAACTCATAGCGGGTGGTTGCATCGATTCCAAGCGGTTCATTATTCTTCAACCGGTTGTGAATCACCGAAGAAATACCCGGCATTTGGCTTACATCCTGAGTCTCGGCCTGAATCATGGAAGCAACAATCAACAACTCCTCAATGGAGTATTGCTCCAACAACGGGGAGGAGAGGTGCTTGCGAACTTCCTCGAGCATGGCTTGGTGCATGGATAAGGCCAAATCGTTGGCGGCTCGCTGCCTATTCACCGAGTAGGTGCCGCCAAGCAGCCAACCTTCGGTGAAGCTGAGTCCGTAAGCGGTTGCCAGATCGTGAGAAGATTGCAGAAATGTTCCTTGCTCAAATCCCAGTCGGTTGACCAAATATGCATCGATGGTCTCCAGGGTAAAGGCGCCGGGGATGGTCAGCTGCACCATTTCGGGCGCTGCTGTGAGCATTTTCCCGATTTCCTCGAAACTCATTGTGTTGTTCATCAGATACGAACCTGTCTTTAAAATAGTAGCCAGATCATTCTCTACGATGTAGGCGAGCAATGCCTGGGCATCCTCAACCACCCCTGACTGCTGTAGGAGCAAGCTTACGGAACGAGCGGTCATGCCGCGCTCGATATTCAAGGCGATTACCGGTCGGTCCTCGACTAGCGGGCTCATCACCACATGGTATTCGTCTCTTTGGGTTGAGATCACCCACCACAGGATTGCGATACAGAACAGCAAGGTAGCCGCCAAGAGGGGAAAGAGAAGCATTGCGGCTTTCGATTTTCTATACCCCTTGCGTTTTCCGATCGGAGGCGGTTGCACCTTCGGTCTTGCAACCGGAGTACCTTTCCCCCTCACTGCATGAGTTTGGACCAAATGCGGATTCGGCTGTTCCGCCGTCCTGACTGTCTGTACTCTTGTACGTGCAGATACCCCGCCCTGCTTTGTCTGTGTACTGCTCTTGGGTTTTGTAACCGGAGAATCCGTTTTATTGCGGGAAGAAATTTTTACCGTCATACTGCGGGTGTTCACCGAAGGCTTGCGGTGCACGGCAGGACGCGATGGGGTTTGTGCAGCATCATCCTTCAACACCACTTTGTACGAAGATGTAGGGGACTTTGCAGACGTACTTGCCTTGGTCTCTTCCAAATCCAAGGTCAGCTGCGTAGGTTCCTTGGGTTTCTCAGCCATCTGTGTGTACCATGGAAGGAGGAAGCAGGATGGTGATACGGTTCTGCTTCTCGTGAATGGAGGCAGCTATCTGGCTGATTTGTCGATTGCAGGTATCGATTTGGGAACGGAGCAGCTCGATTTTCTGATTCTCCAGCTCAATCTGGGCTTCCAATTCCTGCACCTGAATCAGATTCTCCAGTTGCTTGATCTCCCGTTGCAGGCTTTTAATCCGCTTATGATGCAGCGTAATCTGATCCATGAGCTGAATGGCTTTCTGGCCGATTTGGTCGGAGTGCACACTTTCGGGCAACGTTTCATACAAGGCTTTGCCATACGATGAGGCTGCCTTCTCAGCCGCCTTCTGCTCCATCTTCATCACATTGGCCCGCTCTTCCATGCGGGCCTTGGGGCTCTGGACCTCCTCCGATTGCAATTTGGCCATGGCGCTCTGGTGCAATTCGAGTTCCTGACTCAACTCCCGTCTTCGCTCTTTCAGATCTTCCAGCTCGTCGAGCAAGGACTGCCTGCCCGAAAGAGGAAGGTCCTTCTCACAGCCGATTGCCACAAGCCGTGCTCCGGCCTTCGCCAATAAAGCGGGAAGAATTTTCCGCTGCAAATCCAGCTGAAGGCCGATAAGGCGACGCCCTAGAAACCCAACATGAGACTGCTTCAGATTCTCCAGTTTCCGGGTTCGCTTGGCATGCTCCTCGAAAAACGGGAAACAAGCCTGCGCTACATGCTCTGCCAGGGTCTGCGAACCATATGCTTCATACGCTATCGCCCCGAGTTGGGCGTACACCCGTGCAAACGGCCTGGCCAGCAGGCGAATGTCCTTCTCGATCTCCTTTATTTTCCTGGAGCGATCCTCGATTTGGGCGATATATCCGGAAATCTGTTCAAACGAATGCTTTGCACTCTCATAGGCATCCATCTGGGTACAGAAAAGCTGATACTCGCCTGCAGCGTATGGAAGCGGGGAAATCTGCTGCACAAGTGCAACACTCCTGCCCAAATCTGCATAGAGGGAAAAGACATCACTTTGATGCTGTTCAATCTCCTTCTGCTTTTGTTGGATGTCCGCCTGCAAATTACCCATATCCGGATAGTACCACACCCAAGGCATTCTACGCAAAGAGAGAAACCAAGCCTCGCACTATTCTATCGTTCCTTGACAAAGCTTGAAGAGGTTGAGTATTCTGACTACAAACTGCCCGTGGGATGGGGACCTTTACCTCATGCATATGTGTTCCTCCCGAGGACAGGGCTGGAGGGAAGCTTGTGTATGTGCCAGCATGCACCTTCCTCCTAATGAGTGTGACCGCCTGGCGGTATCCGCTTGCTTTCGCCATCAGCCTGTTTCTTGCAGATGACGAAGGAGACAGCTCGCCCTTCCTACCTCTTCCCTGCCGCGGCCGGTCGGAAAGAGTCAGAGGTGCAGCTACGTATCCAGGAAACAAAAAAGCCCGCCGCTGGCACCCAAAGCGAGGCAAAACACTATCAAGGAGACTTGCTCATGGACAATGAAAACAAGAGCACCCCGAACGAAGAAGACCTGCTGACCGGCACCATTCAATTATTGGCAGGAAAAGTCAAGGCCGACCCCAGTCCCGATGAATTGGAAAAACTGAAGAAGCTCATCAAGAAGAACGTACCCTTTACTCTGCGCGGCTATTTTATGGCCTATCTCCTGCGTGAAATCCTGCAGGCGAACAATCCCAGAAGGGCAAGTGGTAGAGAAACAGCCAAACCGGCACGAGTGAAGCGGGAGAGCAAGGCGCCGGCCAAGGCCGAGCAGCAGGCACAGGCCCCGGCCCAGGAAAAAGCCAGGGAAGAGAAGGCGCTGCCCGAAGGCGCACGCACCCTGTACCTGAACATCGGAAAAATGAAACGCCTCTATGCAAAAGAGCTCAGTCAGCTCTTGCAGACCGAACTTGAAATCACCCGCGATGACATTTTCAGCATCCGTATCCACGACAAGTACTCTTTCATCAGCATGAGTGAGGAACACTGTGAAAAGGCCATCGCAAAGCTCAATGGAATGGACATCAAGGGCAGAACCGCCGCTGTAAGCTATTCCAATAAGGAGTAGTTGATGTTTGTCGAACGACTTGTGGTGGGACCTTACCAGACCAACTGCTACATCTTTGGCAATGAGGAGACCTCAAGCGCTTGGATCATTGATCCAGGCAGTGACGAGAGTGTCATCATCCGCAGCCTGGAGAAGCGTAATGTCACACCGGTAGCAATCCTTCTGACCCATACCCATTGGGACCACATCACAGCTCTTGGCGGTTTGAAGAAACATTGGCCCGAGCTGGAGATTCTGGTCAGCAAAGAGGATTCCCTCTATTTGGGTCCGGATGGATACGACAACCTCAAACAAGTCTGTTTCGACAAGAGCTTTTGGGACAAGTATGAAACAGAGCTGAGCCATCTTCCCCAACCTACCGCATTTCTGCATGATGGACAGTTTCTGCAAGACAGCCGCCTTACCGTATTGGCAACTCCGGGGCATACCCCTGGAGGACTCTGCTTTTATCATGAGGAGGGTCAGTTCATGTTTACCGGCGATACCCTGTTTGCCGGAAGCATCGGCCGCACTGACCTGCAAGGTGGTTCCTATTCGCTCATCATTGAAAGCTGCAAACGGTTGCTGACTCTCCCCGAAGAAGTGCAGATCCTTCCCGGGCATGGGCCTGCAAGTACGATTGCACGGGAACATCACAATCCGTATCTCTAGCATCCAGCAACAAAAAAGAACAGAAGAGACCCGACAGCGGGATAATCTTCTGTTCTTTCTTGTTCAAAAGCGATCTTTAGCGTCTACCTGGGACTTCCTCGGCGTTCTTGCAATCAACGCAGAGTACAGCATAGGGAATTGCCCTCAGCCGCTCTTCAGGAATCTTTTTCAGACATTTCAGGCAATGACCGTACTTGCCGTTGTGAATACGGGCTAGCGCATTCTCAATCGAACGCAGGCGATTAGCCTCATGCTTGTTGATCGCTTCCATTTTTTTAAAGGCTATATCATCCGCGGCAACATCGATGCTGTCCTTAATGCCCATGGCATTGACCATCTCCCGAAAGTCACTGTTATCCTCAGTCAACTTGTCCAGCAATTCCTTTCTCATGGCAATAAGCTGATCTTCCATCTCTAGTACAAACGTGTCGGACACCATATGCCTCCTGCAAAAGTCAAACTTCGACCCTTGGATTTTTATTCCATATAAGATGGGGATAACCCGGCCATCTGTCAAGGTCTCTACCACACTTTTTGCATTACTAGTGAACCTTTGTCCTAAAAGGGATACCAAAACATGACATTCATCCCAAAGCGTACCCAAAGGCTGGCTGCAACCAAGGCAAACGCAAATCCAAGAACAAGATAATCCTGCATGCGCAGTTTCTGACTGAGGTACCAGGTCCTCGTATCCATTCGGCCGAACCCCCTGAGGATCATCGCATTGGTAATCACCTCGATCCGGTCAAGGCTGGAAAGCACCAACGGAGCGAGAAGCCTGCTCACCGATGAGATTCTCTTGCCCAAGGAGACATTCCTTGAGATATCCACCCCGCGTGCCATCTGGGCATGAAGAATGTGCAGGTAGCTGGATGAGACCTCCGGCAGATAGCGAAGCGCAAGGGCTACTGCGTAACTGATCTTATAGGAGAGTCCCAGACGATTCAGGGAAGAAGCGAATTGAGAAGGGTTGGTGATACTGACAAACAATAAGGCCATGGGGAAAATCGAGAAGTATTTCAGACAAACCACAACCAAATAAAACAGCGTCTCACGTGTCAGGGCATACGTTGCACCCTCCGAGCCAAGAAGCACCGTCCTGGAACCTAAATACAGCGTCCCTTGGTCGGGGGAAAAAAGATAGATGAACAGGGCGTTCAATACAATGACCGTACCCATCCCTATGAAATAGGGCTTGAACTTGAGCAGAGGAATTTTTGAAGCGAGCAAACATATGAATGAAAAAGCCGTCCCGAAGGCTAGAAACCGCAAGTCGAAGGTGGTAAGGCTGAACATGATCCAAAGCAGGAATACCCCCAGCTTGGTCACCCCGTTGAGCGCATGCAATGCCGATGCTGTATCTTCATAGGTCAGGGTGAAACCGAATTTTCGGCCGCCCTTCTGTACTCTCTTTTTGGGTTTTTGTTTCAGCTCTGTCGTGAACCGGGCTTGCTCCTCCCAGGGAATCGGGCGAGCATCGGCTGAAGCAACACGAGTCTTGGCTTCGGTTTCAACGAACGTTTCAATGAATGACGGAATATCTTCAATGCCGCACCGCTTTGCGAGTGTATAAAGGCTGGTTACTTTCAGATTCGCCTGCTTGAGTACAGCCTCATCACTGAAAACCTCGCCGGTGGGCTTGTCGCAAAGAAGCACCCCCTGATGCAACACCAATGATCGATGGGTATACTCCAAAGCCAGATGCATATCGTGGGTGATGAACAGGATGGTCAGCCCGATGGTACGATTGAGGTGGCTGAGAAACTCCATCAGGGTGGTATAACGCTGATAGTCCTGTCCGCTGGTAGGTTCATCAAGAATCAGGACCTTGGGCTGGGTGACCAGGATCGATGCTATGGTCACCCGCTTTTTCTGGCCGTAGCTGAGGGCGGAAATCGGCCAGTGATGGTAGGGACGCAGGGCGCACAGTCCCAGCACATCCATCACCCGGTCCTTGATTTGCGCTTCCGGATAGCCCTTCTGACGCAATGCGAATGCCACCTCATCATAGACAAGGTCGCAGCTTATCATATGGTTGGGGTTCTGCATCACAAACCCGATCATCGAAGATCGCTGGCTGGCTGAGTAGTCGTTGATGAGATGCTCTTCAAAGAAAATATCCCCGCTGTCCTGCTTGAGCACCCCCATCAGAAGCTGGGCGAGTGTCGATTTCCCCGCCCCGTTGCTTCCCAATATACTGACCATCTCTCCTTCATGGATGGTCGCATCCAGACCTTGTAAAACCGGGGTCATGCCATCATAGGAGTAGCTCAGGCCATTGAACCTCAACTGGACCGCCCGTTCCGCCCGTGGATGCTCGACCCGGCTTTTTGTATGCCATGCCGACAATTGTGCAGCACAACGCTCAACACTCATGCTCTTGAGGTCACTCACATCGCCAAGCGTTGAAAGGTCACAGCCTGCAAGCCTCAAGGCCCCGAGATAGAGGGGATCGCGGATTCCCAGTGAAGGCAGAAGAGACGAGCCGAGCAATTCGGCCGGTGACGTATCCGATACCAGACAACCTTCCTGCATCACCAGGATTCGGTCCACCGGGCAGGATAGGACATCCTCCAGACGATGCTCGATGATGATGATCGTCTTATCAGTCGTCTTGGCCAGTTCATCGATCAGGGCGATGGCGGTCCTCCCCGTCTCAGGATCGAGATTGGCCAACGGCTCATCGAAGAGCAGGACCTCCACATCATCGACGAGCACCCCGGCAAGCGAGACTCGTTGCTTCTGCCCGCCTGACAGGTCCTGGGGGCTGTGTGAGAGAAAGGCCTCCATATCGACGATGCGGGCCATGCTTGTCACCAGACGTTGCATGTCTTGTTGGTCCATGCACTGATTTTCCAGAGAGAAGGCGATGTCCTCGGCGCTGCTGAGGGCCACGAACTGGGCATCGGTATCCTGCATCACCGTTCCGACCTTCTTGTTGACCGCATAGATGTCCGAATGCTGGATATCCAAACCGCATACAACAACCCTGCCCTCGACCTTCCCGCTGTAGGCGTGAGGGATGAGGGCGTTGACGGCGTAGCCGAGGGTGCTTTTCCCGCTCCCTGAAGGACCGGCGACGAGAATTTTTTCGCCTTTCCTGATCCGAAGATTAATATGATGGAGCGTGGCTTCCGTCTGGCCCTTATAGGTGAAGCTGAAGTCTGTAAACGTGATGAGATCTTCTTGCATGTATCCACGCAAAGCCGCAAGGCCCCGCTCGTACTCCTTTTATGCCTCGTTGTCCTTCTGCAGATTCATCTTACTCGTAGTGCGTCTTACAACGAGCAAGAGAAGCAGCGTGCCGAGGATTGCGATGACGATGGTATTGGAGAAAGCTATGATCAACTGCTGGGTGATGACCTTGTCCATGGGTTCGGCAAAGATGAGATAATCAAGGATGGCGCTGATCATGTATCCAATGAAGTTCCCCAAAAAGGAGAGCAGGATGAACAGACCGATTGCTGATCGCTTCAATTCTCCCTTGTCAATGGAGTGTTCCGTCATTCTCCCGAACAAACCGATTGCCGCTCCTACTATGCCGCTTCCGAGCACCCAAGTAAGCCACACACCCCAACCTGCAAAGAGGTCGGTGAGCAAGTGCCCGAGAAAGCCGACCAAGAAGCCGATGACCGGCCCGTAGACAGCGGCAAAAAGCGCCAGAACCGCCATCGCCGGCTTGATGGTCGTATTGGCAAACACCGGGATGCTGATCAGACCACCTACTCCATACAGTGCAGCACCGATGGCGATTACAACTACAGCCTTGACCGCCTGCATGCCTTTGGATGTATTCATATGAGAACCTCCTGAATAACAAATATGTTTGTCATGATACCACCGAAAATGTAATTTTCCAGCCTTCACCCGTGCCTATTTGATACGTTGCTGCGAAACTTCCCTGATTGACCGCAACTGCAAGCTTGAGCAGGCTGTTGACGTAGATCAGCGGTTCTCCTTTCTGGACATCGGTAAAGGCTTTGCAAAGCGTGAGATGATAGCCATATACGATTCTTCCATCCTTGGTGATCACAACCTGCAGCTGGTCACCCCAGTCTACGCCCAGTTGTTCAAGGAACTCATTACCGATATTTGTCCATAGCGAGCCGTAGCGGCTGTCGTGGATATCGATGGAGCCTATCAGGGTCCTACCTTCAAGCCGTGCACGTTCAATCTTCAACCTCACCAGTTTGGGAAGAACAGGTCCAAGCTGTTCAAACTCTATCTGAGCCGAGGCGAGGCGTGCCCCAGTATAGGCATATACATCACGGCCGAAAAACGTATGGCTCTGCTGGCTTCCTGCCAGGCGGTTGTCCTCGACATTGATGGTACGGACTTCGATCAGCCCGATTCGATCGGCCACATGGGAGAGCGTCCCATTGTCAGGGGTGACCACCAAGTGGCCGCTCTCGGTCAAGGCGACGATGCTCTTGCGGTCCGAACCGACCCCTGGATCGACGACGCAGACAAACACCGTACCAGGAGCCCAATACGGGAGAGCCTGGGCCAGGCGGTAGGAAGCTTCCCAAATATTGAACTGGGGAATATCGTGGGTCAAGTCATCCAAGCGAAGCGTATTGGAGATGCCGTCGGCCACCCCGTGCATGGCTGAAACCGCCCCGTCGCTGGTTCCGAAGTCGCTGAGAAAGACTACTGTCCGCCTCTCTTTCCACGCTTGGTTTGCCATAAGTTCATTTCTTAGCCGACTCTTCATTACGTTTCTCCCGCCCTCTCGTCTGACGATCGAATTTCACGGCTTGGACAAGAAGGACAACCGACATGCCGATCACCACCAATCCTAACACGGCTGCAACCAATACGGAAGGCTTGGAGAGCTTGTAGAGCAATGAGAAGCCGACAAGCATGGACAGGATGAGCAGGATGATGGTGGGAGTCAGTCTCTCGCGTTTCATGTCCCCAGAAACCCTTTGATCTCACAGAGGAACTCTTCATAGGTATTGGTGATGCGAAGGTCGGGACACTCGCTTAGGATGTTCTGGGGTGCCCGGAACAAGCAACCACCGTCAGCCTCCCTGATCATGCTCAAATCATTGTAGGAGTCCCCTGCTGCGAACGTTCGATAGTTGAGGCTTCTCATTGCCTGGACCGCCTTGCGTTTCCCGTCGTGCAGTCTCATCCGGTGACGGACGATCATATTCTGTTCATCAACTACAAGGCTGTTGCACCAGATCATCGGGTAATCGAGCTGACGCATCAGAGGCTGCGCAAACTCGGTGAAGGTGTCACTTAAGATCACCACCTGGGTCATCGCCCTGAGCGACTGCAAAAACTCGTAGGCCCCCTCAAGCGGCCCCATCCCCGCGATTACATCCTGGATGTCGGAAAGTCGCAGGTTGTGCTCTTTGAGAATCCTGATGCGATTGGCCATGAGCTTGTCGTAATCAGGTTCCTCACGCGTGGTGATCTTCAGCTCTTCAATGCCGGTGAGCAAGGCAACATTGATCCAGATTTCCGGTACGAGCACCCCTTCCATATCAAGACAAACAATATCCATCACCCTACCTCTCATGTTGTGTAAGGTAGTATTACCGACACGCAAATTTCATGCAAGAGGGAGAAGGAAGCCAAGTAGGGCTGCACTCTCGCCCAACACCTCAATCGCTCCCAATACATCGCCTGTTACTCCGCCCAGCCGTCGCTTTGCCACCTGCATCACAACCAGGCTCATCAGCAGGGCACACCCAAGCGCCGTCAAAGCCTTCAGGGCGAGCACTTCGTCAAAGAAGAGATACAAGACAAGACAGGTGCCAAGCACCTGCACAAGCGGGAGAAGGCTGTGTCTCCTGGTCGCCCTTCTCACCAGTTGGGATGCAGTGCCCTCCCCGCTTCTGGCATAGGGCAGAAAGGAAGCTACGATGACCTGCATCAACCTTCCGATGGCAGGTGCAAGTATGAGAGCGGGTGCAAGAGCGTCCACAATGATCGTGAGACAGGAGTATTGTACAAGAAGAACAACGATGAGCGTTACGACAGCGAATGCACCGCTATGGCTGTCGCGCATGATTTCAAGCGCCCGTTCACGAGTCCATCCCCCACCCAACCCGTCGGCGAAATCTGCAAGTCCGTCGAGATGGAAGGCACGTGTCAGATAAGCGGTGAGAGCAAGCACCAAGGCGGCGCGAACGGTGCCGGCCAACGGAAGAGACGCGACACCATATGAGCACAATCCAAGAAGGGCGCCTACGAAAGGGAACCAAAACAAGCTTTTCTCCGGTGCCTCCTCGCCCCTTCCGGGCACAGGAAACCGGGTCAGGGTTCTGATCGCCAGACTCAAGCCAAGAGAGGTCACAACACGGAGCCTTTCAATGCAAGGGGCAGGCCTGCAACGAGCAGAATGACATTCTGGGCGATTTCGGCAATATCCTGATTCATCCAACCGGCAAGATCGCGGAACGCCCTGCTCTCTGCATCCGCGGGAATCAAACCCAGCCCGGTCTCGTTGGTAACCAGCAGAATTTCACACGGCGGATGGTGAAGCACCTCATACAGGGCGTCCATCTGTTCAAACCGTTTGGAAGGAACTCCACTATGGTGCAGAAGATTACCCAACCATACCGTAAGGCAATCAATCACACATACTTCCACCGAAGGGGGCAGGTCCTTGATGGCCTTCGCCAAGTCAAGGGGTTCCTCGATGGTGATGAAACGGTCGCCACGGTCCTTCTGATGAGCGGCAATCCGCTGCTTCATCTCCTCATCGATCGGCTCGGCGGTAGCGATGTAGGCCCGCGACTCAGTCCCTTCGCAGACACTCAGGGCGTAGTCCTGGGCATAGGAACTCTTTCCGCTTCTCCCACCACCGATTATCAGGCTTACCTGACTCTTGATGCGGGTGTGAATCTTGATGCTCCCGGCCGTTGATACAATCGTCCCCTTGCCGGCATGCAGCGGATATCCCTTTATCTGGTTCTTTTTCAAGTCAATGGTAGCCATGGCACCCTCCCCGATTTCATCTCATCATAGCATGGCTTTCCTGCAAGAGGGAGAGGGAGGCAAAAAACTCCGCCTCAGAAAAAACCTCCAGGGTAAGAACACGTTCGATCCTGTCCCTCTGGCCTTGCAACACAAGCCGCTTCAGAAAATACTCGATTACTTCTCCATCTCCTTGGTCAAGACCAAGATGGTCGGTCTTGCCCTTCACTCCGTGCAGATGACAGATGCGGGTCCTCTCCAACAAGGAATCGAGGACCTTGCGGCTGTCGTAGCCCATCAACCAGACATGCCCGATATCCAAGGTTACTGAAAGATCGTAGCGTTCAACCAAGTCCTGCACACAGGCAAATGGGTAGCTGAGCGTTTCTATGCAGAACATTCTCGGACTGACGTCGGTCTGCTCAAACAGTGATTGCAACGTTTTCCCCAGGCAGTCATGCCAACGCTCCACTTCCGGCGATGGTACAGTTCCATACAGCTCGGGAGTGAGGTGCAGCACATAGCCGAAAGGTTTCAGGTTCCGGGTCAATGCAATGATGGAAAGGATCGAAGCTACACACGCCGACCGAAGAGCAGGATCAGCACTACCTGGCTGGATGTCCAATGGAAAATGCACCGTATAGGTAAGGTCATGCTGCCGGGCCAGGACAGCGAGCTCTTCAACGACCTCCTTGGAAGGAAGATTGCTCATTTCTTCACTCTCAAACAATACCAGCTCGATATCGTCCACCATTGGAGCCAAATAGCGGACATTCGGAAGAATGTCGTCGGCCAGGATGTAGCTGGTCGTTCCTATGCGCAGGTGCGGTACCTTCATACCACCCCCAGCTGTGCCAAAAGTGCCGTACTATTGGTTACATTGCCTTCTTCGAAGCTGGTCATCTCAAAGAGAATGCGGCTTGCCAGGCGAACCAAGGGCCAGGCGGCCAAAGCGCCGGTACCCTCGCCCAACTGCATCGCCAAATCCAGCAAAGGAGGCTTGCATCCAATGGCATCCAGGATTGCCTGATGACCCTGCATTGCGGAACGGTGGCAGGCGATCAGGTAGTCAGCCAATGCAGGTTCAAGTTTCACCGCCACCAAGGCGGCACTACTCACAACATATCCGTCAAGCAATATCGGAAGCCCAAGCTCTGCAGCCTGCCACATACCACCGACTATTGCCGCCAACTCATAGCCTCCAAGGTTGCACAGCACCTCAAAAGGCGCCCGCTGCGGATGAAGGACAAGAGCCTGCTCGATCACCGCAATCTTGCGCAGAAGTTCTGCATCACTCAAGCCGGAACCCTTGCCGGTAAGAGAGGGTACTGGCAGGCCGGTGAGGGCGGCAGCCATGCTGGACGCACTGGTGGTGTTTCCTACTCCCATCTCCCCGAAGGCGATGGCATCACAACCCCTTTCATGAGCTTGAAGAACCAACTGCCTGCCTGTCTCAACGGCTTTGAGACAGGCCTCCCGTTCCAAGGCGGGAGCCGTCAGGAAGTTCCTGCTGCCCCAGGCCACCTTCCGATCCACCACGTTGTCGGAGATGCTGAAGGTATGCTTGACTGCTACATCGATGACCGCTAGTGCCGCATCGACTTGGGAGGCAAACAGCGAGCAGGCTCCCCCGCCCCTGGCGAAATTCAAACACTGCTGATAGGTTATTTCCACCGGGCTGTGAGTCACCCCCTCCTCGACAATGCCGTGGTCGGCGGCAAAGAGCAACAGCGAGAGATGCTTGAGCGGACGTGGACGGATCATTGCCAGGTCCAAGGCAAGATCGGAGAGCCTTCCCAGACTGTGGGGAGGCATCGCTTTGCTCAGCAAGATCTGCTGATAGCGAACAAGACTGCTTCGGTCGATCGGTGGTATTGACATGCACACATTGTAGGTAGGTTGTGCTGGCATGACAAGGCATTACAGGATACAATGCCCCCATGAACCTTGCACTCTACCTCTTTTTGGATGTCCTGACCGGTATGGTCATCTCGATCATGGTGGTTGCCAACACCCTCTACGGGCAGGCGACGACCATGGGCGTCTCCTTGATCGTCAACCATACCATCGGTTTGACCGTCCTTACGCTTATCCTGCTGCTGGGCAGAAACAAACCTGCGATCAGGGGTCCGAGGTTGAAAGCTCCTTGGTACCTTTACTTCAATGGGTTGTTCGGCCTGGCCATCCTGAACCTGAACTACTACACAGTCATCAACACAGGGGCTTCCCTGGCCATGGCTTCAACGGTTTTCGGACAGAGCATCTGCTCGCTTGTTTTTGACCTCACTGGTTGGATGGGAATGCAGAAACGCTCCTTGAACAAAGTCAAGGCGGTAAGTCTGACTGTCAGTTTGGTTGGCATCCTCATCATGGCTGCCAGCGGCGACGGTACGTTCGCCCTGCTTTTCATCCTGCTCGGTATCCTTGCAGGAGCATTGACCATGACCCAGATGGTACTGAACAGCACGCTGGCAATCTACAAGGGAGCGATTCGGGCAAGTCATCAGAACTTCATCGGCGGTTTGGTTGCAGGGCTGGTCTTCTACTTCCTCCTGCAGGGCGAACAAACGCTAGGAGGTCTGGCCACCACCGCCGGCCTTCCGTTCCTGTTGGTTTTCTCAGGGGGAACCCTTGCCGTGTTCGTGGTTGTGAGCACCAGTTACGTCATCGTCAAGATTCCGGCAGTCTACTCGGCCCTGCTGCTGTCTTCGTCCCAGATTCTCATGAGTCTGGCCATCGATACCGTCTTCTTTGACAGTTTTTCCCTGCCGTTGCTGCTCGGTTCGCTCTTGATGCTCCTGGGCATGGGAGGCAATCTATTTGCCGACAAAAAGGCTAATCCTTAGCAATACGGTATACACCCTCTTGTTCCTGCACAAATCCTTCGTTCTGCAGTTGCTGAAGACAGGCATGAATGCGCTCCTCATCAAACGAAGAGAGCAAAGCGATAATGTGATCCTTCTCTTTCGCCCCGGTGTCGGAGAGCAGATGGATCAACTGCCCGCGGATCTGGCGGTTTGAATTCTCGAAGGCGCTCTGTTTTGTATAGTGGGCGCTGCGTACATTGGCATTTGGAAGCAGTTGCTTGAGCAGCACCCCGTAGTCCATCAGGGCATAGTACCAGCTCTTCATATCCGTCACTCCCTCAGCCAGCAGGCCAAGCAGCTCTTCAAGCTGTCGGTCCTTCACCGCCTCCTGGTGCGGGAAGAAGCAGGTAAGCAGGACCCTGCGGATATTGGTTTCCAGATAGATGGACTTCTTTTGGTAGCAGAATGCAAGCAATGCAGCGGCTGTTGCTTTTCCCACACCCGGCAGGGTCGCGATCAAGGCAGGATCGTCGGGAATGGTCCAGCCCCAGGATTCGGTCATTTTGGCACTCTTTCTCAGATTCAATGCCCTTCGGTTGTACCCGAGTCCCTTCCAGTGATAGAGCAATGCATCGAGCGAACCGGCCGCCAAATCAGCGAAGGTGGGCCAAAGCGTGAGAAACAACTCATACTTGGGGAGGACTCGCGAAGTTTGGGTTTGTTGAAGCATCACCTCGGAGAGCAATATGCGGTAAGGATCCGTGGTTTCCCGCCAGATGAAGCGACGACCGTGCAACTCATAGAATGCAAGGATGCGCGAGCGAAACTCATGCAACGAGGCTTCGTCGAGGGTAAAGGCGGGCCACAGATACGAAGCCGCCTCCTCTTCTGTCAAGGAAGGAAAGCCGTTCATTTTTTATCGCCGAAACTCTCAGGCAGTACGAAATCGCCTTTGTGGTATACGTTGGTCGCCTCGGCATCCTCCGCCTCGGCCATATGGGCGGCCGATGGATGCTCTCCCCTTTTGAGCTTGTCCTGCTTGCGCAAATACCGTTCCAGCGCACGTTGCTTGGCACTCTCGCGCTGGTAACTCTTCCCGCTGGAGATGAGAATGGCGACCGGCCTGAGACTCTTGATATTCGCACACAGGATCTGCAGCACGCTGGTCAGCGGTACAGAGATGAACATTCCCGGAATACCCCAAATGAACCCCCACAAGGACAAGGAGACCAAAATGACGAAGGGAGAGAGATTGAGCTGGCCTCCCTGCAGTCGGGGGTCGATGATGTTTCCCAGAATCATCTGGGTGCTGATCGTAAGAATGCCGACATAGATTACGTTCGTCCAGTCGGGAGCGAATTGGATCAGGGCCATGAAAATGGTCAGGGTGGTGATGATGACCGATCCGATGGAGGGAATGAAGTTGAAAATAAAAGCCAAGACACCCCAAAGGATGGGCAAATCGAGACCGGTGACAACTGCAGTCAGGAAGAAGAACAAGCCGGTGAAGGCACTGATTACAGCTTTGAGAATCAAATACTTGGAAATCTGGCGGGTGATGCGTTCAAACATCACAGCAATCTTCATCCCCTTGCTCTTTGGCACTGCCGCAAGCAGCTTGGGAATGACACTCTGCCGTTCCAGAAGCAGAAAGAGGAAGAAGATGTAGACCAAGGTCGCCACCTTGGTGATGTCCAGGAACTTATTCGATATGGAAGTGAGGCTGCTGATCGCAAGACTGGACCAGTTCACCGGCAACAGGGAGAGGAAACTGGTTCCCAGCGGCAGGTCGATGAACTCAGACACCCTGCTGGAAATAAGCCGGTCGAGCGAAACCACTTTCTCGGCGTAGAAGGGAATGAGACGTACCAACGTGTCCACTGTCATGATCACAAACCAACCAGCCAGCACGAATATGAAGAGAAGCAACACCATGACAAATGTTACCGAGATGATCTTGGGAATATGCAACTTATCGAGACGACGCAGCAGCGGGCTGAATAAAAGAAAACAAAAGAAGGAGAGAACCAACGGAATGGTAACATCCTTGGAGAGCTTCAACGCTGCAAGGATGGCTAAAACTGCGAGTATCCCCAGAAAGATGTGTGAATACTTGTTGCTGCCGGACGGAGTTTCTGTCATGGAACAACTATAGACTAGCTTGGAAAAACCTGCAATATCTGTTACTACTGGAATCATGGACCAACAAAGCAATCTCGCCAGGATTCAAATTGTACTTGTGGACACGCAGGATGGGGCAAATATCGGCTCTACGTGTCGAGCCATGAAGACGATGGGCATCACTCGCCTGGTCCTTGTCGGGGAACGCGAGTACGACGAGAACCGTGTACGGACGCTCGCCCTCCATGCCAGCGATGTGTGGGACAATGCAAAGCGTTTTCCTACACTCAAGAAGGCACTTGCTGACAGCGTACTCTCGGTTGCGGCCACCCGCAGACGAGGCAAGTTCCGCAAAAACAGCGCGCTCAGCCCGGCCCAATTGGCCGATACCGTGATGAAAACGGGTGAAGGGTTGGTTTCCATCGTCTTCGGCCGGGAGTCGGATGGCTTGACCGACGATGAGGTTGCCGAGTGTTCACAGGTGGTGACCATCCCTACCAGCGACCAGTTTCCTTCCCTCAACCTTTCCCAAGCCGTACAGATTGTCACGTTCACACTCTTCGATACCATCAAGACGTTTCCTGTACAGGCAAACCCGGTGACCCAGGACAGGTGCGAGCAGGCCGCCCTCGCCTCGTGTGAGGCCCTCGATGGTATTGGATATTTCAAGCTGGCCCAGGAGAAGCTGTGGACTTTCAGGTTTCTCAGGGATGTGTTCGTGCGCGCCGGTCTGACCGAGAGCGAAATCCAGAAAATGGAGAAGGTTTTTGTAAAGATGTCCCGCATCAAGGCGCACAAGGAGACGGACGACGATGTTCAAGTCTTTCTTTGACCCTATGCCGCGCGTGGTCGCTCACCGCGGTGACAGCGCTCACTTTCCTGAAAACACCCTGCCGGCCTTTGAGAGTGCCTGTAAAATGGGCGTGGATGTAATCGAGACCGATGTACACCTGAGCAAGGATGGTCACCTGGTCATTTGGCACGACCCCACCCTGGACCGCAACACCGACGGCAGCGGCAGTGTCGAGGACCATACACTTGAAGAATTGAAGGCATTCGATGCCGGCTATACGTTCACCACCGACGAGGGAAAAACCTATCCCTTCAGAGGCAAGGGTGTACAGCTGTGCACGCTTCAAGAAGCTCTGCAAACTTGTCCGGCAATGTGCTTCAATGTCGATTTGAAGAGTGAAGGAGCAGCCATCGTCGATGCCTTTATTCAGGTGATCAAGGACGAGCATGCAACCAGACGCGTAGTTGCTGCATCATTCCATCTCTCCAATCTGAAACTTCTCAGAAAACGTGAACCAAGAATCCAGACCAGCCTCACCACAAAAGAAGTGATTCCTTTGCTCGCTTTACAGAAACTGCATCTCCTGCCTAAAAGGACAACTGCCAGATCCAAGGTAATTTTCCAAGTACCGGTACGCCAGTGGGGCATCGAGGTCATCACCAGAAAGTTTGTCGAGGTGATGCACGCCCGCGGGGCTGTCATCCAGGTGTGGACCATCAACGATGAAGCTGAGATGCATAGGCTGTACAGCCTTGGAGTGGACTCAATCATGACTGACAGACCACAGCTGGCCATCAAGGTCGCCGGTGAGATGGGATTGCGTAAAGAAGACAGGCTCTGATATCCGGCCCTTATTAAATGTTCAGTTCTTCATACAGTTTTGTGGTCATGGAAAGATTGAGAGGCCGTTTTCCATCCAAAATCTCAGATACAGTTTCCTGACTTCCAAGAATTGGAATGAGATCTTTTCTTGTGAGACTTCTTTGATCCATTACGAACAGGATTACATCAATCGGGTCTGGGAGATCAACAGGAAAAGCCTTCTCCTCATAGAATGATATCAACGAAGTAAACAAGGCAATCTCTTCGTTGATGTCTGCCGATTCAGGGGCATCCATCAGAGACTCTACATGCTGTAGCGCCATCTCATAATCATGCTTATTCTTTATGACTTTTAGGTTCATTACTTTTTCTCTTCGTCTACTTTTCAGGACTCTGCTTGCGTTACGATACATCTATGCACATGGTTAGTACAGAATAGAACCTCCCAATCACCTGGACTATACAGAAGCTGAAAAGCTGCTGTTTCTTGTCCGAGCTGTATCCCACAAAGAAGTTGAAATTCTGGAAATGCGAGGCACTCCCGTGAAACACAGGCTCAGCGTTTATCGCTGAGCCTGTTCTCCGTTTCCCTACTTGAGCATCGCTGCAACCGAGAGATTCTCGCTCTCGATGTCCTTGAAGTACTTGTAGGTATCTACCTTCAGCTCTCCGCAGGCCGCTTCATCGCACACGATGACAGCCTTCGGATGAAGTTGGAGGGCACTGCATGTCCAGCTCTGGCTGACGCCTCCCTCGATGGTGGCCTGCAAGGCACGTGCCTTGTTGTGACCGTTGACCAGGATGATCACCTCACGGCTGTCGGTCACCGTTTTAACCCCGACCGTCAAAGCCTGGGAGGGAACCTTGTTCATGTCGTGTTCAAAAAACCTGCTGTTCATGACCTTGGTGTCGTAGGTCAAACTCTTGATGCGGGTGCGGCTGGACAGGCTGGAGAAGGGTTCATTGAAGGCGATATGCCCGTCCGCCCCGATGCCTCCAAGGAACAGCTCGATACCGCCGAAAGCGGCGATTGCCTCTTCATACAAGCAGCACTCCTCTTCCAGGTCCTTGGCGGTTCCATCAAGAATGTGCACATTCTCAGCCTTGATGTCGATGTGGTTGAAGAAGTTCTTCCACATGAAGGTGTAGTAGCTTTGTTCGTGCTCACGAGCAAGCCCTACATACTCATCCATGTTGAAGGTGACGACATTGGCAAAGGAAACATATCCTTCCCTATTGAGCCTGATCAATTCAGCATAGGTACCAAGCGGGGAGGATCCCGTAGGGAGGCCAAGGACAAATGGTCGATTTGCATTCGGTTCAAAGGCCCTGATTCTATTGGCTATATACCGTGCAGCCCAAAGGGACAGATTCTCATAATCGTTTTGGATGATGACTCGCATTGCTCTCTCCTTGTCACTCCATCATAGTCTGAAACAAGGAGGTGGGCAACACTCAACAGGCTTGAACGATGATGCCTCCACAGAGTATCGTGCTTCCGTCATACAGCACCAGCGACTGACCGACGGTGGCGGCTTTCACTTCATCGCTGAAGATTGCCGTGATGGTCCCGTCGTCATTCTGACGGGCTTTGGCTTCGGTTGCATAGCCGGTGGAGCGGATTTTTGCCTGTACCACAACCTCGCCTTCCAGCGAGGAAACCTTTGACCAGACAACATCAGATGCGGTTACGGTACTCTGCAGGGTATCCTCAACAAAGCCTACCACAACCTCGTTGGTATCGGCTCTCAATTCAAGCACGTAGAGCGGCCTTGGTGCTGCAATACCCAAACCTTTACGTTGGCCGATGGTGTAATGCCAGATGCCTTCATGGTGGCCCAGTACCTCGCCCTGCTTGGTGACAATGTTTCCCTCACGGGCGGTGATGTCCAGCAAGTCGGTGTAATCGCCATCATAGAAATCCTGGCTCTCCTCTTGGTACACCTTGTGAAATCCTTGGGCGACGTCGATCTTGCGCACGTCTTCCTTGGTCATTCCACCGAGGGGGAAAAGGGTTCTGGCAAGCTGCTCTTGGTTGAGGCGATAGAGAAAGTACGATTGGTCCTTCTTCAAATCCACTGCCTTTGCGACTGCATACCGGCCGTTTTGTTCGACAATCCTGGCATAGTGACCGGTGGCGAACCTATCAAAGACAAGGCCGCTTTGCATGGCATACTCGACCATTGCTCCAAACTTGATCTTTGCATTGCACCAGACACAGGGATTGGGTGTCCTTCCATCCATGTACTCCGCCTTGAAATTGGACAGCACTATTTCTTCAAAGAGATCACTGAGTTCGAGCACCTGATGCTCGATCCCGATTTTCTCACATATCTTCTTGATGGCTCGAATGTCCTCGGTTTTATCCGGAGCAAAGCAGCTGGTGGAGTTCAACGGACGGGACAAATGGGAACGTTTATTCCATATGGTCATCGTAACGCCCATCACCTCGTGGCCCTGCTGTTTCAATAAGTAAGCTGCGACTGAAGAGTCGATCCCTCCGCTCATGCCTACCAGTACCTTCATCATTCCTCCAAAATCAGGATACACCTGTATATAATAACGAAACCGCCCTGGAATCCAAGGCGGTTTCTGAAAGCGAGAGTGACGGGACTCGAACCCGCGATCTACGGCGTGACAGGCCGTCGCGATAACCAGCTTCGCTACACCCTCATAGCATGAGTGAAACTACACTATCCTAATAGTTTTGTCAACAACCTGAAAAGAGATTTCCAAAAAACTACAGCCGCCTCGGAAGACCCAAAGCGGCTGCAATAGCGAGAGTGACGGGACTCGAACCCGCGATCTACGGCGTGACAGGCCGTCGCGATAACCAGCTTCGCTACACCCTCAAAAAACACTCTTGGAAACTACACGAAACGCATTTTTTTGTCAACTGGATTAGCAGTTGTCAGACATATTTTCCTCACGTATACTCTCTGAAAGGAGTCAATCATGCAAGAATCCATCATGTTGTTCTTTCTCAACATTGCAAACCCCATCCTTGATTTTCTGGCCAACATCGCCTCTGCAGTGGGCGAACAGACCTTCGTCATAGCAGTCATTCTCTACATCTTCTACAACTACGACAAGAAGAAAGGGTTCGGCCTCTTTACGTCGGTCCTGTTTGCCGTACTGGGCATGGGAATCCTCAAGGCGGTCGTCCGCGCACCACGACCTTTCCAGGTGCTCGAATCCATCGACGGCAAGCGCCTGGAGACAGCAACCGGCTACTCGTTCCCCAGCGGACATACCACTACCGGGGCTGCCTTCTATACCGCCCTTGCACTTACGTTCAAGAAACGGCCTGTCAGCATCCTCTGTGCAGTCATGATGGCCTTGGTCGGACTGAGCCGTCTCTATTTGGGAGTGCACTGGCCCATCGATGTGTTTGCAGGGCTTTTGCTGGGGGTTGCTATCAGCTTTACAGTAAGCCGTTATCTGAACGCTCTCTATGACGACAAGAACAAGCGCATCCGCCTCAGTTTGTGGATCGGCTCCCTTTCTTTTGCTGCAGGAGCCATTACGGCAATTCTGCTCAATACAGGGACCATCGATGAGGTCGCCTTCACCGACCTCATGAAAGTCTTCGCCCTCGGTGGCGGAGGTTACCTGGGCTTCGCCTTGGAGAATAAGAAGGTGAATTTCACTGTCGAGGAGAAGCGAAGCAAGCAGATCGTCCGTTACGTCATCGGGCTGGTCGGCATCCTGCTGTTCATGGGTGCCAAGGTGATCATCCCCGAATCACTGTATGCAGTCGGATCCTTCGTCCGCTATACGCTGGTAGGACTTTGGGCGACAGGAGTGTATCCGCTTATAGGAAAAAATCTCCGTCTTTTCTCTGGTTCTCGATGAATTTCGGCTCAATGCCCTTGGTGATCAAAAAGCGCCTGAGATCGAGCATCTCATTGAGGTGCCCATAGCAGAGCTTGTGCATCATTTTCCCGCACATGATCGCATCATCGAGGGCATAGTGCGCCTGATACTCCATGCCGTAGTAATCCACCAAATATGCAAGCTTATAGCTGAGCATCTTCGGCCAGACTTTCTTGGCAATGGTGAGCGTACAAAGATAGGGCATCTGTCTTGCTTCCAAGTCATACACCTCAAAGCAGCCCTTCAGAACACCCATATCGAAGACAGCGTTGTGGGCAACCAGAAGATCGCGGCCGATGAATTCCCGCATAGCCGGCCAAACCATATCAAACTCAGGGGCTGCAAGACAATCCTCGTCCTTGAGTTGGTGCACTGCCGTCATACTCGGATCGAAATAGGGGTGCTTGGGATGAATGAGTGAATAGTAGGTATCCAGCAGCATCCCTTCCTCATCGAAGCGGGCCAGGGCGACCGAACAGGCTCCACCTGGATACCCGTTCGCCGTTTCAAAATCTATTGCTACATAATTCATGCTTGTTTTCCCAACATGATGGAAAGAATCGTTTTATCCGTCTCCTCCATCCCTTCATGGCTGATTCTCGAAAGGAAATCCATACTCTCTTTGCTTGTCTTGCCGACAATGCCGCTCTCATTTCCTGGAGACATACCCCTGAAAGCAAGTTTGCAGGCCAGGTTCGCTGCCTCGACGCAGCTATAAATCTTCAAGGCGCAGGTCATCTTCGCCCCATCACAAATAATACCGGTCAGGTTGCCCACCATGGTATTGAACGCCCTGTCCATCTCAACAAGGGTTCCATCGAGCAGGTACACAAGCCCGCAGGCTGTTCCAATGGCTGCCGTAAAGGCGCCGCACAAGGCACTGAGCCGGTTCTTCTTGGCAGTCAGGGCGAGACCGACCAGTTGGCTGAGCAGCAGGGCTCTGGCCAGCTTCTCTTCACTGCATGCCAAATAGGATCCAACCACAGCAAGGGGTACTGTCAAGGTGATGCCTTGGTTGCCGCTGCCGCTGTTGATGATCACAGGAAGCGGGCAGCCTGCCATTCTTGCATCACTGGCCGCTGCCGCCATGGCCGAAGCGAGGCTGAAAGCCTCGGATAGGCTGGAAGGTGTTTTACCGATAGGCTCGGCTGCGATTTTCCCTACCGACAGACCATAGGAGTGCTCCAAGGCATGCTGAGCAATGGCCATATTGGTATTTTTGGCATCAAGGACCAACGTCAGAGCTTCCTGCGGTGCCTGCTGCACCCAAGCAAGCAGGTCGGACAAGGAACTGCCGCCC
>Ga0209066_10001479_pt1 | contig 30855 bp, 56 predicted proteins | sample All_14_2_FD_187198 | JGI IMG/M metagenome (GOLD analysis project Ga0209066, IMG submission 187198) | Freshwater microbial communities in response to fracking from Pennsylvania, USA - Allegheny Zone_MetaG_DW_15 (SPAdes) (version 2) ... | reverse complement strand
GTTGTATATAGATGCGATATAAATAAAATGACCAACATGCTCAACATCAGGCGAATGCTCGAATATATGGGAGCTTATGCCCGGAACATCGTAACGAGACATTATTGTTTCATGAAGTTTACTTGGATGACAAATAACCTCAACTGGTAGACGAGATAATAACGTAGCATTATCATTAGTCACAACAACAATGTCCCTGATCCCTATCCTCCTAGCACTTTGAATCGATGCTACTAACGCCTTGTAGTATAAAGATTCCTCCGTAAGACCACTAACTGAATATACGACTTTCATATAGTTACTTATACTAGCAAGTTAACTACAAAGAAACCATCCCAGGCATCCAAGTTGCCTGTTCATCAACACAAACAATGGGGATAAAGTTTCGAACTGGTGTTGGAATACCGAGATCCTTCATCAGTGTTTTTACTTTCTTTCCATTGATCTTATCGCCTGCGACACGGCTTCTTACAGTAATTGATCTCTTACCCATAAACTGAGCATACAGACCCCGACTATCTACTCCAGTGGGGAGTATATTGCCGGTATATACCAGACTAATATGGTCCCACTCTCCCTGGTTGAATTCCTTCCAGAAATACAGGGGGCCATTATTAGGGGCCTTCGCAACAATGAGTCCTTTACGAGTAATTGGATGCTCGCCATTATTGACTACATCACAGAAACTCACGAGATCATCATAGGTAATGTCTTGCAGATCGCCTTTTACTTCCTTGACAATCTCCCGACACACTGAAAGTTGCATTTGTGGATTATCAATGTTTTGTAGCCAATACGAAACGCCACCCACCGGCTTCCACCACTTAGCCAATGGATGTTCCGGGGCTTTGATCTCAGTCTTTTCTTTACGGATAGTAACTAAAGAGGAAGAGTGTTCGCGATCCATATTGGCAAGCGAGCGCGCCGCCACGGCTAGATCGACACCAAACAATTCAGACACTAATGACCTAATACGATTACGTTCGTATCGGTAATCATCATTACTAGCATCTTCTGCCCACGACACATGTTGTTCGTAAGCAAAGGACCTAATCTCTTCTCGTGTGCAATCCAACAGAGGGCGTACCACGTCCCCCAGCCTATATGACATGGCAAGTAGACCAGTTAGCCCGCAGCCTCGTTTTAGATTAAGCAGCATCGTTTCAACACGATCATTCGCATTGTGTCCCGTCACAATGACTGAACAACCTTGCTTGCTCTTACAAGTTCGCAAGAAATCCCAACGCTGTTTTCGAGCATCCCCCTCTGTCTTCTTGACAATCTTTGCTTCCCCGATGAATAAGGGGATATTGCGACTAGCGCAAAACTCTTCAACCAAGGCGGCTTCATCTTTTGATTCCGCGCGCCATCCATGGTTAAAATGAGCTACTACACAATTATAACCCTGATCATGCAGACAGCGAAGAAGCACCATTGAATCAGGTCCGCCCGAAACAGCAATCAGAAGCTTAGTATCGGATTCAAAAAGCTTGTTGTTTTGAATAGTAGCCTGAATGGTATTGGGTACCTTGATGGCATTATAGCTCATGTCTTCTCCCCAGGCTCAAGGAATAGAACCCAACACTTACCTGCACATAATTCCAAGATTTCCTCTTGAACAGTATCGTCTGCCGCCCTTTGAGGGATACGGATATCCAACAATTGCAGCGCAAAACGATCAATTAAGGTATTAGGTCTCCAAATACTACGAATGAGTCGAAATGTAATACCGTCACCCGCAATCAGGGCGCGGGCCTGCTCAGCTTCATAGTGAAACAAAATGAGTCTCCATAGCTTATGATAGCACACCAAGGGCCGTTTGTCAACCGTCTACCTGATAATAGTGGGTGTCACCAAGAATACAGAATTCGACTGTTGCCCATAACTAGAATAAAGGGGCATTAGGTTGGTGCTGTCTGCGCTTCGAACCAATCCACCTATTGCTAAGGTCTGACCATCAGGGATTGAAATAGTCGTATTTATGGTATGGCTCGCCATTATAGGTAGACCATTATTGTACCCAATGACTTCTCTGATTCTAGGAAGCAAAGTAATGGTAACACGATTATCACCAATTACTTGAGGGAAAACCATTAACTCACTACCAACGTCCAAGAAACTAACATTAGCTTGGTTAAAGACAAATCCACCAGGAGCAAAGATAGCTTGCCGACCAATAGTGATCGGGATACTTTCACCTACGAACAACTGTGCCCATCTATGACTAAGTGTCGTAATGCTTTGTTCAATAACAGTTACTCCCTTGCTTTCTTGCACAGAAGCACTAAACAAACTTAGTGGGCTAGCCACATAGCTTCCCGCGCCGAGGAAAGACACTTTATCACCCACTGTGAACTTGAACTGTTTCATATCAGTGGTAGTTAAGAGCTTGACTGCAATAGATACTTGTTTGGGCTCTACGTCTAAGATATTCAGTAGCTCTTGCAACTTAGCGAAGGCTTCAGGCTCACCTGTCACGATTAGAAGAGACAAGGCATCATACCCGACAATACTAGTGATCCCTACGGGTAAAGCAAACACAGGTGGGGAATAGGCAACATTATAGCCAATAGATGGTTGCCCGAACCATGTAGCTACTTGACTCGCCACAACATGTTTAATGGGTATGGGGCGGACTTCAGCATGAACAGCCGTAAGTAGCATCAGACAGAGTAGTAGTTTCTTGATCATGTCGCGTTTCCTCACGGTCTATTATACAAAATGGGTATCTCGACAAATTGTCGGGGTACGTGTCGGGATAGCCCTGACCGCCACCGATCCCCCTTCCTATCGCGGCACGACAGATTCTAGTGATCACTAGAATTCCAACAATCACTAGAATCCGCCAAGGCAAAACAAAAACGCGGTCCCAGGTTGCCCCAGGACCGCGCTCTGTGCCATTCTAAGACTAGGGTTGCCCCTAGATGCCGCCGAACCCACCACCAACGCCGCTGAAGCCCGTTGCGGCGGTCTGGCTAAAGCTCATAGCGCCTTGACTGAGCGCCTGAGTGGTGCGAGACACCAACTCAAAGCACTTTCGAATCTCAGCTTCCGAGTTACCAGGAGTAAGAATCCACTCATCACTTAGACCCATCGACTTAAAGACATCACGGAACTTGGTGCCTCCATCATCAATACCCATGCCGAAAACTACGTTAGTTTCCTTCTGGGCTAGCAAATCTCGAACCAACGAAGCATTATCGCTAGGTCGATATTCGCGGGAGCCTTCATCATGACCATCAGTGATAATGCCCGTAATGGTTCGCGTCTGAACACCCATATTCATGTTGCTCAGCCACTTTGCCATTACGCCCGCAATAGTCTTGAAGGCCATATCATACAGTGGCGTACCACCGCACGGATTATAGTTCTGCTGCGACAGCCGAATCGCCTGATCAAGAGGCACATACGAATGCAACTGACCCGCATTCATCATCACAGTTCGCACCAGCACATTACTGCGCTGCTTGGCATCTTCAACAGCCTTCAGACACATATTCCAGCCCCGTCGAATATTGTCAGTGTTGCCATTGAACCGAATAGACGATGAATCGTCAATCAGAGCCGTCAGGAGGATATTCTCCCCCATACCAAGCTCGGAGACATCAACACCAAGCGCGGCATTAATGTCTGCACCAAGATCCTGCTGCCCGAGAGCATTGAAGGTTGCCATTGAGATATCGTTGGCATCAACAGCGCCCTGGAACAGATTAGTCAAGTCAATAGTACCAGTACTCATTATCTTACCTTTCTAGTGGAAAGATCACCAATTCATCATCGGGGTCGTGCTATTAACAACATGACAACCCTTAGCCTTGAACTTATCGAAGGCCGCATTAGCCGAAGCAGTGAAGTCAATCACGCCAGGAATCACGACGGGCGAAGTACAATCTTCCAGTAGATAGACCTTCTTCACCAACTCGGGATCCTTCGTCATCAACCAACCCAGCAGATTATCAATCGTCCAAGCAACACAATGCGACTTGGCTTCACCCGCAATAATGACGCGATCAAACTTCGACAATCGCTCCAAAGTACGAGTATTCCACTGAGCGCCCGGCAATGCAACTTCCGCGCCATGCGAATCAATGGTCGTAGTAACCTCGGGGCAAAGAACCGAGTAGTATTCGGTCAGAGGATGAAGACCCTTGATATCAAAGTTGACCTCACCACCACGGGCACGACCCCAGAAGAAAGCAGCCTCAGCAATCGAAGGCTCCAGAGCATGACCAATACCACCCAACATAGCGTGATAGGGCCAAATCATCAAAGCAGCCTTATCAGACTGAGCCAACTTACCTGCATAATGGGTCAAATGCCGCTCAAGGAACGCCACATCGCCATTAGCCAGAGTATAGGCAAGCTCAGGATTGACACGCCACTTACCGGCAAGGATAGCATCCAACATGATAGGATTATCCGCCGGGCCAGGATGAGCACCATTATCATCGATCAAGAAGCACGGATGGAAAATCTGCATACTGCGATGCGAATCCATCGTTGCAACAATCTCAGTGATATTGCCGCACTCGCGATAGATAAACTCACACAAGCGGCGGCAATCAGCCTCGGCACCAGCAACCGGCAACTCACCATGCGTGGAGTTGCAGAAAGTAATCTGGTTGTCAACCAGAATCAGCGCAGTACGTTCCTGATCCTGAGAAATGTGCTTAATCCCATGCTTGCGCTTGTAGGTGTAAGCAGCTTCCTGAACCTTGGGATAGTCAACAACTCGAATCTGACCAACTCCCGAAGGATCAAAGATCCCAGGCATTTCAGTGATTGGCGAACTAGCCATAGTAATTCTCTTCCCTTAGTGTTTGTGTTTTCTTACTGCTTGATTTGGAGCAAAGAAATGGCATTAGCCTTAGATACAAGCAAGCCATCCCTATTTCCAAACAAGCCGACATTAGCGTCAACGAACGGAGCCGTGTCAGGGTAGCTTGTTTCCACCGCGATCCGGCCTGCCGTCACCACTACCCTTATGATACCATCGTCGGTCGCGGAAAGCAAGCCCCTACCTAGAGCAAACTTCCCGCGTAGATTGCCGAGCCAATGGTCGCTATCTTTTTCCGCAGATTCCGATGCAATCAGCTTTCCATTCTTATCAAGCACCTGACAATAGTGACGAGTCACGCTGCCATCTTGAACAGAATAGATAAACCAACACAAAGAGCCAGCGAACAAAGCCAAAGAATCCAGCAACTGCCCCTTAATAGGCATAAGCTCTGTGTTATCATTGAATAGATGCTTATTCGCATCAAACATGAAACCTACAGTACCCTGCCCCATACGATAGAAGCCGAAGCCGAATTCTTCACCGACCCAGAACTGAGTGTTGCCCGTCAGGACATTACCAATATGATCGGGGCCGAACTGACCATTCTTTTGCAACTTCCCTCCTTGAAGCCAATAGTAGTGATGCGAATTGGCGTCAAAGACAGGGAAACGATTTTCGAACTTATCCACTGATAGTTGCTCAGTCTCGCCACCCAAGACCACAATCATGTTGTCTCTAGCCAAGAGAGTCTTATCACCGCAGAATCGATAACGAACCTTAGGATCAACTGCCCCATCCATGAGATGTGTAGCATTCTCACGGAAGAAACGCCCATTCTCCCAATACAGATATTGAGGGTGACTATTCTGGACTCCCATGAATAGAATCTTCCCCTTAGTAGTAAAGAAGGTCTTAGAGGTCACGACGCCGTGAATCTCAATTGTCTGCTTCACTAAACCAGGAGCAACATGGGCACACTCAGGGCATTGAACCCTAGCATGGACACAACCACAACTCTGGCAGTTAGTCCAACGCATGTTCTCTAGAATCCGCGCCGGGAACTCGTGCCGATCATCCTTCTCAAACACCTGATGAAAACGATGCAACAGTTCATCAGGCAGGCACTGCATTGGCATAGCAGGCTTGGGATAGATAACCTCGGGATCAAAGACAGTAATGCGCTCAAAGATCCTTTGTCCCTGATTGGATACTTTCTTCTTGACATCCTTAGGGCGATGAATCCCACTATACGGACCCGTAAACAAGCAGCTTTGGAACAACAGGGCATCAAAGGCGAACCAGTCCGATTCAGGACTATAATCACCTACGAGTTGTAGCTGCCCGTTAAACTCACAGAGTTTTGGATCAACGAACCGAACCGTATACAATCGACAAGCGAAGCCCCCGAATTGGGCGCTATCAATGTCGATAAACATCGGTTCTTTCTTTTCGTCATGAGGGATCAACACATTGAATTCGTTAAAGTCACCAATAACAACATGAGCGTTATGCAATGCCTTGACTGTCTTATGCATACTCAGGAATCGAGCCGACACTAGATTAGGATCAATGCCTTGTCGAAACTGTCTGTCTGAATACATCATCAGACGTTCAGCGTCATTAACATAACGCATAGTATAACCGACGATATTGTTACCGTCTCGCGCCAATTCAATTGGCGAGATTACAGTATCAGGAACAGACTTTGGGAACAGTGGCAACTTACGTTGATGTTCCTGTAGTCTCTTTTGCGCCGCATGTTGGGCTATAGGTGTAGTGAAGGTAGAGTCGTCAGGAGAACGAAATACCTTCAAAACAGTACCAGCGTCAACCTGATACACAATAGCTTCGCCACCTTCACCAATCTTGGTTAGGGATCCGATATTATAGTTCTTCTTACCAATTGTTAGCTTAGTCATTGTCAGGTTCCGATAGACACACTCGGCGAGACATACCACTTACCATTCTTGTAAAGATAGCTAAAGGATGCGTCCCACTTATCCATTAGGCAACGAAAACCATATTCATGATCCGCGATTACCTTAACAGAACCACCATTCTCGCCACGGCGATTAGTTTTCACCGATGCAGTTAGGATTTCAATATCGCCAGCCTTAATCAACGCGCGGGCCTGATCAGGTTCTTGATAGTGCTTAGCCAGGAGATTTCCCGCATTCTCAATGTAGCCATCCAGATCCAACATAATTGCTTCAATTGTGCCATCTTCGTACTGATAGCCGAGCACTGCTCTTGTCGCCATTTTATTCTCCAAATCGCTTCATGGTAATGAGGGCTAGGTCATCCTCAAGATAACCACCTTGACGATTGATGCGCCTTTCAGTCCAATCAACCTTCTGTTCGATGCGCTGCATCATTCGTAGCCGCAAAGTCGGCGTTGTTCGCTGAGTGAAGAAGAAATCATCAGTCCACAACTGATCCACCGGCCCAACAACCCCACCATAGATAGGCTTATCTTGATTACTCAGCCAGTAGCGAAGACCATCAGTACTAACCAAGAGATTCTGCACTTCATGAGTAGGAAGTCTTCGAATAACTTCGAGCGTTCTATCCTTCTTGTGGTGACCACTTAGTAATCGCTCTGAGAAAAAGGAAGGATATTCACCGGGTGCCGGGCCGAAGTCACACCGTTCACCATTAAGATAAATAAAACCATCGCCACAGCCTAAGATCACTGTCTCGCTAGGTGTACTTATAAATCCAATAAGAGTAAAGAACATATTCTCATTAAGATAAATGTTCCAAAGATACTCCATATTAGTTTTACAGAACAACTCACCCATGCTTAGCTGTCTAGCGATACCATCTAGTCGATTAGCCAATAGATCGGAGAAGATAGTACAATTGTCTGTACCAATGATATCTTCAACTAGATCCACAGGCGAGGAATCATATAGATAGGTCAGGACAGTATTCATGAAGAGACGCCCACCAATTTGAGCGCCAAGCTGGTTATTGATACCACTCCCCATACCATCACAAACCACGCCAATGATTACTTCAGGTGTAGTATGAACATAGACAGCATCTTGAATAGGCTGTGCAACAATATTGCGATCATCCCCGATGTGGTGACGACCCGCAATACTACCATAGGAGACCTTAAGGGTGTCAGTAATAGCCATTATACTTAACCTTCCGATGCCGGATACCACCATTGCATCTCTTCATCCCAAATCATTAAGGTGGGTTTTACTTCATTCATCCAATCCATCCTAAAACGCCCGCCGACAGCATAATCGCCCGTCTGCTCGCTAATTGCGCAGTAGCGCTCGCCTCTCGTATCTTTTTCGCGAGCCATTTCCTCTGCTTCTTCCTTAAACAAAGGTCGTGCGCCACAAGATGTGATTGAACAAAGACTGGAGTAACGATCATATGGGATATCTTCAGAATCAAGATTGGTATGACCATATATCTCGAATAGTTGCTTAAGATCAATACCCTTCAAATCATTAAAGTGATTATCCCGCGACACACAATACATTGGATGACAACGACAATCTTCGTAATACGTCCCAACCTGGATTTCAGGCGTGTGAATTGCAACCTCATAGTACGTAGTATTAAAGATGAATGATGAATGGTGTTTACAAATCAGGTAAAGATGATCGATAACATCTTTCCCAATATGAATGGAAACTAAATTCGCCTCATCATCATAGTTGTTTTCAGTAATCACAAACTTTGGCTCCCCGTCATGCCACATGAATTCATACACATTGATATCCCTCAGAATATCATATAATGCTTTACAAAACGCAGGAACGGAACGGGCATCCATATCATCAACGAGATTACGCATTTGGTTTTCCTTTAATCAAAGTCCCAAGGATCAAGTGTTTGTTGTCTCAACCTGATCTTATTCTGCATATGTGGTGTCAGTAGGTCTAATTCTTCTGGATCGACTAGGTAAGAGCGAACATATTGCGTTCTTTCGGTTAAACGCTTCATGTCTCTCTTGTACTTGAATTCCAGCGTTAGATTCCACTTGCGCATTCGACCCGGTTGATCTAGCAATTCGGGTACGTCATGGTGAACCATTGCCCACAAAAAGTAGGGATACTCACCATAGTTGAGCCATTCTCGGTTGATAATCCGAAGACGACGTGCAATCTTTGCCGCCGTTAAATCACGGCGAGAACCTCTGTTTCTCATCTATATACCTCCTAGTAGCTTTAGCTACACTAGAGGCGGTTTTGTTCTTTCTTCATGACATTTCCCTTTACTTAGCTATTTAGTTAGACACCTTGATTAACTGCAAAACGAATCCGCTGACCATGAGTGCCCACATAAATCTTCCCGCATCCGTGGCAATCAACCAGCATAAGCATATTCATTGCCTCTTCTTCATCAGTTACAAAACCTGCAAAATCCTGCTCATCCCGACCATGTACCTTAATCGAACAATCTTTACAGTAACGAGCAATGATATTAGGATTCTTTCTCATAAGGTCCACCAATCAGGTTGCTCCGAATGTGCCCACTTCGCAAACCGGAACTTATCTAGCAGATAAAAAGTTCGATATGCTTCAACGGTATCTTCTTGCTGATACTGTTCCGGCATACACTGTGGCGGTGGTGAAAACCCTACATCTTCCAAAGCAGGTGGGTTTTGACTCATCCAATTCAAGTAAGTCGATGAAGCGTGTACCTTACCATATCGCTTTGTATATTCGTCCGAAAGAGCAAAGCCCAACTCTACCAGCCACTGAAAATGTTGCAAACTTTGTCGTGCCCACGCTGCGGGTTTAGGATTACCCTTGGGGGCTTCATAGATTAGACCCACAAAGTGCTTTACGTGACCAGAGGTAGGATCCACTAACCAATAGACAGCAGATAGAATCTGAACCGTCTCAAGCAACATCTTCATATGCTTGTCGCAATGATAACTTGCACACTTCACAGGGTCAGGATCTAGATAAAAGATGTTCATACTAGAGTACCAGCGACCCAGGCGTTCAACAATTCTTTTCCGGCGACCGTAGCAGTAAGTTGTGATTGCTTAGGAAGTCTCAGATCGTAGATCTCCATAACGCGCTGCATACCCGCCGACACCAAATCAGACAACTTCTGCTTTAGCGCATCCATGTTAGCACAGTAGCACGGATAATCCTCATAATCAAAAGTATCACATGCTACAATCATGTATTGAAATCTATTGTCGATGCCACGATCAAACCATTCAGAAATGTCCACAGATGAAGCAGCCATCGTCGTCTCCGTTCCCTTATTATAGCACGCTCAATGCCTTGTGTCAAGAGCACGTTAGGGACGTATAAATACCAACAAGAGGCACTCACTATGCAAATCACAGCACCGAATATCGCTCGTTCAGCTATGTTTAATGATACACTCGTGTTAGCCGTAGACATAGACGAATACGAGGATCGCTACATTATTATGGTAGATATACCAGGAATTACTAATCGTGAAGTAAAAGCTAGTGTTTCAAATGATGAATTAACCATCATCACCAACAAAAGTAATGAACCAAATGACACAGGTGGTAAGATACTCTACAGAGAGCGTAAAGCTTATCAGATGACACGAAAAGTGCATCTAGATAACTGTGTTGATGCTGAAAACTTAGCGGTATATATACACAATGGCGTCCTTACCCTTACCGTTCACAAAAGTAATCGGAAAAGACAAGAACGCCATATCGAAGGTGTGTGGGCCTAACTACTTATTCGCATGATACCATGCGAGATAATGATCAATCTCAGGGAAGCGATTTTGACTACACGTCACGCAGTTGATTTCACTATCGCTCTTATCGGCGCAACATGACTCTTTGTAGTCTGCATAATCTAGCAGCAATGCACAAAGCCCCATAATAACATCATCAGGCATACGCTCAGGTCGCTCAACACTCATGCAATCGATGATGCGATGAGCGAGCATTTCAGCCACCATGCGTCGGTACTGAAGTGGTGCCTCGGACAACAATGCGTTTGAAGCCGCCATAGCACAAGCCTCATGCCCTGCCCAGATTCCCGCAGGATAACCGTGCGCACCATGAAACGAATCAATCAAAGCAATGAGCATAGTATTGATATAGTTAAATAGTTCCTCAGCCTCAAGCTCATCTGGGGTCATCATACCATCAGACTCACAAGGACAATTATCACAACAACCATCAACACCCCCACAGCTACTACAATCACTAACCTGCTCATGAATCGGTGGAAGCGGTGGTGGCGACACAGGTAAGTCAAATCGAGAAAACTGGGCCGGCTGCGTCGGAGGGGTAAAACCCCCGGCCTGCTCAGTTCGCAGCGCTTTCTCAAGCAATTCTCGCTGGGCTTGCAAAAAAGCCCCCGACAGCATTGCTCGCACCATTTGATCAAATGAATCTTGCTTACTCATCAAACTCTCCTACTGTAACTGCACACGATCAACAATCTCACGGATTTGCTTCAACGCTTCGGCATACCTATCAGGTTCATGGTATACCCCTTCCAATGAACCATAATGCATTTCCAAACATTGGAGTAGCAATCGCTTCCTATAAGGCTCATCCGGCCTATAAGGCAATATAGTACAAGTGTTATACACTTCTTCTAATTGCCGTTCCTTATCGCTAAAGAACTGCTCTATCTGGTCCAAATCCCATTCGCCACGCCGAATCGCTTTTAGCTGTTCCTTGTGACGCTGGAGATCCATGTCGCCTTCAGTCAGGATTTGCTCTATCTCTAGAAGCAACCTAACTATGTGATAAGCAAACTTGCAATCGAACCCGAACTTCTCGATATCCGCCATTCTCTTTTCATTTTCAGAATGAGACTTCGCTCTTAGCTTAGCCTTCTGAGAAAAAGCGTATCCCTTGAACTTATGCCAATATCCCCTATGAAGGAATACGTGTCGGTTCTCTCGGATCAAGTTTCCAATCTGAGTACTATGCAACACACAGGTATGGGGGACAAAAAGACAATCTACGATATTAGGGTTGCCCTCCATGGCTAATTGAAAGAACTTAACTATGGAGTAAACACTAAAGTCGTACTCTCTACCCTTACCGCCCAACTCACTGATATCAAAGATATGATGCTGTTGCCATTGCTCGAATCGCTGAATCTGCGAACCAAATCCAGGGATCTCACCTCTCAAATGAGGGAATACCTGATCTCGATTAGGAACAGCGATACCGTAACAATCCATGTCAGATGTATCACTACTAGCACCATAGGCAACGGAGCCCGTATACACTAGATATACGATACTCTCTGGTAGCCAGCTTGGTGGTGTGATTAGTTCCTTTTTGACTAACTCTTGAACCTTATTCATCTACACCTCTTCTAATAGCTCCCGTAAGCGCCTCAGGATTCGATCATAGGTCCTAGTATCAAGAATCTCCACATTAGGGTGTCGAAACGCTACATTCTGACTATTCTTAGGCATGATGCCATATCCGCGTGGTCGCCATTGCAACCAACGTTCCATATAAGGGATATAGTCATCAATGAGCACCCGCCCATAAACCAGCCCCTTATCTTGCGTAATTGTAATCTCTACAGGGATGCCATTTCCAACAAGATTCTTCTGGCACCATTCCACTTTTTCAGACCATGCTGCTCGATTGCTATATGGTCCCTTGGTTAAGATGTGAATCTTGTATCCCATCTCCTGCGCAGACTTAACCAAATCAATCACAGGATAGATCGGACGTAGATTAACCCACCATCCGGGCTGAGCCATAATCATCTTCCGGCGGGCCTTCATATGCGGAATGGCCTCTAGGTCCCAGACACAAAGATTAGGGTCCATGAAATCAGGATCACTCGGCCCGGCAATGGCTTGTAGGTCGCGGCGCATAGCCTCCTCAAAGTCGCAAACCGTACCATCCATATCAAGCAACAAGATATTTTCGCGTTCCATATCCAATTCCTATTCTGGGAACTCAATCACTTTTTCTAATTGATGAGCGCAAGCCCAATCCCAAACAACGTCTCTTTGTTTCTGAGTAATATCCTTAGGCCAACAAATGTATTCAGACTCTACTGGCAGACCCTGCCCATACCTGCGCCGGGTATCTGTCACCTTTACCCAAGTAACTGGTTCTACTGTAAACTCAAGCGCATTAAGGATATAGCGGTGCTCCATATATCCGCAAGCATGAAAGGTGCCATCAGGCAAGACATACCCATTACGATAGCTGATGTAATCCTTTACATTTAATGCTACAGAGGCTTCTGCCGCTGCGTCCTTACTACCATAGATATCCTCAAGCGCTTGATCTTCTACCTCCGCTAACGCCACCTCAATAGGCTTTAGACCATTCGTGATTCTTGAAACATTTACTTTATCTGTTTCTGCATCAATGTAACGAATGTAGGCGTCGGGAAAATATCTTAGAACTCTCGCTTTAGCCTCTTCAAACGTTTCAACCCCAAAGAGCCTTAACACTGAATAGTTACCACTAGGATGTTTAGTCGTCCAAGAGCGAGGAACTCTAAGACCACCATTTATAGTGCCAACAAATTCTGTCTCACGACTAAGATACTCACCAACTGCCTTAGTTAAACTCTGAAGCCATTCCTTGTCTTTCTTAGCTTTGAAAAGAACATCGACAAGTCGAGGTAGAGGTTCACCATTAATCTCAGTGGTGTCATCTTCGACAAGATGATATTCGTTATTACCCTCTAGCGCCATCTTCCCCAATACAATTTGGAGTTGCGTAGCTTCATCTTCAACACCCGCCGCCCCAAGGAAATCCAAAGCATAAGCAGGATCTTCTAACCAGAAGTTACGGGCTTGCTCAGTAATGAATTGACCACTAATGGTAAAATGGACGCGGTGGGCCGTCATAATTAGTACTCCATACCATATTCAGTGTGAAGTCAGACATAGTTACTGTCCATTAGCCTCTACTGTGTCGATAACATAGTCAGTAATCTGCTTCTTTTCCTCACTCACCAACAACTTATGGGAACTACCAGATGGCTTCTTTAGTAGTTCACTAATGATCTTCTCTCGGGTCATAATGTTGACAATCTCGTAAGCCCCATTGCTGGTCCCGACACAATACTTATAACTATGCCCTGTGGGAATAACCAAGATGGCATTCACCTCAAGGGTCTTAACCAAACACCCCTTGGGAACCACAGTCTCTTCATTGTAAGTGCCGGCGACCCACCAGATAATTGCCACCAAAAAGATAATGACAAAAAACCAAGTCACGACATCTTCGAGAGTAATTGCCAGCAATCGCTTGCGCCACATCTTTATTCCTTCTCGGGCTTACTAGGCACAGTCTCAATGAACTTTACGTACCCTACAATTGTTGGCTTGGAATTATACTTAGGATTAGCAATCAACACAGTATGCTTGTCACCGGGGGCCTTCATCTTAAGCAGATTAACAATCAATTCGGTCTTTTCATTATTTCCCCCGGTCTCCTTGGCCTGGATACGATAGATACCCTGATCGGTATAGGCGTAAAAGGAACCAAGATCTACATCACCGCGATACTCAATGTCATTGATGACCAGATCCACACACAGTGGCTCTTTCATCAAGTTCCTGTCCTGCATACACGGAACAATGATAGCAGCAAGAATAACAAGAGTAGCAATCACAACCAACAATTCAATGAGGGTAAATCCCTTTTTCATCATCTTGTCCTTTAACAACCATGAACAATACGTGGAACGATAAATGTCTCGGCATATGCCTGGATTGCAGCAGCCCAAGGCAGTAGTTCGGCGAAAGTGCCATGTGGTCGCTCGTGCATTACGCCCTGCATGAAGTAAAGACCATCCTGAATCGCTTTGGCTTCGTGTTCATCCTTCGCCAAAATAGTCAGGACAAGATCTCCCTTGATATCTCTGTAAATCTTCGTGCCGTCAGGTAGCCTACTATACTGTTTCAGTAAGTCACCCACCATAGGCTCAATCGTAATCTCGCCATAACCACAAGCATAAACAACGTATCTCTCATTCATTTACTTGACTCCTCAATTAGTTAGTTGGGGTCGGTGCGAAAGGAACAGGCGGCACCAGTGAGGATGATTCAACAGATGGGGTTGAAGGCACTACTACGAGCGGTTCAGGTGTACTACGCAGACTCTTTGCTAAACCGTCTAGTGAGTTCGCAATACTATCCTTAATGGTTGCAACAGGATCGTTCTGCATATCATCGATCTTAGTCTCTAGAGCCAACACCTTAGTCTCTAGTGCCTCAATCCGCTCTGCTTGAACTCGCAACTCTTGGCGCGGTTTAGCAATTGCTCGGGTGATGCTAACGTTGATGTAAACCACGCATACCGCTAACAGAACATAACCTGTTAAGGTTAGCAACTTCTTCATCTATCTTCTACCTTTACGAGAATGACCGGACTTGAACCGGCGACCTCAAGGGTGACAACCTTGCGCTCTGACCAACTGAGCTACATCCCCACATTGTGAACCGAGCAGGGATCGAACCTGCACGAGTATTTACTCACCGGATTTCGAGTCGATAACCATATACTATCGGCCTTTTCAGGCATGTTAGGCGCATATGGATAGTTTTCAGCGCGTCTACCTATTCCGCCACCGGCTCACAATCTTGTTATACCACTTGCGCCAATAGGCGTCAAGCCTCAATATTCTTTGGAATCTCTAGCCTTGGCGCATACATTGTCCCGCCTACTGGCCTAAGACAATCCTGACAGCCCAGCTTATCAACCTTAAGAGTATTGATTCGCTCAGTACCATGTTGTAGCGCATATTTAGCGGCAAGCTGAGCATTCTCAGGTCGGCGGTGTGGTCGCGTCCCTTGATCTATACCGACGCCAACTTTACCATCTTCATCAACTACCAAGGCGACCATTTGATAATCAGTCACGAATAAGAAAGGCTCAGCATCGTCTTTTCGATAGAATGCAATATCTAAGGCCGAGAGTAGGGCAACAATTTCTTCTTTACTCATTTTATGCTTCCAAATGTGTGTGCGGGCAGGTATAATGCCAGCCCTACGCTCTCATTATACCACCTGCGACCGCAGATATCAAGGGCTATTTCTCACCTATGAACTTTTCCGTAGCAGGAGTATCCAAAATAGGGCGCAAATTAGCAAACCCCTTAGTAGCCAAGTATGCTAGTGCATCCCTAACGTTATCGTTGGCATCATCAACCTCATTTTGCTTAGAGTCGGTTGAATAATCTGCCCAGACTACTTCCCACTTTGACTTATTGGCATTGATCGTAATTCTCATATCTAAGGAATCACGATACCGTCTACTTACTTCGATTTCTGCTGCGGGCATCCCAAACATTACTTATACTTCCTTTTGCTTTTCTGCCAAAGCATCGTTAATTGCGACAGCGTTCTTCTCAACCCTGTCAATTAGACCTTTCAGATGCACGCTTAGAGGAGAATAGTAATTGGTGCAAGTGGACTTTCGTTCCCGCAAAACTGCGGCAAGAAACTCCGCGTCAGTCATCGTCTTCAATTCTTCAATAGTATACCTGAAATGCATCTTTGTCTCTCCATTACATCTCTTCACTCAATGAGGCGAACAGGATTCGAACCTGTGTCTTTCTTTTATCAGAAGAGGTAAACATTTCACATCGGCCCTAACAAGACTTGGTTCGCAAAATGTCTTAATGCTCTAACCGCTGAGCTATCGCCTCTATTATCTTCTAGTACAAGTACCAGCGGAGAGATTTGAACTCTCAATCCCCGAAGGGCGCGGGATTTTACTTTACCACTACGGTTTTCACCGCCCTTTCGGTTTGTGGTCTGGACTATCCTTTCACCCACGACTTAACGTTTGGGTGGGAGTATTATAGTCTCTGCACCTTGCAACTCTCGTTGCCTTGGCTCAGGGTTGCCACCGGCTCTACCCGCTGAGGGTTCCCTGAATTTCACTCCTACTGTTAGAAGATTTCGCTTCTAACGACCCGAGGATCGCCCCATATCTTATGACTTAGGGGTCTTCCGGCAGTCCCGAGTGTATACCATTCCACCACGCTGGCATATTATATGCTTCTCTTGGCTTTAAGCCTCTTATTCTTTCCGCGATAAGTTAAGGTTTGAGCATGACAATTCGGACACAGCAAAGTAAGATTGTCAATCCTATTGTCATCACTCTGACCATTAATGTGTTCCAACTCCAATGGGATTGGTTTTCCCAACCATTCTACCAGACCACAGACATAACACTTATGCTCAAAAAAGTCCTCCTTAATGAGTCTTAATCTTAGTTTATGACTACCACCACGATATAGGGAGTTCTCAACTAAAATCTGATCCATAGGAAAAACATTGGCCCAGTCGTGCGTCTCACCCTTTAAGTATCCCTGCCCCGTAAAATGCTCCATACTTAGCCCTAAGCTATTACACTTATTGTGGACTGTCTTATAGTTACCACCTTTTGGGGCCAGACCTAATTTGATAAGGACCTGACGAATAGACTTGGAATTTTGAATTGCCTCAGTGAATTCCTGGTCGGTATATTTCTGCATTCGAGCCTCCGTATGATAGGATTCTCGAATGTAGACGCTTCCACCTACCTCTACCGATAAGTTTTCAAGGTTCGCAGCGTCGAAGCGCTGCGTTGTTCCCATACCTTCATTATAGCACGGTAGGGGGTGCGTGTCAAGGGGGCAATCGAATCGGATATTAACCTGTGCTTTCGATGAACTTAATGGCAGATTTGGGGATATCTGCAATATTCTCGTAGCTTTTTGAGCGAGCGCGATGGGTATGAACGAAGTAGCCTTGGCGATCATGCCCCAATGTAACGCCAGTATCGTTTCCAAATACCTTTCGGAACTTAGCTAATTCATCTGATGTAGCGCTTCTGACATCTTTTCGCTTAGAAGCTTCAATGACATTCCGTCTAGCGATATCATATGGCGTCATAATTACCAGCCCTTATTTCGTATAACCCACGAAGCGACAGCATCCTTCATCGTAGGCGGTACGGCAGCCCAGTTAATTTGCCTATAGGGCAATACAGAGCCTCGTGGTGCAATCGCCTTCATAGTAGCTAAATGATCCTTACCAAGCTTTTGAATCTCTTGTTGTATTTCTCTCCGATAATCAGGCTCTTTAACGGATTGCAGCAAAGTCTGCAATTGTCGTTGTTTCCTGACGTTACTATCAAATGCCTTGTATGGAGACTGCATGTCCTTCGCAGTAGGTTGTGGCGAAGTAGACTCAAATACAGCAGGATTCTTTTGCAGGTCTTGTTTCGCCTTAGTCTGCGCTGCGGAGCCTTTATCTAAATCTTGCCTAGAAATCAAGCCTGTACTTAAGGCGTCATCCTTCCAATACTCATTAGGCTTAATGAGACTTTGGCGGAACTTGGGACTTGCAATTTGCTCAGCAGTAAGAGGCGGCAATCCATTGCGTTTTCTTACGTCTTGTACGTTCTTAATTCTAGCATCAAGTATCTGTTGGGTAATAATTGGTTTAGTAAAGCCTTTTTGATCATAAGTCAATGAATCTTCAGGCAGAACTTCAACTTGAGGGCGACTAATCATCGAAGCCCCTGTATTGGGCTCCCAAGGCCCCATTTTATAGTATTCGGGTTTATAGTCCGCTGGCAAAGCTTTATTATACAGATGCGGGCCGGCTTCTAGCATTTTCTCTTGCTGCAATGACATGGAACCTGCATCAAGAACATCTTGTTGTGTTTGTCTTAGTTTGTCTTGGAAAGTCTCTGGATCATACTTAATATCCTGGAATTTCTTATCGACTACTTCTTTAGACAAATTCTGATATCCCGGCTCATTCCTAACAGATTCAGCATACCATTGTCGTTCTGCCTCAGGATCAACCTTATTCATTTGATCCTGCTTATGCATCTTCTCTCTAAGAGCAGGAAGTTGGCGCAAACGCTCTTCTTCGGCAGCCTGTTTGGCTGCTGCGGCTTGTTCCTCTTTATCTCTTAGTTCTTTGCGCTTGCGCAGTTCTTCACGCATCGCATTCTGAGAAGCGTCGGCCTTGGCATCAATCTCATCATTAGTTTGGGCTTGTTTATCTAGGATGGCTTTTCTAGCAATCTCATAAGCGGTTACGGGAGGTGTGAGGTATTTCTTAGCAGCAAAGCGACCATGCTGCTTACCCAATAGTTGAAACTTAAGTTGCTTGTCCATCACTATTTACAATCCCAGATCTCTTGCGGAGAATCCTGTAATTCCCGGCGCGAGATAGGATTTCCTGAAAATCAAATGCTACCCCCGACTTTTGAAGAATTGTATACCCCGCATCAGGAAGTATATCTATAGCATCATAGTCGAACTCATAATTAGGATCATGGTGAAATAAGAATGTCTGCTTTATTTCCGGTGTGGTAATTAACACACCACCATCTTTAAGTAGGTCATCAATAAGTAGTGAAGGCATATCATCAATAGCTTGACTAATACATATTAGCCCAAATGAGTTAGAGCCATATTTATCAAGCAACTGCTCTAAGTAGAACTCTACTTCTACGTAAGATGCTTCTCTATTAGGTATGCACACATTAACATTCCATGGTTTAGAGAAAGCACTTCGACTTAATATGCTTCGAGTGTTCTTTTGTGCGCGGGGGTTCTTAAGGTGTTCTTGTTTACAAATAGTTTCAAGATACCCGGTGCCCTTTTGTTGGATCGCGCCGAGCATATAGTAGGAGAAAGCCATATCAAGAGGATAAAGATCTAGGGCTAGATCTACGAAAGGTGTATTCGTGAAACTATGTATAAAGCTACAAAGCTTTGAATCGCATTCTGTACTAACAACGCTTTGTAACTCTATGGGGATCATTCGTTTTCCTTAGATTTATTGATCTTTAGGGTAGCTTTAGCAGGGGGTAGTGTTTTGCTGCCATCACGACCAGGAATAGGCTCTCTACGTGACCGAAGAGATGTATCATGGCTCAAGCCCAACCTTTTCTCAAACTGTGATATCGTCTCACGCATCGCAGCCTTCATCCTTAGGCATATTGGCTTTTAGACTAGCCTTTCTTGGTGGCAGTTCTTTGCGGCAATCCTTCGCAGTAACAGGCTTATAATTGGGGTTTCTAGACGAGAGATATAGAGTATCCCTTAAGCCCAATGCATCTGCTAACTGTGTTGGTGTTTGAGGCTTCACGGTTCCCACCTTAAGGTAATGGCTACCAACATGTTCACATGGACCTGCTGATCGGTGTCGGTATCTAAGATTTCGCAAATGTTGAGATCCACACATTCATTCATGTGCTCTTCTAGTTCACTTAATTCATTAAATGCGACGACATAAGGCTCATTATACATGGAGTCATTTGTATTAAATCTCGCCCAATATCTTTTATCAATTTCTAGGCTCTTTACGTGTTCTAGGATGAACTCTCTATATGCTTGTTCTTCCTTTATCCAATGACCGCAACCATAGTGTTGAAAAGTGTAGTACTTGTTGATGAGTTCGCGCCGATCAAGCGGAATTGCCGCCACCTCTTCATCAAGCTTTTGCTCATGGAGCAAGTGATTGGCAAATCTTGCTGCCTTCTTACTAGGGTATGGCTGACCATCCAAGGCAATCCACTGAGGAGTACCATCAGCCGCAGTACTGGCTGTCACTTTTGACTTATTACTCATGTCTTTCACCTCTTGCCGATTCTTTCTCCTCTTGCCACGCGCTCCTTGAGGTCATTATGAATGTAATTCATAGTATCTCTTTGCCGAAAGATCATATCGATGACTTCCTCGGCACAATCTGCTGGACTATTGGTGGATGTCCCATTCATATGAGATTCTTCCCCCCAGAAATAGAATCTAACATCGATGAGTGGTGTTCCATCAATTTCATGCTCTATGATATGCACAAAGGGGAGATTCAAGGCTTCGCACGCATTACGAGCAAGCTGCCATGCGTCATCTCTATCGACGAATTCCTTTGGCGTCCTGACCCAAAAGTATTCACCATCGAGCGACCAGAATCCAATATTCAGTGCGCACAACAGCATCAATTTGAAATCGGCCCACAACTTTTTCATTACGCCCCCATAATATCCAGCCATTCGGCCTTAGCAAGATTACTCACAGTTTCAACGATAGGATCTGTTGGGCAAGCATAAAGCCCGGCGCAACTAAATGAATTAGGTTCTATGACGTAAAGCTCGGACTTAGCACAACCAATATCCAGCGTCCACACCGGATCGGGAGCGTAGGCTTGCGCCGCAACCCACCCACCGTATTCTAAAACGTCCTCCGGTGCGCCGGGTGATAGGTCTGTCGCATCGCCCGCCATGTACTGGGTTGCCGATATTACTTTGCCATCAGCAACAACCAATCGCCATTCTTTCTCTGGTATACATACATCGCCAACGACTACAGGAAGACTAGGATCAAGATTAAGGTTCTTGAGTTGACTTTCCCAGCTACACCATGAAAGGACAAAGCCACGGAAGGCTTTGAGAGAGGATTCAGGCTTTACGAACACTCGTTGAGTAGAGCCACCAAAGATTTTAAGTAGCCAATCTTTACGGGTCTTTAGATCAGAGAAAGTGGTGACCATATAGTTATTCGAAAGCATCTGCCTTCCGAGATAACTATAGTAGTTAAGGAAGCTGAAGTTCTTATGGGAGAAGTAAGGACCAGGAATCCAATCGCACGTTCTCTGAATTCGCATAGCAGCAGCAATACCACCACGGTAGATAACGCAGGATTCTGGGGGGAAGAGGGATTTGGCGTAGTTTTCGGAGAGGAGAAGATGTGGAAAATCCACCATCTTCCATTCGTAGCCATGTTTTTCGATACTAGCTTTTAAGGCTGACGTAGAGTCTTCAAAGATACCATCTTCAAGAAGCCAGTATACCTTAGGTTCCATGTCATACCTTTTCTAAGTATTCCTCAAGATTACTACCAAGTTCTATACTATAGATGCCCCCACTTTGGATGGCAGCGTAAATACCATCAATTTCGTCTTCAGTAAGTTCCGACATTGCTACCAAGTCTTCTGTCTGTTCAGAAATCAATTTGCTAAGATCCCATACTACGTCTTTAGATACGTATTCTTCGTCTTGTGCCTTCTTAAGTAAATGATGAAGGAGCACAATGTTTTTATACGCTAGATCTTTTTGGATTTTCGCCATGATGTTCCTCTAAGAGACCGGGGAGAGAATTAAACTCTCAATTACGCTTTTGCAGAGCGTTCGCATCATCGTCTGCATCCCGATCTTAAGCGAAGGACGGGGCTCGAACCCGTAACGTCAGCGGTGGAAGCGCTGCATTCTGCCAGTTGAATTACCTTCGCACTATCCTTTTAGTGAATACTCTTTTGAATCTCATATTTTTCGGCCCATTTGCGAATAGTCTTGTCACTAACATTGTAGATTTTACCAACCGCCACCCAAGAATTACTTTCAATCAATTTTTGTAACTCCTCCTTCGAGGGCCGAACTACTTTCCTTGTGCTCTTATGCGAGCATTCAGTAGAACAAAATCGTTGAGTCCTCACGGTGAGGTTGTATTCTTTTCCACATTGCTCGCAATTTCTTTTTTGTGTTTTTATACAACCCAAATCTTGACGCATTTTCTTCCAGTTATTTTGACTATTTCTTCCCGCAAATGTCTCGGTCTGACTATTGCAATTTGGGCATAGAAACCTCAAGTTCTCTAATCTATTATCATTATTGAGGCCATTTATGTGATCCAACACTAATGATAAAGACTTATCTCTCCAAATCCCCTCTATTCCACATTCTACACACTGATATGGGATAAGCCCATCCTGAATGAGCCTTCTTTTTATTGTTTTTCTAGCGATCCTTGAATCTGCTACGAACAATTCATCATTAGAGTATTTGGATTTATTCCCATAGTCACCATTCGCCCTTTTATCTATTGCTCTCCTCTTTATTTCTATTAGATCAATCCCATCCTCTTCGCATCTTTGCTTTAAGATTCGATGCATTCCTCCAACTGGATTATATCCGAAATGTTCTAAAACCTCGCAAATACTATTCTTGTTTCGTACTATAGCCTCTAATTCTTCTTTGTCTATCTTCCAGATTGGACTTGTTCTAGCTCTCATATTCACCATCCCTATCTCATTATACGAGACGTGATGGTAAATAACCTGCTACCCCAAACTTATTTCTTACCGGGTTCGAAATACTGATTGGTCTGGCGAGTTTCCCCGCCAGACCCATCTCGCTTCTTACGAATTATCGGAAGAGACACGCTTACCGTTAAAGATCAAAACGCCCCAACGGGAGCAGAACCGATCCTCAAAGATATTCCATCCCTCACGATACAGGCCGCGAATCTGTTCGAAGTGGTTAGAGCCCTGACCCAAGAAGATATTAACGTCAGTTTCCTCACGAATTCTCTCAAGATCAATCGCAATGGGCTTTCCACGGTATCGAGCATAAAGGGTACGATCCAAGTAAAGGCAAATGAAATCCAGCTCTTCATCCGTCAAGTTGTCTGACGTAAACAAAGAATCGGCATCATGATTGTCACGGGCCGCATCAATCTCGCTCGGTGTAATAGGCATTCTAGTCTCCATACAAGTTAAGTGTTTTCTCAAGCTGCCCCGAAGGGCATGATAGTCGTCGGTCATCGAAACCGATCCTCGAATTACTTCGTGTCCTAACTACTGGACCACGACCACCGCATACCCTTATGATAGCACAAGTGCCGTTGCCTTGTCAAGCCCATTCCAACCATATTCGTTACGGGCCAACTTAATGACATCAAGATCGCCATTTGTGTCATAGTTCTCAGCGACACATTGCCTCAAATCCCTAAGGTAATAGATACCTGAATCGTGAGGCTCGCCGGGTAAATGATTAGACATGAACTCCACAGCATATCCAACAACCGTGCCGTCACCATACCTCATAAACCAATCATAGAAGTTACCCACAAGTTTCTCACCTGCCTTGGTAACGATATAACCACGTATCATTTCAACACCATTAGCTTCTCAGTATCTACGCCGTTCCAATCATATTGCTCACGAGTATATTCCAGTAGATCAAGATCCTTAATCTCGTTGATGGTCCAATGGATATTCTGGATGACACATTCTCGTAAATCACAGAGATTATAAGACCCCGATCTATCAGGAGCATCCATCTCGCGAGATTCAACAATCTCTACTCTAAACTCCACGAACTGGCTCCCATCCGTCCTACGAGGGAGCCATGACCAAAACATCCCATCAATTCTCTCGCCATCTTTGGTAACAAGATAACCGTAGTCCATTAGAGTTCCTTTATGAATTCGTTCTAGTGAATGAAGAATACATTGTTGGCTATGTGTGCCAACAGGAACAGAAAGCCCCACAAACCAGTGATCGAGGAAATCCCCACCATCGGCTTCCAGTTATTGTGAACAGAATTAGTTAGTCGCCACGCCCCACGCATAGCTGTATAGATACTAGCGACAAACAGCCCTGCGGCACAGATAGACAGAACAGAGTTCTTGGCTGTCACCAAGGCAGCCAATAGCACCAAAGCCCCTACGATATAGGAACAGAGAATTGCCAGTTTACCACTAACATTATTGGTAGGTTCAACCATGATATTTCCTTAGCTCAAAGCCTGACGAACCATAGACGACCAGTTGAAGCCGCAATTGAGTGTACCAATCTTATCCAACTCAGTACGACAATATTCAATTGCATCATCACCAATCAAAGAGATATCGAGAGTAGTTGCTCCCATGGCGAATAATGTACTCGATACGCCGCGCCAGAATATCTCTAGATTGCTTAAAACATCAGCAATCAAAGATATATGCGATATATGGCTATCATCTCTATGTTGAGCAATATGCTTACAACCTATAGTAATCTCGGCCTTAAGCATTTCTAGTACTTTATCATACATTACGAACCCCTCATTGGGCTAGACGCTGTACTAACCCCTCGATAGGCATCGGTGGGATTTCAAGAGGTACAAAGACAATAGGGCTAGGGATTGGGGGCACCAATCTTAAGCCACCCAACAAGAGCATAAAGACTAAGAGTTTTCGCATCTCATTGCTGCTTTCTGCTGCATCTTTGCAGCAATCTCCTCAAAGGACCATGGCTTAAAATCATGAGCGTCTACACCCACATCAAACGACAATGACTGATCCTCAGGTAGTTGCCCATGACTATGCCCATAAAGATGCCAGGAGCCATAATGACTCTTATTCCACGTCCTCATAGCATAATGGCACATTACAATGGGTTGATTTTGAACCCAAATCTCAAGCATATCAGGGTAAAGACCGAATAGATCCAGTGATTCACGGGAATCATGATTTCCCTTAATTAGCCGCACCCTATGGCAATTAATGCGTCGTAGCCACTGAGCAATCTCTTCTCGTGTGCGTCCGAAAGCAAAATCGCCCAATACCCATAAGATATCATCTTTACCCACTACAGAATTGATGTTATTGATGATGGTATCATTATGTCTTTGGCATGTCTCGTCACTTAGCTTTATTGGCTTTAGACTTAGACCTACTGTACGACATTCATCACAAGCTTGTTGTTCTTCACCTGTCATAAAGGGCCGATTCAAGTATTTGATTATGTTGGCGTGCCCAAGATGTAAGTCTGCTGTAAAGAAGTTGTTACCCGTCCAAATAGTTTCATTCATTATGAATAACCTTTACTTCGCCCCTATTCGCAAAACCGCCATGGCGCAAAATGAGTTCTGCTACCTCTTCAATAGGAACGAACGCATAGATTATATCATCCCTATATTCTGAGAACTCAGGAAGGCAAGCTGAAGGATATGACTTCACCTCAACTTCAGTATAGGCACCATCTTCAACATCATCGCGAGGCGTGCAATAATGAATCAAACTAGCTTGAATACTGAGTATCAAACCATCAAAACACTCAATTGTATTCTTACATCGTAGCCGATTCTTTTGTTGACCTTCAAATCTAAGGTAATACCTTAGAATGCCAACAATTTCATTCGCTTGCAATGTGCTGCGTCCATGGTTCGCTCAGCTTAAGTCCACCGTGTTGCAGGATCAGTTCCGCCACTAGTTCAATAGGAACCCAAGCATACAGCCCCTCGACACCGTGCTCACCATATTCTTGCCAAGCATCAGGTGCCTCTTGATCCCACAGCATCACTTCAACTGCGGTATATCCGTAACGAGCCTGTTTGGTCAGAGACTGACGAGGAGAACAATAGTGCCCCTCTCCTGCCTGTACGCTCATCCAGAAACCATCGGCGCAAACGATAGATGGCTTAACAGGCTCTACAGGGATTTGTTCCAAATAGAGTTCATTATATGTCATCTCGTGCCGCAGATACAGATCAATAAACTCAACAATTCGTTTCGTATCCAATTTGCTTCTCCATTAGCTCAATTGTATCACATCGCGCACCAGATGTCAAGAGCTACATTCCATCGAAGAACTCTGGTAATACGCGCCCCATGAATTGGATATGGAAGCCACCATAATACCCGTTATGGTCATTATGGGTTTCTAATACAAACTGACCCTTATCCGTTTTGATGACATAGAATCCAATTTCATTAGCTTCATCATTGCCGTGCTCGTTTTCCTTAAAGCCTCGACAATAAAGATCTACAAACTTCTCACCCGCAAAAGACGAGAGATCATCAGATGTATGAAGATATCTATGCTCACAACACTTCGGCGGACTATCATATATCACTAATTGCTTACCTGTATCAAATGTTATGATTAATTCACCTTGACCATTATTAGCATCATAATCAAGGTGAATCTCTCTAATGAGACACCCTTTAAATCCACGTAAGAAAGCATCAGCCCCTAAGGGCAAGCCCTTAAACATTATCGTGCTCCAACAAGCAATCGATGAGAGTCTTACCCTTGCGGGCCTTTACTACTTCCTCAGGAAGAAGCATATTGAGATTCTTCTCACACGCCTCTAGCTTTTCTAATATGACGCAGTAATCTAAACCCAAGCCCTCAGTAACAGGCCCTTTGTGCTTGCGCTTTAGTTCTTGGACCTCTACCATCGCTGAGCTTAGGTTTGACCAAGCCTCATCTGCGAAGTAGTATACTGTGCGTTTATTCATGGGTGCCTCGGTTTACGACAAACGAGCTAGAATGGCTTGGCGGTTGGTAGCGACGGCTTCTGCCCTCCGCTGTTGCTCCTTGAGATACATATTCACGCAATCTTGCATGACTTTAGTATATTGGTTCGGATTAAATGATTCACCATCTACACTAACAACGTTAACTCCAGTAATCTCACAAGGCCAAACCTGAAGGCGAAGTCCTCGACAATTGAAAGTCATGCATGGTACGCCGTGACACGTCAAACTATCATTCACAAATTCAATCTCATCAGTGCCTTTAGGTGGATTAGCTATTTCATCCATCCACCTGAGAATTCCACTAAGAATTTCATCCGACAGATCATTCTGCTTATGCTTCTCAGCGGCATAAGTGATATTCTTAACCAAATTTACCCAATCTTCATTTCTGATATACATTAGTCACATTCCTTATTATCTGCGTACCTGAAAGACCACCCCATCATTTTGTCCTTATACCCCTCGCAGATAGCATAAATGTCTAGCATACCTACCGTTGGGTGTGAGTACATAGAAGGCAGTAACGAAGATTCGTTATAGTAGACCTGAGTAGCTACTACGGGGATAGCGAAGTCATCTTCAACGGATTGTATAGGATCGATCTCCACTAACTGACCGTCAACTACTTCGAGAATGCCGTCCTTTGGATGCCTTTTTGCACGGCGTGCTTCCTCAAGTGAAGAACATGGAACAATCCCATAATGAACATTCATCACATAGTATGGATCGCTAGCGCTCTTTTCTAATCGTTTGACCAATAAGTATCTATGGTCAAACAACTTCTGAAGCTCCTCATCCATACCTTCGAATGAATCATAAACGTTGCCACCGTTCCATGTGCCACCATTAAGATACAGGGAAGTCTCTATATTCGCGCGACAACCATGATGAAAAACATACTCGTTGCCATCGAGGAAAAAGATACAACTCCAATGATCCAAAGCTTTAGCTAGCTTATTGCAATTGAAGTTTTCCCATTGTTCTTTGGTAGGTGGCGTCCAAATCATTTTAATGCCTCAAGTGTAAAGTCACTAGGCTTAATGCCATACCTACCGATAGGCTGATGCTTATCATCGAATCCCGCTAATAAGTCAAAAACCTCGTGGTCCTGAAAGTCGCTATCAACATAATCCTTGAATATCTTTTGTAGATCATTACTAAAGTAAACCTTGGGATCCCAACAACCATGTTGCTCTGTGCCTAGCACATAGAAATAGCGAGCCGGGATCTCGTCGGCCTCTTCCTTGACCATTTCCTCAAGCGAATTCCAATCGGAACGATCATGATCGTAAAACCATTCTAAAGCCTGAGCCATACGCTCTAATTGAACATCATAAGTAATTGGCTGAAGCATATATCGTTTAGCTTCACCGACAGGTGTAACTTCTACAAATTCCACCACATCTTCGAATTTAACAACATGCAAGTTGCCTAAATCCTCAATGGTATTAAAGCGCCACTTTTCAGTGACTGGGTAATTATCAGCGTGAGGTGGCCCCCATACATTATGGGTCAATATTCCATGCTTGGCATTTTCATGGACCTTAAACCAATCATTCTCATTTCTTACTACGATGTCTACGTTAAACATTGGTTATCTCACTTTCCAGAGCGTCTAACTGAGAAGTAGGAAATCCGGGATAGCAAAAGGCTTCGGGACTGATATGCCCCCGGCCCGTATATGCATTAAAAAGAGCTTGCACCTTGCACATCTCGTTAACTTCATGGCGACGAATAGGATTATCCGAATAGACCCCACCACACCAATTCGCTCTACTCCTTGCTTCTCGCATGAGTCTCTCCGATTGCTCGCTCATTTCAATCTCCTAACCTTATTGTAGCGCCTTGGTCGAAGAACCGCAAGTGCGCACGCTAGTAAACCTTAGAATCATCCTTACCGAAACTAAGGATAAAGGCCATAATATTGATGATAACTTCCTGAATTCCGCTCATTATCACGAAACCAAGGTCCAACATCGAAGAGACAATGATAAAACCCAATTCTAAAGTAGTCTCTAATACTAGAAAAGGGATCTCAAACAAGAGCCCAAACATTATCAAGCCTCTTTCCTAATTGCTCTTCAGGTGATCTAACTAATGCGCCCGAACCACACCAACCCTCGACATCATCATTCTTGACCAAACAGTTCCTGTATGGCAATTTGCCAATTCCTATGTAATCCCCACCCCATTGATCATAATCAATAATTCCATCTATCGTATCAATAACTACGCCCTGACCACGCAATACCCCAACGACTTCACTCCCCTGTTTATATACACCATCTCCAGGTATACTACTAAGTTGAAGCCCCACGTAGGTTCTAGGATAGACAATATCACCAATACCTATAGTGCCAGCAGGTAATATGGGGATTTCGGGTCGTACCATAGACAAGATACCCAAAACGTTCTTGCGCAGCTTAAAGAAATCCCGAACCAATAGCTTAGGATCCATATCAACCTTTAAGGCTAATACGATCTCTTGTGCTGTCTCTAGGATATTGGGGACAGAGGACTTTTCACCATGAATTGCTTTATCATACTCGTCTTCTTGTTTGTAATAGAAGACGAAAGCAAGATAGTCTAGTACAACATCTTGAGTATAGGGAGGGCGTAAACCATCCTTGATATTGGGTAATTCTGCTAGTCTGTAGTCCTCTACAGTAGCATCATCAATCATCTTTGACCACTGTTCATCAATTTTCTGATCAACAGTCTTGGTCTTTGGCTTAGATTGAGGTACTGTCGCTTGAGTGGCGCGCGGGGTATTATACACAAGCTGCATTATTGACTTAGGCAATGATTTTCTCCATCAACTTACTTAGAACCCACTCACTGCGCAACTCCAACCAACCTTATTCCCATAGTTAAGATAATGGTGTTATAGACAGAAAATAGATCTGCTGAGATCCACCAACCTTTTTCTACCCAACCATCCATGTCTCGTGAGAATTGTTCATAGCCGGGATGATCTTTAAGCCCCTGGGCATCCAGCCAACCCCAAAGAAATTCAATTGTTTGTTCGGCTCGCATCTTATACGGCAGACGAATCATGTCTTTATCTGTATCAAAGTGTAAGGAGATAGCAACTTCGCCCTCTTCTCCCTTACTCTCACTATATCCAATGATGGTTTGGGACTTGCGATCTATGTGACGGAAGAGCAAGGTCACAATTGTTGCCAAATCTTCCTTGCTTTGCGCTTGGATAGATAGAGTCTGTAAGTCATCCATTGTGATTTTCCCTACCGAATCAAACGCACTCAAATGTAACGATTTTCTTCATCTTACCAACAATCTCAACCCCGTAATCCAGGCTTGAAAAGTGAAACATCATGCGATTAGGATTATAGGACGCATCAGGATTCAGCTTCCTCGCACTAATCCTGTAAAAGTCTGGCTTGCGAGGATACCCCAACGGCTTAGCGCCCTCGCATAACTCAGCGGCTTCCACCACATACTTGCCGCGCTTATGCGGAATAGCGATCACATCGCCTACTTGTAGTACTGTATCCATAATTGTCTCAAATATCTTCTAAGGATTCTTGGTAACGACTATCTGCGACAGTTCTGCAATTGTCACAGTAATAGACATCTACAATGTTATCGCATATCTCTTGCTGATATGGATCAATGTAGGAGTTAATAGCATCTTTCGGTACCAACGCTTTACAGAACCCACAATGATGAGTTTCGCCGTTAACTAACCCCCAACCAAGAGTACATAGTTCTTCCATGGCTTCGAAGATAGCTTCAGGATAATGCCCCACAGCAATTTCATTATCCCAGTCATAGTCACGCTTTGGATCTTGCCACTCGACAAACGTATTAGTAAATCTCTGAGTGGGCGGTTCGTCTAAAGATATCTTATCATATCTCTCAATCTTACAGGTGATCTCATTACGAGACTTCTCTTCATTGTAATCCAATGTGGCGATTACTTTATAAATCAACCACCCATACAGATTGATCTCGCGCTCACCTATGTATGTCATTTTGATTGCTCCATTGTTCATAGTCATCACCAATCTTAAAATCCTTAAGATAAGCATGTAC
>Ga0209066_10001478_pt1 | contig 30868 bp, 59 predicted proteins | sample All_14_2_FD_187198 | JGI IMG/M metagenome (GOLD analysis project Ga0209066, IMG submission 187198) | Freshwater microbial communities in response to fracking from Pennsylvania, USA - Allegheny Zone_MetaG_DW_15 (SPAdes) (version 2) ... | reverse complement strand
TCTTTGTATAGCAAACCAACCCTATGCATAGCATCAAGGGCATAACTTATAAACTTTTCAACCAACTCATATCTATATGGAATTATTGTACGAGCAAAAGGCTGCTCGTCTTTCTCGACTGCTTTGTATTCATCCATCAATACCTTTATGAATATATGATCATCGAGATATATGTCGCATGGTTCTACAAAATAAGTTCTCGTTTTCTTGTTAAAGAGTCTTCTATATCCATGGTTCTCAAGAATAAACCTAAGAAGGAATTCAAAAGGATAATCGACACTGGTATTCTTCCACTCCGAATAAAGATTTTCTCCATCGGATGCGAGTTTCCAGGTTGTTTCCGCATCAAGATATACTCCCGGCTCTTTTTTGTCAATCCTAATAAGATGAGATGTTAGAGTAGGATCCTCGGGTGGCACTTTGATTATCCTTATTCCCGAAAACTTATTTCTCAAAAAACCTCTAACATACTCTAGCTTATTGTTAAATCTAGAGATATAAGTAGATATGTATATTCCCATAAAAAGAAAACACAAAGCCGAAACTATTGACTGATATCTTGATGAGATTGGTACAAAATACACAAAAATACCAAAAATACCAAGAACGAACACTGAATGTACTTTAGATACCATATTTCACCAGACATTTCCAATCGAAATTGCTTGAATATTACGTCAACCAACCACCGGCACGCTCTTTAGTCTCTTGTTCCTGAAGTTTTCGCCACAACCTACCATTGCCTTTGTTTTTGGCCTTATAGGTAGGTAACTGCATATCGCAATTACCACACACTAATCGTAGGTTGATCAAAAGATTGTTACTAGCGTTTCCGTCTATATGATCCATCACTAATGGAACGGGCTGGCCCTGCCACTCAGTCAAGCCGCAAATCTCGCATCTAACTCCGCGAGTCTCTCTAAGATACCTCTTGGCAGTTCCGATAATCGATTCCTCACCCGTAGACTCTATGGTCTTTTTGCGTTCCGACCAATTATAGTCTGCCTGACATTGTAGTGAGCAGTATTTGTATCGCCAGTTTTTAACTTCTGCGCCACAGTACAAACAATGATATGTCAACTTATCATTGTTAAGCACCACTACGGCTGGAGAAGAGCCCTTCCTTGGCCCCTTAGGATTTCTAGTAACCCCTTGATTATTTAGACTCGCTGAACATGACTGAGAACAAAAGTTATTATTTTTCTTCTCATAAGGTATAACCTTGCTACAAAACTTGCAAAGCTTAGGGGCCTCCATGTATTGTGCTATTCTTAGGGCTTTTTGTTCCTGTTGCTTTTGACAAGAAGCTAGATAGCCCCGCTTACCTGCTTCCGAAAAACTCATCTTCTGATCCATATATGCTACCTCTATGAGATAACATACTAGGAACAGAGTTCAAGTTCCTCGTTAGGCTCTATATTTTCTTAAGCTGGAGATGAGATTCGAACTCATGCGGGCTTTCGCCGCGCCCTTACAAGGGGCGTCCAATCAACCGGGCTATGGGACTCCAGCACATCCTTGTGAATTTTATAGCTCCTGGGGTGGGCCTCGAACCCACAAACCCTCTCGGGCACTTGATTAACAGTCAAGCACGGTTGCCAATTTCGCCACCCAGGAATACTCTATACTACCTTATACTCTATGCTATCAACGATCACTCCCCCTGTACACAAACTTTTTCTGTTAGAGTACATATACCCGTATGTGGATTAACAACAACCTTGCCTTGTTCTTCGAGGATATAGACATAACTTCTGGCGCAACCTGCGCCTTTAGCTGCTCTAAGGTCAGCTAGGTAGTCATTGATATGTCGTCCAGGGTCTTTAGCGATCCTTTCATAGACGATAGTAAGGATATCGTCCAATGAAGGGGGTTGCCAGTCCTTGGGAGGGATCGGCACAGGAGTTTGAGGAAGTGATTTCAGGTATGCTTCGATCTTATCGAGTGCTTCTTTGCCAAGTTGATTGGTGTTTTTGAAGGGGGATGGGTCATCCGCATACAGTTCCTGATATCTACGATGTTCGTAGAGCAATTGTTTAAGTTGATCTAATTCTTGATAAAACATCACGACCTCCAAATATAGTATGCTATCTCTTATCGGACAGCTTCACAGGCGGGATATCGACGCCAGCGACAGGTACTTTGTAATAGGTCTGACCAGCCCCTTGAGGGATAGTCATAAGGCCGCGCTTAACGACCGTTTTAGAAACACACCTGTCGCGTGGCATCAACTTCCCACGGAGTAGCGCAGCTTGCTTTTCTTCTTCAGTCATGAGCTATTTCTCACTTACCCCGATTGCACTCGAAACTTGCGTCATATCCCGGTTTAGTGTATGTGGCTAGATCGTTACCGTGCCAGTCACACACTTTAATGATAGTGTCGTAGCTTTTCAACTGACAATCAGTGTAGACCTTAACAACCTCTGATGGTTGACCAACAATAGTCCTAGAAACCGTAACTGTGCCACAGTAGTTTCGAATATGTTGTGAGGCGCAGCCACCTAGTAATAGGACTAAGAGAACTAGAGTAATTCGCTTCATCATTACACCCTTTCAGTTGTAATCCTAACAAGAATCCAGTTCTTCTTATGACATTCAGGTGCCATCTTAATAGAACAGTTATTGCGGAAGTCTTCTGCTTGAGCTACATCAACGAACTTTGTTGATAAAGTATTACAATCACCCGATGATATTGCAAGAAACGGTTCGTGCAATATCGAGCCACATGGTACCAGCCATTTATAGTAAGTCCCTAAACTCTCTGCCATGATTACGACCTTTTCGTCCTACTTACCTATTTCTGCCATAGTATTTTGCATCAGGGCAGCCTTGCGCAGATCGTAGTCTTGGATTGCCATCGTCGTCAGCGTTTGGCTTAGCCGCCCCAAACTCTGGGGCTTATAGACACATTTCGCAGTAACAATCGCATCACAATGCCACGAGCCTATAATTCTTCCTCTACCACAAACTTTACGACTAATCATTACGTCTGCTTCGCCCTGACTAGTCATAGTCGTATAGGTATAGAACTCATCATAAGAACCCGACATCAAAACCACTACCGAGATACACAGAAGAGCAAATACCGTCGTTGGTAGCGAAGGGACTCGTTTACCATCGAATGCAAAAACGACCCATAACCCCGTCAAGACACACAACAGAAACAAGATTTGACCTAACATCATAATACCCCTTAGCTTACGGGAATCCTAGAGAAACGCTGAGCGTTACGATTAGCCGCTTCTCTAAGAAAAGCGAATATCTCAGGCAAATCTTCCCGCTGAATATTCTTCATCTCAACGCCACGCGAGCAACCCTTGCGAGGATGCAGCACCCACAAAACCAGATTAACTGACGCTGATGGTGCGCTATAGATATAGCCATGACCGCCACAATCAGGACAACTCAAGGGAACACCCAGGCGCTCACAACGCTGCTCAATCAAGATACCGCGATTGATAGCATCGTGCATACAAAACCCTCTACCTGAACTTTGGGCAATATTGATTTCTTCCGCAGTAGCCATTGCGCTACAACGACCTGCTTCATGTAGTACCTGAACCTCATCATCCGTAATCAGATCGTGCCAACTACCACGCATTTTCATAGCTTCGCAGAACAAGCGGAATTCTGCTTTATAGCGGGCCAATACATCCTCTGAGGGAAAAGTTGCAGCGGCATAATTACTTGAAGAGATGCGAGACCCAAAACCCTTCATGATAGCTGCTGCCTGAAGCCCCGCTTCTGTTGGATTAAGGAATGGAGACGAATGTGAATAGAACGAATTAGCTATCCACAAAGCGTCGGGATGATAACCCGTGCCTTCACAAGTATCACAAGGATGTGAATCTCTCATAAGCTCGAAATAGAAGTTAACGACTTCATTGTATTCGTCTAACTCAACTTTACTCCTATGCCAGCCTTCGAGAAGAATTCTGCTATTCCAGCCATCACCGGAATACATCATCGCATCTTCATATGGTCCCCAATTCGTATACTCGGGATTCATACCAAGCAATTCAACTTGCCATGGTTCAGCATTAAGCCGTCTCAGATCCTCAAGTTCATCATCGTACTCAGGATTAGGTAGGTTGCGCATTGTGTTTCCTTAAACTAGACGGTGCCGCTTGAGTGTTTCAACAAAGATATAGAGACCAAGTTCACTATCGATATCGTAAGTCTCGATACATCCCTGATAGTCACTTGTGTCGTCATCAAATACGATTTCTTCCAACTCCTCGGGCTTCATCCACTCAGCCAACTTTTCTCGGATCGCGAGGGGTCGAACTAACTTACCGTCTAGAGTACGATAAATCACCCATTCTGGGGTTGGAGCAGGGCAACCACAATGACAACACACCCGAATATCCTGTTTGCCTACAGGGTTGTCATACAGTTCCCAGGCAACACTAACAGGAACGGGACCTTCAACTCGGTAATAATGCCACTTCCTGCGGAAAGTAAACTTCCCAAGCACCCCCATAGCCGCAGATGGAACTTCTCCCACGGGGTCAATGTGTTGACTACTAATACCGCATCGAGTCAATTCACTAAGAACAACATCAGTTGCTTTTGGGTTACCAGCTAGATTCTGGAACATCAGTTTTTCCTTTATCAGTTTCTATTCGGACAGTACCTGAGGAGGGATTCGGACCCTCGACCTTCGGCTTAAGAGGCCGCTATTCTAACCACTGAATTACTCAGGCAGGGCTTCTACATGTCTTCATTATACCATGTCAGCGCCGGGCTGTCAAGGGATAATATGGTTTTAGGTGAGCGATGGAAATCGAATCCACACGAAGTTTGCACTTCACTTGGGCCACAACCAAGCGCAACTAACCAATAGTTGCCTCGCCCACAGTGCCTGAGCCTCGATTCGAACGAGGGACTTCGATCTTATCAGGATCGCATTCTGACCAACTGAATTACTCAGGCAATCGCACTATCTAACCTAATAAATGGTGGACGGGGGGCGATTCGCACGCCGCTTTCTTTTACAACATGGGTACCAAACCATGCGCGATATCTTACCGGGCTACTACCTGATGGTCTTCAGATCATCCCCGTCATCCCCGCTAGGGGTCAAGCCCGCCCATTAAGCTCACTCAAATGTTCTAGCGAACATCTTACAGCGTTCATCATCGTCTACACTACAATTGATGTAGGCGTTTTCATTAAGATCCTCATAAACGCCATTTACCTTTTCGCATAGAATAACACAACCTGAACAGATATCATCGGAGGGGGAGATATGTAATAGCGCCCTATTGCCATCCATATCTTCCAACAACAATTTTGCGTCAACAATTGCACCAATATGCATATCACCAAGTGCATTCGTTACACGATACTGAACTTTCTTGATCATTCTTATTCTCCAGTATGCCGGGGAATGGATTTGAACCAATGACGCCCAACTCTTCAGGCTGGCGCTCTACCGGACTGAGCTACCCCGGCGGCATATCTTCATTATATCACGGTGCGGGCTGGTTGTCAAGCCCCGCAATCGAACCACATGGATTTATCCTGTGAAGTGAATGATGAGCCTATAGATAGCCCAACAAACAAATCCGGTACTAACTACCGCCAAGGTGGCGCAAAATGCAAACCACAAACCGAATAAGCCAAAGACTTTTCTGTTATTCACTATCATGTCCTTCTCCATTTGCTTTCACAATTTGCTGATCTACAAATCTCTTTAGCTCTTCCCATTCTTCAATTGTAATTCCATGCTCACAACAACGATGAGCTATGACCCGATCCTCAATTCTTAGATACACCCTTTGTTCGTCACTGCCCAATGAAATACTGTCGTAGGAAACCGTAAGTTTATCTAGAGCATCACCGATAACTAAACGTTGTTTATCTCGACAGGCTTCATTGTCGTAATATGACTCAATCATCAGTATCACCAAATTGGAGATCTACAAACTCTTTAATCCTTACCCATTGCTCGTAAGTAAGTGAAGTCTCAATGAGATTCCAATGATGCTGATTATGCTCATAATCAACCTGCAAAGAACTAATATTGACTAGGGGTGTATAAGGATCCCGTGGATGTGGCTTGACCTCGACAATGGTTTTCTCATTATCATCACCAATCTCTAGAGTTGGCGGCTCAAGGCGAGGTAGGATTTGATCGATCAAAGCCGTCAGGTACGCCCTGACATCATCCTCATAGTTAGTGCCAGGATCATAATATTCTAGTCGCCAATTGAGAGCATCAAGATAATCTCTGATAATCTTACCATGAATATCAAAGATATCATCGTACTTATCTTCCCAACTCATATCGGATTCAAATATGACTTGGCATGACTTAATATGCTGATGTAGTAAAGGCTTCAATGTAACAATTGTAGTGTATTTCATCATTCTTACCCCTTGGTGTTAATCCCACCACAAATGAACAATAGTTACTCTATATGGGAATTCCTCCTGAGCAATATGGATATATTCAAATGTATCGGGCCTGACTGCATGAATCAAAGCCATATAAGCAGCAGTTTCCTCGGATGTGATGTTGACAGGAAGCATAAAAGTGACATCTTCTACGCAATTATAGAAAGTGCCATATTCATCACTAGAAACATCAACGAACTTAGGGATATACCCAAGGATATCCTCGCACGCCTTAAGGAATACTGTCGCTGTAATCTTATTGGATGGTGATCCGCCATAAGTTTCAGTCGATTCATCAAGCATACAGCCGGTTTCCAGGATATCCAAGTAAAGCATTTCCTATCCTTTATGCGTCACTAAGTGCCACGGCCTCGGGTACGCCAGCTTTAATCGCAGCTTTGCAAGCATAGCTTAGCTTACAGGTCTGGACAAATGGATCCGCTGTGTAAGCCGTGTATTGGTTTAGCACCAAACAATATCCCTTTTCGTCGATCTCATGAGAGTCTTTCGACATGGGCATCCAATGACAACGGGAACAAGTTGCACAAGTTTCATAATTAGCCATTTTGTTTCTCTTTATGGGCAGGGATGGATTTGAACCACCGTTGTTTCTTATGTAAGGGATTTACAGTCCCCCGCCTTCGTCCAGACTCGGCACACCTACCCGTATTTGGCGAGCTAATCCCACCAAAATCTAACTAGAACCTTGTCATCCATTCTCATAGTCTCAACCTCATCGGGTCGAGAATCTGCGGCAATACGCATCATGCTTTGCATCAGATAATGCTGCTTGCTCTTATGATCGATCTCTGAATCATCAACATAGAAAACAATAGTACATTGATCGTTGGTCCAGAACTTAGCGAAGAGTGGATCAACATTGACCACAACAATATTGATGCGATGCAAGCTAAGTGTTTCTTCGAAAGCGGCCCGGCCTAGAAAACGATTATATGCTGATTCTTCTAGTTGAATTGAAGCAGCGACAATCATCTCATTAGGAACATCAATCAACCTTTTCATCTCTATGTCCTTCCACCAAATCCTTCTCAATCAATACGGGCTTATCAAGACACTCTATCATCTTCTGTAGAGTCCATTTAACACCCTCGACACCTTCACAGGAATAGACACCAATAGCGTCCTGTGTCCATCCTGTGATCTTGCCGTCATCGTCATAGTAGACTTCTACAATAATGTGGCAAACACCACCGGGCTCTTCGCGTTCCATAACCCTGTGGTTCCAATGCATCTCTACCCCCATATCTCTATAATACCACAACCGACTACCGTTGTCAAGGCGTAGATTGCTCCTCGGCGTATCTATCCAATTGTTGCAATATCATCTCAACTTCCAATGCATCGATTGGTTCGGGCATACGAGCAATACTTCTCAGCGTATCACAAGAACGAACAATCGCATAGATATGGGAATTAAGACAAGCCAACGCCAACCAATTAACATAGTCCTCAGGCGATTGCTTCATTGAGAAATCACGAATAGCAGGCTTCTTAGCTATTAGTTTCTCAGCAAACTTGATTAGCTCTTGCTTAATTGTCAGCATTTATTGCCAATCCGCGAAGAAGACATCTTGCCTTACAGCATTCTGCCTATCAATGACATCATCAAACCAAGCGAGGATAAACCCATTATCATATTTGGCCTTAACAAGTGGCTTTTTGCGCTTTGGGTAAACCTCACATACAGAGATCACTTTATGATCTAGTAGTTCCTTGGCCTTATAGCCATACTTAGAGAACACATCACCCATGATTGACTGTTTATCATGCATTAGGCACAGATTATTGACTTCAAGACAGAAATAATCTGAAGCGGTAATGATTAGTGTGGGCTCGTTAATCTTATATAGTTCTCGGGCGAACTTGACTTGATCTCTAGGATTGTATACATTGCGGAAATCAATTACACGATCACTACCTTTATAGAACTCATCAAAAAGTGGCTTATCAATAAACTGCTGAGCATAGGCCATGTTGACTATTTCCCAGCCCTCTAGATCACTTACAACAATTGTGATTAGTGACATCTCAACACTATCCTCTCTCTACAGCGATCTGTTCCTTAATCTGATAATCCCTATAAAGCTCATCGGCGCGCTTTTGAAATGCTGTCTTTTCTACTTCTATAGTAGCTGCATCTCTTTTTGCGAGCATAGCTACATAGTCACGCCACGCAGTCGTAAGATAGTGTGCATTATCCATTACTTCTCTACCTCCACTTTGGCGATTTTAGGGGATTTCCTAAGATCAACAATCTCTACACCACTAGCACTTGCAATGTCTTGAGTGAAGGATTCTTTAGTTTCCCTACCTACATAACTGGTATTAATTGCAAAACCGTTGCTATTACTGGTTTCGCAATAATCACCATTCATATCTACATAGCGAATGATTGCCATTGCCGACAAAGTGGTGAGTTCATACTCTATAGCATAATGGAATTTTGGAGTTTCCAAGACATCAATGTAGTAGACCTTGAGGAGCGCCGAATTCTTTCGAGCAGCTTCGATCTGATAGCGTCTATCCATTTCCCCTATGGTTTCACATCCACAGAAGACCATAGTGAGAAGGATGACAATGAATACACTAAATGTGCTTAATCTTTTCGCCATCTCTAATATCCAGTTCGAATGCGTATACCGCAGCTATGTATTGCGCATCGATCTTCTTAGCGCCCACGCCAGCGTCTAGTTTAACCCCCGATACTGACCACCACCACTGTCCCCACACGTCACACCAAATCACACATGGCTTCCCATTGATCTCTTGTTCCCAACCATTGTCAGTCATTTGCCATAAGAGAAAACTTCGCTGAAAGTCACAGGTGTTCATTGGGTGATTCCATTAGGCATTAGACACCAATAAGAATCTTGTCCATTCATAGTGATGTCCGCAGTAGGATTATGAACACTATGCCAGCTTGGCTTAATGATATTTTCACCATTGGCTACACCTTCCCAAAGATTACGCCAATGGGCAATCCAGACATATTGTCTGCGACAGTAATCTACACAAACAAGGCAAGCCGTATCCAAAGGCGGCGTTTTCTCGGAAGTCCTATACCATTCTAGTTGTGTAGTGATCATTTCTATCCTCTTAATGGATCGGGTGGGGCTCGAACCCACGACTCGCGGATTAAAAGTCCGCTACTCTACCAACTGAGTTACCGATCCGCTACCTCACAGCAACTGCTCGATTTCATTCCTTAGGTGATACCATTCACGACGATTCAAAGTCAACGAATATTTTCCCACACGAAAACCGACCAAGTGATCATTAATAGCGATATCAATATCTATATCTGCTTCACCATCACCCTGTTTATCGCCATGGACACGAATGGAATAGTCATCTCCAGAAACTTTTGTAGTAAACCGATGCTTAATCTTAGGTGTAGTTTTCAGGAGATCAAAGACATCTACTTCAAGCAACCTATACCAAGTATCCCCAACACCACCATCAAACTTTATGATACCTAACACACAAAGTTCAGTAATCGCCGCATCGAAATCCTCTTCTGACAAAGAAGCTTCAATCTTCAAGGCTGATTTAGTTGATGGAAACTTGCGGCGGCGTTCCCACGCCTCAAGAACAGTGACAGCACAATCGCTTAGTTTATCGAAAATTCGACTCAAATCCTCGGTATTCATATTCAATCGACCTCCATCAGATCATCAATCTGAGCCCTCAGTCTAAACCATTCGTAGCGACTCAATGAAACACCATTCGTCCAATGCGCTTGACCTGTACCGAAAGTAATAGTAGTAGTGGGTTCTGTGTCTTGTGGATAGACGAAGATGTTCAATCCATCCTCGTTATACCCATTCTCGGCGGGTTGAACTTGAATTCGGTAGTGCCCATCAATAGAAGCAACTTCAACGTCATGATCAAGCGTAAGCTTATCAAGCAAGTTTAGAACATCACGATCAACGAGATCGTAATGACTGATACTTTTACCTGACAACTGTACGATCTTAGCGCCGCATAGTTCCCGTAATGCTGTTCGCTCACGGTCGTAGTCTTTACCCCATTGAAGATAGGGTTCTAACTGAATCCAAGTAAGCGGAAATTCATTAGCTGAGCGCCACGCTTTAAGGATATCAATGGCATCATTACTCAATGATTCTAGTGTAGCAAACATTATTATTCCTTGGTGTCTTCGGTTCCGTGATAATGATTGACGGTCTTATTGATCGTGAGGAACTTGGGCCAGCCATAGCAAAAACCGATAATGGCGAAACCCACAGCCAAAACGTAAAGAACGTCCCAAAAAGTTGTTGGATTAGTGTTCAATGATCACTCCCTAGTAATGGGGGTTGCGGGGCGGTATTCCCGCCCCGCAACTATCCTCTTAGCCCTTCGAGAACTCACTAATGAGGCCCGGAAGAGACTTGTCGAAACCGCAGACATCCAACATCAGCGGATCGGCAGGGTCAGCAATCGAAGCCTTTGTTGCGGTCAGACCAACAACAATCATCTTCGCATCGATCCCCATCTTCTTCCGATACTTCTTGAGCGACTCGGCAGGATGGCTATGCCCGGCGTAAGTCTCGTTATCCGTATAGAGAACGAAAGTATCCACCGGCACCTTGTTAGCAGTAGCCCACTCCAGAGGGATAGCACAGTTGGTACTACCACCCTGAATATCCGCCATATGCTTCACGACCTGCTCCAGAGACATCTTGGGCGTAATATCAAGATCATGATGACAATCATCGTAACCTGTGACATGCCAACTACCATTTGCCTCAGAACGAGCAGTAGCCATCATCATGACTGCCGCAATTTCGCGAACAGTGAAGCCCGCAACACCGGCAGCCCAAGCAGTCGAACCGGAAACATCGAGAGCAAGCAAAGTTCGCTTACCCGTCGGCTCAACATTATCGAAGGCTAGATAGAAAGCATCATTCAATGCGTCCTTAATCTGCGGGTTAGGACTCCAAGCCAAACTACCCTTATCGCCGTGGCCTGCCTTATATGTACCCAAGGCGGTAAGAATCGCCAAAGGATGCACACGAGCACGACGAATAGCATCACCATTCCTCAACTGCTCACAGATCATCTTGACCTGATCCGACATGGGAGTAAGAGTACCATTGGCAGTCATACGCCCCAAGTTACGGAAAGCAGCCGTCATTGGCAACTTTGGCAACAGAGCCGCCCAAACCTTACTATCGGCAAGGAACTGAGTCGGGATCATCTCCCACGAAACACGTCCGCGTTCAACGATCTTAATGACATCCTTGACACTAGTAGCTGTACGCAACTCCTGGAAGTCCTCAAGAACTGGCGGCAATTCCTTGCCCTCACCGCGACCACGAATCCAATCATAGATCGCAGCGTGAGCCTCAGTCGGGCTCTTCGGGTGAGAAAGACGCAGAACATCGCTCTGAGTCCAACCATTCCGACTCTGATACTTAGCGGCCTGATATGCCAACTGTTCCGGCGTCTTCGTCTCATACCACGACGCGACAGCCTCCCGCAGCTTGCGCCCCCATCCACGGAAGCCCTGGACGAACTGGACGAATGTAAACAGGTGCGTGCCGGTGCGTGCTACCTTGGTCAAGGCGTCGGCTGCCAGCCCCTTAGTGCCGTCCTCAGCCATACCAAGCGCCAAGGCGTACAGGGCCGGATCGTTGCTCGGTGCCAGACCACGATCCGAAACAGCTACGATCTCATCAATGTACCACTGAGGATCAGCCGTCATAACCTTCAATGCATTCTTAGCATTATCAAAGGTCAGATCGCGTGCCGTAGCATAATACGTACCGTTAAGCGAGCCCGCCGTCAAGAAACGATGGAACTGTGCGCGGTCAGTAGTCTTGAAGACATACCCACCGGCAGCATTCTGGATCATGTCTGCTTCGCGACCAGGGATAACCTCAGTCTGCGGCGTAGCAGTGTTGCGGGTTCGATACAGATCGTCGTAGTTCTTCCTCATTGTTCGGCCCTCCTTATGGGCATTAACTCATACTTCTAGTATAGCACGAGTGAGTACGGGAGTCAAGGGCGCAAATAAAGGCGCAACCTATAAAGCATTGCGCCTCTATTCGCGAAGATAGCGAGCATGTTGTTTATTGACGAGAGTTTCTTCCAATAGATAACCGTCAAAATCCGGCTCGCAAAAAGGATGATGGACATGAATTCTAGTCACGAAGGGTTTAGGCTTATCGGGGTGGACTTGAACCACCAACCACATATTGCTATGCTGCTCTTATCCAGTTGAGCTACCGTCAAGGGTAATCATGACTACTCGGCCCATCAATATCTCTGGGAGGACTCGAACCTCCAACTTGTATCGCTTGCGCGATTACTTTCCCAACCTGCTAGCTGGCGCTCTCCCAATTGAGCCACAGAGATACTTGACTATTTACTACGAGTTATAGTCACACTCACAGGTAAGGGAACCACCCCTTGGATTTTCTATCGTTCACCTGTCAAACGATCCTGGGTTCCCGCCAGAATATCGCTCGGCTATTACCCTTGCCGTAAGGAGAAGTCTACTTACCGATGTAAACTCCTTCGGGTACCCTTGCGCGGGTTACTTATACGAGGTGAATATGCCATCGTCACCCAACAGGATAGTGCCCATACCTCTCCACTACTAGAGGTGTTGTACTGGTCAATACAACATATCCCTGTAAGGATTCGAACCTCTACTTACAATTGTAAGCGTTTCCATCTAAACACAGGAACACCAGGGGTGACAGGAAACGCCTGTCACGGTCCACCACTTGCATTTTAGGCCCAATGTGAGATGCAAGAAACTCTGTTACTTATAGTCACTGATGGGAGTCGAACCCATAACCTTTGGACACTAGTTTATCCAACGCTCGTCCATTTGAGCTTCAGCAACTACTGCGAACTTAGGGTGACTAATCCCTTTGGGTGAATTCGCTCACCGCAAGTTTTCCTTTAGGTAGTCATACTTGCAAAACACCCCGGCATAACAGTATTCGCCCATGCCGTGGCTAGCTATTTTACGCTTTTGCCTGCGTTTGGCTAGTCGTGTGCCAACCTTTAGTGGTGAGGAATATGCCGCTTCTTCCCATCATCATCCACTTCAACGTAATGGATCATCATGATAATGTGCCCTTCAGTCAACATATTGTTGATTTCCCTATTGGCGTCAAAGCCAAGAGTCTCGGTAAAGGCACTATATCCCCAACCCGGATCAATACTGACTTCGAATTCATACCAATCCTGATTGAGATTCCAATATCCCGGCATTGTATCACACCAATGCCCTTCAATAGAAGCGCCATTAAGTAATTCGATGAACCGCTTGACATACAAGTTGTGCTTAGGGTTCCTAATCACACGATTAACCCCAGTACACTCATCGAACTCAGGCTCTCCAGGAGTTGTAATTGCGATAGAACAAAGCGTAGTCATCATGATTCATCCTTTTATCAAATCTTAATGGGCATGTATCGAAATATGGTGCCAACTTCGATGTTGGCATTGGCGGTGAAGCCAATTTAACCGATAACCATATTCCTCCGGCCCATCAAATCTTATGTATGCTTACGTCGCTTTTGATCTTGAATTTCTTTTGCTGCCTGGAAAATTGCCACCCAAGGAGCAACACCTTTTTCAATCAACTTCGCTGCACGAGTATCTACTTCGAACTCATACCGACGCGAAGCGTCCCTATAACTATCGTACATGTTTTTCTCTTTCTATTTTACTTGCTATACCCAGAGCAAGATTTGAACTTGCGACCTCCCGCTCCAAATGCGATAACCATCTACACATCGGCCCCATGGGGCATATATTGGCAGATGATGTTTTAGGCGCTCTAACCACTGAGCTATCTGGGCATTAACTCGATTTCATCGAGCATACCGACACCTGGACTCGAACCAGGAACAACCTGATTATGATTCAGGCACTCTACCATTGAGTTATATCGGCGCGAACAGCCCGCGAGGTAGGATTCGAACCTACAACATCCTGTTTGGTTTTGGTGACCCACCTACATCGGCTCCAAAGAGCATGGTTATGTAAATGGACTGCTTTTTCGGGTACTCTACCATTGAGTTACTCGCGGATTACTTACATATTCACTTGTTTAGGTACTAGTCGCCGGAGATGGACTCGAACCATCGACCCACTGTGCCTTGGTAACCATTTACGTCCGGCTCAAAAAAAGAGCATGTTAGTTGTAAATGGAGATTTTAACGGTTGCTCTACCAACTGAGCTATCCGGCGAATGAAGAGATTTCTCTCTAACCCCCAGAACAGGACTTGAACCTATAACAACCGGCTTAATAGGCGATAACCGTTTACGCCGACCCTTGCGGATGTATATTGTAAACGACTTTTACGGTGCTCTACCAATTGAGCTATCTGGGGATAATAGAGCATGTTTGTGCTAAAGGGATATTGAAATGGTTTGATAACCCTTTAACTTCGGCTCTAAGCTTATTCAGTCTATTTAGGAACAGATGCCCAACCACCAGGGACGGGTCGCTAACTGGCGACCCTCTTCCGTGAGCCCTAATATGCGTCACGGCTTCCTGCGAAATTCTAGTACGCGGCTGCTCGCCGCCCCATATCTTCATTGTAGCACACCGGCTCGGCGGTGTCAAGCCCTATCTTACCTCTTGGGATTCACCTTATAGGATTCGCAAACGCACTCTTGCACCTCACCATATCGGACCATCACTTCAGACTCTTGTGTCTGATTCAATCGCTCAACCATACGAAGAACAATGTCGTTTCGCACATCATTATTCAAGACAATACTCTTAATGATCTTCAGATCATTGAGAGTATAATCAGCCTCAGTCCGATCCAATTCCTTAAGGAAACCCGCAAATGCCTTATCAGCAATTGTCGCTAGCGCTGCCTTGCGCTTTGTCTCCATCTTTTGCCATGCTCGTTGTACTTGTGCTTCAGTTAACATTCGTAACTCCTTCACAAGTATTATAGCGCACTACATATGAAGCATCAAGCCTATTTTCGGAGCATAGCTATCCGATTACGGATTAAGAGGAGACGAGCAGAAACGCTCGGGATCTATTACCACTACTGCACCCTTTAGCAATTCTCCTTCTTTTAACCAATTATTCTTCTTCGTCATCTTCGTCATCGGTTCCAAGCAGAATATCAATTTCCTCTAATAGCTGATTTGCTAGATATGAGGCTTGCTTCAAACCTTCCGGGGTAAGATCTATAGGATCTACGATTTTATCATTGTTATCAACAATCATAACACGGATATATGACATACTAATCTCCTCAAATCGCTACTTACGAATATCCAAGCCCTTTGGTGGAGTATCTAACACAAATAAGTGATAGATATTCTCTTCATCAAGCAAGGCATCAGCAGAGGGGAAACATTCAATTGCCCATTGACCAGGAAAAGTCTCAGAAAAACAATCCCAAATCTCACGCCATGAAAGCTTACGATAATTGGGAGTGTAAATCTTGATATATAGAGCAGATCCGAGCGAGGTATCCCTAAAACCAACTCGTTGAATACTTGGTTGCTCCATCATTATGCTACTGCTTCCCATGGCAAATTATGCTTCTCAGCGCATTCTGGGCCATAGCCATAATTAATACTGATATCTGTCGTCAAAACATGCGAGCAGAAACAGCACTTTTTGCTACGCAATGCATATTCTTTGCCCGCAACAATCCAATCAGTAGTCAGAAGGAATTCAATAGCACGATGAATATGCTCATACCCATCGCGATAAGTCTTCCAGACCTTGAACTTACCGTTAACAACAAAGCCGATGTTACAGTAGCTTGTGGTATTGTTGGAACCATTAAGATATCCGATAACCTGCGTACCGGGAGCAACCTTACAATCGGACCATGGATCCTTAAGCCGCAAAGTTACATGGGTGTCATCCATGACCACCGTATAGTAACCATTGGGTACAGGCGTCTTAGTAACCGCATTTTCGGATTGACGAAGAATATTGGCGAACCAATTCAAAACACCTGCCCATTGAGCCTCACTCAAATTACCATTCTTATGAAGCACACTGTGCATAGCAAGAAGATACGCATCTTCCTCACTTGCGCCACCATCCCAATCTTCCAGGAAACGCACAGCAGCTTCAATTAGATGGTTCTTTTCTTCCAGATACGCTAGAAGTTCAGCGCCCTCTGCTTCAATGATATCTTCTGCTACAAACTTCCTGTTGTTCTTGAATGGCTGACTGGCCTTAATGATTTCAATCGCTTCTTCTGCGTTAATCGTTGGGTGAAACATTTTGTGGCATCCAATTCGTATGGGCTCTCCCCATACCTCTATGGTACCACATCGGCGCAGGGACTGTCAAGCCCACCCTCATAGCCCCAATTCACACATAATCATATCTACGATATCAGGGAGCGCACCACTCATCAGAAGGTTGTATTGATACTGCTCAGTGATATGCATGATGACCGAATCTTCACATACCTGACTATTCTTGACATCCTTCTGAAAGGTAGGGAGTGGTGACAAACATGGTCCTGAATATGTCAAGTATAGTACCAACGGAAGATTAGCATATCTCCCACCAGTAGCTTTCAATCTATCAACATACCCCGGTACCGAAAACAAAAGATTAAGATGGTATCGCAGATATCGTTCGTAATTTTCAACACTCATTATGTTTCCTTACTTACCAAATACTCTCGCTTGCGCTTCTTCCATGGTTTCTTCGTACAACCAGCCGGGCTCTAATAGTTCCTCAGGGTCTCTTTCCCATCCCAACATTTCAGCTATCTGCTTTAGCGTTGGTTGTGGGCGGCGAACACCGCCTGCTCGACCTATCCCTAAATAATACATACGACTAACAAAATCGCCATGATCTTCTACCTCAACAAGAGCAAAACTAACGCCTTCACTCCCATTTTCGGGTCTATATGAGATAGTACCAGCCATATGAGTGCAATGAAACTCATTAGCGGCTTCGCCGGGAGAATTTGCTTCAATTCCAATCCAACTACCTACCGTTGGTTTAACTAGTCGGCAAGAGTAGATCATTATTGTGTCCTTAGCTAGCTAAGACTGACTGTAACTCTTCAGCCCCAATTCTACTTAAGCCGTTATTTATCCCGGCATCATCAGAAACAGGACTTAATGAAGTATTTGATGGCAGATTATGACCGGCGGCTTGAGCAAGCATTGTTTGAATACCATTCGCAATTCTAGCCTTTTCCGACAAAATGAATTGAGCCTCCCTTGCCTTGGCTTCCTCAATGCAAAGTCTAATCTCTTCTGTCCAAAGCGCATGAGGAATAACATGGCGATCACCTGCTAACTCAAGCTCCACCATCGTATTATCGAGAGCATATGCAGTGTCTTCTTTACAAGACATCAGCCAAATTGTAAACTCGACACCCCTTAAAACGACTGTAGTGCCGCGAGACCCTTGACTCAACCAGCGTTCCCTAATGATTGGTTTATTCCAATTCGGATGCAAAGGGCCATAAGCATTCTTGACGGAAATGCGGCGGCGAAAATAACTCACAACCGCAGCAATTACCGCAGCAATTACCACAACAAGGAACATCACGCCCCATGTCATCGCCGCAAAAGCGGCAGGAACACCGTCTTCCATGAGGTTTACTCGCTTTCTTTATGGCTCCAATGGGAGTTGAACCCATATAACCAATTTTAGAGACTGGCGCATTACCGATCTGCCATGGAGCCCTACATCACTTGACTACAACATCCCAATCATCTGGGTTAATTTCGACAGTCACATCATGACCATAATCTTCGTTGGCGCATTGGAATGCAAGTTCCAAATCTTTTAGGGCTGCTTCGCCCACAAGCGGCGGTAAGCCTTGGGGCCACTCACACAATTCTGCTACAACGATAGGTTCACGGACATCGCCGGGCAAACGAATTGGCTCAATCATAGCAGCATCAAGAACGGCTGCACCATATGGTGTTTCAAGTGCCGTAGCTATGACTTCGACGGGTTCCATTTTGGCCTCAGCCCTGCGTCAAGCTATACATGTGATAGTCAAGGGCGCGAAGCAACGCATCAAGGCTCTTATGAATGCCACCACCCGACTCCTCAATGCTATTTTGCAACTGCAAATTCAAAGTAGTATCGGGATGATCATTGGTTCGACGGCTATCTGTTCGTAGCACATGAATCCTTCGGGTGCAATCGTTGTTACAACTAATCCCGATTTCAACTGCTACGCCAGTATCAAAGGACTGACCCTCTGATACACCAATGAACAAGTTGCTTGCTAAGAGATAATGCTCATTCTGCTCCGCAAGCCCCTTCCAACCCTCACCAGGATTGTCCCTAAAAGGCTCATAGATGACCGGCTCTACCCCGGCTGCCCTCACAACTTCCTCGATTCGAGGAATGAGAACATTATCCAACCAATATCGACCCGCATCATTAAAGCCTAGATCATTTGCAAGATAAATCTTGAGTTCCATTACTGTGTCTCCTGATTCCATCGCTCGAAAAGGCTTTTAGCAATATCCATACCAACAGGATACCAACAATTGCCCTCTTCCTGGTGGAATTTAGCATCACCCTCATGAGGACTAGAACAGATCTGATAGAAGAATAGCTTGTTAAGAATCATCCCGATCATCTGATTAAGCTTCGACTGAATAGGCGCATTCATACAAGCAATCTGCCTACGCTCCTCATCAACCGAGATAAAGATAAGCTCCATCACCTCTTCAGCCGTCAATGCGCGGGGCTCTTCATGAAAAGCGATGAGAATATCATCTGCCATCAAATGAGATGAGTCTTGTCGAAAATCACACCACCGCTCATGCCAGTATAGATCAGTCTCAAGATCGGAGCATAGATCAAGCTCAAGATCAGCCGGAATCCAATGCTGTCCATGCTGCTTGCAAAACTCAGACTGATCATTCACAGGAGTCTTAATCATGAATCGCGGCAGAAGTGACTCACCGTCAAATAGTACGAATGTACTGAAGATAACCCCGAAAATCTTGTCATCATCAGGTAAGGTAAGACCATCCCAATACGCAACAAGACCCTTTAGGTAAAGGATCACCTTCTCAGTTACTTCATCGATAGTCAATTCATGAGGTTCACAGCCCGAAGCGGGCTTAAGATACTGATGCAGATCAAACATTGGTCTATTCCTTGGTGTTTATGATGAGATTAGGCTACACTATACCCCAGTGCAGATATAGGAGCCCGTGATATCGTCAGAATTATCATGGAAAGTCACGACGAAGGTACACGGTACACGGAATACCTGACCAACGGTGCGAAGGTTGACACTGAATACAACCTTATTGCTGAAATGAACAAAGTTACCAGTCTTCTCAATTAGAATATCTCCAAAGGTCTTGCCAAGGAGATAGGTTCCAACCGCACTTACTCGACGATCCGCCAAAGACTCTTCACTCATTTTCTTTTCCTTGTATGGGATAGGGAGGGACTCGAACCCTCGCTTCCCTTGCCAACCTCGCGAAGTTGCTGTTTCCCTATGATCACTTGTTTCGTAGCCTTACTTCGCTGTCCAACAAGGTTGCTCTACCTGTTGAGCTACCGTCCCTTGGTTCCTGATTGTGTGTATAACGGTGACGGGGCTCGAACCCGCAACCCCTGGCTTGAAAGGCCAGTACTCTAACCATTGAGCTACACCGTCATTATTAGACCACTAACCCGTAGTTTCTGGCCCATTTCTTTACAGCATTATCCGAGACACCGAACATCCTCCCCATTGCGCACCATGAATTGTCCTCAATCAAAACTGCCAACTCTTCTTTAGTCGGATGCTGCACTTTTCTCTTGGAGAAGGTAGAGCATTGCTGTGAACAATACTTATGACTCTTCTTAGACATCTTAATTGTGAATTCTCTTCCACATACAGGACAGACTATGTTAGATGTCTCCAATACTTTTCTTTTTGATTGGTATGTCTTTATTTCTCCATTTTCTATCCTTGTCCTAAACCAAATGGACTTTAACTCTTCTGACCAATCATGGGCAACCTGAGAATCGAACTCAGTATCTACAGTGTGTAAAACTGCCGGATTAACCGTCTTCCTCGTCGCCCGTATCTTCTCTCTTACCAATGCCTCGTTCCAGTATATTTCACTTTCCCAGATATCAACAATCAGCCACCCCTTCGATTCAAGATATACCTTTCGAGCCTTATCATGATGAATATTATGTTTCTGTATCTTACTAAGTTTATCTTCCGCATACAGTAGTGGATTCGCGTGCCAATAATCGCCATTCACACAAATCGCAATTTTGCGATTAAGATCTACGAAGTCCAATACATATCTTTGAAAAGGATACTGATACTTATAATCGCCGTTTATGTCACTCGCTATCCCAAGTATCTCTTGGATATAATCAGGTAGCTCAACTGTATACCCCATATCCTTCAGAATATAGAAGAACAACTCTTCTGGTTTTGTCCAAAACTTCTTATTATTCTTACAGGCTTTCTTGCCAAATTCCGAAAGTATTTCTCGACCTTCCTCAGTGAGCTTACCATATCCTTTGCTTTTAGAAATAGCAAGAGCTTCTTTAACCGTTCTTTGTCCCTTGACATTCTTGGTTATTCTGGTATTTGAGACTCCAAGTTGATCTTTTAGTTCCCTATAACTATAACCTTGCGAATAAAGCTCGCGTATCCTTTGATCCAATTCTTCCATAACGCACCTCTTAGTGCATTATACTGAATTGGAGGTTCGACTACCTTTACCTTAAGGCGGCAAACGAACTCTTGTTACCAAACTCTCCATGGACCTTGTGGGTAACGATCCCACCTGATTTCCTCGGTGCAAGCGAGGTGACCACCCCATGCAGTCCCAAGGCCCGTGCTATTCTATTATACTACAGGGGTGGCAGGATTTGAACCCGCGCAATGCCGGCTTTGGAGGCCGGTGCCTTAAACCACTTGGCGACACCCCTACTAATCAGAATGTCTCATACGGACGACATTCCATGCGCTCATACACATTCTTGAAGAAAGTTTCAACTTCCTCAAGTGTATTATCATTCTCACAAAGATACACTACGTTGAATGCGACATCATTGCTAGCTAGATTAAACTGAGTATCTACACTCCAAGCCTTATGTAGCTCTCCACAATGACTATGCTCGTAGTAAGCAAAGTTAATGAAGTAGTGCTTAGCATCATTATCACGGAAGCACTTCTGATACGCAGCCTGAGCATATTGCTGAGTGATTCTGCATGGAGGATATTCTCGATACCCTGCCTCTAGTAACTCTTCTTTAGTAATCATGTCTCATCCTACGTCTCATCGAAATCCATGAGATCATTGTATCTAGATAATGCCTCATCCGCAATCTTATCTGCTTTTTCGAAGATAGCAAACGAATCAGTAACCGAAAGATCGGTCACCTTACATTCTTTACCATCTGGATCAAGTATTACCAATCGATACTTGGTTTCTATCTTAGGCTGTTTATGCTTTTCAGCACGCATTAGGCACCTACCCGATAAGCTCTTGGCTGATACCCAGGTCGCCTATTCGTAGCTCTAAACCACTTCTGACGATGTTCCTTTACGGCTTCTTGTTGGCGCTCATCAAAAGCCTGCATCTTCTCAGGTGTATCTAGAACCGGGGAAGTCGCTCGTTGTACATTCTCCCCATAGACATGTACCACCGGGCCTGGACAAAAACCACTGCTTCGGCTTCCGGTTAATGCAATGAATCTTTCCTCAGACAGAACTCTCAAGGTCCAACTCCACATCTTTCATGCGGGTCAAACTTGGCATTGGTCTACCACCAAGCTTTTCGAATGTATCCTTACAGAACGCTTCGATGTTGTTCATCGTCTCCGGTAAAGTAGCTGAATAGTGGATTGTGATTATGTTGTCATTATCGGGTGACAAGAAGCAAAATTCCACAAACATGTAGTTTGAATATGTTGGACTAGAAAGATCAAAATGCACCTCAATGAGATACAGATCATCAATGCGCTTGATGTAGAATTCCTTATCAGTATAACCAAGCTTCATATGAAGAAGGTGCTGATATCCATTATCTAGCAACAGTTGACTAGCTTTTAGCATTGATTTTCCCTAAAATACGCCCACCAAGAATCGAACTTGGATAAGAAGCTTAGAAGGCTACGGCACTGTCCATTGTGCTATGGGCGCAAGCTTTATTACTTCTCGATCTTAATTTCTGCTGTTTCGTCGCTACAGAATCCTTTGAGCATCTCGCCGGGTCCGTACTGACCTCTATCAACAGTAACATCAGTATAGCCATACTGAATATACAACCAAGACTTTAGCTTTTCAGCCATGTCCGCCTTAGAGGCGGAACTTGAGCCACTGATTGTAATTGTCAGCTTTGCCATGATGTCTCTTTTTCTATGTACTGTGATGTCCGGCGGGATTCCCCACCCCGCTCCACCATTAGCTCTTAGGGTCGAGAGAAAAGTCCCTAAGCATTCCGGTTATGGCTCTCGCTCTTACCAGCCCGCTCTCGCCGGTGCTCGTTCATCACTATCCTTATTATAGCACGGAGGGCTGCGGCTGTCAAGCCATATTTGGGACTGGTTCTTTTTCTTCTATGGGCTTAATACCATGCTCGACAAATTGTCTCACAACCGCAATACAAGTATTGATACCATATTCTGTGGGATCATAGGCACGGATTAGTTCATAACCTTGATTATCCTCTAGAATGATACAAAATGCCTTGGGATAACAAGCAACTTCAGCAAACTGATCGCTATTATCCCAACTAAACCAAACACACCCATCAGAGCCGTCTAAAATACTATAGCACTCAAAACGCTGACGAGAAATAGCCAACAAAAGATCCAACGCGCGTCGAATGCATCTACGATCAATTGCGACAGGCGGGCCACCGTCGGGGGCATCTTCATTCTTTGAGAATGAGCATATACGATAAGCCTCATCTGTCATATTCATGGTTGTGCCACCACTTTCAGATGAACACGAATACTCCACTTCTTAATCAAGGATAGATCTTCAGACCATATACGATCAGGCCAAGTCTCAGTTTGCTCTTGAAGGTCTTCAACTAAAATCTTACAATCAGGGTGCATTTGCATAAAAAGCACACAAAGTTCTATCAAACCTTCAGTCGCGTGTTTTTCCTCTTTAGGATACTCATCAGGCACAGCCGCGTAACTATTCCAGTGCGGCATTAACCTGGAAAAATAAATCTCTGCGACATCCCCACCATAGGGATTGCAATCGTTCTTAGCCTCAAATAGCTTTTCCCAGGTTTCTATAATACGAGAAATCGGTGCGTGCAACATGATATTTCCTTACGATATAATACCAAGTTCAACGAGGGCATCATAGAGATTACCTAAAGAGATTCCCCTATAGACATCTAAGGACTGTGAGTTATAGTAACCATATTCTTCGACTTCCCAAGTCACCAATTTCTCCATCACCTTATTCATATCATCCCAAGAGATATCAGGAGAGATCTTAGATACAATTGCCTTTACATTGCAATCACCATCATCATAATCTTCATGGTTGATAGACGCTGGGCCAGCACCATATGTAGAAATTCCGACATGTGTTTTATGGTTGTAGATCAAAATCTCTAGTGGAGACGCTATTTTCTTGGTGTAGTATAGGGTTTTATAGATAGTGCGATAGCTATCTTTCTGCTTTCGCATCACATATCTACCCTTCATAACCTCAAGGACTATGGCGAGGAATTCATTTTGTTGCATTACATCTCCCTTGGTTCAGTGAGCTTTGAAGGGTCGAAGTCACCAAATAGAATCTTCGCTCTTTCAGTTTGAACACGACCGTTGAAGAAATACTTAGTCCAAAGATCGTCTCTCTCTTCACCCTGCCCTGTTAGGATGAAGAGATGATTGGGATATTTCCTGCTGAATTTTGCCATATCTTTTTCGTGCCCATACCAGCAAGATTGCTCATCATTAGTAAGACCATAATATGCATCTTCGTTTGGCACAAGTTCTTCTGCTAATTCCTCATAGATATCCCTTGGATGAGGTACACTGGGAATAAACTGAGCATAGGGGCTATCTTTTGAGATATTCGGCACATTAAAAGGTTGAATTCTTAAGGAATATCTAGTATAGTAAGACATAACTACACCTCTTGATTCATATCACAAGACTGGCGCACCATAGCTATGAGCTTAGGTAGTGCCTCACGCGCCGCCGCGCTAAACGTAAGATCATCAGGGACAACAGGGACGCGCTCACGGGTGGATTGCCTAATGAGCCAACTATGCCACATCTTAAAAACCGCAAGCCATGGCCCCGGCGTAGCTTGATTGCAAATAGTTGTTAACTCAAACAACCACGGATCTTCCTGAGGAAGCATAGCTATCAATTTAGGAATGGCGGCTCTAGCGACTTCACTTAGGGTCAAATCCTCATTAATGACGGGGATATAGACGCCTTCATTAGTCTCAACTTGCCCGCCACCATTTTGATCAAAATGAGCAATCCAAGGGCCGGGAGTAGCTTGATCGCACACGCCCTCTAGTTCCAATAACCATTCATGCAATTTCATGGGAGTCTTCCGCCAAGGGGGCTGTTTTCACAGCCCCCTGGCTTTACAGTCACTCTAGTCCGTATGTTTGCTCAAATTCAAGCTTGGCGATACGATAGATCTCGTCTGCAAGTTCATTATCGTCATTGATAGGAACCGCCAATGTATCGCCGGGCTTCGCAACCATAGCCTCACCCCAAGCAGCGACAAACTCAAATGGCTCCGTATCCTTGGGGATAACAACACCCTTAATACGCCCCTTTGCCTGATAAACCTGATCATCATGACTTAGAGGGTTATCCATAAGATAGCGAGGCTCAAACTTGGACTGCTTGACCAAATACTGTTCCCCACCAGGGTTAGTAGTCAGCACATTATACTCGGCGTCAGAAACCATTTGCGTTTCCTTGCCATCCGAAGTAGTCGTAGTGACACTAACGCCGGGGCCAACCAGACGAGCCTTAACAGTTGCTGTCTTCTTATAGATAGGGGCGGTCTTAGCTACGGGGAGCCACTGCTCCATCATTTGCTCTTGCGTCTTCATTGTTTTCCTTAGATTTCTAGGTTGAATACAATAATGTTGTCATCCCCAGGGGTAAGCAACATTCCTGCGATGATAAATCCTACGAATTGATCGCCATCGGGTAAGATGGTATATTCTTGTCGTAGGAGATAAGTACCGACACACAATGGATCTTTCATGACATAACATGCGGAAGTTTTGATCTGTTTTGTCCTCACAATCATACAGTTGTTAATGTCCCATGATTTTACATGAGCTTCAAGCTCATCATTGTCAGCAATAACAATGATGCGGTACATCTTACTAGCGTCTAAGATTGAAACAACCTGACCGGGCTCAATTGTAGTAATGCCCGATGAAAGCGACCCCACCGCTTCCGTGAAAAGCTTCCAGAAAATAGCATCTTCTTGTTCTTGAATAGCATCAAAAGTGGCGTCAATAGACACAGCATCTTTAGCAACGACTTGGAACTCTGGTACCCTAATGTAATCATCGCCATTTTCAACGGTCTCAATGGATGCAACCTCGACCTTATGGTCCTTAGTCAACCAAAAAGACTTTTCCGACTCATGAGGCCGAAGATGGAATGCCACTCCCTGCGGAACCTCATCAACGCTCAGCAACACCCGAGGTAGCACAGGATTACGAATGACGGGGACGTTCTTGGCCCTATGCTTATAATGACTTAACTGAAAAGCCCTAAGAAAATGCTTGGCATTTTCCATTTGCGTCGCGCGGTCTTCTGACATGATAGCTATCCTTTACATTGCACTAAGTTCAACAAATAGATTATCTACTATTCGCTGTTTATCACCTGGGATTAGCTCGGGTAGCGAATCAACCTTGCCCATCATTGTTTCGATCCAGTGACTTCTTCCAATGTTGAACTGCTGAGACGACACACCCATATGCTCATACTCCCGCATCACACCTTTACGATAGATCTGATATTTCTCACGAGGAGCGGTCAGGATATGGAGATCCAATAGGATCATAAACCAACCCACACTATCGTTGGGCTCAGTAGTATGCGTTTTAGTCAGCATGATAAGGCGACAAGCCTCATCTACACTCTTATTGATCTTTCGCAGTAGCTTTGAGTACCCAACATGTTCCGCAGCCGCAGCGTATACGCGCATTTTCTTGCGAAGCTCCCAACAACTTGCAGCTTCATTATCATCGCTATCGATGATTAAATCGTGAGCCATGATAGCAAGCACCAATGCGGCTCGGTGCTTGCGAGGGCCGCGATAATGACGTTCAGCAAGCGCCAGCATATCCTTTACGTGTTGCCAATTATGATACAACCGCCACTGTCTATTGTAAAGGCTTTGCCAACGATTAATGAGACATCCTGGAGTATCATAATACATCATATCCCAAGCATCAATATCCAGCTTCTTTCCCAATTGATAGTCATTATGTACAGACTTAAATCCCCACAGCACATGCCATGGATCCCATTTGTCGGCTTTCATAATTTAGCTCTTTTCAGCTTTAGTTTCCAATTTCTTGTAAAGGGTTCTAGTATCTAAGCCCCGCCTAACAATGATATAGGCAAAATAGTCATTAACTCCAATTTTCTCTTTGAGTAACTGAGTCGCCTGTAGAATTACCCTGGAAGTTTTACCGTCTTTTTCTACTAAAATACAAGTAGCTTTTTTACCATTTAACTCAAGAATTTTCCCTGTATATAGTTGCAAGAAAGAGCAATTACTATCTTTTACAAACTCATCAGGAGCACCAAAGAAACGAAGGATTTTATGGCGTTTATCGGACTGTTCCAGGTCTGTGATAATCTTCCAGAAGCGCAAAAGTCCAACAATGTTGTGTTCCATAGAGTATTTCCACCTTAAGTTGCTGTGAAGTGGTTCTTTTTGACCCTGCGCATTACCTACTTAGAGTGAATATTTTCTGGAAGTGGCACCTTAACCTTGATGAGTTCCATCGATGGTTCCCCCAGACAATTCCACCAAACCTGAGCAGTGTGAGCTACACAGTCAGAATTATCGCAGACCCAGGTAGATCTAACAGGGAAATGTTCTTGATTAGGGTTAAAAACATGCTCTATCCCCGTTTCGTACTCTTTGTTTTCGCCACGAATCAATTGTGTCTTACAAAATGGACAGTGATGCATTTTACTTCCCGTACAAAGCTATTTTATAGAGAACCCCAACGAATGCTGAGGGACAGCAACCTACTTTACCCCAATCGTCTGTATAGACGCGCCAACCCGGCGCGACACTCCCATCAAAAGACTGGGTTCTTGGTAATTTAGCAAACTTATCATCCTTAGATAATGTCTGCAACCAATTCCAAGCCATAATAGCGCAGAACTTAGCATCTGCCCTAAATGGAAGCTCATTCCAAGCTCCCATTTTCTCAGGAACATCATAACGATAAGTGTGGAATACTAGACCATACTCTTCTGATAAGGTATAGCCAACAGCTTTTACTTCATGGTGCAAACGCTCAAAAGCTAGACGAAGAGCCTGATATAGCTGATCTTCACCTTCGGATTGAACATCGAGCTTAAAGTTATCCATCAAGCTTCCTCGTCATCTGTGTGCTCGATTGGCTCACCAATAATACGATAGTTGTAGCTGCTCGTATCATTGCTATTGAAGCCAGAAATATAGCCTTCCGAGATCTCCCTACCAAGCATCACCAGGATATCCTGAAGTTCTTCGGCATCTTCGCCACGGATTTGCAAAACAAGCTCAAGGCCGGGTGAAGGTTTGGGGGTAATACTATAATGCCCATTAGCACGTTCTAGGATTTTCTCCTCGATGTACCTATAGACATCAAAGACGATTTGACCATAAGGAATATTGAGGGGAAGTCCCACATTCGCTAACTCGTCGGCTCTAGTCCTATAGCTATCAGCCGCCCAAGAATCATCGGGAAGATTAGCCCACTCACGATACCCGCCAAGCTTGCAAAATAGATACTGGCAGAGCAAATCAATCTTATTGCGTTGCTCTCTAGCCATATCTGCTCGATACTGAAGACCATTAGTAAGGAAGTTGATGATCTGATGAGTATCAGTCGGAGTTGGCGGAACAACATCAAATGGAACAACATGACCTGCGGCAACAGTTACTGAATTATAGAACTTCTCACCACACTGTTTACAAACAGTTCCATGCACATCCTCAAAAGTCTGGAACATATTGGGCTCAACCAATTCATATGGTCCCCAATATGACATCTCACGATGCAAATCTTTAGTTTGCATCATAACTAGTTGCTGCGTATTGCATTTAGGACAACTATTATGCCCCCAGAAGTAATCAGGTGTTCCCATTGGAAGTTTCCTCTTTAATCATCTTGGAGAACTTTGTGGTAGTCGTAATTTTGGAGCAGCCGGGGAGAGATTAACAATTCTTGGACGTGACCTTTTCCGGTCTCTTTGACGCACACCCCAGGATGTACGCTATCCATACAACCACAATAGTAGCGATGCAAGGAAATCTGAAGAGAATGATAGGAGTGCATCTTCACGGGGAGCATAGCTCTATCTTCTTGCCAATGGGCTTGATATTCAGAAAGTAGTTGCCATGTCTTTTCAGCCAATCTTGGCTCTACGCCATTCTGAATCAAAACATCAACTACGCCCTCATTGAAATCAACAATTAGAGTGCTACTCATCTGTCTTCTCCAAAATTAACACCAACCACAACAGGCTGCTATAAGATGTCGCATCCACACGCTGTAGAGCCAATCATCCGGTCTAGACCTTTTCCTCCGTCGAGGCTTCTTCCTAAGAGATGATTGGATATCAACGGTACTCTTCGTAGCTCTTATAGCTTGACTCGACCTTAGATGTGATCAACAGAGCTAAGGTGCTAAAGCCATTGAATGGTCCGATAATCACTGCCTGTTACGTACTCCTTGTGGTTGGTGTTAATACCTGGGATGGGATTCGGACCCATACTACATAGTTCCTAAGACTATTGACTCTACCAATTGGTCTACCCAGGCAGGGTATTCTGTTTCTCGTATACTATAGCCGGGATGGGATTCGAACCCATACTTTACAGGACTTGAATCTGTTGCCTCTACCAATTGGGCTACCCGGCCCCTATCTCATATCCTTATTGTAGCACGTCGCCGCGTGCTTGTCAACCCCTATTCAAAAATCGATATCTAACACACATATTCAACGCCATTAATGCTATAGGCAATTTTCCTAGTCTCCTCGGGTAAAGCAGCCTGAGAAGCATCAATCAAAACACGATGATCTTGAAGCAGCCCGTGACGCTTTAACCTTAATCGAGCCATAGCAACTGGACTTGTGGCGCAATCATCCACAAGATGTTGCTCAAATTCCTGATCGCTCATAGCCTTAAGATTACGAGCAGACGCCCAATGTTTTTCCTGCATTATTTAGCCCCATCCATATATCACTAAGAAGACAACAACACACCCTGCGCCGAATAGTGTCTGCGACCATACCAGAAACCTGGATGCTCTGTGTCGATCTCGGGCGCGCGAGTAAACGTAGCCCCGATGCTACAAGGATTCACGGCGTTCGCAGCCTCATACCTAGCTCTAAGCATCATTGCTGCCACGGGATCACGACCACATGCTGAGGAAGCATATTGCTCGAATTCTTCTTCATTCATATTACGAAGCTGCCTAGTGAAGTTAAGCATTTTCCTTACCTTCTTTTTCCATTTTATCTAATCTAGTATAGTAATCAGGTAATTCTTTAAGATGAGCCCACGCAATTTTCCCCGTTTCAACTGGGCTATCATGCGTTATATCGGTGTCGGGATCAGTTAGACCATGTTCTAATTCAACCTGTAGACCTCTATGAAATTCATCGACATCAACCTCATCCCAATCTATTCCTAATTCTTTGCCGATCTCTTTAGCCTCAGTGAGTGTAAAAGAGGAGCGGTTTTGAACTTTAGCGATAACGATATCTAGTAAATCTCTCATGGGTTGTCTCCTATGATAGATTTCTATGGTAACTATCACTATCCCTCTGTTGGATTACCAATCACTTCCCGTGCCAATTGATGAAACCATGTCTTATGAAAATCACTCACGGCATGTACTGCTTCGGCTCGCGCAATAAACTCAGCAGCAATATCAGCAGGAATCAGTACTTGCTTATTCTTCCTTTTGCGATCATTGTCTTTAACGATCTTCCTCATTTCAGCGCGAACACGATCAGTGTCGCTCTTTTTGTGTTCTTTCCACCACTTCTTAAGCTTAGGATTAACTAGAATCTTATCTCCCTCATTGTCACCTTCTAATGTCCCGCAAAGCCAACATAGCATTCGCGTTAATTCATCAATCTTCTCTTGTTCAGCTATACGATCCATCCAAGCATCATGACACGGCATCTGTATTCTCCTTCATATTAGCCCATTTGTCTGTGAAGCTGAAGCATATTTCCATGGTTTCTAAGTCTACGATATGTAGCCAATC
>Ga0209066_10001477_pt1 | contig 30868 bp, 46 predicted proteins | sample All_14_2_FD_187198 | JGI IMG/M metagenome (GOLD analysis project Ga0209066, IMG submission 187198) | Freshwater microbial communities in response to fracking from Pennsylvania, USA - Allegheny Zone_MetaG_DW_15 (SPAdes) (version 2) ... | reverse complement strand
ATGTAGCGGCGCGCGACTGATGTCAAAAAAAGATCACGACTGATGTCAAAATTTATCTGTATAAATAGTCAAAGGCGAGGCGCTTATGCGCCCCGCCTTTTTGCTGTATTTTGTCGGTCAGTTTGTGCCTGTTGAGTGCCGCGCGTTCAGCTCTCTGCACATCGCTCAGCGCGCATGTTTAGATACAGCAATGCGATGGTCACGTGCTGCAATGCCATTGCGATTTCGTCACACGCCGAAGCGCTGTCCTGGAATGCTGTGAGGCGATCTCGCACCATCTCAAGTGCGTCCTCGTCGAGAATCCCTGCCACGGAACCAGCCGCGTCACGAGGGTCGTGCTGGAACTGGATGATGGCGATTATCTCGCCTGTCTCGCCTTTGCCGTCACACGGCCTCACGACAGCATACTCGCTGCGTTCGCCGCACGCGCCGGTCTGCCCCTGGGCGAAGACGTTGTCAATCCGATTGTGCTTCTGTATGGTGTCCAGTTTACGAACGTCCATACGCGCCTCAATCATCAACCACGACGCCTTGCAGGAGTGCGCCTTCCGGGAATGTTCCGCGTTTGATCTCCTGGATGAAGGCATCTCCAGCACCGAGAATCAGTGCTTGTACATCCACGCCCGCCGCGATTAAGATATCATAAGCCGGTTTGGACATCTTCTCCAGCGTCTTGTCAATGAGCTTTTTGCGCAGCATGGATACCTCGGATTTATTCAGTTTTCCATCTGCGTGCGCGGCCTTCAGTTCATCGACGGTTGTCTGTTTCAACTCACCGACCGTGATATTTGCGGCATCAATCAGTTTGTCCCAGGCAAGCCCGACGTTTTTGAGTTCGGTAGATGCCGTCAGCTTCCTCGACACCCATGCGCCGAGGATACCGATCACAGCAAGAATCGCTGTCTGTACGATATCCGCCGCCTTGTCGATCAAGCCGGCGACAAGGTCGGGCTGTCCCGACGCAGTGCCACTGGTGTCGGCCAGCGCGGTGGTTGTGACCGCAAAGACCAGGACGAGGATGACGATCAGCGTCAGGATCAGAGAAAGTACCTTTTTCATAGTGTTTGTCTCCTTTGTTTTATTCGGAAAGCGGTGTCCCGCTAGTTCCCTAGTAGAACTTCGGGTGCAGGAACGAAGTCCATGCGCCCGGTTTGACGTACCGGTTTCTCACGAAGTCCCAGCCGCGCCGGGCGTCGACCTTGGTGAGCTGGCACCCATAAGCACCACCCATCCACTCAACGGCATACCCGCCGCCGACATAGATTCCAAGATGACCGTTCTTATGAAGCAGATCGCCCGGCGAGAGCTGCTCTCTTTCGATGTGCTTATAGGACGAGCTCGCTGCAAAACCATCGGCTGCTAAGTCGAATTTAGGCTTCACAACACCCGCATGGCGCAGTAATCCAACGACACCACCGGAGCAATCGCCGCCCGTGATAAGCGGGTTTGCGATCACCGCGAGTTCCATCATCTCCTGACGCCCACCGTCGTAGTATTCCGGCTGGCGCTGCGCCCCGCTCCGGATCCGCGCTATGGTGATGACGTTGGGCTGCAGATCTGCGTTGTAGAGGTTTCCGCCGCGAATGTAGAGGCTTGTCGGGTAAGGCCTCGGACATTCCGGATCGTACGCAAATTGCAGTGCATCAAGAACGATACTCCTGCGCAAATCGCTCACGCTGGCAAGCTCGTTCATAATTGCGCGGGCTGCCGTGGCTCCGATTTGATGCGGGAAGCCCGTAATGTCGGATGTTGGCACGACAATCACTTCCGGCTGCTCCTCATGGAACAGCGCGGCGTAGGTCAGCGGCCCGACGATGCCGTCAGCAACAAGCCCATGCTGCGCTTGGAATTTTCTTACCGCAGTCTGAGTGTCTGTCCCGAATCTGTTGGTCTTCAGCTCAACAATACTCGGATCATACATGCCAAGTGACAGCAGCTTCTGCTTTACTTTCACGACGTCCTCTCCAGAACTACCGGCTCGTAGTGTCCGCATGATTATCACCTCTCATGTCAAAAATCTTTTACCCTCTGAACTTCCCCAGCACCGTTTTCAGGCCGCTAGGGAGCACCTTATAGGCGGTGTCAGGCAGTGCCTTGACAGCCTGTTTTAGGCTATCGAGGTTGCCCAGCTCTTCGGCTTTTTTAAGTAATTCGCCTCGCAGGGTCTCAGCTTGAAGAACAGCCTCGGATTTTGTAGTCCGAAGCTGTTCTATGTTGGTTAATATCTTTTGCCGACGTGTAGATATATCATCCATTGAGTGCCTCCTCGATTGACGAGACAGTGGCTTCGAGCTCACCAATTTGGTTGCTTAATGCCGTTATCTGCTCAATGTACGCTGGAACCGGCACGCCGTCGCGCAAGAAAACGCCATCAATATACTGATCGCCTATCGCGACCGCGCGGTTCGCAATGCAAACTGAATTCGGAAAATCGCCTCGGTTTGAAGCGCTAAGCCAAATCACATTGGTAACGACTCCGTTTTCGACTATCGCAAAATTCATAGGTTCGTCCATGTATATTCATCTCCTATCTATGGTTACGGATAATACAGATGCCAGAGCCGCCAGAGCCACCAAGCATGGTTCCGCTCATATAGCGTCCTGAACCGCCGCCACCGCCGCCCGTATTCGCAGAGGCACTGGATCCCGCAGCATTAGCAGCACCACCATTAGCACCTCCACCAGCGCCGCCTGCTCCTGAGCCAACGGTGAGATTTGCACCACCGCCGCCGCCGCCTGAATACAACGTTCCAGATGTTTCACCAAATTCTTTTGTCGTGGTTCCTTGCCCTGTTCCACCATAGTAATTGTTTGCGTTTGTTCCGTTGCTACCGTTCGTGCCTCCAGCACCTCCGGCATAAGAACTATTTGCACCACCGCCACCACCGGATCCACCAGCTCCGCCGTAAACAGTTCCAGTCCCGGATGATCCCCCGTTTACAGAATATCCAAATCCAGAAGTTGAGCCACCGTTTGATGCCGATGTACCTCCAGCGCCAATTACTACTGAGTAAGCTTGGTTTGCGTTAAGCGTGACAGACATCCAAGTGCCCGTATAACCACCACCGCCGCCACCCGCTCCCGCAGTTGCATTTGTGATACTAGCGCCTCCGCCGCCACCACCAACCAAAAACACGTCTACGATGATGTTTTTCTTCGGCGTAAATACTCCGCTGGTGAGATATTTGATACGTAAGTTGTTATTTCCATCATCGACCCACATATACGAGCCCGTGTATGTGAAGTCCGACGCCGAAAATCCAGACGTGTACATCGAAGGTGAGAAGAGCACCGGGCACATAAACAGAAGCATTCCGAGCACCAGCGCTACGCGCCATACTCTTTTGCGCACCTTGAGCAAAAACTCCTGCTTGGGCAAAAGGCCGGATAAAGCTCCGGCGATTCGCCGAGCTTTCAGCATGCACCAATCGTATATTTTACGCATGTCGTTACCCCCAAATGGTCAAAACAAGCGGGACGTCGATGGCCGGAACCGTGCCCCTCGCCTTGATTTTTATCTCACCGTTTGACTGTGTCGAGCGTTGTATGTTTGCCGCTTGAATCGCGTTCAGCTGAGCGTCAGTGGCAGCAGCGGAAGGCGTGAAAAGCACCGCGTTACTCGCGGTGATGACTGCGCTCGATATTGTGTATATGCCTGCTGCCCAGTTCGCAGCGGCCAACGTCACAGCATAGTCCACAGGGATTGAAGACGCGCCTGCATTGGCTCTTGCTTGAGCTTTTTGAGCAGCTGTTAGCGAAGACTGATTAATGAGAAACGAGATCCCGCCAATGCTTGTGAGATCTACGCCATCGCCCGGACGCGTGACGAACGAACGACAATCAGTCAGCGTGACCGTGCCATCGTCGTGCACCTGTGCCTTGTGAACCAGCTGCTGGTACCGCGTCGCCGTCTGCGTCAATACCGGATCGGATGGCGACGCAGCCTGTGTTCCAACTAGAACCGATATACCCATCAGCTGATTGATCGTATCCACATCCATAACAATGCTGCAGATGCGCGACATACCGGATACCACTGGATCCATTACGAAGCCGACCGGGTCGACTATGACGCCATGAACGCCGAGCAACCACCCTTCGCCAGTTGCGAGAGTGATGGTCAGTCCTGCCGCCGATGCCGCGAATTCACCGCCAACGCCTTTCAAAACGCCATTGCCGACAATCGCGGCGAAGTAGTTGCGCATCTCCTCTGCCGTGTATTCGTAGGTGCCTTCGGGCGTTTCGAGATAGTCAAACACGCCGAAGTTATCCATAATCTTGTTCATTCTGCGCCTCCTAAATTGTTAAAAGTGGTTGCGTGCTCTTGCGTATCTTGCGGATCGCCGCCGCGAGTTTGCGCTTGTCATAGCCCACAGTCGCTTCCGCGCGCTGTAAGTCATCCTCGAAGATCTCTTCAATCGAAGAAAGTCGACCGTCGAGATCAATGCCGGGAAGGAAGTCCAGATCTCTGACGGTGCACTGATCTCCTATGTCGAATCCGCCATCGAAGTATGCTTTGATCGCCGAGTTTTGCAGGCCGAAGCTGTACACCTCGGCGTCACCTTCTTCGGCAAGTTTGTCATTTCCGCGTTGCGTCAGATCGTCTGTAAGCTCTACGTCGCGCGCATCGACGAATATCTCGTTCCGTAACAGTCCCGAGACGCCATCGTTTACGGTTACAACCGCGCGCGCTACGCCTTCGCCTTGACCGCCGACAATCGCCGTTGTGGGCACGCCGTATTCTTCTGAGAACTCACGTGCGCCAATATTGTCGCGGCTGGCCGAGAGCAAAAGCGTGCTTGCGACAGCCGAGGAAACGCGGCGATCGACGCCACGGTACAGCCCCCATTTGATCTCGCGTCGGTCAATATCGGCATACCATCCAGCCTGATTTGCCTCCGCTATGGCGACGATATCTTCAGCAAGCTGACCGAATCGACCCTCGTATTTTATGGATTCCGTACCCTGTGTGTAGGGTCTCATCGATCCCCATATCTTGCGATTTGCATTGACCGGTGACAGCAGCTGAGCAAGAAGGAGCTGGTCAATCGCGTACTCCGGCGATACGCCGGAATAGGTTTGATATGCGCTTCCGGAAGGCGGCAAAACGATACGCTTCGCGGCCAGACCTTTGAGCTCAACGCCAGAATAGGTCACGCCGAAAAACTCATCGTTATCCACGCACACTCTGGATGTGATCAACCCTGCCCGGCGCGGGCCGAGGCTGATCATGTTGGCTTGCCGGACGCGCGATGTGTACTTGCTGGTCATCTTGAGCTTGATATCCCACGTGCCGATGCCAACGTAGCTGCGCTCGAACCGCAGGTATAGCATGTCGTCGACGTTAGCCACGGGTGTGCATTTGCCCGTTACCGGGTCATATGTGAAGAACTTGACGACCATACTTAACCCCCTGACGTGTACCAGTTACGGTACGCGATATAAGCTGCAGGAGATCCGGCGTCCGCGATAAAGGTTGTTTTACTCGACCCAACCGGCAGCGAGAAGAACGTGGAATCATCATCAATGTAGTCATCCACGGCAATAATGGAACCGTCCGCCTGGATCAGATTTGCAGTTTTATTGCCGTAAGCAGTGTCGACGATGAGCTTTTCATCCTCCTGCAGCGTGATATCCTTGCCGGTGAATCCAATCTTTATGAACTCGCCAGTGTTGACATTGGTGATACGCGGGTTGGTGCACCCGCCGCGAAACTCGACGCGGATCGGCGACGGAACGTCGCCTGTAATCAGTGTTGTGAGCGCATCTCCACGCCGGGCAAAGCGTATAGCTGGATTGAAACGAATCGGGAACCGCAAGCCTCCTACGAAGTCCTGAACCATGCGTACGGTCTCGATAGGGTCAAAGAAGAGCGGCTCCTGCGCGGTTAGTTCGACGAAATATTCAATCAGCGTGCCGTTGCGTTCACCTTTGTCAGGCGTCGCCGTAACGCTGCATCGAATTGACCGTTGCACCGCGTCGTTTTCGTAGGTCAAAACTCCTTCGCCAGCAAGCGGATTGAATACCGACCCAAGATAAGCACTGCGGCTGTAGGTTTCAAACAGTGAATCCGCCTCCACGGCAAACGGGATCATCATGATCCGAATGCCAAGGCTCGTGTCCTGCAGGGAGTTTCCGATCTGCTTATAGCCCTTGGTAACGCGCGGGATCACCTCGACGCTGCTCAGACCTTCGTAGTTTGGATATAGAATGTACGGGCCATTGTAGTCAATCACGATCGATTTTCCATGCCCGCTGACGAACGTGAATCGTTCCATTATCCAATCTCCTTTGCTAGTGTTTGCGAAGCGCGTCGTTGCTCAACGTGCCGTTCATAGGAAGACAACGGCTTCGTTTCGTAGTGAAGATGCTGCTCGACCTTGCCGCGTGTCACGACGCTTGTGTTCGTCGTGTTTGTGGTGTTGTTGTACACCGGCGAAGTGACAGGAAGCGCTCCGCCCATGATCCTCGGCAAGCTTCCAAGCGCCGACTTTGTGGCGTTGATCGGAATTCGCGCCTGTGCCTGAGCGGCTTCGACCAGTTTGTTTGTGCTTTCGATGGTTCCTATCTCGACACCATCAGCCCAATTTTTCGCGCTTTTGATACCCTCTCGGGCAGGCGATTTGCTTTGTTGGGCGTCGTTATACCCCTGCACGAACTTCCGGCCAGCAGTAAAACCTAGATGATAGTACAAGCTGTACTTGCTTTCAGTCGTGTTTTTAATACCAGCATAGAAATTGTTCGCGCTTTCTGTGCCGGATGTGAGCATGCTTTGTTTATACGCGACGAGGTTCGTGTTGTTCACCCGAATGAGATCCGCAATGACCGACACCCATGCCGGAGAAATAGTCCGGAGCTTCGCAATAATGCCAACATCAACCACTTGGGCGATATCGGTCGTCGTTTGCGAAGTCCATGTATCGACCTCTTTGGATGCTTCAGATAACGTTCCAGTGACCTCTGCGGTAGAATTTTTGACACCAGTCGTGAACTTCTTACCAGTCAGATCTCCGGATGCACCCATTGCACTCTCGAACGCTGCCATGGCTTCCGGCGTACCGCTTGCGAGATCCGCAACGACGCCCCGGAACTGCGGCCCCATCTCGTAGAGCTTGGCAACGACGCCTTCGTCCATGCCTCTTTCAACGAGCGTGGACAGATCATTCATCCACTGCGTCATGGTGGCGTTGTTAGCCACGAGGTTCGCGGTCGCCTGTTCCGCTGACATTTTCACAGCGCGAGGCATCTTCGCGAAGTTGTTGATCGTTTCATCGGTGTAGTCTTTGAGCTTCGCTTCTGCTTCTGCCGCCGCATCTCCGGTCTTAGCGATGTCGCCAGCAGTTTCAGACATTGAATCTCCAAGAGCATCCGACGATCCAGTCATCCGCTTATAAGTCTCTGTCGCGATAGCGACTTCGCGCTCGTTAGCCGTGGTGGCTGTTTTGTTCTTTTCAATCTCGCGGTCGAGCGCCTTGATGGAAACGGTATTGTCGTCTATCTTGTTCCCAAGCTCTGTGTAGCGTTTTACCATGCCCTGCGCGGCCTTGTTTCCGGATATCAGGGCATCCTGCTCCATGGCATTCATGCCGCTCAACGCCTGAATGGAGAGGCCGGTCTCAGCTTGGAACTGTTTTTCGAGCTGCGTCCGCTCCGTAAGGATGGTATTATTCTCCTCGGCAATCATGCCGCGTTCGGTCTCTGCGGCAGCAGCAGCATAGAGCAGATCGCTATTCGCCTGTAAAACCGCAGTGTATTGTGCCTCGTAGGCAGCTGCGGTCGCACGATTTTGAAACGCGAGAATCTGATCGTTGATAGCCTGTGTCCCGCCGACGATCTTACCTGTCTGCTCGTCAATCTGCGCGTTCAGCTCCGGATATAATTGGTTGAGCTGGTCGACCAGGTATCTCGATTCGGCGCGCTGCGCGTTGTCGAGCTTCTGTACCGAAGATAGTTCGGTGAGCCGGGCGGCGTACGTCTGCGCCATTTTGGCGTTTGCATCGACAGCCACTAGGCTGTCGTTGAGCGCGTTCTTGGCATCAGTGACGTCTTCAGCTGCCTTCTTATTGGCGGCAGCGAGGTCGCTGGCCGCCTCGGTCAGCTTGTTATACCGGGCAACTATCGTGGCAGCTACGCCGATCAGGAGTCCGATCGCAATCGAAACAGCACCGATTACCCCGGCTGACAGCTGCATTTTCACGTTCGCAGCTGCCACGGCCTTGGCGATGTCGTTATAGGCTTTGATACCTTTCCCGATCATAACCAGCACCGGGCCGATTCCAGCCGCGATCATGGCGGCTACAACGACAGTTTCACGAGCTTCCGGATTTAACTGCTTTACTTTATCGAGCAGTCCATTGGTCGCCGTGATGATTTCGTTCACCGTAGGAGCGACGACTTCGCCGAGGATCGCGCCTGTTTCTTTGGCGTTTTCGCCGAGCATGCGGGTCTGGTTTGCCATGCCGCTGGACGTACGAGCGAAGTCGCCCATGCTGTTTTTTGTGGAAGACATGACGAACTCGTAGCGAAGCATCACTTTCTCGGCCTGCGTCATTTCGCTGTACTGTTTGGTGTACCCGTTAGAGAGAGCGAACGACTGCAAGTTGGCGTCCGTCATGACGATGCCGAGAGCCTTGAGGGATTCCGTTTCGCCCGTGTAGATCGCCGTCAAAGCGAGCTGGGCGCGATCAGCGGAGATATTCTTAAAGCTGGCCATGTCGGCGGCCAGCTGTACGAGCGACGTTGAATACTTGTAGTTGATCTCATCGGTCAGCTGCATCGAGCTGCCGAGATCACCGTAGGCTGCGGCGTAATCAAGCGCGGACTGCTTCGCAAGACCCATCTTGCGCAGACTGTTGTCCGCCCATTTGTCGACCGCTGAAGAGTTGCTTCCAAAGACCACATTGACCTTGTTTGTGGTCTCCACCATATCCGAGGCAAATTTTACCGCAGCAGTTCCTGCCGCGAGGAGAGGCAGCGTGACATACCGCGTCATCGAGGTTCCTGTGCTGATTAGCGTAGAGCTGACCTGTTTCCAGTCCTCTTTCACCTTTTCAGATGTCTCTTTGCTCTTTTTCCCGAGGCCATCAAACTCTTTGTTTGAATCGCCGGTCAGAACCTTCACTTCGATTTTCAGGGTTCCGAGATCAAGAATAGGCATATCCGCTGCCTCCTTCCGCTACCAGAATTAGCGCATGAGACCGGATTTACGAGCTCCCTCGACATCCGGCTCAGTCGTTTTGAGCCGCTCACAATCAGCCAGGTACTGGCGTCCCTCCGGTGTCGACCGATACTCATCAACAACAGCGTGCTTGAGCATCAGAAGATACAGGTCGTAGGGCATGCGCATGACCTCGGCATAAGACTGCCCGCTATACGCGATCACTCGGCGCATAGCGGGCAACAGTTCCACATCCCCGCCTTCTGAGCGGCCTACGTTTGGATAGGAGGGGATAATCAGTTTGGGTTTGCTTCAATCTCTCCGATCCAGGCCGAATATGCCGAGATGATGGCAACTCGCATCCTGACGTTGAGCTGGTTTTCTATAAACTCGCGAGAGAACGATCTTTCTGCATCGTTGCTGTTAAGGATGCTAAAGACAAGGCTGTCAAGACGATCCTGAACAACGGTAGGTTTGGAGCTCTCCTTTAGATACTTGAGTTCGGCGATTTTAATCACCTGTTCTCTCGTAGGTTTCACGATGTGGATCATCTCGCCGTCCGGCAATTTGATGTCGAACGTCTCTTGCGCGAATACACTTAGATCAAGGATTCTGCCTTCCATAGTTGTGCCTCCCGACTGTGTTGGTTATGCCAGCGACACGACCGTCGCCTGTCCGACGCCGCGTGCCTTGCTGCCGTCCGTGGTGACCTCGACGATGATGATCGTCTGGCCATTGGTCGCCGTGATCTCGGACACGCCATCCCATGCCGTGTATCCGGTGGTGCAGACCTGATCATAGGTCGGCGGCGTCGGGCTCGCTGCGGCTTTGTACTTGTACGAGCAGCCACTGGCGAGAGCGGGTTCGACTGTGATCGCGGTCTTGCCGGAGGAACTGCCCGCGACGGAAGTTACCGTCAATGCGCGCAGCTCAGCGGAGGATAGCTCCTCTTCGATGATGATCAGCGTGCCGTCTGCGTCGTGAGACACTGCGGTGAACTCTGCGTCGATGACGGTAGCGTCCTCAGGTTTGAACTCAAGGCTGAAGCCGGAAGACGCGGTGCCAACGATCGTGCAGCGGAATTTGTAACCGTTTTCCTTCACATGCGTGAAGCGAATCAGGTACTTCGTGAGCGCACGGCCGAGCTTGCCACCGATCTTCAGCGTTGCGACGTTCTTGGTGCCGACAACGCTTTCGGAGTAACGCCCGGCGGCAGTCAGCTTGGCAAGCGTTGCCAGGCACCACGTGAGCACGCCGGATTTCAGCTTGCCTTCTTCGGTCGTGATGAACTCCTTGCTGACCGCGCCGGAATCGTCCTTGACGGCTTTCGTGCTGGGCTTGTACTCAAGCTTCGCACCGCCCTTGATGCGGCCAAGCAGGTTTGCTTCGGTTTCGATCTCCGTGTGTGCCGGGACGGAACCGGTGAACTCCAGCGCATACAAATCGCCGGAACCGAGAATGACCTCTGTCAGGTTGTTCATAGTTTTTAGCTCCTTGTCGTGATATTGAGGAAGATGAACTTGTGATACTTCTTGCGGTCGGTATCATACGCGGATCCACCGCCATTGACCGCAACCGACAAAATCGAATTGGTAAGCGGTCGGTCGTCCTTTGTGATCAGCAACTCGCGGATACGTTCCGATGCCACTGCCCACTGAGCCTCGGTATCACATACCGTGGTCAGCTTCACGCGCGACACCTGCTTGATCCCATCATCACTGATTGGAGACACTTCGTAGATAATCACGTTGTCGACCCGCTCGGTTGGAGACGGTACGACTTCGTTGACAATGCTCATAAGGTCGTGATCTGCGAGCAAAATCGTGCGGATCTCCGTGATCATTCGCCAAGCACCCCCTTAAAGCACTGCAAAATCTTGTCTTTGTTCGCGTCGATCGCGTCCTGCAAAAACGGGTTCGGTTTCTGCCCGCTCGTAGAATGGAAGTTCCCAAAGTCGTCGCAGTAAACCCATGGGACATCTTTTCGCCCGTTTCCGTCCTTGGCGAAGAGGCCAGTGCCTTCATGGACGAAAACAGCATGTGGCGACATAGAACCCACATAACCACGAACAGCCGCGTCACTGACAACGACTTCATGCTGGATGCTGGTTGATAGTTCGGTCGACTTCTTCGGACAGCGATCGACCGCGTCAGCCTCAACCAGCTCGGTCGCGAGCTCCATGCTTTGGGCCAGCGCGGATACGAGCGCTTCCGGCAGCTTTTCAATATTGGCGAGCAGTTCCGAGATATCAACCTTGGTTTGCACCTGCAACCGAACGCACCTCCTTGAGATAAAGGCTTGCCCACGGCCTTGCGAGGTTGTCAGCAAACTCGACAGAGTACCGTTTCCCATCGCATTCGATTTGAGCGTGCTCATTGAGCGTGCGGCATGATGTGCGCGCAGCGTGCGTCGCCCGGACAGCTTTCACGTCATTCTGCACGGTGTACGTGCTCGTCATGACGCTGATCGCTATCTCAATCGTCTGCGGATCCGCGACGAGCTGAGAGATATCTTCGCCAAAGGCGTTCTTCGTCTCCGGCCCAGGGCGGTAAACCGTAGCCGGGCGAAAGTTGCGTTGTACACTCATACGAATTTCCCCTTGTGCAACCCGCGAATGTCGCTCTTGATGTCGTCCGGATAACCGTCGATCCACGTGTCGGACACTCCAGAAAACGACTGCGACTGCTGCCCCTCTGAGCCCAGACGGTTAAAGTCGATCACCGCGATCTTGACGATCAGCGTATCGGCTTCGGGCGGTAGGGTCTTACGCTTCGTTGTCAGCCTGAGGTTCTCCTCAACACCGGTGAGCAGCTCCTCAAGCAGTGCTTCTTTGCCAGTGGCGGCAGCTCCCAACCGGGTCTGCAGCCGTTGTAGTTTGGTTGCCATAGGATCACCTCAATTCAAAAAACAGCGCGGGGAGAATATCCCCGCGCTGCTGTCGGTAGGGTTATGCCGTTGCTCGGTTAGGCTTTTGCCGTGACCGTCGCGATGCCCGCGCCGCGCGCTTCGCCGTCCTCGTCGACCTCGACGATGACGATCTTCTTGCCCGTGGCTGCGGTGATGTCTGCGGAGCCATCCCAGACCGAGTAGCCGGCAACGCACTTCGCGTCGTACTTCGGCAGTGTCGGGTTGTCCGCGACCTTGTAACGGTACGAGTTGCCAGCCGTGATCGACGGAGAGACGCTGATCGCGGTGTCACCGGAGGCGGTGCCCGCAACGGACGTCACCGTCAGCGCGCGCAGCGTCGCAGCAGCAGGTGCCAACACGGCGAAGGCGCTTTCCTTCACGACGAGGAAGGCGATGCGCATGATCGCCTTCAGTGCGATCATGTGGTTCTCGGCGAGGGAAAGCGGAGAGCCATCTTCCATGATCACGCTCTGCAGGGTCGCTTCTTTAAGGATTTCGTACTCGATGTCAGCGCGAACGCCGAGAAGCGCAAATCGCCATTCGCCCGCGATGATGTCCGCCTTGTCCTTGTCCCAGGATGCTGCCTTGTGGGTGAAACCGATCGGCAGGCTGTACAGCTTTTCGCCGGATGCATCCATGGTGAGGATCGCCTCGCCGTTCGCGCCGCGCGTTTTACGCATGATGTTTTTCGCGCCGATGCGAGCTGCGAAACCATCGACGTCGCATTCGCCTTCTTCGACCTTCGCCATCGCGTCGGACGCATCGATGTCGAAGTTGGCGCTCGTGCGGTTCACGATGCTGCCGACGTTTTCAGCTGCGGTGTAAACGTTGGTCGCAAACGGGCTGTTGATGCCAAACAGACCAGCGCCGTCGATGGCAGCTGCAAACGCTTCACCAACAGCGGGTTTCATTGCTTCGAAGAAGTCCACGGGCGAATCGTCCAGCGTCTCTTTGGGCGCGGGGATGATGACCGAGAGCAGCTCGGCAACGAGTTCGGGGAAGATCCACGTGCCCTTGGAGGCCGTGATGCGCTTGCCCTTGCCAACCCAGTAAGCGCCGGGGCCATTGGTTAGCACGGGCACTTTCTTACGGTCGGTCGTCATTTCTTCCACCTTGCAGAGACGCATGAGCGTGCTACCACGCACGGCGGTCTGCATGATTTCGGTTGCGATGTCAGTCGGGATAAACCCCGCAAGTTCATCGCGCATGTAGTTGTTGGTGGGATCCATAGATTTGCCTCCTTCTTATCTCTTGAACTGTGCGTCGGTGATTGCAGCCATCATGCCGGTTTTCGATCCGCCAGCCGCTGCACCGCCAGCAGCCGTGGTGCCGCCGGCCTTGGGCGAAGAGCCCTTCAGGCGATCGTTGACGCCCTTTTCCACAGCGGCCAGGTACGTCTTTTCGAACGCGCCGATGTTCGCCAGCGTCTCCGCCGCGTCCTTGCCGGTGAGGTGCTTGGCAAAGTCGGTGGGAAGACCTTTCAAGGCGAGCTGCTTGGTCGTTTCCGTCTCAAGCTGTTCGCGCCTGAACTGCTCGCGTTCGGTCTGGAACGCCTTCTTCTCCTCGGCTTCGCGATCCGCGTCGCTGAGCTTCGCGAGACGTTCCGCTTCCGTCTTTGCCGACTTGTCATACTCGGCTTTGAAAGCGGGATCCTTGAGGAGCTCTTCGAGGCTCGGCTTCGTTTCCGGCTTCGTGCCAGCTGCAGCGGCGGCAGCTTCGCCGCCCGTTGCCTGTCCAGCGCCGGGAGCGGCAGCTCCTTCGGCACCGCCGTTCGCGCCAGCTCCGGGTGCACCACCCGCGTCCGCTGCGAGAAACCTGTTGATCTGATACATTGGGTACCCTCCTTTGTTGTTTTGATATTGCCGGTCAAAAAATCGGCAAACTAAAAAGGCCCCCCGTTATGGGAGCCAAATTGGTTTATGTTAGGTGCTTAATGTGTCGCGATTGATTCAGTCGCGGGAAGCGGCCTACCGGACAGGATAAGCTCTTTCAGTCTGCGCTGTGCGAGACTGATATACATCGCGGGGTTGGAGCTTTCGTATTGCGCCCGATCAACGTGCACGATATCACCGGTCGCCGCATTCACTTCAATGCGTCCACCGGCATCGGTGCCGTCAGGCAGGTAATCGCAACTGATGCGGTCACCTTCACGTTTTATGTTTCTTAACGCTACCATACAAATCACTCCTCGACGCCAGTATAACTGACGTATTTCGCAAAGTCAAAGGCTTTAGACGCCTGTACATGAGCGACCTCAAGCGGGATGCCCTCTTTTACGAGCTGAAGCTCCATCAGCTCGTGCTGCAACAGGATCATATCCTGCTCCTGAATGTTTCTTCCGTCAATCAACCTCTGCCAGGACTGCGCCATCTCATACGACGGATCGAACCGACGAGTATGTCCGTAAATCTTGTGCTCATCCTCGAAGATGTACGCCTTGATTTCAGCAATATCGCGCTTCTTCATCCCTGTGTTTTTTGCGATCTTTCTGACATCGGTGCGCATTTTACGCACCGCCGCATAGTAGGTCTCGGCGTGTCGGATTGCTTCGGGGGAATCCTCGTAGATGATGCCACCGCTGTGCATCGGGGTGGATTTGTATTGCGGCTTGACGATCGTGTCCGCAGGCAGATCTTTGAGCAGCTGCTCGCGGATCTGCTTCGTCCGGGCATCAATGTCTACAACGGCAACCCACCTGCATCGGCAGCGCGGATGCACGGGGATGTGCGGCGCGTCGTCGATGTCGTAGATCCCGCCGTTTTCCAGTGAGTACGTCCGGCACCGTTCACAAAGGCCCTCAGCCGGGCCGATAACCCAGCGCACCTGTTTCACGCCCGCCTTACGATAGGAGTTCATGGCAGCCGTGTTGTAAGCGTTGCTGGTCTCGGTAATGACAAGCCGGTCGGCAACCTCGTAGCTGACACCGAAGTCAGCCATGAGCTGCTTTTTGACTGCGCTGGGGGACTTGCCCAGAACGAGCATGTCCTCCATGTGTTTGCGCATGTCGGTGCCGAGCTTCGTCGCGTTCGTCCAGACGCGATCGCTGTATCGTTTGCCCGACCAAGGCGTCGCGAGGTATTGGTCGACCACTGACCGGGTTGGGTACGTCCAGCGCCCTTTTCCGATAATCGCGTCAAGAGATGTTCCGAGGGTATCCTCAAACACCTTACGGATCGTGCGTTCGATCGTGACGTCCTGTGCGGCCCGGATCGTGTTGACTGATAGGTCTATTTGATCGAGCAAAGCGTGATACTTACTGTATTGCCACAGCTGCGTTCGGGTTATGCTCTCTGCTCCTTTGTCGAGGATCTGCGCGTACAGCGCATCTATCTTGACCTTAATCTCGGCTTTCGCCTCACGGTAGACCTGCCGCACATAGAACATGTTGTCGGAGGCAACGCGTTGCGCTGCCTCCTCCGTCAACCTAGCCAGCAGCTCCCAGTATGTCTCAGCCATAGGTTACTCCTCCTCATCAAGCGGTACAGAGTAACCGTCCTCCGCTTCGGCCATCATGCGTTCTCGCTCCTCGGCGTAAGTCGTATCGACCGGAAGTAGGCCGACCTGCGTCTCCTTGCTGAGAATATGGCCGACTTTCGTCAGCGCATCAGCAATCTCCGTCAGGTTGGCCGGTACGTTTCGTTTGAAGGACATGCCGACGTCTGTGTAATTATACTTGGTTCCTTTGACGCCCAGCATGTTGCAAATCAGCTCGATACGACGCTGCAGACCCTTCCGGAATGCACGCTCTTTCTGAGCGGTCATTGCTTCAAGACCCATCAGCTTGTACTTGATGGCAACTCCGGAGGCGTTCGCCGCAAAATCCTGATCCGTCAGAGCAGGTGTTTTGCTGAATTTGTGAATCTCAGAGGCGATGCGCGTTTTGAGATTCTCCAGATAGGTGTCGTTGATTTCCTTGACAAGCCACTTGGCATCTCCACCGGGCGGAATGAGCAGGACGCGATTGTCCTTCATCGTCCGGATCTGCTTCTCACCATCGCTCGGAGATCCATCCTCATTTTCGTCAGTATCGAGCTCCATGCCTATCAAAGCCAGATAAGCATCTGCAAAGGCTTCGGCATCGTTGACGCTGTCGCTCTGCGTGGCGTCATACGCATCAATCAGAGGAATGACCAACTCGAAGTCGCCGATCTCCATCCGATTATTTGAAAAGAGGTTGAGCGGCACCTCGCCCCAGTAATGCGGCGTGGTTTCTCCGTATTTGATCCAGCCTCCGGTTTTCCCGCGTTTATAGGTCGTTTCATTAAATCGAGAATACACCGTAGCATATTCCGTTTTGGATCGAGTAACGATGTCCTGATCCGTCCAGAAACGGATGCCGAAGAGGAGCCGGTTCTCCACCGTGTTGTCAAATACCGGAATCACCGTGCGAGGATCAAGCGGCGTAAACCTGATATTGGAATCCTCGTCAACATATAAGAGCTCGCGAGCGATACCAAAGATACCAGCGTCCGTTCCGAGGTCAGCGTTCGACGCAGCTTCGTCGTTGTATGCGTTGATCTCCATCAGTCGAGGCAGCAGCCCAAGGCCAAGCGCCTCCGCGCCTTTCTTGAGTGCGGTCTTGATCGCTTTCGCCGCCTTCCGGAGCATGTTGGCTTTTTCGTTGGTTTCTTCAGCCGGAGAAGATGAGTTGTAGGTGATGGCTTCTCCAAGGAAATAGCCGACGTTGATATCCACGATGTAGTTCCCAAACGGATGCACGATGCGATTGTTCGGCTTGCCGTATGGGGCGGTTCTCCGCATGATCTTCTGGTTGCCCAAATAATATTGAGCTAGTCTGTTGAGGCGCGGAAGCTCCTGCTTCTTGAAGTCCTTAATGTAAGCATCCATGCGCTCAACAGTCATATCTAGAGACGGATCCATCCGGTACACAGTTGTCACCTCACAGGCCCAGCAATGATTTGCTCATTGTCTGGAGTTTTTTACGCCGTTTGATTTGGATCGTCTCCATGATACCGGTGGCGCAGTCCGGTGCGTCGTCGTGGGCGTTTTTGCCCTCCGCCTGGTAGTTCTTCATATCCCTCGCAAACTCCGGCCACTTGGTTTCCCAGTCCTTCGGTACGAGGAAGTCGTGCATGACTGCGCTGCTGTTGGTCAGAATGCGCGCCCGCTTGTTCTCGTTCTGATGGAACCATTCAATATAGGGCTTCCGCACATTGAACAGCTTGAGCAGCTGCTCCTGCACCGCGCGGGCGAATCCTTTACCACCGTTGTTGCTCTCCATCCGGGCGTAATTTACGCCGTTCAAGTGGAGCTGCCGCGCAACCATCGGCTCAGTTTGCTCCATAGGCTTCTGCGTGTAAACGACATCCAGCACATATGCGCGCAGCTCGCGCTCTCCTGCGGCAATGCTGCAGAGAAAGTCCTTGCCTTCGTCTGCGGTGTCGGTGTAGCTGATGATGCGGTCGAACCGATCCGGCAGGTGGTCGTAGGTCTCGAAGGAGGCGTAAAGCCTGCCCTCGATGTCGACCGGCTGCTGCTGATAGTTGGCTGCCATGATCGGGGCGCTTGTCTTGCGCTCCTTATCGAGGTAGGATTCGCGGCTCAGCAACGCCGGGCAAAGCATTTGCCCGGTCTCTTCGTTGTATGCCTGCCTCCGGAACACATACCAATCGTCTGCCTCGTTATCAAGCAGGTGGCCGCAAAGGTCTTTGGTCGACCAACGCGTCATGTTGACGATCTGCAGCGCGCCTTCTTCGAGACGCGACAAAAACGTGTCTGTATACCACGACCATTGATCATCCAGGACACGGTCGTTATATGCTTCCTTCGCGCTCTTGATCGGATCGTCAATGATGCCGATCGAGCAGCCGATACCGGTGATCGTGCCACCGAAGCCCGCAGCAAGGAAGGAGAAGAAGCTGCCCTCAAGTGCCCACATCTGTGTCGCCGCATCTCCGAACTTGATCTGCACGTTCGGAAACATGTCTTTGAAGATCGTGATCTTGTCATCGGCCTTCGTCGCGTCGATGCCGTCGCGGACGTTTCGAGCGAATCTTCCGCTCAGTGTTTCGTTGTAGCTAACGGTGATGATCTGTTCCAGCGGATTCCTGCCAAAGGCCCACTGGTCAAAAAGCGTCAGTATGTAAGTCTTCCCATGCCTAGGCGGCAGGTTGAGCATAAACTTACGATATGGTTTGCCTGTCTTCGGATTGATCAGCTTGCGCTCGACCAATGCCTGAAGGGCGTTCGCCAGCTCGCGCAGGTGCGGACGATCATCCCTGTAAAACTTCGGGTTGATCAGCTTGCAGTACTCCCAGAACGATGCGCGAGCTTTGAGGTAGCGCTCATCCTTAATGCCATCCGGAGCGAGCAGTGAGCCAACCTCGAAATCGCTCGTTTTTGTTGTTGTCGGTGTCATAGTTGCGCTCATCTGCTCCCTCCTTGTAAAAATGGGTCAAATAACGCCTGACAACGCGTTATTTCGCGTTGTAGGGGTCTCCGACGTGGGTTAGGGCGTAAATGCCTCTCAGATTTACTGCGAGCCTGTCAGCGGCTCGGTCGCTTGCGCCTCTTTAAGGCGGGCGGCAACCCTCCTGCAGGAGGCTGTGAAGTGGGTGTGATCGATCTCGCAGCATACAAAATGCCGTCCGGTATTGATAGCTGCCATCGCGGTTGTCCCGCTTCCGGCGAATGGATCCACGACGAGTGCGCCGGGCAACGTGGTCACGTTGATGAGCTGCTCGAACAGCTCGACCGGCTTTTGTGTCGGGTGGATCATCTCGGATGATGCAAGCTTGCCGACGCGGATCACGTCCGTAGGTCGACCACTCTTGAACTCGAAGTCGTGCTTGGTGGCAAAGAGGCAAAGCTCGTGCTGCGGCGCGAACGCCGCCTTTGTATTTCCCATGCCGTGTATGCCCTTGTCCCACACGATGCAGGAACGCACTCGAAGCCCGGCGTACTCGATCGCGGTGTGCCATGCTCCAAGCACATCCCACCGCGTAAAACAAAGCAGGCTGCCGTCATCCTTGAGGATGCGGTCAGCCTCCTTGAGCCACCAAATATAGGGAGCTTCATCTCCGGCCACCGTCTGGCGGCTGAGGCGTCGGCTCTTGGACTTGTAGCAGATCCCGTAAGGTGGATCTGTCAGGATAAGGTCGACGGACTGGCTGCTGATTTTTGACATCAGTCGTGCGCAGTCCGTATTGTAGATTCGGTCAATTTTCAGATGTTGCATTATCCCTCCTCTCTGCAAAAAGTAACCTGTGTATGTATGACGCCGTGATCCGGCGAGAGTGGACAAAAGGAATGGGGGCGCGGGGAAAGAACCAAAGACCGCGCCCCCGCCAGTCGGGAGGCATTGTCGGGGCATCGGGGTGTGACCCCCCAAAGGCGTTCTGCACGCTTGCCCCGGTGTTCCGGTGCTTCTAATTGCACCAGATGATTTTGTTTTCTTGGATGAAAAAGTGTGCCCCGCATCCGTTGAGCAGCGAAGGACTAAGAGTGATCTTGTCCCCTTCTCTTTGAATTTCCCATGCACAGAAATCGGGAATGCTCTCATTGGAGGCATATACAGCAATGCAATGAAACCCTCCACAACCACAGGGGCATAAGAATGCAACGGCATTTCTGCCTCTCCATCCTTCGCGAATGGCGTACAAGGTATCTTCCTTCATCACGTTCACGTCTAAATCTTCAACGTCAACAACGTATGCAAATTCATCGCGTCGCACGTGTTATCCTCCTGTATATAGCTTCGCCCTCCACGGTCGTTGCCGTGGCTGCGCTACTACCTTGATGATCATCCGTTTGGCGCGGGGCGAATGGTCAACCGCCGCGCCTCCCGGACTGATTATTAATTGGAATTGACGTTGATGCCAAACCGGAGCTTGTGCACCGTCCCGCCGACTGGCAGCTCTACGACTGCGTAATGCTGCCGTGCGTTAATCTTGGTGATGTATTGCGGGATCTCTTTCAGAAAGCCGCTGGTGATCTCTACGCGGCCATTCGCGCCGCGTTTGCCTTCTGATTCACCGATGACCATGGATGTCAGGCTGTAGGCCTTCAACGTATCGATCCACCACATGTCTTGATCAGGGATCGCCTCCGGAAGCTGCCCGCCGGGCATCACGCCCAGGATGCGGATCACACCCTTGATATCGATCAGCTGGTAGTAAAGCGTCGGGGTGAGGTCGCAGTGGACGAATACGTAACCACCGAAGAGAGGTTCGATGCGCCATGCACCGCGATAGTCGTATTTGACAAGGGGAGCGGATGCCTCGCACCACGCCAGCCGTCCGATCGCGCAAGCGACCTCAAGCTCTTGCCCGGATGCCACATACAGCGCGTACCACTTACTCGTCGTTTTCATGGCGCTTGGCCTCCTCGGTGGCAGCTGCCGACACGATAGCGGAAAGGCGAGCTACCAGCTCCGGATCGCCCTGTACCTGTTCGCGGATCTTCGCGAGGATGTTTGCTTCGACGTCATGACAGGCCTGCGCGCGAGTGGCGCGCATCCGGGCTTTATAGACTGCCGATCGCTGAAGCGCTACGAGCAGCTTGCCCGCCTTTTCGAGGGGCATTTCGTCAAACTCTTCCTGCGCGGTCGCAATCTTCTGCGTGAGACCGTCGATCAGGATCGACGTCGCCAACTCAGTCGCCTCGACATCCTGGTTGGTTCGCGCTACCGCCAGCAGCGCAGTGGTCTGCTCGCGAACGTCCATCAACCGATTGGCTACCGCGTTTTGCCGAAGGGCGTAGCGCCCAACGCTTTGGCGGCTGATCTCCCAGCCTTTGCAAGCCATTGCTTCGGAGATCTGCACATAGGTGTAGTTGACGTCTGCAAGCATGCTGTTGAGCATCTCGCGGGCTTCGGGCGGCAGCTCGTCCACGCGGGACTTTATGCGGTTTTTCGTCCGCTGCTTGCCCATTACAGTGAGACCCCCGGATCCGGCGCAATGCTGCCCTCGATCAGGTCGACGCCAACTGCGGTCAGATTGATCAGGTATGGAATGCCGCCGAGGTTCTCTTTGCTGACGTCCTGCACGCTGATGTACCCTTTGCTCTCGAGATAGCGTACCTGAGGCATGATGTCGGTGCACTTATCAACCAATGCCATCTGCAGCGTGTGGCTGCTGAGTGGGTTGAATTGCGAGAGGGCGAGGGCGCGCATGATGCAGCCGCGCACCTCTTTGTTTCTGATTGCTTCGATCGACTGACCCATATCAGTTCTCCTTTTCACGCGCCATTATGTGGTCGAGAATCTTGTCGAGCTTGGCTTCCGTTTTTCGCTGATTCTCGTTTACCGTGCTTTCAACTCTTGCAATCGCACGGATGAAGTCGTCTTTGGTGACATATACAAACGGCATCTCTGCGAGCTGCTTGTCATGCGCATCCAACCGGCACTCTACTTTCTCAAGTCGCGCCTGCAGTGAGGCCTGATCCTTCTTCCAGAAATAGGCGACGATTGCGAATCCTATCCCGATCAATGTTTGAATTACCCATGTGACCCAGTCGGTTTTCATACAGCAGCTCCTATAAAAAACTAATACCGATGCGTTCCACGCATCGGTATTATGTAATGTTTTCGCCATGCCCCGTTAGACAAGGTATCTATTTTATGTTCTTAAATTACGTTCCGGTTTCCAGCAATGAAATCTGATCTCCGATGATCCCCGCCTTCTTGTTTTGCTTTTTGATGATCTCGTATACCTGCACAACTGACAGGTTATAACGGTGAGCCAACTGGTCAGGCGTGGTTCCCTTTATGTAGTCGGCCATAAGCTTATCATCGCGCATGACCCGCTGGAGCTGGTCGAGCTTAGGCACATACATATAATCGCCACCGTAGTTCGAGATCAGAGCCAACATCGATCTGTAACCTATCAGGTCGACGATTCGCTGGTATACGTCAGGCAGCTCGTCCGGCACTGTTTCAATCATCCACTTTGGTATTTCAATCACTAGCTTGTCTCCTTTCTCCGCGCCCACCGGCCAGCATAGCTTTGAGGGCTTCGATGACCTTACGCGCGGTCTTGTCATCCAGAAAGCGCGGGTGCGATATCCCGAACCGCTTCTCGACAAACGCCTTGAGGCGTTCATCTGACCAACCAAGCTTATGGGTCAGAGCATTGATCATGGACATCTCTTTGGTCGTCGGCTTGCCCTGCGGAACGGGTTTATCCTCGTTCTTGTCCTGCCCGGCCATATGCTTGAGCAGATCAATCATCTGGATCGCACCCGCCATCGTCATATCGTGCAAATGCTCGACACGGGCCATCGCGTAGACTTCGTCGCGATCCATTCCCACAACATGGGAGAGTGCCCAAATGGCCTTGATCTGCTCTTTGTTGATGAGCGCGTTTTCCATGGTCTACTCCTTCTTGGTGAGGTCGTCGCGCGCCGGTTCCAACCAGAAGACGTCCTCAGTCGAAACGTCGATTCCGAGCTTCTTGACCTCGGCGAAGTCATGCAAGCGCAGCGCTTCCTTGTTGATCGTCGGATCCGCTTGGGTGACACAGTCGTGCCATCCGACACGGTGGAGCAGGTCGATGATGTCCGCAAGCCGCGTCTTGTCCTTCGGCAGCTTGACCTTCGTGCTCTTGCGCCATCCGATGACGCCGAAGACGAGCGGCTTGGTCTTCTTGCTGACCAGATCATCGCGGTGCAGCTCCGCATAGTCCTGCACCTGTCTGGAGATCGCCGCGATCTTCGCAAGATCGGGATCGGCTGCCTCCTTGGCCTTGAGCTTTGCGGCATCGATCTCTTCCTGCATGATGCTCTCGGCGGCTTCAACGGATCGCTGGAGCGACCCGATCGCCTTGAGCGCGAGATCTACTTCATCCCAGCTACTCAGGGTCGGTAGCTGTTTCGTGGGTTTCATTCGTGCCATTTGCTATTTTCTCCTTTGCAAATTCTATGATCTCCTCAAGGGTGTATCCGGTGGCGCTCTTGAGTTGGTCATTCACCATCTCCCTGACCCATTCAACAGGAAGCTCATATGCCACCGTCAGCCCGGCGACCTTTCGGCTTGTCAAGAAGCAGTACTCACTCCAGATTTCGTTGAGTGCCGCGAGACGTTCTTCAGGGCTGGCGCTGCTGGCAATAATGTCAGCAGCTTTCTCGTACCAAGTTCGATCAAGTTTAGCCATCTCGCTCACCTCGTATACATGAGCTTGTACTTTTTGGCGGATCTCACCATGTCGGCGTCGATCGGGCCACCGGCTGCCGTCTCAAGGCAGAGCTCAAGGATTTCTACGAGGTTTCCAAGACCGCCGTGCTGGGTGTCCGAACCGATTTCTGATAGCATCGTGGCGGCGTCCGTGGTAAGATTGTATTGGCGCAGGTGGGTCATAATCGCCTTGGCAGTGATGCCTTTGAGCTGCAACTCATATTTACGGCGATAGAGCTGGGCTAAGTTCTGCCGACCTGCGCCTCTTGTCAGCAGCAATTCTAGTGCGTTGGTGCCGCAGAGCACCACGGGCGTTCCGGTATTGTCCCAAATCTTCCGCAGATATTCAAACTTATCAGCGTCCCATTTGTGCAGATACTCGGCTTCATCGACGAGGATCATGATATCGCTGCGCCCGCGTAGGCCGTCGAGGAGCGAGGCGAAGCGCTCGTAGGCGTTTCCCTTGCCCAGCTGGATGCCCGCTCCGTCCGCGATCGCGTTGAACAGGTCTTTGCAGCGCATGTGCGGCTGAGCCTCGATGTAGACCGCGCCGGGCACGTCGCGCTGAAACTGCTTGAGGATCGTCGTCTTGCCCGTACCGGGCGCGCCGACGAGGACGCCCATCTTGCGGTGATCCCATACATAGTGCATCCAGCCCATGGCGGCCTGATACTCTTCGGTCTGCCAAAGCCCGATGGTCTGCTGTCCCTGCTGCTTGCTCAATTCGGATGCCATCGGGACAATCTCAGCCTCTCGCTTCGCGACATAGGCCTGAAGCTTGTCGACATTGGCGTATGTCATGGGTTCGTTATTGTTGGCAAACTGACTGATCGTCGAGCGGTTGACGCCGGTCGCTTCCGCGATCTTCGCATACGTGATGCCGTAGACCTGCAGGTTCCGGAGTGAAGCGCGCAGTCCATCCAGGCTGCGGGAATCCCGCTCGTAGATGGAGCTGCTCTCGGTCTGGTGTAATGCCTCTGCCATGATATGTACCTCCTTATCAAATGACTGGCGAGCGCCGCGCCCCTTGAGGGGCGATCCCGGCTTCCACGGGATCGGGCCTTGTAGTCACTTTTTTGACATCAGTCTTGCGCTACTGCTCTGTCTCGATAGGTCTGCTTGAGCATCTCTAGCACACGATCATTTGCCGTGTCGGTTTCCTGCCCGGCGCGGATCCGGCGCTCCTGATCGATGGCAGCCTTGCTCTTTGCCGCCCGGCGGAATTCCGTTGTGGTCTTTCCAGTGTACCCGACCTGCTTGAGGTCGATCGTCTCATAGATCACGTTCCGCTGCCTGAGGCTGTCCGCAACAGCCTTGGATCGGCTGATGCCGTCGATCACCTCGTGACGTGTACTGCGCTGCATCGCCATGTGCGAGGAGAGCTGTTCACGATCCGCGTTGATCATGGCTATCTGCTCCTTGAGCGGCGCGTGGCAGATGAAGTGCTTGTTGTCAACGATCGCTACGCTGCTGTCATCATCAAGGCTGAATCTCACGGTTACGGTGCGGTCGACCAGGCGGCGCATGTCTTCGTGCCAGTACCAGCGGTTGTTGAGCTTGACGCCCTTCGGGTAAACCTTGCGGGTGCAGCGCTCCTGCTTGATGAAGTCGAGCACTTCCCAGCTCGGCATATCGTCTCGAGAGCGTTCCAAGGAACGATACAGTTCGATCGGCGATTGGGCGTTGCTGAACCGCTCTGCATGATACTGCGGGATGACCTGCTCGCGGATGATCTTCTCAAACTGCTGAAGCGTGAGCAACTGCCCTTTTTCCGCCATGTGCCGCAGACGTGCCGATGTGAGCTCTTCCGGCCTCGCGCCGGGGCTGTTTCCGCACCAGCCGGGCAATTCGCGGATGTATCGGCCCTCAAGCGTTCCGAAGAGCCGCTCAATGACCTTTGACCACGCCTTGTATGGTTGTGCGTGGATCACGGACACGCCGAGCTGCTGCAGGATGCCCGTGGCTTCCATCTTCTCGTTCAGCCGACCAATCACATGCTCGACCTCGCGTTCGCCCTCAAACTTCTTGCTTCGGTAGTCTTTACCGTTGTCGATGTAGATCAGATTCGGTATTCCGTAAAACTCAGATCCGGCTTTCTGCGGGATCGCCCGCACAAAGGTCTCCGCGATCGTCCCGCTGTTCGGGTTGGTCGTAATGCAGTAGCTCACGAAGCAGCCTGTCGCCGCGTCCGACCATGCGGTCATCCACGGTCGCACAATCGCGCCGTCATCGTCGATGACGAAAAGGTCAAACATGTGGTGATCGCCGAACCAGCATTCGTTGGCACGTTCAGGCCGGACGCGGTCGGCTTTCGGCATGTAATGTGCTTCCCAGTACCGTTTGCCCTTGCGCGCGTAGGCCATCTCATCTTTGGGAATCGTCGACACAAAGCGGTTAAAGGTCGATCTCGTGCCCGGCACGATCATCCCGCCGCCGACCTGATCGCAGATCGCGTAGTGATCCGCCTCGCCGCGAAACGCGAACTCTCGGCGCACGAGGCTGTCGGCGTTGTGAACGCAGTGCTGGCAGCCGTTCTTGCCGAGCTTCTTGGCTTGCATGAGAATCGCGGCGTAGGTTGCGCTGTGTGTCTTGCGCGAAGGCCCGAACAGCTCTGACTTTGCGAGATCCTGCGAGAGCATGCACATCGAGGTCATGCGCCCCTTGTTGGCCTGATCGACCTTGTCCATCAATCCCGCGATTCCCTCGGCGTCATAGGCTTTGATCCAGCGGTACAGCGTCCGAGTAGTGATTCCGCATTCGTCTGCAAACTGCTCTTTCGTCTCGGTCTGGCGCTTCCATCCGGCAGCCGCGACCACCGCCTTGCAGGCTATGACCGTCTGATGCCGTTTCCAAAGCTCCTTCATACCGTCGTCGCCGAACCGCTCCTGGTACGTAATCAGGTCGACGTTGCTCACCGGGTGAGCCGCGTCGATCTGCGCCACATACTTGATTCGAGCGTTGAGCGGCATACTCGCGACAGCGATGAGCTGACGCTTGCCATGATTCCCGCCACGGTTTCCGTCGAGTTCTTGAGCTGACAACTTGCCGTCGCGAATCATGTTGAGCACCGTATTCGGGTGCACGTCCAAGAGCAGCGCGGCTGTGCCAGTATCAATGTATTGTTCAGCTTCCATATTGCTCTCCATTTGTTGTCGGGCTGCCTCATCGGTGCCGGTAGCCCATTTCCGGCAGACCGCCTTGCGGCGGTTTCGGCTGTTATGCCGTTCTGGAGGAGTTAGCGTAGCGGATATTTGAAATCGTTGCTGTCTCGTACCCCTGCAAATGCGCGATGCCTGAGATGATCCGGATGATCTCCGTCTTGGCAACGGTGTTGTCGTAGCAGTGCCGGTCATGCACGAGGATCCCCGAAAGCCGTTTGGGTACCGCAAGTTCGATTCGGCCCTCCTGATGGCTCTTGAAGACCACCATGTCGTAGGTTACCGCGATCTTGACCATTTCGCTCATACTGCCGTCCCTTTCTTAGCTGCATGCCGGATTTTTACGATATCGGCGCAATCGTAACCTTGCAGTGCTGCCAACACGTTGACCAAGGTGTATACCTTTGCGCGTTGCTTGAGGTATCCATCCTCAACGCTTCCGCTCCGTAGCAGCAGTGCCGTACCAATGTCCGCAGAGATATCAATGCTGTCCTCGTCAGTGCGGTCGCCTTTTTTCATTGTGTACGTGATCGTGAGCTTGACCGTATTGCTCATGATCCACCTCCGCCGCTCATATGACCGATCCCTACGGAAGTGACCGTATACTGGATCCGGCATGCCGGGCATGATAGGTCATTGTTGAGCGGGACTTCGCAGTTAGAGCACTTCGGAACCTGAATTTTGATCTTGATCGTCCACGTGCCGTCTGCGTTTTCCTTCGCCACGTGCTCGTTCATGTAGGTGCCTCCTCGGGATTCGCGATGCGGATGTCGACGATTGTCGGGTGCGTGTAAAGCTGTAAATAGGCAAGAGCTCGAACAACCTCCCACACTGCCCACACCGCCATCTCGCCCGGATTCATTGCCGTGACCTTTTTCATAGAAGCAGGTTCTCTGCATCCGGTTTTGAGCACAATGTCTACCAGAACATCATCAACCGGCAAGTCGATGCAGGATTCCGCCGTTTCCTTTGGGCGTTCCATGTGGTAGGTGACTGTAAGCGTCTTTCTACCCATTGTCCGCCTCCGCGACCTCTTCCGCCTTGAGTAGGTGGCACCCGCCGTTCCAGCCCTGCAAGGCTGCCAGCGCGATCAGGTAGCAAACTGCCTTGCCGACCTTCTGCCCCTCAAGGAGCCGCTGGGCGATGCCGTCCGTTACGAGCACGACCGTTTCGCCCTCCTCGGTTTCGGCGTCGACGTTGTTGCTCTCCAGCATCCGGTAGTACAGCTTGACCTTCTTCACGCGGCACCTCCTGCGGGGCGCTCAGCTGGCGCAGGGCGGCTGATCGACGGCTGTCGTTCCTGCCGGAACTCCTGCGGATGATCCTCGCGCGGCTGCCTCGGCGGTTGCCTTGGCACCTGCATCGGAGGGATAAAAGTGCCATCCGTGATGCTCGCAAACTGCCTGCTGTCGTGTGCCATCCCGCGCACCTTGTTGGCTGCCACTTGCAGATTCTTCTGCACGGTGTCCCAAGGGCCTTTCACTGTGACGCGGCATTCGCCGCTGTCGCTTACTTTGATCGTTACCATCCCGACTAAATCCTTTCTAGGCTGCCTCGTCAGTGCCGGTAGCCCGTCTCCGGCAGACCGCCTTGTGGCGGTTTCGGCTGTGTGGTATGCTGAGATAAATCTCAGGAGGTGGAACCAATGGGTGTAAAAGAAGTTCAAGATCTCAAGAGTGAACTTAATTTTCTGACTGACCGCGTCATCAAGAAATTCGAAAAGGCTTATTCTGAGAAAGACAGCAAAATCAGTTCTGTTTTTACGAAGCCTCAGCTCACTGTAATCATGGAGATAGCTAAGACTTTTGCTGTTCAGGTGTTGCTTGAGTACAATGCGATGGATATCGACTACAACGAACCCTGCCCTGACGATTTAAGTCTTCTTCCTCTCCAATCAACCGAAGGCGCTGAGATATAGCGTCGCACGTTTCTTGTTCCGCGTCTTTCTCCCCGTACCCGCTCAGCGGCACGATCTTGCCGAGGTGGATCGGCGTCGCGGGTTCTTCGGTGGTTTGCGGGAGATGGCCGGTGGCAAGCCATGTCTCGTTGATACTGAATCTCCGGCTCACGGAGCGGATCAACATCGCAGATGGTGTGCTCTTATCTGCTTCTAGGTTTGAGATGTGCGGAGGCGAAACGCCTATTTCGCTTGCAAGCTCATCTTGTTTGAGTCTCCAGAACGCTCGCACGGCCTTTAGCCTTCCACCAAACGTCAAGTGGTCGGGATGCGGGAATCTATCGAGCTGAGAAAGTCGATCGAATAGCGATTCCTCTATTTCAGTCTTCCGCTGCTCATCGGAACGAACCTGCTCAATCGGCTTCTGTTGATACACAGCGCGGAAGTATTTAGCGTCTCTTTCAAACGCTAACTCCTTGCGGATTTCGGCGAGGTTCCGATCAATGCGGATGATCGCTTGCATGGTTTCTTTCAGTAATCCCATATTCTTCTCCTTACGCCGACTGTTGTTCTTGCTGCTGAGCGTCGTAAATCATTGCTCTGAACTCTTCTACGTTCATTCCGATCTCCTTAGCAATTTGCTTTGAAGTTTTAGCGGACGGGAATCTTTCACAGCAAAGCACCTCTCGAACGGTCAGCTTCGACAACCCGGTTGCTTTTGCAAGGGATGCGATAGTGTGTCCCTTTATAGCCATCTGCCGATCGATCTCTTTAACCTTGCTTTTTTCCTTCACGAAAATGCCTCCTTTCCAAACTGACATTCTTGTTGTATAATTCCCGTGTCGATAGTGCACGCAGGAACGTACATCAAGTATCTACAAAGTATAATACATGAACTCATGTAACATGTCAATAAAAATAACATACATGAGTACATAAAGGAGCTATTTATGTCATTAGGAACAAGGGTCAGTGGACTACGTGCCGAAAAGAATATGAAGCAATATGATCTTGCAATGGCACTGAAAGTAACTCCATCATACGTGTCAAGAATTGAAGCTGATAAAGTCGTTCCTTCCGATACGCTCATCACAATGCTTAGTTTCATTTTTCAGGTTGAAGAACAGTGGATAAAAACAGGAGAGGGCTCAAAGGAGATTCTCGCGGATCGAATTCGTGAGTATGTCATCGAGGAGCCGGATCTTCGCCAACGGCTTACCCAGATGGAGTACCGCGAACAGCAGCTGGAGCAGCTGCGCTATCTATTCGCGCCGACCTACCCGCGCATCTGGGATATGCTCAAGCTGCTGTCCGAAGACAGCTCCTTCGACTTCGTTGCGCGGCTGAATCTTCTTATTAAAGAGTGGGATCAAAGTGACGTTCGATATCGCGCCCGGATCGAGGTGCGCATGGAGGATATGATCGTCGATTTTCCTGCCAAGCTTTCCGCTTATCAGCGCTATGTGAACCGGCGCAAAGACGAAGGTGCGGTCGTTCCATTTAATGAGATCGCAGCTTCTGAAACACCATCTGCGCCCGCGCGCGTGATCCTGCCTGTCATAGGCCGTGCCGCCGCAGGCGCACCAAAGACCATGATCAGCCTTGAGGGCGAGGAGCTGCGCACCAATGGTGATGTAGCGCACGATATTCGCCCCGGTGACTTTATCGTGATCGCGGACGGCGACAGCATGGTTGAATGCGGGATCCACGACGGCGACCACTGCGTGATTCATCAAACGCCGGAGGTCGCAAACGGTCAGATCGCGCTTGTCGCGGTCGACGATGGCAGCACGATCAAGCGCTTTTACATGGACGATAACGGCTTCCGCCTCGTGCCCTGCAGCGCGGATCACGCCGAGCAGCACTACCCGCCCGACGCGCCGATCCGCGTCCTGGGCAAGTTCGTGAAGGTGATTCAGCCCGATCCGGAGAGCTGACCATGTACCGAAACAGCAACACAGGGCAGACGCTTTCGGACGATGATGTAGACCAGATCGTAAGCAGCTGGGCTGCGCGTGGAGTGGTCGGAAGACCTCGTGAATGTGTCATTGACGATCTAGTAGAAGCCGGATTTGAGTATGTCCAGGACAGCGTCGAAGAACCATTTATCGAGCAGGAAACCGTCTTCGAGTAAGGCAAAAACATCGGGCAAAACCTCGATGATATCACCTTTGATTTAGATGTATAATCGCTTGTTTATTCGAATTTCTATACAACGAATCGCATAAAAACTCATATTTAAGAATTGTTACTATTATTTGCTCCTAAATGGCATTCTAATTAAGAAAACATCCTTGACAGACCGTTGTGGCAATGTTGTGGCAATCGCGCGTTAGACCTGAAGTTGATGTTTGTGAAAATCCGATGCCAAAAACGAGAAAAACGCCCGTAAATAGGGCGTTTCACGAAAAATAACGCGCGTTAAAATCTGTTGTTGAAAATCGTTATCTGCGGCTCGTGATGGCAAAAACGAGCCGTTTTTTCAAAAAGTTTGACACAAGTCGTGATCGCGACAACTCCGGACAGATTGCCCAAAATCGCGATAACTCGGGCGTTTCTAGCGTTTTTCCGTACCAGTAGTTTTTTGACACGAGTTATGTGAAATTACATTATAATAG